>WNGP01002935.1_pt1 | contig 33308 bp, 31 predicted proteins | sample 5407671 | NCBI WGS metagenome assembly WNGP01 (sample SAMN13153381, study PRJNA577476) | soil metagenome | isolation source: 40 cm soil or saprolite under Garry oak tree replicate 2 | place: USA:California | collected 2016-06-15 | reverse complement strand
ATGTACTTGTTGGCGGCGTTGGCGCGCGCCAGCACTTTGGTGATGGCTGCCGTCAGCGTGGTTTTGCCATGGTCGATGTGCCCGATCGTGCCCACGTTCACATGCGGCTTGGTTCGCTCGAATACTTTCTTTGCCATATCCTGATGGCTCCTCCTGCAATTTACCTGCGATCAGATGACAAATGGTATAAGACATGCAGCAGCCGTCCTCCAGTAGACTGATCGCCATTTTCGACGTTCCGATTCTGTTCCAACCCTTGTTCATCCAGGTCAAAGACCAGTACAAGGGGAAATGACGACTTCTTCAGAAGACGGCGGCAAAAGTTCCTGTACGTCCTACGCGGATATTCGTGAAGATGCGTGTTTATTCAGTACTCTACATTAATAGGCATCATCAGAACCCACGGGAGCCCGTGATGGGAATCGAACCCATGACCACAGTCTTACCAAGACTGTGCGCTACCGCTGCGCCACACGGGCCGGTCATTTACAGGTGGGCAGTGAGGGATTCGAACCCCCGAAGTCGACAGACAGCTGATTTACAGTCAGCCCCATTTGGCCACTTTGGTAACTGCCCGGGGAAAAAGCCCACCAATCCACCAGCACTTTCTGATTGATCGACGGGGTTATTATAGCCGACGCTTTGTGTCCTGTCAAGCATTTAACGACGAGGCAGCAGGAGAAGCAGGCTGTTTTTAAGCGCAGTTATAAAATAGTAATGAAAACCATTGCGTCTTCTATAAATTGCTGGTATAATTCCAAGCGTCAGAGAAAACATAAACACCACACACGGTTTGCGATTCTTGCCGTCGACTACCTATGGCATTTGGATTCTGGTAATGAAGGGATACACATTATGGCGATAAATGGTGACTTCAGCCGCTCTTCCTTGATTGCAGAACAGTACAAGCGCGAAATGGATCTCATCTCTGTTTCCCTTCAAGAAGAAAGTCAAGATGAACGCGAAGAGCGTCTGGGTCTCGTTGCACGCTCCTGGTCACTTACCGTGGCTTGTTTTCGTGCGCAGCTAGAATCCAGCGACGTTCCAACGTTCGTCCCATCGATTGCCTTTGCGCATCCATAATTGTACCCTGAATTCTGAAACAGAAGATTTGTAGCTAGCCATGCCTCATCCACCAGACCTTTCTCCGGATGTGCTGACTTATCACACGCCTGTGCAATTCGGTATGGTGTATTGGGTCAACTTCGGCTACCCTATGCTCCCCCCAGGCATAGAGGAGAAACGCATTCTCGATTGGCATCCCGCGCTGGTGGTTTCAGGTGAACCCTTTTGCCGCCATGCAGGCGCGGTGAATGTCGTCGCACTCACGTCTTATCGCGGTAAGCTCCGTCCTTACCATCACCTCCTCTTGAAACGGGATTATCCCCTACTTGACACAGATAGCCTGGTGAAAACAGAGCTGATGTATCCCGTGCTGCGCACACTGCTGGCGGACCAGTACGCCATCTGTATGCTCAACGAAGCCGATCTCCGCGCAATTATGGGCAAGGTCGCCAATAGCCTGGCCATCACACTGTTCTTCTCATTGCATTAGCGCTATTGCAGAGGGGTGGTTCATGAACGTTGAGCAGAATCAGCTTCGACTATTGCCTTCTATCGACGAGTTGTTACAATCTGCTGCTGGACAGCAGCTCATCAGCCAATATTCTCGTTCCATGACCCTGCGCGCCGTACGTGCCAGTATCGATCTGGCACGTGCTGATATCCGTAATGGCGCTGCCTGCCCTTCGCCCGAAGCTCTGCTGGAAAAGGTGGAACATCTTTTAGAGATAGAACAGCGGCCCCACCTGCAGCCCGTCATTAATGCAACCGGGGTCATCATCAACACCAATCTGGGGCGAGCGCCCCTGAGCAAGGAAGCGCTACAAGCCATGCAGCAAGTGGCAGGCGGCTACTCGAACCTGGAGTATGACCTGGAGGCCGGAGAGCGCGGATCACGCCATACTCACGTTGCCGCTCTGCTACAAGAGTTGACGGGAGCGGAGGCCGCGCTTGTGACAAATAATAACGCGGCGGCGGTGCTGCTAGCGCTCAGCGCTCTGGCCGCGGGGCGCGAGGTGGTTATCTCTCGCGGCCAGCTGGTTGAAATAGGCGGTGGGTTTCGCGTCCCTGATGTAATGCGGCAAAGCGGTTGCCAACTGGTCGAGGTTGGTACGACGAACCGCACGCGCATCAGCGATTACGAAGGCGCACTCAACGAGCACACGGCACTACTGCTCAGGGTACATCCCAGCAATTTTTTGATTACTGGCTTTACCGAGTCGACACCGCTCGGCGCTTTAGTTGAGCTGGCTCGCCAGCACAATCTCTTCGTAATGGATGACCTCGGTAGTGGCTGTTTACTTCCAGGTGAACACTATGGGCTGGCCCATGAACCAATGCCGCAGGAGAGCATCGCAGCAGTGAACACTATGGGCTGGCCCATGAACCAATGCCGCAGGAGAGCATCGCAGCAGGCGCGAGTGTCGTATGTTTCTCTGGCGATAAGCTGCTGGGAGGGCCGCAGGCAGGTATTCTCGTGGGCAAGGCAGACGTACTGGCTCGCATCACCAGGCACCCTTTGATGCGTGCCGTACGCATCGATAAGTTGACGCTGGCTGCTCTTGAAGCGACACTGCGCCACTACCAGCGTGACGAGGCGGAGACACATATTCCTGTATGGCGTATGATTTCGATGCAATCCAGGCACATTTCAAGCCGAGCCGCCAGCTGGGCCTCGAAGCTCCAGGCGCATGGCATTCCAGCGCGCACGCGGCGGGGTGAATCAACGGTTGGCGGGGGCTCGCTTCCTGGCGAGACGCTTCCTACAACCTTACTGGCCCTTGAGGCAGCACACGTTCCGCTGCCCCTGGAAGAACTGGCGAAACGCTTGCGCCTGCGCCGCACTCCTCTCATCGCGCGTATCCACCATGATATGCTCTTGCTCGATCCCCGTACTGTGCTGCCCGAGCAGGATGAAGAGGTGGTAAAGGGATTAGTTGAAGAGATCAGGCATGCGGGCTAAGCAGCCCTCTTATCTTTCCTCTCCTGTCATCATGCGCACATAGCTGGTGTAGCGCCGTTCGCTGATAATGCCATCCTCGACCGCCTGGCGAATCGCGCAATCCTCTTCCTCGATGTGCATGCAGTCAGAGTAGATGCATTCGCCGAGGTAGGGACGGAATTCCACAAAGCACATTGCCAGGTCTGCAGGTGGAATATTCCACGTCGCCAGCGCGCGAATACCTGCTGAATCGGCCAGCCAGCCGCCGCTCGACAGTGGATACAGTTGTGAGCCCGTCGTGGTATGCCTGCCCTTGCCTGTCGCATCGCTAATCAGACCCGTCTTAATGGCCATGCCAGGTTCAAGCGCATTCACCAGCGATGACTTGCCCACACCCGAGGGTCCAGTGAAAAGCGATGTATGCTCTTTGAGCAGGCAATGCAACGTATCGATGCCCTCACCTGTCTTCGGACTTGTCCAGATCACGGTATAGCCCAGGTCGCTATATAGGGCTGCCGCTTCCTCCACGCGCTTATCGTGTGGCAGATCGACCTTATTGAGGCAGATCAATGGGTGAATCTCTGCCGACTCGCAGATGGCAAGGTAACGGTCGAGCATACCAAAATGCGGCTCAGGTTGTGTTGTAGCGAAGACCAGTATCACCTGGTCGAGGTTAGCGAGCATGGTCTGCTCAATGGGCCTGTTATCTTTCGAGGCAGCATCCTTACGGGAGAGGACGCTCTGCCGGGGCATGATCTCTTCGATCATGCCCGTTTTGGTGTCGAGCTGGCGCAACTTCACGTAGTCGCCTACAGACAGGCGCACAGGTATCACGGCGGCACTTGCCTCGCGGCGCTCCATGCGTTGAGAGCGCGGAGCTGTGAGCATTTTATCGTAGCGCGGGCGCACCTTACCTACGGACTTTGCCGATTGGGCCTGGGCAAAGGCTTTTTTGAGTTTGCCTCGTAGAGTACAGCGCAGGATACCATTATCGGTATGGACATCGTAAATGCCATGCGCGCCGTTTAGAACCACACCGGTCAGCGTCTCCGGGTCGTCAATCAATGCTTTCCCTCCAGGAGAATAAAAAAACACGGTTCGATCGAATGAATTGATGTCTACCGTGTGGAGGGAATGAGCCTTATCCTGCCTTGATGAGGCTATAATATCCGGGCAGGCAGCGTTCGCTCGTCACCCTCTCGATCAGTAGACAAGGTGCATACAAGCACAACTGGTAAACATACGTGCTTCCTCATATACTGCACCCCCTTACAACTGGCTAAGCCAGAACTTATCGAGATTATAATCCCAGATGAGAAGTCATCTTAGCACTATAGTGAGTTAGTAACTACTGACCAAGAGGCTTCTCGAGTGAACGATTACCAACCAGTATACATGGAGATAGGCATTTTTGCAACGGTTTGCACATGAGCTTTGCTATGCTTTACTTTCCCGCCGGTGCCAATCCGTGAGTTGCTGGTAGGCGTGGGCAATGCGCAAAACGGTCGACTCCTCAAACGACCTGCCAGCAACTTGCAGCCCAATTGGCAGGCCGTTGGTAGTGAAGCCACAGGGGAACGATATGGCGGGCAGGCCTGCCAGGTTGAAGGGCATGTTCAAGCGCAACAGCGCCGTTGTTGCATTTTCCCCGCTACCACCAATACTGATCTCCCGGTTAGCCTGCTCTATAAGAATGGCAGGGATGGGCAGCGTGGGCAGTACCAGAGCGTTGACCCGTTGCAGCACACTGCGCATACTATTAGAGAAGATACGGCGCTGGTGCAGCGCGTGAAGATACTCAACCGCCGGTATTCGCTGCCCTTCCAACAGGCGCTGCAACGTCATATCAGTGTAGTCGTCGCGGTGCTCACTCAACCAACCTTTCTGCATATGGGCAAGCGATGCTTCCGGCTTCTGGATGGTGCGGTACACTTCTATTGTCGCCAATGGTAACTCAACGTCGACCACCCCGGCCCCTTCCTCGCGGAGGACAAGCAACGCTGCCTGCCAGGCGGCGCGCACCTCGGGATCAAGCGGAGCGAGATAGGCCTCTTGCGGGACGCCGAGCGCCAATCCCTGCAACGAGAGCGTGTCACGTCCTTCTGGCCCGTCGATCAAGGAGGCTGCAGGGCGACCAGGAGGGCCAGAAATACTGTTGGGATCGCGCGGGTCATAGCCTGCAATGGCGTCGAAGATGATGGCACAATCCTCCGCGCTGCGTGCCAGCGGCCCAACGTGGTCGAGCGACCAGCTAAGGGGAATGACGCCATGACAACTGACGCGCCCGTAGGTCGGCTTGAGGCCGGTAACGCCGCAGCAGGCAGCGGGAATGCGTATCGAGCCGCCGGTATCGGTACCTATGGCGCCGAGGCTCATTCCTGTCGCCACAGCAACAGCCGAGCCGCCACTGGAGCCACCGGGGACGCGCTCGTGATCCCAGGGGTTGCGCGTTGGCGGCGTATAGGTGCCATAGGCGAATTCATGGGTATTCGTCTTGCCTATAATGATGGCCCCGTTTTTGCGTAACTGCTCGACCACCATCGCATCTTCCTGCGAGACATAATGTGCCAGCACCTTCGAGCCCGCCGTTGTACGCACGCCTTTGACGGCGATAATGTCTTTCACGCCAACGGGGATGCCATGCAGCGGACTACGATAGAGGCCTGTGCGCAGCTCGCGCTCTAAGCGTTCCGCATCCTCGTAGGCCTGATCGCGCATGACTGTGATAAAGGCCTTCAGGTCGCCATCAAGCGTGTCGATGCGCTCCAGGGTTTCGGCGACAAGCTCGGCCGGTGTGATAAGTCCGGAGTGTATTTCTTCTGCGGCGTCTTTGATGGATAGGTAGGGCATGTTCACTTCCTGGCGTATTCTAGAGAACTACAAAGGATATACTCTAGGTATCAGATCGATATCTCTCAACGACTGAGTTAAATCCTTCCTTTCTTCCGTTGTGTCTCACCAGCGCTGCCAGGGCTGCGTTCGATATATATTAGAGATGCTGCTATGCGAGTATATCACACAACCGCTATCTTGCTCACTATACCAGGCGTGAGGTTTCCTCAAAACCAGGAGTCACATCGGGAAGACTAAAGTTTGAGAAAGGAAAAGCGGACAGGTGATATACTGAACCAGTCAGCAAGAGCAGTGCTTGTTGGACGAAGAAATTTGGGAGAGACAGAGATGGTAACAAATAGCGATAAACCGCTTGCCTCGTCTGCCGAGGTGCATATTCTCTTCAATGGCTACATAGGCGGGCATGTAGCCTCGACGGTCTCCTACGTCCGCGATGGTGACATCCGCGTAATTATCGATCCCGGTATGGTGCCCGGTCCTGGCGCAATTCTCGAGCCACTTGCGGCATTGGGTGAGTCTCCCTCTGCCATCACCGATGTCATATTTTCCCATCACCACCCGGACCATACTCTCAACGCGGCACTGTTCCCAAACGCCCGCTTTCATGATCACTGGGCTATTTACCAGAACGATATATGGGACAGCCGACCCGCCGAGGGATTCGATATCTCGCCTTCTATCCGCTTGATTGAGACTCCCGGTCATACCCCGCAAGACATTACGACATTGGCCGGCACTCCTGATGACGTGATCGCGTTCACTCATTTGTGGTGGTCAGCAAGCGGACCAGCCGAAGATCCCTATGCAACCGATATGACCGCGCTACATGCCAACCGGGAGCGTGTGTTGCAGATAGCAACGCTAATAGTTCCTGGTCATGGTACGCCTTTCACGCCCGGCGAGGCAACGCCTCGTTAAACTTGCTTTATTCGGAGCCCACATCACATAACCTGATTACCCCGCTCCTTCCAGGCAATGATTGCTTTAGGAAGGGTAGCGACGATCAGTACTACAGTGAGGAAGAACAAGCCATAATATATCCCTAAGCCGATCGCAGCAACGTTACGTTTGATAAGTTTCCTTGTACATAATATAGTGTGAGTACAACAACATATCAAGTTTGTATAATAACTCTTGCGCCACCAGATCACTTATGATAAGCTCTGCATTGGGTTATGCACAGCCATCTATCCCGGTGTCATCGACCGTGGCTTATCTACTTCTTAATGCTTTCCTAGATTCATTAATTCATTTCTTCGAGGTGATTACCTATGCCCTATAATATGGGGGAATACTATGAACGCACCAGCGATTACGATCTTGAGTACCAGAGCCAGACAGAGCAGGATGTGCCCTTCTGGTGCGAGCTGGTGATGCGCTACACGCCGCAACGAGTATTGGAACTGGCCTGTGGCAGTGGGCGCATTGGCCTGGAACTGCTGCACAGCCCTGGTAACTTCCAACTGGAGGGGCTGGATATTGCACCTGAGATGCTGGCGGCCTATCGTCGCAAACTGGAGCGAGAGCCCGAAACGGTGCAGCAGCGCGTCACATTGCACGAAGGCGACATGTGCAACTATCAACTTGAACACAAAGGTGAGTTCGACCTGATTTTTCTGCCTTTTAACTCCATTGCGCACCTTTACGAAATAGAACAACAACTCGACGCCTTCAGGAATACCTATGATCATCTCGCGGCAGGTGGCCGCTTCATTGTAGATATCTTCTTGCCCGACATTGATTACCTGAGCGATGCCCTTAACCGGCCCTCGCATGTCTACCTGGAAGATGAGATCAGCGCTCCCGGTGACGAATTTACCATGCTGCTCTCTACCACGCGCAGGTACGATCCCTTTGAACAGCTGCAACACATCACGTGGACACACGAAAAGTTTTTTGAAACAGGTGAAAACGAACGCTACCTCACCAGGCTCGATATGCATATCTTCTTCCCGCGCGAACTGCAGTTCCTCTTCCTGGCGACAGGCTTCAGTATCGAAGCCATCTATGGCGGGTATGACTGGAAACCCTTCGGCCAGGGGACGCGGCAAATCGTGGTTGGGCGCAAGAGATAAGTTGACGCTTTCCTGTCCCTGGTGCTAAAATATATCCTAGTGAATTAGTCGGATTAGACAAAAGCATATCTGACGCACTACGGCGTACAACCTTAACCCCCGGAGCACAAGCAGAGACGAGGAGGGCGAAGACCATGATGTTAAGAGTATCTACAAAAGGCGAGTATGGCGTACGGATCATGGTCGATTTGGCACACCACTATGGTGGTCGACCCCGCTCGCTCACGGATATCTCGGAGGCAGAAATGCTGCCGCTGGCCTACCTGGAGCAGTTGGTAAAACTATTGCGCGAAGCGGAACCCCCTCTGGTTACAAGCACGCGTGGGGCGCGTGGGGGCTACCAGTTAAGCCGTAACCCCGCTGATATTAGCATGGGTGAGATTGTACGCGTCCTGGAGGGGCCAATTGCCCCAATGATCTGCGCGACCGAAGGTGAGATGACACAAATCTGCGGCCTGCTGGACTCGTGCAAGACCAAGTACCTCTGGGCAAAGGTGCGTGACGCCGTAGCACAAACACTCGATAGCATAACACTGGCAGACCTGGTGAGTGAGACATCTGAGCAAGGGCGAAATGCTGCTACTCACTTCATCGCGCTGACAAATATCCAGGTGGCGCAGACAGCCACTCGTAATTAGGAACAATTTATCATATACATATGAGGACATTGTGGTGATCTGCTCGAGCACACCTGGTGTACCCGATATTCAAGGAGGACATGTTTTCGGCAATGGGATCAGAAATGATAATTAAGAACCTGCATGCAAACATCGAAGGCAAACCGATTCTACGCGGCGTGGATCTGGTTGTTAGACAGGGCGAAGTTCACGCATTAATGGGGCCCAATGGCTCAGGCAAAAGTACGCTTGCCAACGTGATTATGGGCAATCCAAAATATGAAGTGACCGAAGGTGAAATCTGGTTCAAGGGAGAGAACATCCTGGAATTTTCTCCGGACCGGCGGGCGCGCATGCGTCTCTTCCTGGCCTTTCAATACCCTATGTCTATCCCCGGAGTGAGCGTCGCCAATTTCCTGCGCCGTTCCCTGGAGGCAGTACGCGAAGGCAACAGGCCACTGGCCGAGGGTGAGAATCCCAGCGGCCAGGCAAGCAAACGTAAGAGCATACCTCCTGGCGAATTCCGCACGCTGCTGAAGGAGAAGATGCGTTTGCTCAAGGTAGATAACAGCTTTATTAACCGTTCCATTAACGATGGCTTCTCCGGGGGCGAAAAAAAGCGCGCTGAGATTCTCCAGATGGCTGGACGAGACCGACTCCGGCCTGGACATCGACGCGCTCAAGATCGTAGCTGAGAGCGTGAACGCACTCACCGGGCCAAACCTGGGTATCCTGCTCATCACCCACTACCAGCGCATACTGAACTACATTACCCCCGACTATGTGCATGTCATGTACGATGGCCGCATCGTTAGATCGGGCGGGAAAGAACTCGCCCTGGAATTGGAAGCGAAGGGCTACGAGTGGCTGAGGCCCAGCGACGAAGTGAACGAGGTGGGCGTCAATGGCTAATGCTTTGCCCAGCGGATTCTCCCGCAGCGCTGTTGAGGAACTCTCGCGCTTGAAGAGTGAGCCGAAGTGGATGCTAGAAAAGCGCTTGCAGGCCTGGGACGCTTATGAGCGTATACCTACCCCGCTTGGGCGGCGTGGCGACCTGGGAACGCGGCGGACATTCTCAAACTTCAAATTCCAGCAGCTCACCCCCTATGTGCCCGCCAATGGCAACAGTGCTCTGCCTGCCCCAATCGAGCAATCGCTACAAGAAGCGCTTGTCAATGAGCATGCGGGCCTGATCTTGCAGCGCAACGCTTCGGTTGTGCGGAGCGAACTGGACGCGAGCCTGAAAAAGCAGGGTGTGATCCTGACCGACCTGGATAGCGCCGTGCAGCAGTATCCCGAGTTGGTACAGCAATACTTCATGACAAAATGCGTGCCAGTCGAAAGCAATAAATATACGGCCCTGCATGCCGCGTTCTGGAGCGGTGGTATCTTCCTCTATATCCCGAAGGCAGTAGACATCGAAGACCCCATCCTGGTCCAGATCTGGATCGATACGGCGGCATCCGCCACCTTCGCGCATACGCTCATCATCGCGGAGGAGCAGAGCAGCGTACGCTATGTCGAGGAATACAATTCGGCCTTCGATGGTGAGCAACCATCGCTTCTGGATAGCGTCGTTGAGGTATATGTCAAGGACGCAGCACACGTCGAATTCAGCAGCTTGCAAGACCTGGGATTGAACGTGTGGAATATAGCCAACAAAAATGCGTTCCACGAAAAGGATGGCAGCACGACCTGGGTAACGGCTGACCTGGGCAGCAAGGTGACGCTTGCCAATGTTGGCGCGGACATGGGTGGGAATGGCAGCGCAGCGGAACTGGTAGGTATTTTCTTCACCGACCACGACCAGCGCTACTCGATCAATACGCTCTCTTTGCATGACGCGGTATCTACCAATGCCGAAACACTTGTGAAGGGCGTGCTTACCGATGAATCGCGTGTCGAGTTTGACGGTATGATTCGCATACGGCCGAGGGCGCAGCAGACGGCATCATTCCTGTCGGCTCACACGCTGCTGCTGGGCCGCAAGTGCCGCGCGGAGGCGATTCCTGGCCTGGAAATCGGCGCTAATGACGTACGAGCCAGCCACGGTGCTACCACAGGCCAGATCGATGAAGAGCAACTCTTCTACCTGATGGTGCGCGGAATACCGCGCGCAGAAGCGGAGCGCATCATTGTGCAGGGTTTCTTCGAACCAGTGTTGCAGCGCATTCCTCTGGAAAACCTGCGCACACGCCTGCGCCGCAGTATAGTACGCCGCATGAGCGGGGCTTACGAAACTGAGGCCGATACCTGGGTTGATGCCCAGGAGCGCTGGGAGGTCGAAGGAGTAGACGAGTATGCTGTGAGCCTGGATAGTAAGCCTGGCGCGGTCGAGGAGATCCAGCTCACTGAATATTAAGCATTGTTTGCATAGAAGTTAGGGAAGGCGATGGCCACTTATAACAAAGTCGCAGGCACGGAGCAGAAGGTCCGTACTGCAGCAGATATACGTAACGATTTTCCGATCCTGTCACGCCATGTGCATGGGAAACCACTTGTGTATCTTGACAGCGCGGCGAGTTCGCAAAAGCCCGATAGCGTCATTGATGCGATGAGCACGTACTACCGGACCTATCATGCTAATGTTCATCGCGGTGTTTACCAGATCAGCGAGGAAGCAACGGCAGCCATGGAGAAAGCGCGAGTGAAAGTGGCCCGCTTCATCAATGCTCGCCAGAGCAAGCAGGTCATTTTTACACGTAATACTACCGAGGGTATCAATCTCGTCGCCTATAGTTGGGGCAGCGCTAATATCTCCGCTGGTGACCTGGTGGTACTGACCGAAATGGAGCATCACAGCAACCTCATTCCCTGGCAGCTGCTTGCTCAACGCACAGGAGCCAGACTAGAATTTGTCCCTGTTACCGATGATGGTCTCCTGCGCCTTGATATCTATGAGCAATTATTGCAGCAGCAGCCGAAACTGGTGGCCTTCACGCATATGTCTAATGTGCTAGGTACGATCAATCCCGCCAGGCAGATGGTTGCGCAGGCCCATGCCGCTGGCGCTACCGTTCTGCTAGATGGGGCGCAGGGTATTCCACATCTACCGGTAGATGTGCAGGAGCTTGACGTAGATTTCCTGTGTTTCAGTGGGCACAAGATGCTGGGGCCCACCGGTATCGGTGCGTTATATGGCAAGCGCGACCTGCTGGAAGCGATGCCTCCTTTCATGGGCGGGGGCGAGATGATTCGCAAAGTTGGACTGCGCGAATCGAGCTGGAATGATCTGCCGTGGAAATTTGAGGCGGGTACGCCCGCGATTGCTGAGACCATTGGTGAAGGTGTAGCCGTTGATTACCTGGCTGCGCTCGATATGGAGAACGTGCAGCAGCACGAGCAACAGATCACCCGCTACGCGATGGAGCAATTGCGGTCCGTGCCAGGTTTAACGATCTACGGGCCAGAGGCTGCTCAACGCGGAGGCGTGATATCCTTCACATTGGGAGATATTCACCCGCATGACCTGGCCTCTATTCTCGACCAGGAGATGGGAGTAGCCATCCGCGCCGGGCATCACTGCGCTCAACCACTAATGGAGCGCTTCGGCCTGAGTGCAACGGCACGGGCTAGCTTCTACGTGTATACTATACCAGAAGAAATTGATGTTCTGGTGCGGGGCCTGCACAAAGCCTTGCAAATTTTCAACTTGTAGAGGTAGTCACAAGGGCCGTTCTGGAGAGAAACCCATGTCAATGGACTATCGTGAATACATACTGGATCATTATCGAAACCCGCGCAACTATGGGAAGCTAGAGCAACCCGATGTGCATGCCGAAGACTCCAATCCTCTCTGTGGCGATCAGCTTACACTTGATTTACAGATAGAGGACGACCATGTGACAGCCGTGCGTTTCCAGGGACGAGGCTGTGCCATTAGCCAGGCATCGGCCTCTATGCTATCAGAGATGATCGAGGGTAAGACAACGCAGGAGATCATTCGTCTTGGCAAGGACGAGGTACTGGATGCCCTTGGCATCGCGATCAGTCCTGCGCGCACCAAATGCGCCTTCCTCTGCTTGCGCGTGCTTCATCGCGGACTGGCAATGGCTGGCCTGGAAAAACCGGGCAATAATGACGAAGATGAAGATTAGACCTGTAGTTATACCAGGGAGGCACATGATGCAGCAGGGACCATACGACCAGGCAAACCAGGAAGGTCAGCCACCGTTGAAAGTGCTGGTCATCGACGATACCGAGAATATCGTCGAGTTTATAAAGTTGGGACTCAAGTACGAGGGCTTTCAAGTAGAGGCGGCCGCAGACGGCCCAGAAGGATTAGCGGCGGCCCAACGTATCAGCCCTGATCTTGTAATCCTGGACCTGATGCTGCCAAGTATGGATGGTCTGGAAGTATGCCGGCGCCTGCGTAGCAACCCAACGACGCGAGATGTGCCTATTCTTATGCTCACTGCAAAAGATGATGTACGCGATCGCATTACCGGCCTTGATACCGGGGCCGATGATTATTTAACTAAGCCTTTTAGTTTCGAGGAACTGGTGGCACGTATTCGTGCCGTGCTACGGCGCCAGATTCGCGGCGCGGGCGAGCAAGGAGGCGACGCGAGACAGCCCCAGATCCTACAATTCGGTGACTTGCAGTTGAACGTTGGCACGCACGAGGTGACGCGCGCAGGTCGTCCCATCGATTTGACGGCAACAGAGTATAACTTGCTGCACCTTTTCATGAGTCACCCACGCCAGGTGCTTGATCGCCAGACGATCCTCAACAGAGTATGGGGTTACGATTTCCTGGGCGAGACAAATATCATCGAGGTTTATGTGCGCTATTTGCGCGAGAAGATAGAGGATTCACCCAGCACACCGCGCCTCATTCAGACCGTGCGTGGTGTGGGGTACGTGCTGAAAGGCTAGAGGAGCATGTTATCAGAGCAGAATTCGGCCAGTTCGCCCACTGCGCATATAACACGACCACTCTACCTGGCCCCAGAAGCAGCTTCCTCCTTGCAGCGCATACGCCGCCTCCAGGCTCAGCAAAGTGCAGAGGGAGCGCAGGACACCACCTCCAGGCGTACACAAGCGGCAGTCCAGGGCATAACAGCCAGCGCTGTCACCCTTGCAGGTAGCAAATCTCAAGTGGGGGTGCAGGCAGTGCAGCAGTGGAGGCAGCGTATAAACAGGTGGCTGCGCCCTTTTTTTAGCCTGCGCTGGCAGATTCCGTTCGTCTTTATTGCGCTCTTCGTTTTCTTGTTGCTCATCCTGAGTGGCTTTATATATGGCTCCGTAGCCACACAACTCTACAATAATGGACTGGCTGCATTGCCGGCGAGAGTCCTGGGAAGCAATGGGGTACGCGAACAGCTCATCAACGACATCTACTGCCGAGGGATGTCGTTTCCTACAGCTCTGCGTTCTGTACAGGTGGCCAATGAGTCAAACGATATCGACTCTATCTACCTTCTGGATAGAAGGGGGCAGGCTATTGCCAATAGCGATGGCGGAGGTCTGCCTGGACAGGTCTTCCCTTATACCGAAGCACTATCGCTCTCCACGGGGAAAAGCCTTCAAGCCAGCAGCATCAACGGAGAGCCCATCGGTATTTTTGTAACGAAGCTTGCGCCGCCTCTTCCTGCCAGGGGCTGTTCACGCAATACTTTTTACGGCTACCTGGGAGTGGCAACATTCTATAGCGCTGAACATGCCATCCTCAACCGTTTGATGATAATGATAGTCATAGCGACAATCGCGATTATCGGTGTTGGTAGTGCAGCCATTTTCTTCTTTACCAACTTACTGCTCAGTCCGCTGAGGCACATGCGCGACGCAGCCCAGGCGATAGCCCTTGGCGATCTCAAACAGCGCGTGCGCTTACCTCAGAGCGATGACGAAATAGGCGCGCTGGCCGTCAGTTTTAACGAAATGATCGACCAGGTTGAACGTGCATTCGAGGAGCAACACGCCTCAGAGAGGCGTACGCACCGTTTCGTCTCAGATGCTTCACACGAGCTACGTACCCCACTCACCTCCTTGCGCGGCTTCACGGATGTATTGATGCGCGGGGCGAAAGATGATCCAGAGACATTGCAGCGCTCACTGAAACTGATGAAAAATGAGACCGAGCGTATGTCGCGCCTGGTAAACGACCTGCTAACACTGGCAAGGATGGATGAGGGTAACCCACTGAACATTGAGCGCGTCAATATGCTGGATATAGGAGCCGAGGCGATAGAACAAACGTACATACTGGCTGCCGATGGGCGTGACGTGTCATTACAGTTGACGACGGAAGATGAACAATTAGAGGTGCTAGCAGATGTAGACCGGCTCAAGCAGGTGCTGCTGATCTTATTCGACAATGCACTTAAGTACGGTCGCCCAGGAGCCGAGGGTTGGATCGTCCTGGCCATTGATAAGCAGGAAAACACGATACTGATGCATGTGATCGATAATGGTAAAGGGATCACAGAGGAAGATTTACCACACGTCTTTGAGCGTTTTTATCGCGGACGGAACTCGCCCACATCAGCCGATGGCACGCCAATTGCAGGCGCAGGACTGGGTTTGTCGATTGCCCTTGCCATTGTGCACGCGCATCAGGGTGATCTGACCACCCAGAGCGAACCCGGAAACACAACGTTTACCGTGGCGCTCCCTTACGCAACTTGATCGAAGGACTTTCCGGATTTTATCACCCTAGTACCACTGCCCACGCTTCCTATCGCGATTGACCCTCTCCTGTAAGCGTGGTACACTGCTAGCGCGTATCTACTAATAGATAGCGATCATGTCTTAAGTAAGGAGGGCTCCTGTCGTGTGGACCTCAACCATGGAACTCAGCCTGAGACGTATCATTCCCACTCAGCTCATCGGTCGCTTTTGGAGAGGGGCCTATTTTTCTTCCTTTGCTCCTCTGCAGGTGCAGAATCTTCCGCGACAGCCACTACCCAGCCCCTATTGGGTGCGCGTACGCAATCGTCTCGCCGGTATATGTGGAAGTGATCTACACCTGATCTATACTGATGGGGATTTTCGCATCGCACCCGCTGCTCTCCCCAATCATGAGTATTCCTATCCCGGCCACGAGGTTGTCGGCGAAGTCATTGAAGTGGGTGACAAAGTACAGGGGCTTCATGTTAGTGATCGCGTGGTGCTACAGAGTGGCCCCAATTGTCTATCAACGGGTGTACAACCTGTGTGCCGTTCATGCGCTGCCGGCAACTACAATCTTTGCGAACACGGTGATTTCCCCGGGCCGTATCCCTTCGGCGGGGGATGGAGTGAAGAGATGCTGCTGCACGAACAGCAGCTCTTCCGTATCCCCCCGGAGATGAATGACGAGCAGGCTGTTCTCCTGGAGCCGGCTGCTGTGGCTGTGCATGCAGCCTTGCGCCGTTTGCCTCGATCCGCTGATCGCGTCCTGATTATCGGCGCCAGCACTATTGGATTGCTTCTCTTGCAAGTTATTCGTGCTCTTGTTCCCCAGGCCGAGATCAGCGTAGCCGCTCGTTACCCCTTCCAGGTAGAACAGGCTACCCGCCTGGGAGCGGCTCACATTCTCTATCCACAGGATGGCTACCAGGCAGTACAGCGCACTACAGGCGCGCAACTCTATCAGGGCTTCATGGGTAATCAGATGCTACTGGGCGGCTACGATGTCATCTATGATACCATCGGCAAACAACGCACCATTCACGAGGCATTGCGCTGGGCGCGAGCTGGCGGTGCCGTGGTAGTGGTAGGAGTTAGTCTGCACTTAATGCACCTGGACCTCACCCCGGTCTGGTATCAAGAGGTTGACCTGATCGGTACATTGGCTCATGGTTCGGAGACCTGGCCTGTTGGAACTCAATCACGCCATTCAACGTTTGCCATAGCCACTGAGATGATTGTGCTTGGGCAGCTGAACTCCACTCAGTTGATCACTCATCGTTTCCCGCTCAGTGAGTACCAGCGCGCGCTGACTACCGCCACAAATAAGGCAGATAGCCGCGCCATCAAGGTAATCTTTGACTACTCGCTGCAACCTGCATCGGTAGTTCCAAATGTACGATCTTCGTCACAGCGACGACTACAAACTCCGGCGCTGAGCGACATACCGGGGCCGGCTGTACCAGTTGACACACCTGGAGGGGACGTTACAGAAGCGACAGGTGATAAAACTGTCATCGTTGCCAAACCGCCCAAACGATACCCACTACAGCCCGGAGAACGCGCTGTCAAGGGATAGGATCTGAGAGAAGGGAGTGTGGCGAGGATTACCTGCCCCAGGCAGGGTTCCCCTGCTTGTAGGAGTGGATGCCAGATAGGATGCAAAGAAGGAAGAGAAGTGAGGTATTAACGAGAGTAGGTTTCCCCTACTGGAGCCTGGGCTATAATAAATACAAAGAATACAATCAGGAGTTGCTATGTCGATCACTGATCAGCCACCTCAAAGATCTCCAATCCTCGTGATATTGGTGCTCCTGGTTGGAGTTATTGCCTTTGGCAGCCTGTATGGGCCACGCATATTCGTAGGGACGCAGGCTCAACCAGCGCCTACTCCAGTGACCGTAACGGGCCCATTCGTGCAACCGCCGCTCAATCCTTCTCAAATCAATTCTATCAGACACCTCGTGACCTATATGCAATACAAACAGCTTGCCAGCCTGTATGTTTCGCGTATGATTCTGGATGAGGAACTGGGTCAACTGATCATGGTGGAGTACGCAGAAGATTACTATTCACCCCAGCTCGATATGATGATCAACCAGCTTCACGCTGGCGGTGTCATTATGTACGAATTTCAGATGAAAACCTTCTCACAGACCAAACATGACATCGCTGAGATGCAGAAACGCGCGCAGATACCGCTGCTCATCTCAACGGATGAAGAGGGTGGCCCGTATATCCATCGCTTAAAGAATATTTACCCGCTGCGTCCTTCAGCATCGGATATAGCAGCAACGGGCGACCCCAATGTAGCAGTTAAGCAAGCGAATAAGGTTGCACACCAACTACTTGCACTGGGTATAAATGAAAACCTGGCTCCTGACGTGGATGTGAATCTTGTCAACGGCTACGACATGGTGGCGCGCACATTTGGGAATACACAACAAGAGGTGATCAAATTCGCGGGTCCGTACCTGCAAACCCTGCAGAGTGATAGCGTTGTGGGCTGCATCAAACACTACCCTGGCCTGGGTGACGCGGTGCCCGATGCTCATGCGACTCTGCCAGTGGTGAAGCGTACGCGACAGCAAATCTACTCGGTCGAACTGGCACCGTTCAAGTACCTTATTCAGACGCAGAATAAGCTCGAGCAGCCAGGGATGATTATGCCGACCGATGTGTTGATGCCGGCGATTGATCCTGTCTACCCTGCGGAACTTTCGCATATCTTCATGACCGAGATCCTGCGCAAGCAGTTTGGCTTTGATGGAGTTGTCTTAACAGATGCTCTGTATATGAGGGGTATCACCGAAAAATGGAGCATGCCAGAGGCGGCAGTGTTGGCTCTTAATGCAGGCAATGACATGCTGCTCGGGCCTACCGACCAGGATCAAATGATCCAGATGTTAAACGCGCTCAAAGCTGCTCTGAAGAACGGCAGACTTTCCAAGGCTCGCGTTGACGAGGCCGCTACGCGTATCATTGCTCTGAAGATGCAATATCATCTCATGCCTGCCGTAGTGCCGCAGCAGTAAGCAAGGCATCTGGGCTTAAGAAACGTTCACACGTTATTGAAACGTATTAGTAATAGAAATTAGCTGCGGCTGTGTTACCTGTGCTCCGGGTAGGAAATGCTCCTGATTTATCTTTTGTGGGTCTCCTGGAGACAGGGTGGAACTTTTCAGCGATAATTTATGTAGGAGTTTTTATGTCTGTTACCAATGAAATCGCGCAAAAATCTTCCCTGGACCATTTGAAGGATCCGGAACAGCGGCAAAGATGTTCTCATTCCCCTTTGACTATGCCACTTGTGATCACGCTGGTACTGTTGGCGATAACCATTATCCTGGGGCAAGTCTCAGCATCACTCTCTTCGAACCAGGCACCTGCATCCCAGGTAAGAGAAGCACTGGCACAAGGTCCGTTTGTAGAACTGCCATTCGACCCTACCCAGGTCAATGCGACGAGGCATCTCATCACCTATATGGATTACAAGCAGCTCGCAAAGCTCTATGTCTCACGCATGACTCTCGATGAGGAATTGGGGCAACTCTTCATGGCCGAGTATTACGACACTTACTACGCGCCAGAACTCGACATGATGATCAACCAGTTGCATGCCGGAGGTGTCGTTATGTACGCCTTCCAGATGAACAGCTTTGCTGAGACCAAACACGACATCGTCATGATGCAAAAGCGTGCCACCTTCCCATTGCTGATTTCAGCCGACGAGGAAGGTGGATTCGTTGAGCGGGTTCAGAATATTTATGGCCATCTCCCGGGAGCCCTGGAAATCTACCAGACAGGTAATCCAAACAATGCAGCTCGCCTGGGGCATACTATCGCTCGTCAACGGTCATTACCTACGGTGGAGCTTACCTGCGTGCTATCCAGAGCGATGGCGTCATTGGTTGTATCAAGCACTTTCCGGGTCTAGGCGCAGCCAAAACTGATGCCCACTACGACCTGCCAAAGGTAGATCGCACGAAAAGCCAGATCTACTCAACTGAATTGGCGCCCTTCAAGTACTTCATCCAGACCACGAATCCACTGGAACAACCGGGGATGATCATGCCGACAGATATATTGATGCCTGCAATTGATCCAAAATTGCCTGCGGAACTGTCACCTATCTTCATGACCGATATTCTGCGCAAGCAGTTCGGCTATGATGGGGTCGCCATTACTGACGCGCTGTATATGAAGGGTATTTCCCAAAAATGGAGCCTGGGACAGGCCGCAGTCCTGGCAATCAAAGCCGGTAATGATATGCTGCTTGGAGCTAATGGGCCTTACCAGATGATGCAGATGCTGGATGCGCTGAAAGCTGCCTTGTATGATGGGCAACTCTCCAGGGCCCGCATTGACGAGGCCGCTACGCGCATCATCGCGCTCAAACTCGAACGTCACTTGATGCCTATGGTACCACCTCAATACTATAATCTCTAGTATATAAAAAGAGGAGATTTTCGGGGGACACCCCCGCGCCCCTGGCAGGAGGCTGCGCCTCCTGCACCTCCCTTTAAGGAGTCGGCGAAGCCGTGCGCGGGTTCTTACTTCACGAGGAGCCGCGCTGCAGTCGCTCTATGATCTCTTTCAATCTGCGCGTTTCCGCCATGTGTTGATCGCGCAACTGGATCATTTCTTGCTCTAGTTCTTCCTGCATCTGTTCCATGCGGTCTTTCATATGCAGGATGGCCTCAACGCCTGCCAGGTTCACACCCAGGTCGCGCATCAAACCACGGATGTGTACAACACGTTCAATGTCGCGATCCGAATATAAACGCGGGCTATGTGGGCTCTTGCCTTTGCGCGCGGGTGTAATAAGCCCCAGGCGTTCATAGTGGCGTAATGTCTGCTCGTGTACCTCGGCCTTTTCTGCTGCCACGCTGATAATGTACCATGCGCCTTCACTTTTCTCAGGCACGATGCATCACTGCCTTTCTAAACGTATTCATTTGCAAAGCAGCATCTTTCAATACTTTCCTGTAGGAAGGTAGTCCTAGTAACCTGGCAGAGAAAACTGTCACAATCGCCATCAAGTCCCAAACGAGCTCCCTCCACATTTCTAGGAGGTGACCTCGACACCGCGACTACGCGCCAGCTTCTCGAACAATTCCCGTTCCTCAAGAGAGAGGCGCATTGGCAGGATCACCTTGACACGGGCATAGAGATTACCGCTATCTTGACCACGCAGATGCGGCATACCCTTGCCCGCCAGGCGGAACATACGACCGTTCTGTGTCTCGGCCGGAATGCTCAACACGAGCCTGCGCCCATCAGGAAGGGGAACCGGCACTTCACCGCCCAGCATAGCCTTCACCAGGTCCACATCGATGTCGACGTAGAGATCATCGCCCTTGCGCTCATACATACTATCAGGTTTGACAGTGATTACCAGAAAGAGGTCACCGCGCGGCCCGCCTCCGATACCTGGCTGCCCTTCACCAGCAACACGGATCTTGGAACCGTTATCTACTCCCGCGGGGATCTTTACCTGGATGCGCTTATTACGGGCGATCATACCCTGGCCGCCGCAATTGGCACACGCCTTGCCCGAGACTTCTCCTGTTCCCTGGCAGACCGGACAGGCCTCGGTTGATTGAATGTTGAAGGTGCGCGTTCCCCCGACGTATGCTTCCTGCAACGTCACCTCAACAGGCTGTTCAATATTATCGCCTGCACGCCTCCGATAGTAATCATCGCGTGTTCCCCTCCCCCCCGCTGCTGCTGTACGGCCAAAGAGAGTCTCAAAGAAGTCTGAAAAGCCACTGCCGTTATCGAAGTCAAAGGGCGGCGTACCACGGCCACCGCTGCCACTATAGCTATAGCGTCTCGTCCCGGTACCTCGCTGGAAGCCAAATTGATCCTGCCAGTTCGGACCCAGCGTATCATATTTGCGCCGTTTATCGGGGTCTGAAAGCACCTCGTAGGCTTCGTTAATCTCTTTAAACTTTTCTTCTGCTTTTTTATCGCCAGGATTCACATCAGGGTGATACTTGCGCGCCAGCTTGCGGAAGGCTTTTTTGATATCATCTGCACCGGCTCCGCGTGGGACACCAAGTGCCTTGTAATAGTCCTTGTAGTCCATAATTGTGCACCTCTTTTTTAGCTCTGCCACCCTGCCGGGGGACAGTGTCGCTGTAAATCCTAGCTAGCTTGCAATTGAGCACAGGGGAGAGGCACTTCCTTTTTACTCAGGATCAGCAAAGCATTATACCTATCAAGTCTTTGGATGGCTCATTCTTGTTTGTTTCCGGTGCTTACTTTAACGCGAGCTGGACGCAGTGTCTCATCGCCCAATGTGTAGCCTTTGAGCACCTCCTCTACGATGATGCCCTCGGGCTTGTCACTATCCTCGACTGCTTCTATCGCCTCATGCACATAGGGATTGAACGTCTCGCCAATGGTGGGGACGGGATTGATCCCCTCGCCGCGCATCACTTCGTTCATCTGCCATAGTACCATACGTAGAGCCTGCTGCAAGCCCTGGCGATCCAATGTCTCCTGGTACCCTAAAGCCCGCTCTACGTTGTCCATCACGCTCAGTATCTTGTGAAACAGCGCCTTCTTCTGCTGCTGTACACGGTCTGCCGCTATACGCTCCTGGCGCTTGCGAAAGTTCTCCATCTCTGCTCGCTCGCGCAGAAACTTATTCCAGTTCTCTGCTGCCTCCTGGCGTGCCTGTGCGAGTTGCGACTCTAATTCGGCAATACGAGTGACCTCCGGAGAAGGTACGGCATCTTCATTCACCTGTTCCTCTGGCAACTCCTGTCGCTCTTCCATAACTCGTTACATCTCCTTATCAGTTCATTTCTTTAACTATAGAGGCAACCCCGTGGGGTCACCTACTTGTGGGAGCTCAAAATAAATTCAAAATGTGTTCTTGACAGGAAAGTTTATTGCCTTTACAGTATAAATCTTGAGTCGATGACTGTCAAGTTGCTTTATCTCACGGGTATTGAACATAGGCCTCTAGTACCGCGCATTGACATAGCCTATTGCGCTCCCCTATACTGTGCCGTGGGTAGCAGACGTTCCACACAATTTGACCCTCTAAAGATGTTCCAACATGATAGGCGTGCAAAATATGACAGGCGTACAAACCTATATCCGCAAGCATATTGGTAGTTATCGTATAGTTAGCAGGCGCTCCATAGATGCTGCCAACGACGAGCAAGCTGCTACTGTACGAGTCCCCGCAGCTGTAGCACTGGTACCGTTGGATGAACTGCAGGCGGTGCTACACAGTCAACAGGCTAGGGAAGACTCACATCTTAGCAATGGGGACCCATCTCAGCTGCCCGGAGATCTGCTAGCGGATATTCAGATACCCGCAGATGCGGAGCCTGAACAATCAGATATACCTGAAGAGGATGACGAAGATACTCAAAAGAGTCGCGCGATTAAAGTACCCCACTGGGAGAGCACAGAGCAGGAGGCTCTTTCCACAGCAGCTCTTGAATCGCGGTTAGAACTCGCAGTTGAGCCTTCCACCGGCGCAGCTAGCACCCATCCAGATGTAGCCGGTATCCAGGCCAATATGCCTGATATTCATGTTGAAATCCCCGGAGAAAGCCTTCTGAGCACTGGGGAGCAGACCGGGAACGATAATTTTCATCACCAAAGTGGCGGTCAGAGTTCCAGGCTGCTAGAGGTAGTGGTACTGGCCACTCGCATAGTTATGACCATCATCATCGTTCTATTCTTTTTGGTGTTTCCACGCATTGTCTTGCCCAAGAGCACTCTACATGCTACTCCACAGCTTTCGGCAGGCGTGGTTGCAACGGCGCCAGTACCGGTGGCAACTGCCACGCCATTACCAATAGCTGGACTAACCATCATTCCAGACCATATCAATGCCACGACAGGCTGCACATTTGCCCAGGGCAGGTACAGGTGTATCATTACATTTACGTTGTCCAAGAACCACCATAACAAGCTGAAATGGTCTATATCCAGGAGCGGGCTAACAGCAACCTTTTCCTCTTCAAAGGGCATACTATGGCCAGGCCACCGCCAGCAAATAGTCATCTATATATACAATGACTGCCTACACAGCGGTTCCTTCATTTTTTCCACGGGAGGAAAGACCATTTCTATAGCATGGAGTTGTTAATAGGCTCGCCACGTTCCTGGTCGTAGGCTATCTCGATCATCTGGTCGGTGCGAGTCGCCACCGGCTTCTCCCCTGGCGGTGGCGGTGTCGCCCGCGGGCCCGGCCTGGAAGTCGGCCATTTTAAATGTTTCAGCGTTGTATTTACCAGCTCCTTGTTCTCGGCTGCTTTCTCTATCTCGGTACTCATAATGACTCCTATGTCTTGATGACTGCGATTTCTTTCCTTGCTTCTGTTCTATATTATGCCACGTAAAAAAGGTGCGGTGAAGAGAGCATTGTCCTCTTGCGCTCTTGGAACATCTGGGCTATGATACGAATGTCTCTTGCAGGAGCTTCACAATGGTACCATTGAAACTCCTCAGACCGTTAAAGTAGCTATGACGGCGGAGCATCGAAAAAGGAGCGAACCAGCCATGGCAGGCCGTGACCAGAGAAATGAACACAGGCGCCAGAATGGACGCCTGGCGCCAGGTGTGAAGACAGATGTGGCACAGGGCACCTCGCGTGTCAGCCGGGCAGCCGGTACCATCGGCTCGGAAAGCATGCGTGTTGAGCAACGCTCAAATCCTGCTGCAACCGGGCAAAACTCTCCTCGGCAGGCTGCTTCAAAGCGAACACAGAGCGGTAAGCAGGCGACAAAGAGACGGACTCCAGCCAAACAGTCCGCTCCTGCTCCCACCAGGGATACACGTTTCATCGACTGGCTGCGCACAGGGTGGGAGAACATGGAACCACATCACCAGCAGCGTTTTCTCAGTGTCCTCTTGCTTCTGCTATCATTGTTGCTGTTTGGCGCACTCACGTTGTTCCGCCAGGCGCCGATCCTTGCCGATCTTTATAAACTCTCTACCGCCTTTTTCGGCTGGTCGGCCTATCTGCTGGCACTTGGCCTGGTCGCTTTTGCCCTGGCTCATTTTGTCGAAGGCATGTTTAACAAGCGCCTTATTCGCGGGTCGCTGATGTTCTGGCTGGTCGCGCTCTGGTTGTTAGTGCTCCTCGAAAGCCGCCTGCTCCTCGGCCTCGGCAAAGCTGGCATACTGGCAGATTTCCTGGCCATCCCACTCTCTGGTTGGACGGCCAGAAATGCTATCTTCATCCATGTTTTGTTAATTGGACTCTGTATCATTTTCGTGATTGCTGCCTTCGGCATCAGGTTTGGACATGTGCTAATGATCGGTCGTGCCATTGGCCGGGTGCTGTCCGGTGGACAGAGTGGATCGCCAGGGGGTACATCCGCTGGTACTTCGCCGTACCTCGGCCAGCGTCCACAATATAGCCGCTATGGCACTGGCTTACGGGCTCCGGATCAGGCGAAACAGGCCAGTAACGAGGTAGATGAAGAAGACGAGGATGATGACGCGTTGATCGAATTCGAGGACGACTTTGACGGCGTAGCAGACGATGCGCTCAACGACATCAACCTGCACAAAGACGAGATTCGCCAGGTGCCGCGAGGATCGCGCTCCGCTCAGCAACTGAATCGCGAAGAGCATAACGACGCTGTACAGGGTGCTCACCAGCAGCAGCTTCCCTTCAACCAGGACAAAACGCAGATGGAGCCACTCGCACCCAATCCGGCGCGTAATAACCAGCCCGTAGTTATTACGCGCGCGGCAGGCGCGCAGTCACAATCAGCGCTTGAGCCACCGTGGAAACTACCGGACATCAGGTTGCTCAACAATCCGGAAGAAGTCAAACTGCACATGCTGGGCGACGATACAACGTCCCTGGCAAAGATCATCCAGGATACCCTACGCAGCTTCCGCGTCGATGCCGAGGTGAAACCAGAGGATATCAGCATCGGCCCGACCGTTATTCGCTTCGGCATCCGTCCAACCGGCAAGCCAGAGATGAAGCTGGACGAGAAGGGCAGGCAGATACCCGTCCGGGATGCTTCCGGCAATATCGTGTACGAATCGCGAACGCGGGTGAGCCGCATCATGGCATTGCAAAGCGACCTGGCGCTCGTGCTGGAAGTCAAGAGTATCCGCATGGAGGCGCCTGTTCCTGGGCGTCCCTACGTAGGCGTTGAGATCCCCAATAAGAATAGCCGGCTCGTTACGTTGCGCGAAGTGCTGGAGAGCAAAGAGTACCTGGCAGCCAGAGCAAAATCAAAACTGGCGGTTGCTCTGGGCAAGGATGTGGCCGGTACGGTACGCGTGGGTGACCTGGCGCGTATGCCGCACTTGCTGATCGCGGGCGCGACCGGCTCTGGGAAATCAGTAAGCATCAACGCCATCATTGGCAGCATTCTCATGCAGGCTACGCCAGATGATGTACGTCTCTTGATGGTCGACCCGAAGATGGTCGAACTTATCATGTACAATGGCATTCCCCACTTGCTCGCACCGGTCGTGACAGAGGTCGAGAGGGTGGTGGCAATGCTCAAGATTGCCATCGTCGAGATGGAGAAGCGTTATCGCCTCTTCTCGCAGTTAGGCGTGCGCAACCTCGATGGCTACCGCAAGCAGCGGGCCGAGAGGATCGCTCGCGGCGATACCTCGCTGAAGAACCTGCCTGCCATCGTCATTATCATTGACGAGTTGGCCGACCTGATGATGTCTGCGCCCGAGGAGATCGAAGGTATGATCTGTCGCCTGGCGCAGCTGGCCCGCGCCACCGGTATCCACCTGGTCATTGCTACGCAACGCCCCTCAGTTGATGTCATCACGGGCCTGATCAAAGCGAACATCCCCACACGCATCTCGTTTATGGTCAGTTCAGCGGTCGATTCGCGCACCATCATCGACATGGGCGGAGCGGAACGCCTGCTCGGACGCGGCGATATGCTGTATCTCCCCGCCGACGCGGGCAAACCTGAGCGCATCCAGGGTGCATTTGTGGCCGATGACGAGGTGGACAACCTGGTGAACTACTGGAAGCAGCAGGTTCAAGAGCGCACTACTTTGATGAATCGCGGCAAGAAGGGGCAAGAAGCCGCTGCCGTGCCGCCTGTGGTAGAGCCGGGCTGGGAAATTAGTGAGTATGTTTCTGATGATGTTGAACTGGAAGATGATCTCCTGGAGGAGGCCGAACGGGTCGTGCGCGAGTACGAACGCGCCTCCATCTCGCTGCTGCAAAGGCGTCTCCGCATTGGCTATTCGCGCGCTGCTCGCCTGATAGATCTACTGGAGGCGCGCGGCGTAATTGGCCCTTCTGAGGCAGGCGGGCGTTCCCGGGAAGTGTTTGATGACGATAATGGTCATGGCAGGCACGGCAACGGCGAGGGACGTACCATGGCTGACGAGGCCGCCGACATCATTGCCGAAGAGAAGGCCCGGGAAGAGTTTCTGAAGGCACGCGAGGAGTTCGTCAAGAAGCAGGGCGCTGCGAAGCAACCCACCAATGGACAGCAGCAGGGATATGTCTCTTCAAAGGGAGCGGGGAAGGATGATGATGTGGAGGAGCTGGAATTATAAGAGGCATCAGGAATCTTTCTCCTCGTCCAACTCTTTCAACAACTTTTCATCCAGCTTACTCAACTGTACCTTCTCGAACAAATCTGGCCGACGCTGGCGTGTCCTCCTCAACGATTCTTTGCGCCGCCAGCGTGCGACCTGCGCGTGATGGCCCGAGAGCAATATATCCGGCACGCGCCAACCGCGAAACTCTGGCGGGCGTGTATAGTGTGGATACTCCAGCAGGTTTTCACTGTGTGACTCCTCCTGGATCGATGCGTCTGCCCCCAGCACGCCCGGAATGAGACGGCCCACAACATCCACCACGACCATCGCTGCCAGTTCCCCGCCCATCAGTACGTAGTCACCTATCGAGATTTCGCCGGTCACCAGGTGCTGGCGCACACGCTCATCAATTCCTTCGTAGCGCCCACAGAGCAGTGTCACACGTTGCTCCTGGGCAAGCGCTCGAGCTACCTGCTGGTTGAAAAGCCGCCCCTGGGGAGTCAAGAGGATGATAGGTCCCCTTTCATAGACAGCCTCAATCGCGGCAAAAACCGGTTCAGGCTTCATTACCATGCCAGCACCACCACCATAAGGATAGTCATCAACGATGTGGTGCTTATCAGTAGTGATATCGCGGATATTGTGCAGGGCAATGCTGAGCAATCCTCGTTCCTGAGCGCGCTTAAGGATGCTCTCAGCAAAGGGTCCCTGGAACATATCTGGAAAGAGCGTGAAGATATCGAAATGCATGCAACCTTCCCCTCTAGCATTTATGTGCTACAATAACACTGCTGTTCACTGCTGGCAAGTAGATAAGTTCGGGGTGGTGTTACTTTGTCTTTATCCCAGATACAACAATTCGAGGATTTGCATGATCAAATGACTATTCTCGTTGGAAGTGCTATCCGCTTGTTGTGCGGTGAGGCAGGTGTCTTTGTTGTTTCGAATGAAGCCTTCGATCCACAGAGCAGTGCCGAGTATACTTTGTACAAACTCGATGAATCGGTGTTGCCAGTATTGCTAGCGAGCATCCAGGCAGGCGTACAACCAAACTCTGCTTGCCCACTCGTCCTCAGTACGCTACCACCAGCATTAGTCGCACAAATTGGATTAGAGGATAAAGAAACAGGTGAAGAGGAGGCGCAGGATTTTGAACGCTGCTCCTTATTTTTACAGGATCATATAGGTATACTCGGAGTTATACACTACCTGCGGCCTGCAGGAGCATATTCATGTTTTGAACGACACAGCGAAGCGGGAGGTTCACTGCGCCTCTTTATCGCGCACCTGGCGGCAGGCCTGCGTTCGGCTTTGAAATCTCAAGCGCTTGTAAAAGAGGAAGGGCGATTGGCGGCGATCTTCCAGCACAGCGCAGAAGGTATCCTCACCGTCGATAAGGCACTGCGTATCATTGACTTCAATCCCGCTATGGAGCGATTGACGGGCTGGCATGAAAGCGCAGTGCTGGGGCGTTTCTACTTTGAAGTGCTGCGTCCGAAAGATCGCCAGGGAAACGATCTGGGATTACAAGACTCGCCAATCCTACAGGCATTTGCAGGACAAACTGTTGTGAATCGCGAGATGGTTATTTCCGCACGAGATGGGCAGCGCTTTGATGCCAGTGTCACCGCGTCGTGTGTTCGTTCAGCCAGGGGTGAGCCAATGAACGGTATATTGAACATACGTGATATCACTCGCGAGCGAGAGCAGGAGGAACAGCGTTCAACGTTCATTTCCGTCATTTCACACGAGTTGCAAACACCAATTGCCATCATCAAGGGCTATGCTTCGACGCTGGCACGCACCGGTGCTATGCTTGACACAAAAGGATTTCATTCGCGCCTTCTTGCTATAGAGGAGGAGGCAGATCGCTTGAACAAGCTTGTGGGGAACCTGCTTTATGCTTCGCGCATTCAAGCTGGCGGCTTGCGGATGGAGATCGCGCCGCTCGAGCTGCCACCTTTGATACAAGGAGTTGTCCGCCGCCTGCAAGCCAAAAGCCCGGATATTTCAGTGACACTTGATATCCCACCCAACCTTCCTACAGTAATGGCCGACCGGGAGCGTATCGAAGAAGTGCTGCAAAACCTGCTGGACAACGCCATCAAGTACTCGCCACAGCGCCGGGTAATGACTGTGGCATGCCGGGCCACAGGCGACGAGGTGATTGCCAGCGTGAGCGATTTCGGCATAGGAATCTCACTACGTGACCAGGAGGAGATTTTTACACGATTCCATCGCATTGGCAATCACCTGACGCACACAACGCCTGGAACAGGTCTGGGGTTATATATCTGCCACGCTATTATCGAGGCTCACGGCGGGCATATCTGGGTCGAGAGCGCCCTGCGTGAGGGATCGACATTTTCGTTTAGTTTACCGCGTGTTGAGAAAGCACGCTTGCCTATGGTGGTTTTTGATGGAGAAGGCAACATTTGATCAGCGCGACGTGACCATTTTAATCGTAGATGATGAGCCGCGCATTCGCGACTTCGTACGTATGAACCTGGAGCTAGAGCATTATCGGGTGATAGAAGCGAGTAATGGTATAGAAGCGCTGGACCAACTGCGTGAAAACCTCCCCGATCTAGTCGTGCTGGATGTCATGATGCCAGAAATGGATGGGTTTGAGACACTGCACAGCATTCGCGAAGTCTCAATCGTACCAGTCATCATGCTCACAGTGCGTCAGAATGAACAGGACAGGATACACGGGTTGGATCTGGGCGCCGATGACTATATTGCGAAACCTTTTAGCCCGCGCGAACTGCTTTCGCGTATTCGCGCACTGCTACGCCGCTCGTTTATGCCCCCACCAGCACGTAAAACGGAGATTATCGTTGATCCTGACCTGAAGATCGATTTCACACGCAGAGAAGTAATCGTGCGGGGGGAAAAGGTTGTGCTGCGCCCAACGGAGTATCGCCTCTTGTATCACATGGTCAACAACGCGGGGCGGTTATTGACGCATGAAACGCTTCTCTCCAAAGTATGGGGGCGCGAATATCGCGACGAGGCACATTATCTTCGCCTCTATATTACATATCTACGGCAGAAAATCGAACAAGACCCGGCACACCCGAAGTACATTTTAACTGAACGTGGCGTTGGTTACCGTTTTAAGGAACTAGAGGGATAAGCGGATGGCGCATAAAAGAAACCGCAGGGCGATCGTCCTGTCTCCACTGCTGGTAATCCTCTTACTGCTCCCTTCCTGTTCATTGTGGGGAAGCCAGCCTATAAGGACAGCGTCTCCAACCGCGACGACTGGCGCGAGTAACATGTTACCATCGCCAGCACCCGAGGACTTGCAAAACCTGTTGCAGACAGAACAGTTGTTGCTCATGACGCCTCATCCTCCGCGTGACCTGTATGACCTGGCCCGGCGCTTCAAACTTCATACCGCGTTGCCTATTCCTCACGTCGGGCGTACCACGCCCCTCAATGCTCAACTTGGGCAGGAGGATTCCTTCTGGATTACCAACTTTGATTCGCATCGGAGCAGCCGCATTCGCGCGAAACTCGTCTCTATCACTCCTCATGTATATATGTATCTCGAAGACGGACAGCAGGCAAGTATAGCAGCCCTCCAGTCATCAGCAAATACCTTTGAGACAAAGATTTATCCTAGCGATCGTGCGACCTTTGGGAGTGAGTGGAGCCCCGGCATCGATGATGATGTACACCTGACCATACTCAACGCGGTTGGATTGGGGAACGGCGTGGGAGGATACTTTTCCGCTGAGGATGAATACCCTATCAGTGTCAACCCGTACAGTAACGAACGTGAAATGTTCTATGTGAACCTGGAAGGAGCTATTCCAGGAAATGCAGATTATAACAGCACACTGGCACACGAATTTCAGCATATGATCCATTGGTACGTGCATCCTGTCGATTTGAGCTGGACGAACGAGGGTATGTCGGTGCTGGCCCAACACCTGAATGGATACCCCGTCGATTACATCGGTCAAAGCTATCTACAAAAGCCTGATACGCAGCTCAACGATTGGGCGAGTGATATTAATGCGGACCTGCCTCACTACGGTGCAGGATATCTCTTTATGGATTACTTCTCCGAGCACTATGGCGGCCCCAGTATTCTTAAGGAACTGTTACAGGACCCTGCCTCACCACCTCTCAACTTTGATCATGTGCTGGCGAAACACAGCTACCGGGATCGTTTTTTAGACGTGCTGCGCAAATGGTTCATCGCAAATTTTGTGGCGGATCCAACCGCTGGCCAGGGTGGATATGGCTACTCCACCATTCACCTGCAGGGTCTCACACCGCAGCACAAAATCGAGAGCTATCCACTATCCAGATCCGACCAGGTGCACCAGTATGCCGCTGAGTACTACGATCTCCAGACACGAGGGAAGCATGGCACTCTCACAGTTAGTTTTAAGGGCGCGCCGCTCGTGCGTATAATCAGCAACGATCCGTACCAGGCGACGAATGAATGGTGGAGCAATCGTTACGACAATATAGACAGCACATTGACCCGCGGTTTTGATCTGACCGGGCTGCGAAGCAGGCGAGCGACGCTTCAATTTGCTACCTGGTTCGACCTGGAGCGCGATTATGATTACGCCTACGTTGAAGTTTCCACCGATGGCTTGAACTGGACAACACTGAAGGGCCGCTACACAACGACCACCAACCCAAATGGCGCGAATTGGGGCAGCGGATACACCGGTCAGAGTGGTGGGATCAGCGGACCAAAATGGGTGCAGGAAAGCATAAATTTAACTCCCTACATCGGTAAGAGGATACAGATACGTTTCGAAGAGGTTACAGATGATAGTGTAAACGAGCAAGGATTCGCAGTCGATCAGATTCGTATCCCGGAACTGCATTTTCACGATACGCTGACCACCGATAACGGATGGGTCAGCAATGGTTTCATCCGTTCCAACAATGTCCTACCGGAACATTATGACGTGCAAGCCCTGGTCTATCAAGGACAGCAGTTTACTGTGAATGAAATGAATATCGATCTTGCTACTGCTCAGGGGGCACTGATGGTTCCTGACTTTGGCATGCATGTTAGCCGTATTGTGCTGATCGTCTCGGCCTATGCAGCGGAGACGACACTACCCACGACATACCAGTTGAACGTGGGTATTTCGTGAAGGTTGCCGTCCATACAAAGACGAGGTCGATTAGAAAGAGAGACAGAGAGTGAATAAAAAGGAACGCATTGATGCTGCTCTTCGTGGCGACCCGGTAGATCGCGTACCAGCGAGCATGTGGGGCCATGACTTTTTGCATGAGTGGAATGCGCAGTCACTGGCCGAAACGATGGTCGAGAACTTTACCCGCTACGATTGGGACTATATGAAGGTCAACCCGCGAGCCTGGTACCACGTCGAGGGATGGGGAGTCAAGGTACGACCGTCAGGCGAGAAATACAAGGCGCCTATTTTTGAGGACACTCCCATTAAAAGTGCATCTGATTGGAAGCGCATTCGTCCTTTAGAACCGGACCAGGGGGCACTGAGTGAACAGTTGCACGCTCTGCAATTAATCAACCATTCGATTGGCTACGATGCCTACTTCGTACAAACAATCTTCTGCCCACTGGGTGTGGCAAAGTACCTGGTGGGCAATAGGAATGAACCGGTACAGCAGACTATCCGCGAAGACCGCGCTGCTATGCATGCCGCCCTGCGCGTGATCACCGAAACTTTTATCATGTATGCCATCGCCTGCATGGAACAAGGAGCAAGTGGCATTTTTTACGCGACAAACGGTTGGGCCAGTGAAGGCCTGCTCACTCCTGATCAGTACCGTGAGTTCGGAGAACAATACGACCTGGAGTTTCTAGATGGTATTAAGAGCCGCAGCAAGTTCAATATCCTGCACAATTGTGGTACGCATATCTATTTTGATTTGCTAGAGTCCTATCCGGTACAGGCAATCAATTGGGCGGCTACGCTTGAAGGCAACCCGGACCTGCGCGAAGGTAAGCTGCGTTCCAATAAAGCGGTAATGGGTGGAATCAGTGAAAAAACCACCCTCAAAGCCGGTACACCTGATCAGGTACGTGAGGAGGTGGAGCAGGCACTGGAACAGACCGGGGGCCGACATTTCTTACTTGCTCCTGGCTGCTCCATCCCTCCAGAAACCCCTATTAAAAACCTGGAGGCCATTCGCGCTGCACTTTCCTGAGCGAGGCTTGCAGCCAGCAAGCCTGTGTGCTATACTCAAGGTCGAGAACTCAGAGACAGAATAGCACCGGCAAGCAGCGGCGCGACGAGGGTCGCGCCATATTCTTTTGGGTAACGGGCCTGGTCGGCTATGCTCCAAATGAGCAAGACTGCACACCACAGCAAGGTACTGTTGTATAGTTACATAGAAAAAAGGCGCAGGCAAATTGCCGCGCTAGAGAGAAAGTACATATGTGAATGGAACGACATCGGACAATGCGGGCCTATTCAGCAGGCGGAGTAGTGTTTCGTCTTGTTCCACAACGTTCTACCGAAGACAGCCACACAACGGATAAGCAGAGTGACGGACGAGATATACGTGATGTGTCTATAGAAGTGGTTCTTGTGGGACGCAGTCATGCTGGTATCTGGGCCCTACCCAAGGGAACACCTGAACCTGGAGAGACCATCG
>WNGP01000881.1_pt1 | contig 33360 bp, 26 predicted proteins | sample 5407671 | NCBI WGS metagenome assembly WNGP01 (sample SAMN13153381, study PRJNA577476) | soil metagenome | isolation source: 40 cm soil or saprolite under Garry oak tree replicate 2 | place: USA:California | collected 2016-06-15 | reverse complement strand
AATCGAATACGAAGATGGCCCTGCGCAATCTTGGGCGGCAGCGAGCGCGCACTACAACCACATTACTGGCCCTGTTCGTAGGTGTTTTTACGATTGGCTTGATCCTGGTATTAGGGCAAGATCTACGTGACAACATCAATGCAGCCATTGCCAAGAATCTCACCTTCAACCTGGTTACCATCGCTAGAGGCGATGATGCAACAAAACTGCAAGCAAACCTGGGGACGATTCCAGGTCTCTCTGCCGATCATACTGCTGGTAGAACGTATGCAGCGGATGTTCCAGTAGCTATCGATGGTATACCTTTCACCGGCCTGCTGCCGAAAAATGATCAAGGTGGACCTAATGACTTAGGGAAAGGCGGTACCCTGTTCTACCTCGGTGGTCTTGAGGGATATGATGTAGCGCACAACCAACTCCCGGATACACAGAACGTGACATTCACCGGGCGCAATTTGAATGCCAGCGATGCCGGAAAGAATAATGTGCTGATTAATGCAACCCTTGTGAAGCTTGCACCGCTTAAAGGACACATCCATGTAGGCAGTACGATTACCCTGGCAAGCATAGACGGGAAAACCATTAAAACCGTCACGGTTGTCGGAACGTACCAGGCATCGGCATTGAGTCTCCACTTTGGGCCTATTCTGACAACACGCGAGACTGTAGCGTCCTTGACGCCACCCGGCCAGGCGACAACCATCTTCTATATGAAGATCGATCCTGCTAAAGTTGGCAAGGCCTTGCAAGTCATAGGTAACATTGCTCCCAATGCTTCGGTGTTCAATTTTGCCAATATCGGTGATTTCATCAACACGTTTATCGGTGATATATTGCTGGTTCTTACCACAATTGCCTCGTTGTCGCTGTTAGCAGGAGTCATCATCATTGCCAATGCGGTGGCCCTGGCAATGTTGGAGCGGCGGCGTGAATTGGGCATTCTCAAGTCAGTCGGCTACACCAGCCGCACCATTCTGGGCGAGGTGCTCATCGAGAACGGCATCGTTGGAGGAACTGGTGCACTGCTGGCCATGTTGCTGGTAACGTTTGCCACAAGTCTCCTGGGCCAATTCGTCTTCAAGACTGGCTTTGGTGTGAGCTGGTACATCGCTATCGGCTTGATTGCCGGTATCGCCTTGCTGTCAATGCTTACATCGGCCCTCGTTGCCTGGGGTTCTACCCGCGTGCGCCCCCTCGAGGTTTTGCGCTACGAGTAAAAAGCGGGATTGTTAAGGGCGGCAGCCCTTAACCTGGGGCTTGGGGCTGTGCCCCAACCTTCTTCTCTCCTGCGCGCCGCCGCAGGCGGGAAGAAGCGTTTTTCGGGGCTCCTACGCCCTGTTTAAGAGGCTCGCCTCCTAAACAGGGCGTAAACGCAAAGCCATCAGCCCACCCAGCATCACAAACGTAAAACAGAAACCAACTGCCCATAATGGTCCTATTGTATTCAGCAAGAAACCGAAAAACCAGCCGCAGAAGACGGTGCTGATGCCACTTGCGAAAAACAGGATACCCGCTACCGAGCCAGGCGACCTGCCCGCTCGCTCACTACCGATGGCCAGACATGTAGCGAAGATAGGTGAGAGCCCGATACTGGTCATAGCAATAGCCAGGGTGGCAACAAAGGCATTGGGGCTAAGTGCCATGGCGACAAGTCCGGCAAGGGTTACCAGGATACCGAGCATTACCAATTTCCAGGAACCAATGCGCAGGATTAATATTGCCGCTCCCAGGCGACTAAGGGTTGATAGCGCCCACGTAATACTACTGAGGGCTGCTGCAATGGCAGGCGCCTGTGCGAATGCAACATGGAGATAGGCTGGCGTCCACGCTCGCACACTTGAACTGATCCCCGATGTAAGCATCATCACTACGATCACTGGAACTAATATGCCAACGAGCGAAGATGAGCGGGGTACTGGCTTGTCGTTACTGCTGCTGGCGTTGCTCTCCTGGGGGCTAATTCTATAGGTTGCCGGTACCCCTGGTAATGAAAAGATTGCTACAGTAATGAAACAGATCGTGAAGAGAAACGGGGGGCGCGGATCATTATGGAAAAGTCTCAATAGTCCAGCATCGATTAATACGACCACGACTCCACCTAAGGGATAGAGCAGGTTGAACAGGTTGAGCGCCATGCCGCGCTTGTTTGCGAAGGCGGCACTGATGACTCCGTTGGTGGAGGCATCAATCACCCCTCCGCCAATTCCTGCGAGACCCGCAATAACCAGCAATGCACCAAGCGGAACAAGCTGTGGTAGCAACAAGCCCAGGTAGATACAAAGCATGCCACACAGGACGATCAAAGCTGCACCCAGGAGAACGCGCCGGGGTCCGTAGCGATCAAGCATGGCTCCGCCAACGAGAGCGCCAGGAAGATAGCCAGTAGACCAGATGACATACAACAGCCCTGTGGTCGTGAGAGAGATATGCAACTGAGTGGAGAGCGGTACCAACAATGGGCCCCACCCACTGTCACTAAAGACAAAGACCCAGAAGATGAGGCAGACTGCGAGAGTGATACGTGCGAGGTGAACAGGGTGACCGCGCAGGCCACTCTTCCCAGGAGCATCCGGTTGAGTCTCAGGGGCTGATAAGGTCATGTTCAGTATCCTGGGAAAAACTAGATAGGTAACACCATAAGGGGAATCTCCACCTCACCGGGTGTTAAACCTCCGTGATGGCCTAGAAAGCGCATAACAAATCTGCCCTCTTCATACCACCAGACGGTTTCATTCTCATAGGGTAAAATAACTACATTTCCCACCCTGCTTAAAAACTCTGGCGATGGCTCTTGCAGGCCGAAAAAGTGTTGCGCCATTAAATCTGCTGTTTTGTATACCTCCGCCCTCCCGGCAAGGTGTTTTTGCAAGTACATAAGAGCCTCGTCGATATACTCCTCTTTAATGTACAAGAACATATCTCTGGCTGAACCTGCTGGTACCAGGAGTCTACCTTGTCTATTGGTTTGCAGAAAGCTCTCGATACCTGGTGCCTGCTTATTAAGATAGATTGTCGTCTTGGGATCAACCGCAACCTGTCCATGATCGGCCGTCATGATGAACAGGGTATCTTTGACTTTGCCGTGAAGCTTTTTGTAAAAGAGCTGATCCACCAGCGTCAAGAAACCCTCTACCTCCTTCTCAAACTCCTGTGTGTTTGGCCCATAAAAGTGACAGGCGCTATCTATACGGTCGAAGTATAGGAAGTAGTAGTAGGGAGGCGCTTTTTGCGCTACGACAGTTTCTGCAAGCACGGTGAGAGCGTCAGTAATTGACTTAAATGGGACAACCGATGCTCCCCGAAATATAGCCTCTGAGAAAGTGGAGGGTGTATAGGCCTGGTGCTGGAAGACGTATGATACAACTCCTTTGGTTTTGAGCGTCTGGTAGAACGTATACCTGGGATAAAATGCCGAGGCAGGTACAGAAGATTGTTTCAATGTATCTCGCTCAAATCTATCCCTGGCGTAAGAAAAGAGCAGAGGCGAGATAATATCATCAACCAGGGGTTCATAGTAATACCATTCATAGACACCACTTTGGCCAACGTCCAAGCCAGTATGAATACACGTGGTATGAGCGGCGGTCGTCGAGGGGAATTGCGAAGTCATTTTTGAAACAACCCCGGCATTGAGCATGGTCTTGAGGAACTCGTATTTTTCCGCGTAGCGCTCAAAAAAGTGCCAGCCGAAAGCATCGACAAAAAACAGGATAACTTTATCATATTTGCGCGGCAATTTACCAAGGACGTCGAGCGGTAAGCCACTTTCTCCTTCACCTGTAAGAAGAAACTCGATGGTCTGCGGGATGTTGGAGAAACAGTACGAATCGTAAAGGGGTTTGACAAAGCGCTGTGAGAACTGCGAGCCGTTGACTGCGTTCACAGAGGCCGTATTGAGCATGCCTGTTCCTGCTTCCTGGTATGGGCCGGTGGTTGTATTGACGTTGTTGCGAATAGTATATCACTCCATTTTTCGCCAGTCTATTCGTGTTCTATGTACCTTCTGTAATCTTTTTTGTTGCTGTCTAAGACGCTTCTCACTCCCCTCTATCGTGTGCCTTGCCTGCTCATTCCCAACGTTTTTGAAGTACTCGAATACGTTCAGCCACTGCTCGAACGTTAATGATGTTGGTGTTGCATCAAGATCAATGCTCAGTGCTCTTCTCACATGCTTGAGTTGTTGTCCGGTTAAAATGCCTTTGAGAATATCGCCCAGCGTCGGACGCCACGTGGTAAAACTATACACGACGAAGTCGCGGAAACACTGCCTATCCGCACGGTTCACCAGGGGTGGCCCTCTTTTGCGCAGCCGAAGCATCACTACATCAACTCCTGGCTCGGGCACGAAATCCCTGCGCCGGAAACGATGCACCAACTCCACCTCAAACCAGGGCTTCAGCAGTACTGCGTAAAGTGATTCGTGCGGCTTCCCAAGAAACTTGTCGGCTGCTTCCTTCTGCATAGTCAGATAAGCGTCCTCCGGTGGATATTGCGCTGTCGTGAGCCTGTTCAAGATAGCCGTGGTGATATTGAAGGGAATATTGGCAAACACTTTGTACGGCTTACGAGGCAGGGGATAGTGCAGGAAATCGCCTTCGTGGATCGTCACATTGGGCCTATCCACGAATTGCTGAAGTAGCAGAGCTAACAGGCGCGAATCTTTCTCAATAGCTACCACCTGTTTGCAGCGCAGGGCAAGCTGCTCGGTGATAATGCCCTTGCCGGGGCCTATTTCATACACAATGTCGTCATGACTCATGCTACATCTATCGAGCAGCGAAGCAACAAGGTACGGGTCCTTCAGAAAGTGCTGGGCATAGTAGATACTTTGACGGAAAGAAGATGACATCACGGGTTCCTTTCAAGATGCAAGGCAAACAACAGGCACAAAAAAGCCGCATAGCCAGCTAATTGGCTCATGCGACTCGATGCGAAGCCCGATCTTGAAAAGGCGTTGTGACTGGCAGGCAGCACGCGACGTCTACGTCCCGAGACGAGAAGCGGAACACGCGCTCAAGCAGTAGACCCAAGATGGGCTCCGCTCAGATCTGCCCTATGCTCATACTACGAAACCTTTCATACAATATGCGTTCATAACGTGCTTATTATAGCGTACAGGATTGGTGTTGTCGAGGATTTTCATCTCGCCAAAACCATCGTTCAACTCACGACCACTATTTTTGACGGCAAACTGTCGAGGCTCTCTTAGAAAGATTTCAATACTTTCTCAAACAAAGTAAGAAGCGGATGGGGGCTCGCTTTTTCTCTGATGCTGAGCAGGAGGAGTATGTTCTATACTCCTCGTGTCTATCTTGATGACGGAAAAGCCAAACTATCGGTACTTTGTGGACTTGCGACTTTTGCTCGATTGACAGCAAACAGTTTGTATTTACGTTGGTATCATAAATTCAGATGTAATCGGCCATCAGAAAATGAGCAAGGATAGGGTATTTTCCGGGCCCACAAAGTACCGGTAGCCCTGTATTACTCAACAGTGCAATAAACCGGGGCCTGGAGCCATAGAAGGTAGCTTACTTACACCTATAAGTTTCCTTCGTGGAAATGAAATTGCCAATGAAGGATATAGCGATAGTGATTACTAATGTTGTTACAAATAAGTCTCTAGCTCCTTCTCACGTTGCTTGGAGGCATATTGATACTTTAGCAAGTGAACTTATTTGGAGGGTATTTATATATTTCTACTACTATGGTAATATACTGATAAAGAATGCTCCGACTCCAATTGTAGATGAAAGGGATATAGCATGTTCTCTTATGTTCTCTTGCAATCCCAAAAGCTCATCTTCATTCCGATATTGATCGTCATCGTCATTGTGGTCTTTGTACTTACAGGAGGACTACAGCTACTCCGATCGCGCATGCAGCCTCGAAGACTATCTACACAAACACTCCACAAACAAGAAGATATCCGAGAGCAGTTAGAGGTAACTACACAGCAGCAAGTAGAGACACAGGAACAACTAATGGCTGCTCAGGAGCAGCTGAGAGAGGCACGAGAGTCGGAGTCGCAAGGCGACTCTCTAATAGGAGATGATTTCATAGGAGATGACCTATTGAACAATAAAGCCTGGATCAAATTGACCCAGGAATGTGTGACCTTATTTGATGAACTGGATAGAAAGAGTGCTAATATGGATCCTCGTCGACAAGAGCTAGCAGGCTATGTCTGCTCGCAGCTTGAGGAAATTTTGGAGCGTTGTGGTGTTACGATCATCTCAGGTGACTCAGCTTTTGATGAACGTCGTCATCAACCCTACCCTGCTGTGAGCAGGGTTGCAGCAGGTACGGTCATTGCAGAGACACTTAGTCCAGGTTTTGTTGTAGGGCCTCATGTGCTGCGTCGTGCTCGTGTGCGATTAGCTGAAGAAACTGAATGAAAAAGTGTTCTAGCATAAGTTGTTGCAGTTGGGGAGCGATCATTCACGAACCAATCAGTTGAGGAGAGAAGAATGAGTTACGGAAATACCGTACAGAATCGGATTGAAGCTGTGCGCCAGGGGACGATAGCTGTACTTGAAGGTCTGGCTGAGAAGGCCAAAGCATTTCAACTGCCTTCTCCGCCTACCGTTCTCGAAGACTACCGTGGCAAGCTCAAAGCCAACGACTACCAGGTGCTTGTAGTCGGCGAAGCCAAGCGTGGTAAAAGCACGTTTGTCAACGCCTTGATTGGTCGTGAAATTCTCCCGACCGATGTAGATGTTGCTACCTGCCAGGTTTTCCGTATCCGGCGGGCTGCAAACGAAGCATACCGCATCCGTTTTGAAGACGAATCGCAGCGGGAGATTACACTTGCCGATTTACCCCGTTATGGCTCTCAGACAATGGCTGATGTCAGGGGGTTGCCAAACCTCAACCAGATTATCCGCTGGATCGAAGTGGATTTGCCTGCTCATTTCCTTCCTGAGGGGGTGAGCCTACTGGATACACCCGGCCTGGGTTCGCTCTACTCTGCTCACGCCCAGATCACGCAGCGTTTTGTGCCGTTTGCCGATGCGGTTATTTTCATGCTGGATTCCAGCCAGCCTATCATCCAGCCAGAACTAGGCTTCATTGACAAAATACTGAGCAAAACTCCTCATATCCTGTTCATCCAGACGAAGATTGACCTGCAGCGCCGTGAAAACTGGCAGGCATTGTTGCGTCGTAATCAAGAGATCCTGCAAGAACGCTTCGGAAATCGCCTGACGGATACCCTCGTCAGGCCAATTTCCAGCACCAATCTGCTCAAGGCCACGCAGGCTGAAGATGGCGACGATTATCTGAGAGTCAGCCGCTATAGTCAACTAGCGGCTGTCTTGCAGGTATTCTTGTTTCGTGTAGCCGGTTGGGACCGTGCCGCTATCGCTATTCGTGCCGCTGAAGATTACTATGTGCTTGCTCGCAAGACGCTGGCCGGACGCCTGGCAGCTGTTACTGAAGAGTCTGAGCAGAAGCGTGCTGAAATCCAGCGACGCATTGCTCAGCGCAAGCAGGAGTTCGATAAGGAGTGGGGCAAGTACGGCCAGAAACAAGACGAGTTGATACAGGAAATCCGCAGGGTAGCACTGGCCGGCAAACAGAACTTTCTCCAGGAACTGCAGCAAGGCGGTGAAATTGAAATGGCTCAACGAGCCAGAATCAACTCATTAAAATCGTTTGAAGAGGCGAAGCAATACAGCAGCGTGATGGAAGAGCAGGTGATTGGAGCATTTCTTGACAAGTGGCGTCAAATCCGCCAGCAAGTCTTCAATCAATGGAGCAAGTTACTTGGCCAGTTTATGGCTGCTGCCAATTCCCTCAGTTTCCCAGAAGATACAAGCTCGACGGACGTATTAGTCAGGCATGCACGAAACTTGCAAATCAAAGGGGGCTGGTCGGGCGTTATACAGCAAGCTAACGAGGAAGCAAGATGGGTTTGGGCACTGGTAGGCATCTTTCTTCCGAGTACCATAGCCAATCTGGCAGCACTAGGCTGGGCTGTATTACGTTCATGGAGCATCCGTGCTGACATGCGGCTGGAAAACGCCAGGCAAGTACTACATCAGCACCTGGATGATGAGCTGCAATCTATCCGCCAACAATTTCTGGGCGTAGATTTGAGATATGGCTACCTGAACCACATCGATGGATTCTTCGACTCTCAAGTGCGGGCCATCTCTGAGCATATTCAAAAGGTCGCTGCCCGCAAGTCGGCGGAAGCACAAGTAGAAATCGATCGCCTGTCAGAACAAGCCAGGCTGGATGAACGAGAGCGTCAAGCCAGGTCTGAGCACATGCAGCACCAGTTGTCCAACTGGGATACCATCTCACAATTGATCAAGGATGTTGTGTCTGTCCTCCAGATTTTAGAGCAGTCGTTAGCGATGTTTTCAGGTGAAGACTTGTGAGCTGATCTATAGACACAGAACGAGTGAGGAAAGCTTCGTGGACTCGCCATCACCAATCATTGGCATCGACTTCGGTACCACCAACAGTAAGATGGCCTGGTACAATCCCAAAACCAATCAGGCAGAAATCATTATGAATGCCGAGGGAGAGCTACAAACTCCTTCGGTCGTCTATTTTGGCAAAGATGAAACTCTCATTGGTAACCCCGCGCTGGAGATGCTGGACTACGAGGAGGAGCGCGAGCGTGTCATCCTCAGCATCAAGCGAGAATTAACCACGACCCCTTTCATTGCTCTCCCTGGGAAGTCGGTCAAGCCGGTAGAAGTGGCTACCGAAATCCTACGCAAACTTAAGCGTGATGCAGAAGAGCGGCTCTTTCACCGGCCTGTCACTCGCACCGTGATCACGTATCCGGCCAGTTTTGGTCCGCTGGATCGAGACAAGATTCGCGAAGCGGCTCAATCGGCAGGGTTTGACGAGATCGAGTTGCTGGAGGAACCAGTAGCAGCGGCTATAGCCTACACGCAGATGGGACTCAAAGTAGGCAAGTACGTGCTGGTCTATGACCTCGGTGGCGGAACGTTTGATCTCGCCGTGCTGGCACGTGAGGACAATGGATCGTTCCGTCCCGCGTTGGAGCCTCAGGGGATCAAGCGTTGTGGTGGAGATGACTTTGATGAGGCACTTTACAATTACTGTGACCAAGTTGCCAGAGAGCAATACGGTCGGCCTATCAGTCTAACCAGAAAGCGAGACCTCCACTTCCTGAAAGAATGCCGTCAACGGAAGGAAAATCTTGCGATTACTAAGCGCCGCTTGTTCAAATCGCTCCTGGAGCCTGGGGCAGTTCTTTTCGAACATGAGATAGAACGTGTGACGTTCGAGAGTCTGATTAGTCCCACAGTTGAAGAAACGGTGCGCAAAACGAAGATGCTTCTGGAGCAAGCCAGTGCTGAAAGACAAGCGGTAGATACGGTAGTCTTAATCGGTGGCTCCTCGCGTATACCCCCTCGAGGAAGGCCTGCCATTGAAGCCCTTGCAGTGGGAGAAACAGGATATTGCGGTGGCCCTCGGTGCTTCCTATCGTGCCTATAGCTTATGGAAGCCAGAAAATCAGTACCGCAAGGCTGTAGAATTAGCAGGGACCGCTAAGAAACTGGATGGGACGAAAATAATACAGCTGAGTACTCTGGCCAATGATCTGGGTCTGACTGAGGACCAAGCAGCCGATATCGAGCGTGAGGTGATGGGGGAGACCAAGAAAGTGCTTGTCTTCAAGACGCGCTTGTTGCAGGTGTTGCGGACGTTTCAATCGCAAAATAATAGGTTGTATGTGTCTCCTAATATTCCATGGAACAAATTCGCCGACGCAAGAGTTAAGTGCAATGTTCCGCAGAGCGAGGAGATTCTGGGACTCATTGATTGCAATTCGATCGGTTCCGCAACGATTCTCTTTGGAACTGAAGGTATTTACTATTTTGGCCTGGTCTTCCGAGACCCGGGAGGCATTATTTCCAACTACCAAGCTGTAAAGATTCCGTACTCTGAGTTGTTTTTATTTCCAGTTAGAATTGATAATAAGCAAGTAGCTGCAGGTAATGGGAAGAAAATCTATCTAGGTGAGAGCGGCGTTTCAAGGGAGAAATTGCGTGATATGCTCAACGCAATTAAAGGGTTTTCTGATTGACTCCTGTTTCTAAGTTAAGGTGGTGCTGTCTATGGACGACATCCAAAAAAGCATCGTAACGCTCCTGCAGAAATCAGCGGAAAGATTGCGCGAGGCAAAGCTTCCAGAAGAGTTGGCGGCCCAACTGGAACAATGCGCTACGCAGGTCTATCAGCCCTGTGTGGTAGCAGTCGTGGGGCAGGTGAAGGCAGGCAAGAGCACCTTCATCAATGCCTTCCTGGGTGAAGACCTGGCCAAAGTGGGAACGACTGAGACAACGGCAACGATTAACTATTTTCTTTATGGCAAAATCACCTCAGACAAACCTGTTCACTGCTTTTGGCGCGGAGGGCGGGACGATTATGTCGACCTGGATTTTGTGAATAGCCTCCAGGGAAACGACATTGAGACATTGCGCCGTGCTGATGGCATCGATCATCTCGAGTACTATCTGCTCAATCACTACCTGGAGCAAGCGACTCTCGTTGATACTCCAGGCATGGGGGCGGTCATCGAAGAGCATCAGAACCGCACTGCTGAGTTCATCCATCTAGAGCAGCAGTTGCGAGTGCGCCATAGCGCAGAGACACAACAGCTTGGAAGCAAAGCAGATGCAGTGATCTACTTGATTAGCTCATCCGCTCGCGAAACCGACCGGGCCTTCCTAGAAAAGTTCCAGCAGGTCACGCAGGACCAACAATCGCGAGCATTTAATGCTATTGGTGTCATGGCAAAGATCGACCTGTATCCTGATGTGATGAATCGGCGGGTAGAACTGGCTGCAAAGATTGCTAGCCAGCTCAAAGAAAGCCTGAATACCGTTGTACCAGTATCGGCAGGTCTCCGACGGGCCTTGGATCGCTTGCTGGAGAATGATGGAGCGGGGCTGCGGCGGCTGATGGAGGCCATACGTCGTATACCCCCGGCAAAACTAGAGAAGTTTCTCAACAATGAAGAATTCTTCCTCGAACTGGATCCTTCCGATTACCCAATTCCCATCGAGGGGCGTGAAGCGCTGCTCGGAAATATGCCGTGGACGGTTTTTACCACCATCGCTCGTGTGGCAGCAGATCCGAGTTTAGATGTGGATGCCGTTACCCAGCGTGTGAATGACCTGGCAGGTTTTGACCGGCTCAGAGAGGTATTGGAACGGCACTTCTTCAAGCGGAGCCAGATTTTGCGCTGTTATCGCATCCTTAAGGACGCAGATCAGGTATTGAAAACAATTAAATACAAGCGTCTACCAGAGTTCCGTGACGCCGACAGAAAAGAAAAGGCTCGACAAGATCGTTTTCTGGCTTTCCTTCGGAAAGTAGAGCATGTCGATCCAACCGTCGTCCAGGACCTAAAAAGGTATATTGAAGATGAGTGGCGTTTAACTGAACGTGCGAAAAGGGTAGAGCAACTGTTAGAGCACCTGGAGCGAGCCTTTGGAAGCATCTCTTTCCAGCTCAATCAATACAGTATAGACTTTGACGCTCTGCACCAGGTATTGGACCATAAAGCCTCGTTCTCATCCGCTGAATTGGACGAACTCCAGGCTATGCTAGGTTTGTACGGCATAGAGCTTGAGAAGCGTTTACCACCCGGTCAGGTAACATTTGAGTACGTCAGGGGACGCCAGATCTATTGGAGAGAGGTCGGTATCGATGATGCGAATCCTCTCAGGCGCGATATCGCACAACAGGTCGCCTCACGCTATGGCTTCATCCTGGAAGAAATGTTGAAAAGAACAGCGATCTAGCGCCTTCCATAATTTCCTAAAAAAACTTCGTGTCAAATTGCTGAATCGCTACTGCACTCTACTTCTTCTTTACTCACGTAGTGGTATCCGTTTGGATAGCTACTTTTCGGTATCACGGTAGTCTCGCTAGGGAGTAGGAGGATATGGCAGGTGGAACGGGGGAGATTCTATAATAATGCAAGACAGAAGAAAAGAGTATTCAAATCTATAGAGAACGTAATAAACTGTCAAAAGAAGGTTCTCCCGCAACTTGATACTGTTGGCGAACCCTCTGTTCATAGGGATTAATGCCTCACTGTAAGCCTGAAAGTTGTCTCGCATTCCCCACTAGGAAGTAACATGCCTTGTTTAAACGGTGTTTCTCCCCACCTTATAAGTTCGCCAACAGTATCAAGTTGCGGGAGAGCCAAAAGAACTGTCAATCGGATTATTTTGCATGCTCTAATATTTTGTCAAGCGCCGCAGAAAGCCGATGCAGAGGTATTATTGAGAAGTGGATGAGCAGGAGTCCCCCCTCGACACTACAGAAGACAACTGGCCTGGGCGTTTTTTGTCGAGCGTTGAGTCTTACCCGCCATCTTGCTGATTTGGCTATATGCCAGCGCCGTCCAGCGCCGTCCAGCGCCCCAAGCTGCTGCGCCAGGTCCATGAAGTCGGTTGCCAGGACCTCAAATGCCGGGTCAGGGGTGAGATCGGGCAGGTTGTGGGGGCCATACTCTTGCGGACGGGGGACAAAGGCTGCCTGCATCCCTTGCGCCTGGGCCGCGCGAAGATCCTCCTGGTGGGCGGCGACCATCATGACCTCGTGGCTCTGGAGTCCGAGCAGCTTGACTGCCATCTGGTAGGGGCGTGGATCGGGCTTGTAGGCCTGAACCAGTTCGGCCGAGAGAATGCAGTCCCAGGGCAGCGCACTGTACTTCGCCATATTCACCAATAAGGCCATATTCCCATTGGAGAGGGTGGCCAGGTGGTCGGTGAGGCGGTCCGTCTTCACGTCCTGACACAGGAACTGGATCGGCGTGCCGGTCGCGAAGGCGAAGAGTCCTCCAGGTTGCAGCAGACGCGCCGCCTCTGGAACAGTTAACTCAGGATCGCAAAAAGTCATTGCTCCCCAGTCACAGAAAACGATGTCAAAGCTGGCGTCCGGCAATGGCACATCTTCGGCTTGAGAGATTGATACTTGACAGTTGGACGATTGTCCATTATACTAAACACTATAAGAATGGACAATTGTCCATTCCATTGAACTATTGAGGTTAGCTTATGCTCTCTCTGGATGTAACTACCAATCTACTGGCACAGGCGGTGCGAGCGCACCGCGAGAGCAGAGGACTTTCCCTTGGGAGCCTGGCTGAAAAAGCAGGCATCTCCAAGACGAGCCTTTCCAAAATTGAGTCTGGCTTGGGAAACCCTTCGCTCGAAGTCTTATGCCGCATTGCACAGGCCTTGAACGTCCCCATCGGAACGCTTTTCGGTGAGGATGCCCAGCCTCCATTACAGGTTATCCGTCGTGGCGAGGGGCAGGTAGTCATCTCCGATTCCGGCCTGGGCATACGATCCCTGCTCGTCGATGGTCGCAATCAGCGCACGGAAGTGTACGAGATGGTTTTACCTCCCGGCGTGGCCTATCACTCCCTGGCTCATGCTCCAGGTACCGAAGAATTCATCATCTGTGTCGAGGGGAACCTCCGTCTCGGGCCGAAAGGACAGGAGGTTCTTCTACAAGCAGGGGATGCGGTCCGGTTCCCTGCGGATCTCCCGCACATGTATGAGTCCGCCAGCGGTGCCAGGGCCTTGTTAATGATGAGCTATCCACCTGCTCTCAGCATTCCTCGCTGAGTCGCTGATCCAACAATAATAAAAGGTGGGCTCTTGCCTGTTCTCCCATAGTATTATGACGAAAGGAAACGACCATGCACGACCAACGCGAACGGTTTCTGATCCGTTATTCACGTGATTTCGCCCCATTCACTGTGGCACGAGCATCTGGTTCCTGGCTTGAGACAACTGATGGGCAGCGCGTTCTTGACTTCACCTCGGGTCAGATCTGCTCAACCATTGGTCACAACCATCCTCGGATCGTCGCTGCAGTGCAGCAGTCGTTGGACAACGTCATCCATCTCAATTCCTGGATGCTTTCTGAACCTGTTCTTGCGCTGGCTGAGCGACTGGTTCGGCTCGTACCACCATCGCTGAACAAGGTGGTGCTGGTCAATACAGGTGGAGAGGCAAACGAAGTGGCCCTGCGCCTTGCCAAGATGCATACTGGCCGTTTCGAAATCGTCGGGTTGACACGGAGCTGGCACGGCTTACAAGCGGGAGCGGCCTCGCTCAACCTCGCAGGAGGTCACGCGGGATATGGTCCAATGATGCCGGGTACTCTCGCCCTCCCTGCTCCGTATGCCTATCGCTGCCCAATTCGCCACTGCCAGGGATCCTGCGATTGCTCCTGCCTGGAAGCGGGCTTTGAGGTGATTGACCAGCAGTCTATAGGCGCCCTTTGTGCCGTCATTGCCGAGCCGGTGTTGTCTGCGGGAGGGGTCATCGTGCCGCCTTCAGACTACTTCGAGCGCTTGCGCAAAATGTGTGACGAGCGGGGAATGCTACTGATCGTAGACGAAGCCCAGACAGGCTTTGGCCGGTTGGGCACCATGTTCGGGTTCGAGTCGTACGGGGTCGAACCTGACATCTTATCTGTTTCCAAGACACTGGGTGGCGGTGTCCCGCTCGCGGCCACGTTCACCTCCTCGGCGATCGAATCGGACTGTTACAGCAAAGGCTTTATGCACGTCACCTCGCACGTCTCTGACCCACTTCCAGCCGCAGTCGGGCTTGCCGTCATCGAGGTCATCGAGGAAGAGGGGTTAGTTGAGCAGGCAAAGCTGCGTGGTGAATATCTGTTGGCACGTTTACACGAACTACAGGAGCGCTATGAGCACATTGGCGAGGTGAGAGGCAAAGGGTTGCTGGTGGGTCTTGAACTGGTTGAAGATCGGGTGACGAAAAAGCCGGCCGATCAACTGGGGGTGGCTGTGGGCAACGAGTGCCTGCGGCGTGGTTTATCCATGAACATCGTTCGTTCCACAGCCGGGATGTTAAACTGCTTCCGCATGGCTCCGCCACTGTCGATTAGCGAGAGCGAGATCGATACTGCGGTCGAAATCATGGAGGACGCGCTGAGAAAGGTACTCGCTTCCCGCACATACCAGGCTTGACGGATGTAACGTGATATCTTTTCACCACTTAGTGAGGATACATGCCTCCATCAACCAGAAGCGTCTGATTGGTCATATAGGAGTTGACCACGAGCATCATGATGGCTTCAACCACGTCTTCCGGCTTGCCCAGCCTGCCAACAGGAATACGTGCCACCAGCTCGCCTGCGGCCTCCGGTCCGCCTGGCAGCATACCGGTGTCGGCAATCAACGCGGGAGCTACCGCATTGACCGTCACTCCATGAGGTGCAAGCGAGGCAGAGAGCGAATGCGTCAACCCGAGCAACCCGGCTTTTGAGGCGGCATAATGTGGCCCAACAATCCCACCTGTGAACGCTGCCACCGAGGAGATGAAGATCACCCGTCCCCAGCCTCGTTGACGCATCCCTGGTGTGATCCGTTGCGCCAGCACAAAGGCGGCCCGCAGATTGACGTGCATGGTCTGGTCCCATTCCTCCAGCGTCAGTTCTTCTAAGCGCTTGCGGTTGCCCATGCCAGCATTGCTGATCAAGATATCGATGGGGCCCAGTCCTGTCTCCGTCGCATCGACCAGGGCGTGCACCTGGGCGGATTCGCCAAGGTCAGCCTGCACAGTAAGTGCGCGCCGTCCCATCTTGCGGATGTGCTCGGCAAGCACGTGAGCAGCCTGTTCCTTGCGGGAATAGCCAATTGCGATATCAGCCCCAACCTCTGCCAGGCGCAAGGCCGTTGCATAGCCAATACCGCTACTGGCTCCTGTAATCAGCGCGACACGTCCTTGAAGATCCATCAGCTTCTCCTTTCTCGAAAGAGTCCTACGCTGATTATCACTGAAAGGGCATCTGCTATGCAACCTGAAGCAATGCAAAGGGGAACTGGTGACAAAAGTATGTGAGCTCCTGTATCCAACTGATCATCTTACAAGCATCAGCTCACAGAACGAAGCGCAACCCAAGGCGGAAAAGATGAAAGTAAGGCTTGCTGACTCAAATGCAGCCGGATGGATACACCCATCCGGCTGCATGATTAGTCATGATGGGCTGGCGTCAGCAGGTACCAGCCTTTTCGGCGCTCCCATTCAGCGCTCTCAAGTGATTCCCTGCTATCGTGCCCCCAGCGTAGTGCGACTATATCGAGCACTATGATGATAAGCAACAAGGCAATGGCTAATTCCATTTTTTCCTCCTTAGAGTATATCCATCTATTACTTGTAAAGTATCGCAATCAGCTTTTCGCGCTACGTGTTTTACCGAAATCCAGTCATTGCATCTCACATTCCTTTCCTTTCGGCGCTCTCGCTAACACTTGACAAGAGTTGTTTTAACTAGCTAAAATCATTTTGATGGTTATAGTATAACATAGAACAACTAACCTGTCAATGGTGTTTCAGTGGTTAAACAGGGTTTCTCAAAAGTCGCCGAATGTGTTCCCCACCCCACCCCAAAGGAAAGAAAGAGCGTGACGCGGCGGGCGGCCGCCCGCCGCGTCACGCTCTTTCTTTCCCTTTTTTGCCGCCGCAGGCGGCGAGTCTTAGCTGAGCCATGTGACTTTTGAGAAGCCCTGAGCGGTTAAATTGATGTTAACTGGATGTTAAAAGGGAGATGTGAGAGAGGACTTGCAACGCGCAAAAGCGGAAGACGCTGGTGCGATATGAAGACCTGTGGTAACAGGGTGAAGGTGAGCAGGCACTATGAGCGAAAGAAACAGGATGTAAGAAAGGGATAGAACTCTTTAGCGATGGTTATAGAACTCCAGGCTCCAACGCCATTCTTGCTGCTCTGCATCATTCCACCACTTTTGCAAAGTACCAACTTCTCCGCCCGCGACAATCACAAGTGTGCCATAGTCAGCTTCAGTTGGCCAGATATCTTCTCGTGTGATTTTATTGCCTTGCCGGCGTAAACGGGCCATGGGAGAATTGGTTGTGCGGGGCAGGTCCTCTCCTCGTGCCAGGACATTCCCTTGATGATCACGCACCTCGACATTCAGCTTCTCCGGTGCCGCGTGAACGATGATAACCTCGGTTGCATCAAGGCGGCCGCGAGCAAATGAAATACCTGTGGCGCCGACATCGGGTATCCACAGATCCCATACTTGCTGTTCTTGCGCTAGCATATATTTCCCCTCTCTGTTTTGTGTAAAGTTTAGAGGTAATTGGTTCTATCATTCCTTGCACGTTGAAGGCCTCAACAGAAGTTTCAGCCTGCAGCCCCTGTGCCAGTCCTGGTGATCTATTATAATGTAGGTACGATTGTGACTACATTGGAGGAAATCATGAAGACACTGGAAGTAGGCGAACTATAATGGATGCTAAGGAAAGTCAACTATTTGCCTCCTTTTTCAGACCCCTTGTAATCTGTTCCTTCTAAACAGTACACTACCTTTAACGGAAGAGTACCTACAATACCTGTTCCCGTTGGGTACCTGCAATGGATACCTTATGAGATAGAAGACTTTGTTCAACCAATTCGGCCGATGCTTTACTTGCCACGCCAGAAAGGACCAGAAGCCATGGACTTTGAACTCCCTGAAGAGCATCAACTAGCTTATGAGAGTGCCTTTGCTTTTGCACGAGACGCGATTAGACCGCATAATGCTGAAATCGAGCGCACCGACGATTTTCCGCGCTGGATGTGGCAACTTTTGGCCGAACAGGGCTATACAGGTGTTGCTATCCCTGAAGAGTACGGTGGCAGCGGCGGCGATTTCTTGATGGCTGCGCTGGTGTCGCGGGGGATTGGGCGCGCCAATGGGGCCATTGCCATGTCTTTTGGTGCACACCTGAATCTAGTTGCACACAACATTCTACGCAATGGGACAGAGCAACAGAAACAAAAATACTTGCCCGGGCTTGCCAGTGCTGAGATGATCGGCGCATTAGGTCTCACCGAACCAAATGCAGGCTCTGATGCTATGGGCATCCAGACCACAGCACGTCCCACCGCTGGAGGCTACCTGCTCAACGGGACGAAAATGTTCATCACCAATGGACCTATTGCCGACCTGCTGGTGCTTTACGCCAAGACCCGTCCCGAGGCGGGGAGTCGCGGTATTACCGCCTTCATTTTTGAAACAAAAACACCAGGTTTCTATGTTGCCCGCAAGCTGGAGAAACTGGGCATGCGCGGCTCTCCTACCGGCGAACTGGTCTTTGAAGATGCCTTTGTACCTGAAGAGAACGTGCTGGGTACAGTCAATGAGGGTTTCAAAGTCGTGATGAGTGGACTCGACCTGGAGCGGGCCTTTTTCGCAGTGAGCGCCATCGGTGGGTTGGAGGCAGCGCTGGAAATGTCCATCAAGTACGCCAAAGAGCGCGAGCAGTTCGGCCAGCCTATCGCCAACTTCCAGCTTATCCAGGCCAAAATTGCTGACATGTATACCGACCTGGAGGCGGCGCGGCACATGTCCCACCGTGCCTTGTGGTTAGCGCAGCAGGGCAAACGTGTCAGCAAAGAGGCGGCGGCAGCGCTGCTATTTACGGCAAGAGCATCGATGCGTGCCGCCGATGAAGCCTTGCAGATCCATGGTGGCTGGGGCTACCTGACCGATTTCGAGGTTGAACGCATGTGGCGCAATGCCAAATTAGGCGAGATTGGCGCCGGTACCAACGAGATTCGCCAGCTGTTAATCGCGCGAGAACTGTTTGGGATGAGGTAGCTTGCCCATGAAATCCGTTCGTATAGCCGGAGGCCTTGGCTTCTATGGCGACTCCTGGCGGCCCATCAAGGCTAGTATCGAGCGAGGCAATGTGCAGTACGTTGCCTCGGATCACCTGGCTGAATTGACGTTGGCGATCTTGCAGAAAGACCGGCAGCGTGACCCTAATCTGGGCTACACCCGCGATCTCGTACCCATGCTGTCCGAGCTTCTTCCTATAGCCATACCCAGAGGTGTTAAATTCGTTCTGAATGCTGGGGGCTTAAACCCAATGGCGGCACGAGAAATGTTGTTGGGCGCACTCAAGAAGTTTGGTTTGAAACTCAAGGTTGGTGTTGTGCTGGGCGATTCCGTGCAGGAACGTCTCGATGAACTACAGGCGGCAGGTGTTTCACTGGCTCACATGGATACAGGGGAGGACATCTCTACCGTACGTGACCGTTTAGTATTTGCCAGTGCCTATCTTGGAGCGCGTCCACTGGTGGAGGCATTGGATGCCGGTGCAGATATTGTATTGACGGGCCGTGTCGCGGATGCTGCACTGTTCCTTGCTCCCATGGTGCACGAGCTAGGCTGGCGCTGGGATGAATGGGACAAACTGGCCCAGGGTATTGTGGTCGGACACCTGCTGGAGTGCAGTGGCCAGGCGGTGGGCGGCAACTTCGGTGGAGACTGGCGTTCAATGCCTGATCTTGCTCATATCGGTTATCCTATAGCCGAAGTATGGGAGGATGGCGATGCGGTCATCAGCAAAGCTCCTGGTACGGGTGGACGTGTTAATTTTGATACTCTGCGTGAGCAGTTGCTATACGAGGTGCACGACCCTCGTCACTACATGACGCCCGATGTCGTTGTGGATATGACCACCTTGCGCATGGAAGAGTTCGGCCCGGACCAGGTGCGCGTGACAGGAGCGACAGGACGACCTGCACCTGACATGTTGAAGATCGTTGCGGGCTATGAGGATGGCGTGATGGGACAGGCAATGATCGGCTATGCCTGGCCCGATGCACTGGCGAAGGCCCGGGCAGCCGCACAGATTATCCAGCAGCAGATGGTTGAAATCGGTCTTAAGTCTGAAGAAACCGTCATCGAATACCTGGGCTATAATTCTATACACGGTCCACTGGCTGACCCGGCCCATATTGATGATTTGAACGAGGTGTATTTACGTATTGCCGTACGCTGTGCCGATAAAAAAGAGGCGGCGAAACTGGGACGTTTGTTCCCGCCGTTGGCACTCAGCGGTCCTCCCTTTATTGGTGGAGCAGGTGGCATGATGGAGCCGCGCGGCCTGCTTGGCATCTGGCTTACCCTGGCTCCTCGTGCATTAATTGAGGAATATGTACGGGTGAGTGTGGAGGAATCTTGAATGAAAAAACAACTGGTTGAGCTGGCTCATGCCCGTTCCGGTGATAAGGGCGACAAAGCCGACCTGAGCCTCTTCGCGCCTGACCAGGAAACGTACGCTCTGCTGGCGAGGGAAGTGACGGCAGAGCGTGTGGGTGCGCACTTTGCAGGGATAATGACGGGAGAAGTTGAGCGTTTTGAGGTTCCCAATGTGCTGGCACTCAAGTTTGTGTTGCACGGTGCGCTCAATGGTGGTGCATCGCGGTCTTTGAGAAGTGATGCGCTGGGGAAGTCTCTTTCCTCGGCGCTGTTGAGAATGGAGATCGATGTATGATTACTGCGGTGTCGAGAAATAAGTTGTTTAGTCTGTGGTAGAATGCGGGCAGACTTATGATATCAGATGAAAAAGGAGATCAGGCCATGTCTCTTGAAGAGCTATTGCAGGCAAAACGTGAGGACATTCTTCATACAGCAAGCAAGTACGGTGCATACAATGTGCGAGTCTTTGGATCCGTTGCGCGGGGAGAAGCTGATTCGAAAAGCGATATTGACCTTCTGGTGGATATGGAGCCAGGGCGAAGCCTCTTGGACCTGAGTGGACTTCTGATAGATCTCGAAGATTTGCTTGGTTGTAATGTGGACGTTGTGACAGAGAAGGGATTGCGCGACCGCATCCGAGAACGAGTTCTGAGAGAGGCGGTTACCTTGTGAGGGACGTAGCAGAGCGTTTACGTGATATCCAGGAGGCTATCACTCGCATTATGAAGTATACAAATCAGGGACGACACATATTTGACCAAAATGAACTGGTACAAACATGGGTTATCCACCATCTAGAAATTATTGGTGAGGCAATACGTTCAATTCCACAGGACTTCAAGGACTCGCACCCGGAAATATCATGGAAAATGACATGCGGCATAGCTGCTGTCATGTTGGCGACTTGCTGTGGGGAATATATAAGGATACTATTTTCGATCCACGACAGAATATTCGCCTTTGGAAAACGAGCAAGTCTGACTACTCAGGCTGATAGATGATATAGCCAGCAAAGACGAAACGCCGGAAACTATGATCTCTTGACCCCTGCAAGGGGCTTTCCGTGCCCATCATACCAGAATCGCGCACGTTTGACCAGCGGACTCTACGCTTGAAGCGTAGGCGCGATGTCCTGAAAAGTTACTTTGAAAGAGCGAAGTGATGTAGAAGCATATATAAGGATGCTATGAAACATGAAAATGTGTGATAAACTCTACATACACGAGATTATTTGCTTCAAGGCCAACGGAGAAAGAAAAAGGGATACAAAACTATATGACGGGCAAAGAAGAGCAATTGGCTGCAGAGATCGAGCGCATCAAAAAAGGTGGCGCTGAGAAATACCATGTACGCAATCGAGAGCAGAAGAAACTTTTTGCGCGTGACCGCCTCAAGCTGCTGCTGGATGATGGCAAGATAGGGTTTGAGGATGGCATGTTTGCCGAGTGCCAGAACCCGGAATTGCCGGCTGATGGCAGCATTACGGGGGTAGGACGTATTCATGGTCGACCGGTGGCCTTTAGCGCGTCGGACTCGACGGTCAAAGCCGGGTCGGCAGGGGAGAAATCGGTACAGAAGAGCCTGCGTATCCAGGAGATGGCGATGCAGATGCGTATCCCCATGTTCTACCTGATTGACTCGGCAGGCGCACGCATCACCGACCAGGTGCGTCTCTTCCCCGGCCGCAATCAGGGCGGGCGTACCTTTTACAACCAGGTTAAAATGTCGGGCGTGGTGCCACAAATCGCTATAATGTTCGGTCCATCGCCGGCGGGGGCCGCCTATACTCCCGCCTTTGCCGATATAGCCATCATGGTGGAGGGCAACGCCAGCGCCTATCTAGGTTCCCCGCGCATGGCGGAGATGGTTACTCGTGAGAAGGTCACGCTCGAAGAGATGGGTGGAGCGCGTATGCACTGTAGCGTCTCCGGCCTTGGCGACTTTCTGGCCGAGAACGAAGAGGATGCCATGCGTATTGCACGCGACTATTTCCGTTATATGCCCCAGAATTACCTCGGTAAGCCGGCGGACGTCGAACCTGCTTCACCTGCCAGTGACCGGCCCTTGCGCGACATTGTACCAGAAGCGCAGAATAAGCCGTTCAATATGTACGATTTCATCGACTCGCTGATAGATAGCGGCAGCTTCCTTGAAGTCAAGAAGCTCTTTGCCCCGGAATTAATCACCGGTTTTGCGCGATTGAATGGGCAGGCAGTCGGTATCGTTGCCAATCAGCCGCGTGTGAAGGGTGGTGTGATCTTCACCGACTCCTCGGACAAGGCGACGCGCTTCGTCAACACCTGCAATGCATTCAACATTCCTTTGCTCTTTCTGGCCGATGTCTCCGGTTTCATGATCGGTTCAGCCGTCGAACGTGCAGGCATTATTCGCCACGGTGCCAAATTTATAGCAGCAGTTTCACAGGCCGTCGTGCCCAAAATTTCGGTAGTCGTGCGTAAGTGTTACGGTGCTGGTCTCTATGCAATGGCCGGCCCGGCCTTCGGTACCGATGCAGTGATTGCATTGCCCACAGCGCAGATAGCCGTCATGGGACCCGAGGCCGCCATCAATGCCGTCTTTGCCAACCAGATCGCGGAAATGCCCGGGGACCAACGCGAGCCCTTTCGCAAGATGATGGAGGCCAGATACGCCGAAGATATCGATATATTTCGTTTAGCTTCTGAACTGATTGTGGATACGATCACGCCATTTGAGTCGCTGCGAGATGAATTGATCGCGCGCTACAGCATTTACCACACGAAAGAAGCCCGTTTCTCAGAATGTCGCAATCCGATTTATCCAGTGTGATTACAATCTGCCTTTCAAGGCTGGCTCAGGGCGATTTTTCCCCTCCGATACATTGACATACTTGTGATTATCTACTATCATTTAGGAACTGTGGTAGAGTCATATTAAAAGATGGTCAAGGGCGAAAAACCATGAAAATTACGCTCAATTCAGCAGGCCCTCATTACTCAATGCTGTTGGATTCGTTCCTCCGAGAGTTAAGCAAAAAGCAGCCGGAACACGATAGTTGTATCGTTCCTGGATAATGGATATAAGGAATATGACCCACAGAAAGAGAGGGGCAACTAATGAGCACAAACCCAGTCCGCATTGGCAAATACGAATTGCAGGAGCTTGTGGGACGAGGTTCCATGACCGAAGTCTGGAAGGCCTTCGACACTCAGCAGAAGCGCTATGTTGCCATCAAGTTTTTCCACCCTGATGTACAGGTTGACCCTGATTTTGTGACGCGTTTCCTTAGCGAAGCGCAGATCATTGCCTCCTTAGATCACCCTAACATTGTGCGGATTCACGACTTCCAGGTCTCTCAACAGCCCATAGGGGAGAGGCTTTCCCCCACCCAGAACCCGACGCCCTACGTGGTGATGGACTACATTGAGGGACAAACCCTGGAAGACTTCATTATGCATACCTCGCGCATGGGGAGATTTCCGCCCGCTGCTGAAATTGTGCGTCTTTTGCTTCCTATCAGTGCAGCCATCGACTATGCACATCAACGAGGCATTGTCCATAGCGACATCAAACCAGGCAACATTTTGCTCGGCAAAGCAGCTTACTCAGGCATACCAATACCCATGCTCACCGACTTCGCTATGGTTCAGCTATTGAAAACGACTGGTTGGCCTCTCAAGAGTGCATATTACGTTTCTCCGGAGCAAGCTCAGGGGTACGTCGACAACCAGCGCAGCGATCTCTACTCTCTTGGGGTAATTCTCTATGAAATGCTTACAGGCACATTGCCTTTTGAGGGAGATGATCCAACTGATACCATTACGCAGCAAATTAATGCCACGCCAACTCCACCGGCGCTGATTAATCCGAACATTCTCCCTGCGGCCACTGCTGTCATTATGCGCAGCCTTGCCAAAAACCCGGCCACACGCTACCCTGGTGCCGGTGCGATGGTCAGCAGCCTGGCTAGAGCACTCAATATATCCATTACAGAGAAGCCTGGCCAACCTGGAAGTCCAATGGACACGATGAATAATCCAACCTATATTACTCCTGCTTGGCCACCAGGAATGGCACCGTCGCCGTCTTCACCCTCACTACCAGCTATAGGAAATGTGCCAGTTCCACCGCGCCCTTCCGTCTCATCTCCCTTACCGCCGGCGCTATCCGCGGATGGCAGGCAAACGCCACCTGCTTCCATGACGCCAGCGACAGATCATGGCAACATTTTCGGTACCCAACCCTCTATACAGCCAGCAAAGAATCTTTCGTCGTCGACACCATCTCAACCGTACCCGGTGAAGCCAGGTGGACCAATCACCCCTATGCCACCTACACATTCACCTGGGCGCTCTGCACCAGATCTTTCTACTGTCGTTCCCGTGCAGCCTCCATCCCCAGTTTCACCTCAGCAACGTGGGAGGCGGCGCCTGCTTATTGCTTTGATTGCTCTGTTGATCATTGTGCTCATCGCCTCCGGTGTAGGGACATACCTTGCGTTCTTGCCACATGGAAACAACACAGGGAGTTTGGCTCCAACAGTACCGCTAGTGGGACATGCTTTCTTTATCAGTAGCGGGCTTAACAGCACGAATCCAGAAAGCAGTCAAGGAATTACCGACCAGTTACAGATCAATCTGCAAAAAATTTCCCCTCCTCAGCCTGGCAAGAGCTATTATGCCTGGCTATTGAACAGTAAGACGTCGGAGTTGAAACCGATCGCTCTTGGAAAATTAACGGTCAACTCCGATGGAACAGCGAGTCTTACCTATCCCGGTGATACACAGCACACCGACCTGCTCGCAAGCAACACTCGATTCCTCATTACCGAAGAGGACACAAGCGCGCCCCCTGGGCCTTCTCTTGACCCCAGCGCCTGGAGCTACTACGCCGAGTTCTCCCAAAAGCCCAATCCATTGGACCTACCAAACAAGTACAGCCTCTACGACCACATTCGTCATCTGCTTGCGGCAGATCCCAAACTCCAGGGCGTAGGCTTAACCGGGGGGTTGGATATCTGGCTCTTTAGAAATACGGAAAAGATCCTGGAATGGAGCGGCAGTGCCAGGGATGCCTGGAAAAATAAGAACACTGCGAACGCAGATTTCATTCGTCGCCAGCTCACCCGTATCCTGGCCTACCTCGATGGAGCAACTTACTACCAGAGCGATCTCCCCGGTCAGCCCCTACGCGTCGATCCAACGATTGCGAAAGTGGCCTTGCTTGAGTTTAATGTCCAGACGCAAGAGCCACCCGGCTATTTGTATCATATTGGGACCAGGCATCTCCACGGGATAACTCAGCTTACCGATGCCACAGCAGAACAGAAAGCCCTGGCTGTTCAGATTAGTGGGGCAATCGATAACGTGAACGCCTGGTTACAGGCCGTGCGTACGGATGCACTCCAGCTTTTCCATATGACGAATGACCAATTGTTAGGCGATGCTGGCCGCACCTTGCTGAATGACCTGGCAACGCAAGCGAATAACGCATTCGTCGGTCAGATCAATCCATTTACCCACCAGGTAAAGGAAGGCGTTGTCCAGATTCACTACAAGATCCAGCGTCTTGCCACCTTTGATATTAGATCGTGCACTTCATCTGATCCCTGCGCCCTCTAGGGCTAGAGTGACCATACCAGGGCACGAATTAGGAGTCTATCATGAGTACAAACCCACAACGTCTTGGGAAATACGAACTACTGGAGCGTTTGGGACAGGGTGGCATGGCCGAGGTGTGGAAGGCCCGCGATACTCAGTTGCAACGCTACGTCGCCATTAAGATTCTCCATGCGAACCTGCAGGAAGACCCGAACTTCATCACACGTTTCGAGCGCGAAGCACAACTTATTGCTTCCCTTCATCATCCGAACATCGTACAGGTTCATGACTTTCAGGTATCCCGTTCCCCTGAATCAGGGGCGCCTATGGCGTATATGGTGATGGACTATATCGAGGGTGGGACCCTGGAAGATTATATCGCTGGTACATCTGCCAGGGGAAAATTTCCATCCCCTGCTCAGCTCGTTCATCTTTTCACATCTATTAGTCTTGCCATTGACTATGCCCACCGGCAAGGTATGATTCACCGCGACATCAAACCTGCGAATATACTGCTGGACAGCCATAATACGACGCGTAACCCTATGGGTGAACCTATTCTCACCGACTTTGGCGTTGCCAAACTACTAGGGGTGTCCAGTACTACTCTTAGCGCTGCCCAGTCGGGGACCCCGCTCTACAGTTCCCCAGAGCAGGCCCGGGGCTATCCTGGCAATGAGCGCAGTGACATTTATTCGCTTGGGATCATTCTCTATGAAATGGTGACGGGCGTGCCACCTTTCCGAGGTGATACCCCGGTAGCTGTGATCACCCAGCACCTCAACGCCACGCCCACTACTCCCTCCCTGATCAATCCGAATATACCGCCTGCTCTGACAATGGTTATCCTGAAGGCTCTTGCAAAAGACCCAAATGCACGTTTTGCCAGCGCTTCTAGCATGACTGCTGCTATCGCTGAAGCACTTAATCTTCCAGTCCCTGAGAGCCTTGGTCAGTCTGCTTATTCGAAGGATGCAGAGGATATGGCCACCTATATTCATCCACCCGAGCAACCAGGCATTACTCCCTTGCTCTCTTCTCCCTCAGCTGGTAGCCTGGACGGGATAAATCAGGCCTCTCTATCTTCCTCATCATCGCCATCTTCGAGTGGCTGGCAAACACCATCTACAGTGTCTGCTGGCAGTGGTAGCAACTCAGGAGCCTCGTTTCCTGCATATTCAACTCAGAATCCCTCCACGCCTGTTTTCTCGCAACCATATGCAGTGACTACGTCTCCGTCACCTTCAGCACAGCCTTCAGCGCCTCCATCTTCACCACAAAGACGATGGAGAGCGCTGTACACGGTCCTTGTTGTCCTGGTTATCATTGTGCTGCTCGGTTCAGGGTTAGGCACATACCTGGTATTCTTTCGCAACCGTGCGACCGGCCAGGTTTCACCCCCTGTAGCAAATCAAGTTTTAGGACAGTCATTCTTTGTCAGCAGCGGACAATTGAACCCGGTAAGCGCTCAAGGAATTGCCGACCAACTGGAGATTGATCTGCAAAACATCCCTGATGCTCAGCCTGGAAAAAGTTATTATGCCTGGTTGCTGGCTGATAGACACCCTAAAGCGGAAAATGATCCACTACAACCTACGCCGCAGTTTACGCTGCCACTCTTGATCACTCCTGCCGGGCTACCCGTCAATCATGGGAAAGTGAACTTCTTGTATAAGGGAACTGCAAACCATGATAACTTGTTCTCGCTGGCAAGTCGCTTGCTTATCACCGAGGAAAATACAAATGGAACTCCCCGGGGTCCTGCCGCGGACCGCAGCACCTGGCGCTACTATGCCGAGATCCCTCAAACTGCATATGGAACTCCCCCGTTGAGTGCGCTCGATCACATTCGTCACCTTTTCTATAAGGAAACCAGGGTGGCTGTGCTGGGATTACCCGGTGGGTTGGACATCTGGCTCTTCAGAAATGCGGAGAAGCTGATGGAGTGGGCAGTAGCCGCCAGAGATGATTACAATCTTCAAGGTACAAATGCAGATCAAATGCGTGTCCTGTTCATCAGTATTCTGGACTACCTTGATGGAGCCCCAAATGTGCATATAGATGTACCGGGCGGTCCGGTATATGCCGATCAAACTACTTCGAAAGTTGCTTTGCTTTCAGTAGATGCGATCCAGCAACAAAAGACGGACCTGAAAAATAATCCTCCTGGCTATCTCGATCATGTTCCCCTGCATCTGAATGGCGTGATTAAAGCTCCCGATGCTACACCAGAGATGCGTAAAATCGCCACTAATATCATTAATGCCTTGACCAACGCGGCAAAGTGGTTGAAAGAAGCACGTATGCTTGCACGGCAACTGGCTCTGATGAATAACAATCAATTGTCGCAGCCAGAGGCCCTCACGATGGTCGATAACTTGCTGGCGGATGTAACCGATGCCTACATCGGTCAGCTTGACCCAAAGACTAACACGGTAGTGCCCGGTATTTTACAGGTTCACTACGATGTCCAGCAACTGGCAGTTCTTACTATTACGAGGAATCTGCCGCAAAGCATATGAGTAGTAGAGAGGTAAAAAAGGGATAATGAGCGCAGGGCCACAACGCCTTGGTAAATACGAATTGGAAAAACGGCTGGAGCGGGGAGGTATGGGTCAGGTCTGGAAGGCTTATGATACTCAATTGCGACGCTATGTCGCGATAAAGGTACTGCATGCTGATCTACAAGCCAACCCGGATTTCGTATCGCGCTTCAGTCGCGAAGCCCAGTTTGTTGCCTCTCTCCGCCATCCCAATATCGTCCAGATTCACGACTTCCAATTCACCGGCACAGAAGAGTCGGACGGGCGAGGACAAGCGAGCGTCCCTGCTACTGCTTATATGGTTATGGACTATGTCGAGGGGGGAACCCTGGCCGATTATATTCGTGCTACATCTCGCAAGGGCCTGTTTCCCCCTGCTGCCGACATAGTGTATCTCTTTACCGCTATCAGCCTCGCCCTTGACTATGCTCATCAGCGGGGTATGATCCACCGGGACATCAAACCAGCCAACATTCTGCTCGATAAGCGCAATTCAACAGGTATGCCCGAGCCTATCCTGACTGATTTTGGTATTGCTAAATTGCAAGGAGCAGACGCTGGCAACCTCACGTCCTCTCTACTCGGTACTCCCCGCTACATCTCACCAGAACAGGCGCAGGGGCTTCCAGGTGATGAGCGTACTGATCTCTACTCCCTTGGCATTATTCTTTATGAAATGGTGACGGGCGTCACACCTTTTCAAGGTGACAACCCAATCGCCATCATGATGCAGCACCTTCATGAAATGCCGACTCCTCCAATAGTCCTCAACCCAAATATCCCGCCTGCCTTATCCGCGGTTGTACTACGGAGCATCGCTAAGGACCCGGCGGACCGTTTCCCCTCTGCTTCTGCCATGACAGTTGCGCTGGCCCAGGCCCTCAACGTACCGGTCCCTGCAAGCCTGATAAAGACTTCTGGTTTGAGCGTGGAGCCCGCTTACAACCCACTCCAACCTCCCAGCCTATTATCGTCACCAAAGAAATCACGAAGTAGAGGACTATATCTGGCTTTGATTGCCTGCGTCATCATCTTGCTGGGTGGCATAGGTATAGGTGCCATCACCTTGCTCACTCTCCCCTCCCAGAGGAGCGTGACCGCCACGCCGAATCCGCCAGGCACAGTGGTAGGGCACATTGTCTTTGTCAACGGCCATGGCACTTTCGATCAAGTAAAAATTGACCTGCAAAACATCCCTGCCCCTCCTGCTGGGAAAATCTACTATGCGTGGTTAGACAAAGTCTCAGATAGCGAGGCAAACGCAGTGCTACACTGGTCATTATGTACAGATCACGGCGCTGTGCTTTGTCTCTATCCCGGAGATTCACAACATAGCAACTTGCTTGCCCAGAATGATCGGTTTCTCATTTCTGAAGAGAATGCAGACTCATCACTTGTTATACCTGACCCCAGTGCACGACTTTATTATGCCGAGCTATCTCACAATGGCCCGGCGACTTTCGAGGTCAAATTATGTCCCACTGGCAATGTAAGTAATGCATCGAACCCTTGTCGCTAACCTGGTAGGGGCTATTGCTTGTCCTTGCCCGGCCGTCTCGCTACAAACAATAGGAAAGCGAGGAGAAGAGCCGAAAGCAACATTATGACAAGAAACACGTATCCCAGCCAGGTGAAGTTCGCTTGTGTCATCTGTTGGGGCGTCGTCTGAGGAGTTAATGACGGGCAGAGACCAGGGCAGAGGCCCGTGATAATGAAGTGAGGATGGCCTCCGACTGCGATGGTGGTTACCACCTGGCGAGCGGGAATATCGAGCATGACGACACGTCCATCATGCAGGGCTACAAAGCCCAGTTGTCCACCACTGGTAATGGCGACGGCCTCTGGAATTCCTTCCATGTGGATGACATGCTCCGGTTCACGTGGTCGAGTGTCCGTCCCTGACGGCACCGGGGTAAGCACATCGATCTGCTGGCGTTGCATGTCCGGCACATAAATCTCATTCGTGCTGTCGTCAAAATCCATAGGGCCAAACACCCCGCCTGTCAACAAGGGAGGAGTGACGCGTCGGGTCGAAAGGTCAACCATCTACCTTGCCGGGTGGCAAGGTAGATGGTTGATCCTGGTGGAAAAGAGAGATACTGTGGCTCTGCCGGAAGAGGAATATTCATCAACAACTTTCCGCTGCTGTCAAAAATGCTGAGCATCGTAGTTGTAGCGACCACGAGCTGGTAACCTGGATTTTTTGGGAAGACTGTAGTGAGGATGGCCACAGCGAGGCCAGAGACGGGTCCAGGAGTAAGGAAGGTCTGCTGGAGCTTACAGGTGTTCGGGTCAATCGCACGAATATGCACGTCATCGTTGCCTGCAACGTAGAGCGCTTCGTCGAAAGGAGCCAGTGCCAGCAGGCTTGGTCGCCCAGGAATAGCTATTGAGCACTGTATCCTCCCGCTTGCAGCATCGAGCACCGAAACGCGTCCTCGTGCTGGCTGCGTCGTATAGAGAAAGCGTCCATCAGAACTCAGGAGGATGGTGTGTGGGTCCCCTTCAATGAAAAGTGTTTTGGAAACGCGTCGCTGCACGACGTCAATGACGCTAACTCCTGGCGCTGTCCCGGCGACATAGGCCAGGTCTGGTGCTCCTCCGTCAGCGGAAGCAGGTGACCCTGCCTGGTCGGCAAGTAATGTACACAGCACCAGGAGTACGAAGAGCAAGCGGAGCACGAAAATTAGAGAAAAGCGTATTGCCATAGCCTGATTATACAACTCATCAAACTCCTCTTGTGCGGTAGCCTTTCTCGCGATCAGCGCAGTGGAAGAGCAAGAGGAAGGCATGGTGCGCCTCAAGGTAACCGATCGCGGTTGGGGAATCCCGCCCGAGAAACACGAAGCCATATTTGAGCGCTTTGTGCGCCTGGAACGTGATCTACATGGCACGAATCGCGGCAGCGGACTGGGATTGGCCATCACCCGCCAGCTGGTCGAAGCCATGCAGGGAACCATTACCGTTGAGAGCAGCGGTATCAGCGGTGAAGGCTCAACCTTTACGTTTACATTACCTGTAACTCCTCCAGGGGCTTCCGAGGGGAGTGAGGTTGAAATTCCAGATGGAACTGGTGAGAGATAGGCAGAGAACCAGCAGGGAAAAAAGACCACTAATTGGTCAGGCTAAACGGTGTTCAATTGGAGATTCAATGGGAGAGTCATCTTGAAGAAATCCGACTTAAAGTATTATACCATTACAACTCAATTGAAAGGGCATGATTCTTTGCCTGTGAATGCCTGGCCCTGAGAGGGTGATGCTGTGCCATTCTTGTGCTGAGAGTGAGTGTTGAGACCTTTTGCCGCATCCGTGACTATTTGTCGACGTCGCTCAAGCAAGGCATACCCGTGTTGACTCCTCTGAAACACACTCTGGTCTGTCATCCCGTTTCACTTACTTTGATGTTTTCTGTAGATTTATGTAGTAAGTGTCTGTATACGTGTTCGAATTCGAAATCTTATGATATAATAGAACGGCTTAAAAAGCATGAAAGATGGAAATTTATTCTAAAAATTGTCTTTATCTCTCATGAACGCTTTTGTTTATCACTTCTAATTTGATAGTCTGGAATAAACATGCGTGATGAGCAGATATCAGGAGAAGGGGAAACCAGGATGGACGATCAAAACCGCAAAGGGTATCAGGGAGAGGAACATTTTTACAATCCGGAAAAGATAGAACCGATCAAACCATTTTGGCGACGTCACCTATGGCCAATAATGGCTTCTGTAGCTCTCATTTTTGTGATCATTTTTGCTGCTACGACTATCGCTCTATTGGTGAGATCCTCGCAGAGTAGCCCCAATAATACTCAGCCTGCACAGATTTCTACTCCGCCATCGACGCAAATACCCTCAAATGTTACACCTACGACATCAACGTCCAATCCAACCGCTACTGTGGTCCCAACTTCTAGCCCTATCAGCCAGGCAACTCCAGGACTACCATACAGCGTAAATATCAGTACCTGGACGGGTGGCTCACCAGATTGGGTGGTACACAACGGTATCCTCTTCAACGATGGAAGCAGCGGATCAAATAACGGCCCGACTATTATCGCCCCTTGCCAGCCCGGAACCACGAACTATGCCGTAGAGGCAAAGATCCAGGTAACTAATCAGTCCAGCAATTGTTTTGGCATTGTTTTCCGTGGATCTTCAACGCCAAATGGCTGGCAAGGTTATCATGCCGGTATCTGTGGCCTGAACACAGCGTACATTTCCGCTTATGGAGATAGTAATGCTCTGACACAGGCTCCCTTCACACCCGGCACAGCCGCGCACACCTATCGCGCCGAGGTGAAGGATAATACCCTCAAATTCTTTATTGACGGTAACCTCGTAGATACTACGACCGATACTCGCCTGCTGACAACGGAGACGGGCGAGGGAGTTGGCCTTTACAGTCAAAATGTTCAACTGCAGGTTAGCAGTTTCCAGGTAACGGCACTATCTTGAGGTATCTGTCAGGTTAATGCCTTCTTTCAGTAATATGGAGAACTGATATCGGTGAGATACAAGAGAAAGTAATGAAAGGGACATCATACATGGCTAGAACAAGCGAAGATGTGGAAGAGCGAGAACTAGGTCTTAGTTGTGATGTCTTGCTCGTTACTGCTACAGAAGTCGAGGCGCGCGCAGTGCTAAAGGTCTTCCCTCAACAGGGAAGACCTTTAGAGCAGCACCACATAGGTGATAACACCTATTTTGACCTGGGAGTCATCGGGGGAGCGAGAACCTTTATGGTGCAATGCGAGATGGGCGCTGGTGGTCCAGCCGGGGCTACCTTGGTGGTCCACGAAGGCATCAAAGCCTTGTCACCTTCAGCGGTGATCATGGTTGGCATTGCCTTTGGTCTTATCCCAGAAAAGCAGCACCTTGGTGATATCCTGGTTTCGCAGCAGCTCGTGGGATACGAACGGCAAAAGATTGAGCAGGGTTCTGGTGGTAAAGAAATCATCACGCCTCGCGGCGACCGCGTGCAAGCTTCACCTCGCTTACTGAGCCGCCTGCGAGCCAGCATTTTTGATTGGCAAGAGCCAAAGGTGCATTTTGGACTCGTGCTTTCCGGTGATAAGCTTGCCAATCATACAAATTTTCGCAATAAACTCCTTGGTATCGAGCCTGAAGCCATTGGAGGAGAGATGGAGGGAACAGGCGTCTACTCAGCAGCCCATCGCAACAAAGTCGATTGGATCCTG
>WNGP01002316.1_pt1 | contig 33405 bp, 35 predicted proteins | sample 5407671 | NCBI WGS metagenome assembly WNGP01 (sample SAMN13153381, study PRJNA577476) | soil metagenome | isolation source: 40 cm soil or saprolite under Garry oak tree replicate 2 | place: USA:California | collected 2016-06-15 | reverse complement strand
GTCGAGAGTAGTCTCTGCATGATCCCGTCGAAAAGTCTCTTTCCCTTAGTATCCCACGGCAGCGCCGTCGTGGCGCGGATCGGCTGCGCCCAGCCGGTCGCCGGTTGCTGGATCGATGGCGATCGCGTTGACGAGCCCCATGTGTCCAACGCGATGAGTGGCGTGGCCGCGCGCGTTCAATGCCGATTCCAGGCTGTCAGGAAAAGTTTTCTCCAGCAAGATACGGTCGGGTACCCACTGGTGGTGGAAGCGCGGCTCATTGATGGCGGCCTGCGGCTCCATGCCCAGGCGCATCCAATCCAGGACGCTGAGGAGCGTGGCAGAAATAATCGTGGGCCCGCCGGGTGAGCCGGTGACGAAACTCAGTTTCCCGTCGCGGAGAAGAATCGTCGGCGTCATGGAACTGAGCGGCCGGTGCCCGGGAGCGATGGCGTTGGCCTCGGATTGCATCAGCCCGAAGAGCGCATTCGGGACGCCGGGCTGGGTGGTGAAATCGTCCATTTCGTCATTCAGGAGAAAACCTGCGGAGCTGGTGGCATGAGAGCCATAGCTATCGTTGAGCGTGAAGGTGCTGGCGACGGCGTTGCCGGCGGCATCGACCACCGAAAAATGAGTGGTGTGCGGGCCTTCGCCAAGGCTGACAAGGGTCTGCGTGACTGCTGCGTTATTTGCGGCCACGCCGCAGGTGTGAGGATTGCCGGCTTTGATGACTTTGCTGGAGGAAGCGCGCTGAGAATCGATGGTAGCGGAGACTTCCTTGGCGTAGCAGGGATCAGTGAGGCCCGCGACGGGGACGTTTGAATAATCCGGATCGGCGAGGTAGGCAGCACGGTCAGCAAAGACCCGGCGCATGACCTCAGCGACCATGTGAACGCTTTCGACGTCGTCCCAGCCTTTGAGCGGCACACCCTGCAGCATGTTTAGCGCCTCAATGATCGCGACGCCACCCGAGCTTGGCGGGGGCGAAGTCAGGACTTCCCAGGCATGGCCATTGCTTTCGTACTTGGCTTGCAGGACCTCGCGGATTTTCGGCTGGTACTTGGCGAGATCGTCGAGCGTGATGAGACCACCGAGCCGCGACATGTCGTCGACCAGCATGCGAGCGGTTTCGCCGCTATAGAACTCCGTGGCGCCTTTCCGGGCGATGCGTTTGAGAGTGGCGGCGAGTTCCGGCTGACGGAGCGTATCTCCCGGCTGAAACATTTTGCCGTCGTTCAAGAAAATATGGCGGCTGGAGGCGAAACGTTGCAGATCCTTGCGTTCCTGCTCGAATTCATGTGCGAGTCTCTCGCTGATTGGAAAACCGTTTTCGGCGAGAAGGATGGCTGGGGCCATCACGTCGGCCAGCTTCATGGATCCGCAGGTTTTTAGCGCGAGCGCGAGGCCAGCGACAGTACCGGGCACTGCGACAGAGCGATAACCGATGACGGAGGCTTCCGCATCGAGCTTGCCATCCTTGCCGATGTACATATCCCGAGTGGCTTTGCCCGGAGCGGTTTCGCGATAGTCCAAGAAAGTCGTCTTGCCATCGGCAAGGCGAATCAGCATGAAGCCACCGCCGCCGAGGTTGCCCGCCGCGGGTTCGACAACGGCCAGCGCAAAAGCCAGGGCCACGGCAGCGTCCACGGCGTTGCCGCCACGCTTGAGGATCTCCACGCCGGCCTGGGAGCCAAGCTCTTCGTCGGTGGCGACCATCCCGTGAGGAGCGCGGACCGCCTGCTGCGGCCAAGGTTTGGATACCTCAGGGCGATCGCCAGGTGTTGGGACCGTTTGTGCACTTGTGCCGGGCGTCAGCGGCAAAGTTCCGGCCAGCAAGGCGAAGAGGGGCGCCAAAGATGTTTTTTGGATTCGCATCCTAGAGAAAAGACACTAAGTGATTCGCAGGATAGCGTCAAGGCGAGCTGTAGCGGGGTCTGTTTCTTGGAAGAAATGATCCGGTCCTGGCTTGATTGCATCCGAATCGCGGCGATAATTATTCGCTGAGGAATTCGACCGTCGGCGGGCCGGGCAGCAGTCCGGCCTTAGTGCCGCGCTTGATCAACTCTTTTACGGCTTGCCTGCCCTTTTCACCGTAGCCCAAGGTCCATTTGTTCACGTACATGCCGACAAACTTGTCGGCCAGTTCGGTGTCCATTTCGCGGGCGAATTGCATGGCGTAGTTCAGGGCTTCTTCGCGGTGCTCAAGGCCGTAGGAGACGCTGTCGCGGATCGTCTTGGAGATTTGGCGGCCGAGTTCCGGCCCGAGAGCGCGGCGCACCGCATTACCGCCGAGCGGAAGGGGCAAGCCGGTTTGCTCCTGCCACCAAATGCCCAGATCGAGTACCCGGTGCAGCCCCATCTGCGGGAAGAAAAGCTGCCCTTCGTGAATGAGAAGGCCAGCCCCGACTACCTCCTTCTGAACGGCGTCGATGATTTTGTCGAAAGGCATAACCACGGGTTCAAAATCCGGCTCGTAGAGTTTGAGGGCGAGATAGGCCGAGGTCTTCAGTCCGGGAACGGCGATGCGCTTGCCCGCAAGCTCTTGCGGCTTCAGGGACTGGGTGGAAACGACGATCGGGCCGTAGCCTTCGCCGAAGCTCGCGCCGCAATCGAGCAGGATGTATTTGTCTCGGAGAGTGGGGTAGGCGGCAAAGCTGATGGCCGTGACGTCATAGGCCTCGGTGAGCGCAGCCTCGTTCAGCGACTGGATGTCGGAGAGGATGTGCGTGTACTTATAACCTGGCGTTGAGAGCTTGTGGGTGGCAAGTGCATAAAACATGAAGGCATCATCGGAATCCGGGGAATGCGCCAGCTTGATCGCGACCGGCTCTTTCTCGGTCTTCGGGGCTGTTTGTGGGCCAGGCATGGGCGTGTCTGTTTCCTTTTCAGGTGCAACCGAAGTGGTTGCCTCGCCCTGGCTTTGGTCCTTCCCAGAGAGACTTTCCCGCCGAGGAGAGGGTCTATCGGAGACGAACGGAAGATAGCGTGCGCGTCGCAGGGGCTTGCTTAGCGCTCGGCCGGGCGATTTCTTGCCAGAGAGAGCCTAGCATATTGGTGCCCGGCGAACAATTGGCAGGCGCAAAGGAAGAATGGGATATGGATGGGATCCCGAAGGCTAAAGCGAAGAGACCATGCGGGCGATGGCGTCGTCGAAGGAGGCCCGGCCGTCAAGGTAGGGTTGCCAGAATTTCTGCAGTAACTTGAAGTAGTCGTTCCAGCCACGCTGATAGAGGCCTTCGCGCAGGGCGTAGGGAGTGTACCCGCCCGGGCCGCCGCCGTCCTGGTCACCGGCAGTCGCGCTAGAAGAGCCAAGCACCGGGCGGATCACCTCGCCGGTGGTGTAGAAAACCAGAGCGTGCCAGAGGTCGCGAGGGATGGCTTTATCGCGCTGGCGGCATTCGCGGATGATGGCGGCTTGCACAGGCTCGGCGATACCGTGCGAACCTTCGTGGAAGAGCACCTCGAGGGCTTCTGCGCCCTGATTGCGTGAGTCCAGGCTGGAGATGGTGACTCGCAGGGGATCGGCCGTGGTATAGGCGCCGGTCCAATTGGCGTAACCCGTGACGTCGACGCGGATTTTTTCGCGCGGCCAGCGCGTCTGGTAAATGTCCGCAAGCCGTTCCGACAAGCCCACGCCCTGTTCGCGCACGAGCGGGGCGACGCGCATGATCCAGCGGCGGTTGGCGCGATCGTGGTCTGGCCAGAGATGTGCGCGGTAGATGGGCGCCGCGGCTTCCAGGACCTGCGTCAGCTTCGCGGGCAAGCCTGCGTCGCAGAATTTTCGCTTCCTGCCGGAGAGTTCATCGCAATCCTCGAAATCGCCGAGCTGATCTTTCAGCTGGATGAGCTCGGTGGAAAAGAGCAGGTCCTTGGCGGCGTAATTCGAAACGTAGTAGGCGACGGCATCGTCCCACTGGTGCTGATCCGCAGGCGTGAGAGTGGGCTTCGCATCCGGCTCGGTATGCAGCGCTGGTCCGGAGGTCTTGCTGCTTTTGTCCGGCGACGGCGCGGCGGTGCGCTGCCGGGCTTCGTGGTAGAGCGTGTGATGAAGATTGATCCAGAACCCGCTGTGAAGCTCGAAGACAGGAAGAGGCCCGTAGGTGAAATTGTTTTGTGCCTGGGCAGCGGCGCGAATGGGGGCGAGCAGAGAAAGTGCGAGCAAGAGAAAAAGGAATCGCGCTGGTGGTCGGCGAGGCATGGCGAATCGCACGATAGTAGCGCCAAGTCCTTCGGAGCACAAACGAGTTCCAAGCAATGACGGGAGCTGAGCGCAGATTTTCAAGCTGGGCCAGCGGCCAAGCGCGCAAATTTTTGGGATCATTCTCTTATTCGTTTGCCTGGATGCTTCGCAGCGGGTTCTACTCCACTTTGGCGTCTGCTTCGCTGCCGACCGCGCCTCGCCGGTCAGCGGCGTGCAGGGCGCCATTCGAATCGCGGAAGAACGACCGTCGTCCGGTGCGCCCGTACTGCAGCGGAGTTGCCGCGAGTTCGTATTTTGCCGGAGCGCCGAGTGTGCTCGCACCGACGATAACGTAACGAATGGCGTAGCCGTTTTTCATTCCGTTCGCAAGGTCGGAATCGATGAACCCGGCAGCCTCGCCGTTCGCCGCACCGTGAAAGGGCGGCCCCAGGTTCGCCAGAGATTCGGGCAGGCGCAAATATTTGTTGCGGTAAGCTTCGACGGCGGCGGAAACTTTCTTCAGAGCTTCGATGGCGTTCCTCTCCGTCGATTCCATCTCGGCGGCATCCCATTCCACCTCCAGCGCGGGAAGATCCAGGAGCAGCAAGCCCAGCGAGAGCAGCTTCCAATCCCCGTCCTCGCGCACCAGTCCCATGTTGATCTGGTGAACGTTTGCGCCGGTGGTATCGGTGGCACTGCGGAGCTCCATGGGAAGAAACGCAATATTGTCGCGGAATTCGGCGCCGCCGATCTGCATCTCCGTGGTGACGTCGGGAGTTTGGCAGCGAAGAATGGGGCGGCCTGCGGGATTCGCGGACGCCATGGGTTTGCCCGGCTCATTCAGGAGCACGAAGCGCTTCATCAACGCGACGCGTGCCAGCGGCGTCATGCGGGAGAACGCTTCCCTGTTTCGAGCCGTGAGAAAGCGGACAAACTCGGTTTGATTCTGGGAGCAGGCTGCGGAGAGCACGGCTTTCAGCGCGGCCGTGGGTCCGCCACTATTTGCCGTTTCGCTCGGCGGGCTCGCGGAGCTTTCGCCGGGCTTGGAGCTGGATTCCTGTGAGCGGGCGTTCGCGGCTACGAGCAGAAAGGCCCAGCTTAGAAACAAAAATCGTCCGCGAGTTTTCGTTTTGAGCAAGATCGCATCAATCCTTTGCCACGCTCAGAATCGCCGCCAGATTCTGCGTGAAGCTCGAGCGTGGAAGAACTTCATCGCATCCCGCCGCCTGCGCTTGGGCGGCAAGCTCTCTTTGCACGTGCGAGAGGAAGCCGACCACGCGGACGCCCTTGCGCGTCTGCCGCAACTTTTCAATGGCCGCGATCGGCTGGCTCCGCGCATTTAAATCCACGATAACGAGTTTTGGCTCGCTCGCCATAAGGCCCATCAAGGCCTCGCCGTTCGCCGCCACTTTCACTTCCACGCCGAGCTGCTTGGCGGTTTCCGCCAGCTTCATCTGGAAGAACAAATCATCCATCAGCGCTACGACTCTTCCCATTGCGCTCCGCCTCTTTTTACCTGATCCCCGACGATTGCCTTGTTATTATGCTCCGGTTCTTCCCAATGACGCCTGCTCCCCGGTAAGATGCAACTTCGCAACGAAACGATGAGCGCGCATCCCGAAGACACCCGCCTTGCCGCCTCCGGGCCCCGCGACGTTACTCTCTACACGCGTCCCGGATGCCACCTCTGCGACGAAGCCAAGGCTGCCATCGCGCCGCTCTTGCGAGAATTCGGCGCCGCCCTACGGGAAGTCAATATAGATGCCGATCCTGTCCTGAAGGAGCGCTACGGTTGGGATGTTCCGGTGATCTTCATCGGCCAGAGGAAAGCGGCGAAGCATCGTGTGGATCTGGAGCAGTTCCGGCGGCAGCTTCAAGATGCCGGGGCAGGCTGAAATCATCGGCGGAACTCTGCTGGCAGAAGGTTGTCGATCCTAGCGGCCGCCAACGACCTCGCGTGCGCCGACGCTTTCGTCCGGCACGTCGCCTTTGCGTCCCTTGACGCGGTCGTAGACGCTGACCTGGCTGACGGAACCAAGCGCTTCGTTGTAAAAGGTTGGAACACCCAGCGCGGTGCGCAGTTCTTCGTTGAACTTCCGCAAGTTTTGGAGATGCGTCGCGAGCGCCGGCAATTTCTGTCCGTCGTCGGTGAGCAAAAACTTCTGGTAGCCGGCGTCCCACAGCCGCGTGAACCGGCCCTTCAGCATCACGGTGGGAATAACGGTCATTTCATAGAGGTCGTCGGGGCCTTTGCGGAACTCCGCGCCGCAGCCATATTTTTCGACGCGCACCACGCCGCGCGTGCTGCCCACGGCAAACCCCAGCGCCGCGAGACTCTCGATTGCCTTTGGTGAGAACCGCTCTTCGATATTCCACATGGCTTATTCAGAGTAATGAATGCGCCGGATTCTGTAAAGCGCACGACGAATTGCGCTGTTGTCATGGCAATATTCTCACGCCTTCCTGACGTCCTCGCGAATTGCCCTACATAACAGATTCACAGCATTGTAAGTTCCGATGTTACTTGCATTTATCTTTTCACCATATTCTGGCGGGCTTGTCCGGGGCGCCGGAGTAGTCCACAGAGAAGCACTCGATTTTTGCACCAAGAGTGTGATAAATGCGTAGCAACGGCCGTGTCACATTTTGAGGGAAGGGGTGTACGCACATGAGAAAAATGATTCGGCTGGGGATGATTTCTCTAGGTCTTCTTTGCTTTCTGAGCACGCGTGCACAGGCGCAACAAACGCTAGGCTCGATCAATGGCACCGTGACCGACGTGGGCGGCGGCGTCCTCGGCAAGGTCACCGTGAAGATTCACAACAGCGCCACCAATCTGGAGATAACTGCGGTCACCAAGGACGACGGCTCCTTCCTGGCGGTAGGACTCCCGATTGGAAAGTATTCGGTTACTTTCTCGCGCGACGGCTTTAAGAAAGAAGTGCACGATCTTGCTTTCACTGAGTTCCTCACTCGTTCTGCCATGACGGGAGTGTAGGGGGCGTTCCCAATTCGCCGTTTCAAAGTGTTGCAAGGCTCCTATTCTAGTTCGGTCTCCTATCCAAGAGTTAGGCTCGGGCATCCAATTCGGAGTAATATGGTCGGATATCCTGCGGACCGCACCACTTGGAGGGGCGTCTAACTGAGCGTCATGGTTACCACGGGCCACATCGCTGCATCTCCCCGCGAATCAAAGGTTCAGAAGGGGGCTCAGCCAAACCGGGCGGGTGAATTCTTGCTGGACCGCATCGGGAACACGCCCTTGCTGCGGCTGGAACGCGTTGGCCAGGAATTCCCGAACGTTGAATTTTGTGCCAAGGCCGAGTGGTTCAACCCTGGCGGATCAGTGAAGGACCGGCCGGCGCTGAGCATGATTCAAGCTGGTCTCACCAGCGGGGCGCTACGGGCCGGCAAGACCATCATTGACGCGACCAGCGGCAACACTGGCATTGCCTATGCGATGGTTGGCGCGGCGCTCGGTTTTCCCGTGCAGCTTTGCCTGCCGGACAGCGCTTCGCACGAGCGGAAGCGCATCCTCGCGGCGCTCGGTGCGGAGCTGGTGATCACTTCCGGCGATGAAGGCACCGACGGCGCGATTCGCAAAGTGCACGAAATCGTCGCGGGAAATCCTGAGAGATATTTTTACCCGGACCAGTACAGCAATCCCGCGAACTGGCAGGCGCACTATCGCACCACGGCGAACGAAATTTGGGCGCAAACTTCCGGCCGCATCACGCATTTTGTCGCAGGACTCGGTACGAGCGGCACTTTCGTCGGAACGGTGCGGCGGCTCAAAGAACTCAATCCCGGAATCCGTTGCGTGAGCCTGCAGCCCGACGCATCCTTCCATGGCCTGGAAGGGTGGAAGCACATGGCGACGGCCATCCGTCCGGCGATTTACGATGACACGCTCGCTGACGAAAATCTGGCGGTATCGACGGAAGAGGCCTACCGGCTGGTGAAACGCCTGGCGCGCGAAGAGGGCTTGCTGGTCAGCCCCAGCGCGGCGGCGGCGCTGCTGGGTTGCTTCAAGATTGCGGCGGGAATCCCAAAGAATGCGAACGCCGTTATCGTTACGGTTTTTGCGGATTCCGCGGCGAAGTACCTGAACGAACGTTTCTGGGACGAAGAATAGTTATGGCGGACGCGGCAACACTCTGGATCAGCGGATCGCTCGCGGAGAAAATCCGCGCGCATGGCGCGGAGACTTATCCGCATGAATGCTGCGGAGCGTTGCTTGGACGCGATTCGAGCGCTGTTCTTGAGAGCGATCGGGGAAACGGCACGCTCATCCCCGCGCGGGAGATCCTGCAACTCTTTCCTCTCGTCAATCGGAGAGACGATTCGCCGCGCAACCGCTTTTCGGTGACCGCGGAAGACGTTCTCGCGGCGGAAAAGGCGGCACGCGAGCAGGGACTCGAAGTGGTCGGCTGGTATCATTCGCATCCCGATCATCCGGCGCGGCCGAGCGAGTATGACCGCGACCACGCCTGGCCGTGGTACAGCTACATTATCGTCAGCGTGCAGAACGGCACGCCCCAGGACATGACCTCGTGGCGTTTGAACGATGATCGCGCGGAGTTTTCACCCGAGGGAATTGAAATTCGCCACCGCGCCGCGGTGTGGGCCACTGGTTTCAGCACAACGGAGAAATGAAATGCCCGTGAAAGTAATGATCCCCTCGCCGCTTCGCCCCTATGCGGGAAAGCGTGACTCGGCCGAGTTCAGTGCACGGACTGTCGGGGAAGCGCTCGGCCATCTGACCACGGAATTCGCCGAACTGCGCAAACATCTCTTCACCGAAGACGGCAAGCTGCGCAGCTTCGTCAACGTATACGTGAATGATGAGGACATTCGCTACCTGGCGAAAGAAAATACGCCCACGAAAGATGGAGACACGATCAGTATTATTCCGTCCATCGCGGGGGGTATATTTAGCGTCGCCGTCCCCGGTGGGGCAGCGTTAAACTTCGCGAGGAATTTCCGATCGCTTATTGTTCCTCCGAGGCGAATTGGAATTTGAAGGAGTAGTGAAACGCAATGGCCACAACCACACAGCCGCAGACCGGCGCAAAACCGGCGGCGAGCCTTTCGAACGAAGAAATTCTTCGCTACAGCCGGCACCTCATCATGCCGGAAGTTGGCATGGAGGGGCAGCTCAAGCTGAAGAACGCCAAGGTACTGCTCATCGGCACGGGCGGGCTCGGCGCACCACTTGGCTTGTACCTTGCGGCCGCGGGCGTGGGCAAACTCGGGCTGGTAGACTTTGATGTCGTCGACTTCACCAATCTCCAGCGTCAGGTTACGTTTGGCACCAGCGACGTAGGCAAGCCGAAGAGCGAAGCCGCGCGCGCGCGCCTTGCGAACCTCAATCCAGACATTCAGATCCAGTCGTTCGAAACGCAGCTGACCAGCGCCAACGCGCTCGAACTCTTCAAGGACTTCGACGTCATCGTCGATGGGACTGACAATTTCCCCACGCGGTATCTTGTTAATGACGCATGTATCTTGCTGGGGAAGCCAAACGTGTACGGTTCGATTTTCCGGTTTGAAGGGCAAGCCACCGTTTTTGGCATGCCCGATGGTCCTTGCTACCGCTGCCTCTATCCTGAACCGCCTCCGCCGGGACTTGTGCCTTCCTGCGCGGAAGGCGGCGTCCTCGGCGTTCTGCCCGGAATCGTCGGCTCCATCCAGGCGATGGAAACGATCAAGCTGATCCTCGGCCGCGGGGAAAATCTCGTGGGACGCTTGCTGCTTTTTGACGCTCTCGGGATGAAATTCCGCGAGCTCAAGCTGCGCAAGAATCCGAACTGCCCGATGTGCGGAACGCATCCGACGATTACCAAGCTGATCGATTACTACGAATTCTGCGGAGTACGCGGCGAAGAAGCTCCCGGCCCGTCCGTGCAAGTGCCGGAGATCACTCCGCGCGAGCTCAAAGCCAGGCTCGATCGTGGAGATGATTTGTTCATTCTCGATGTGCGCGAGCCGCACGAGTACCAAATCTGTAATCTCAGGGGACATCTGCTCCCGCTCGGGGAGCTGACCCGGCGCGTACATGAACTCGATTCTTCGCAGGAAATTGTCGCGCATTGCCGCAGCGGGAAGCGTTCCGCGGAGGCCGTGGACTTCTTGCGTAAGGCGGGTTTCCGCAAAGTCCTTAACCTGAAGGGCGGCATCCTTGCGTGGTCCGACGAGGTTGATCCGTCCGTTGCAAAATACTGATTCTTCTGCGGAGATTTGTATTGCGTGATGAGAAGCGCCCCGGCCTGGCCGGGGCGCTTCTCATTTGCGCTTGTCGCTGCACGGCAGTATGGGCATACTTCCTGTTGTCCAGGAGAAAAAATGGCGGCCACGAAAATTACTGTCAATCACAATGGATCCATACGCGTGGAAGGCGATTTCGAAATTTTTGATCCCGAGGGAAAACCATTTGGCCTGGCTGGACGGACCACCATCGGGCTCTGCCGTTGCGGGCACTCCGCAAACAAGCCGTTCTGCGATGGCTCGCATAAGACCTGCGGATTCGCCGATACCGTTGCCGCCCGGGAGCTGCCTCCCCCAAAGCCGAAACCCTAGTGGCTGTGAGACTATGAGGCCCGAGTGCTTCAGCTATTGAGACTGTCTCAGGCTGAGACAGTCTCGAATTTCTTCTTGATACTGGTCCTTCGCCCGGTAACTATAACGAAACAAAAAAGATACTGTCGTAATTCAAGAAATTGTAGGTAGCGGAAGCGTCTCGCGGCACCTCCAAGAGCACCCACCCATCTGGTACTCGCAAATAAGTTATTTAGTTTCATTGATTTACGATGGCGAATTTCCAGTCAGAAAAGGGCACAAACTTGCATCCTCGGTAGTTGGCAGCTTTTTGTCGGCATTTGGGGGCTTTTGTGGGTGGTTGGGGCAAAATCATCGGGTTTCTTCGCAGCGACCGCACTCCGGCCACCGCTCAGAATACTCATACGCGTGCGCTGGTCGCGTCTGGTGCAATGTCCCTCGCCCTCTTTTTTGCCGTAATCTTCTATCTGCGGCAAATCAGCATAGCAGGCTCGCCGCAAAGCTATCTCTATTTAGAAGTTGGCGGCACTCTGCTCAGCTTCTGCTACGCCGCCAACGCCCTTGTCCGGTTCCGTGGTACCCATGATCGCACGCCGTTGATCTTCGCCTTCGCATTTGGGCTCTCCGGGATCATCGAGACTGTCGGCTGCTTTGGGCTGAACGATTCGCTGAACTCCGGGGCCCTGGCGCTCTCCGGCATTCCCATCGGTTGGATGGTGAGCCGCACACTGCTTGCCGTTCTATTGCTAGCCGCCATCGCTGTCGAGCGCTACATGCCAACCGCGCGGCAGCCAAGCAAGGAAACTGCCGCAGGGTTGCTGGTCGTTGCCCTGGCTGCCTATATAACGAGCGCAGCGTTTCTGGCCGCACCTGCCGCGCCCGTCGCGCATGCCGCGCACTTGCTCTCTCGTCCCTGGGATCTGCTTCCCACGGCGCTGTTCCTGATCGCCGCGGTCTGTTTTCGCCAGCGGCTCAAGAACGACAGAGAGAAGAAGGGCGCCGCCAGCCTCTTCGATCACTCTCTCTTTATCGTGGCTTCACTCAATGTTGTCTGCCATGCATCGGCGATATTTTCGCGGCAGCTTTTCGATGGCCCGTTTTTTCTGGCGGAGTTGAGCAAGACGTGCAGCTATGTGGTCATGCTTTCCGGCGCGTTGCTGGATCAGGCTCGCCTGTTCGAGCAGGTGCGCTCGATGGCCGTTACCGACCCACTCACGGGGCTGTCGAATTACCGGCGGCTCATCAGCGTTCTCGAAGCGGAGCTTGACCGTTCGCGCCGCACGCAGCGCCCATTCAGCGTGGTGCTTCTCGACATGGACGGCCTCAAGGTCATCAACGATCAGTACGGACATCTGACAGGCAGTCGCTCGCTGGTGCGTATCGGCAAGATTCTGCGCAACCATTCCCGCGCGATCGACACCGCCGCGCGATATGGTGGCGATGAATTCGCGGTGGTACTGCCGGAAGCCGGCAAGGACATCGCGTCGCGCATCGTCTCTCGAATCCGCGAGCGTCTCTCCGCTGAACCGGAACGCCCTGCGCTTTCTGTCAGCGCAGGGGTCGCTGCTTTTCCGGAGGATGGCGACACGCCCGAGAGACTTCTTGGCGCTGCCGACCGCGAACTCTACGCCATGAAGCACCACGGGAGAAGTAGCGTTCAAAATTTCACGCGCATTGCCGCGTGCCTGTGAGGATGAGCAAAACCATGCCTCAAGGGAAGAAATTTTCTTTTCACAGAGCCGAAAGACGCATCCCGATGGAAATCCCCGTTCTGATTGACGGCCATCGTCAGGCGCCTGGCTCGGAATCGACTTTTACAGAGAATGTGAGTGCGCGTGGCGCGCGGGTGGTGAGTGTGCGCCGCTGGGAACAAGGCGAATCCTTGGTGTTTGCCTCGCGCACTGGAGAGTTTCGCTCCTCGGCCCGGGTTGCTTACTGCCAACAATTGCAAGGCGACGGCTTTGTCATTGGCGTGGAGTTCCTCGAGCCAAAAGGGCGATGGGTCGTTCAATCCCCAAGATAGCTTGACGTAAAACGGCGAGCGGATAGGAGGGAAACGCCTGGAACAAGAGAAGACAGAAAACTGGTGCAATATTTACAAGAAGGCCTGAAGCGCTTGGCGGAGCTCGAAAGACCTGCCAGGCGCTTCATCCTTTTCTTCCCGTCGTGCCTCACCGGGGCGCTCACCGTCGTGGAAATTGACCTGCCTGTTTTGCGGAAAGAAACAGCTCTCAGCGCTGGGCTTGATCTGCTCAGCTCAGCCTTTCTTCATTTTCTGCAGGACATCTTCGTAGACACGAATCGTGTTTTCGACCATGCGTCCTGCGGAAAACCGTTGCTCCACCTCGCGGCGGCCTGTTTTGCCGAGCTTTGTTCGGAGCCCTTCATCATTGATGAGCCGCAGCATGGCGACGGCGAATTCCTTGCCATTTGGTTCCACGGCAAGAGCAGTTCGTTCGCCATCCACTACTTCACCGAGCGCCCCGCGCTTCGTCGAGATGCAAGGCAGGCCTGCGGCCATCGCCGCTTGCAATGCGGTTCCCAGACCTTCGAACTCCGAGGGAAATGCGAACGCATCGAGGGCCGCGTGCACTTGCGCGACATCCCTTACAAATCCGGGGAAAAACACCGCTTCTGTCTGCCCGAGACGCTTTGTAAGCGCCTGCAGTTCCGCGCGGCGGGCGCCGTCGCCCGCGAGCAGCAGCCGCACTTCCGGATGCAGCACTCTCACCAGGGGAAGTGCTTCGATCAAGTGCCGTTGTCCTTTTTCCGGGACAAATACGCTGACGCATCCAAACAAAAATTCGTTTTCTCGCACGCCCCAGTGCTTCCGCGCGCTGCTTCGTTGCTCCGAAGTTCGCAATGGAAAGAGTTCCACGCCTTCATTCACGATCGAGATTCGCTCCGCCAGGATGCCTGAATCGATCAGGCTTTGTGCCACGTCTTTGCTGTTCGCTAAGAACCGTTCCACGGCCCGGTAGCGCGCCTGCGACACTGCGTTTTTCTGAAGCGGGAATCCAATTCGGCGGGAGAGCAGCAGCGGAAGCCGGGCGTGCGTCTTCGCCAGCCATGCCGCCGTCAATGCATGCGGCTCATTGAGATGTACAAGCTCGAATCGCCTCCGGGCGATCAAACTGCGCATGGCACGAGCAGCCCAGGCGCGCAAGCCAAATTGCGGAGCTTGATGAACCGTGATCCCGGCTTCCGAGACGCGATTCGCAAGCGCCGAATCCCGCGCCGCCAACAACTCGACCTCATGCCCGCGCTCGCGCAATCCACCGAGCGTCAGCAATGCCTGGCTCTGCCCGCCGCGCCATTCCCGCTCCAGATCCACGTAAAGCACCCTCATGGGGTCCGCGCTCCGCCCGCGCGACGCTCGGCCTCGAGGAGCTCTCCGAGCTTCTTGAATTTCAGCCACGTGCCGCGCGCGGCCATCCGCGAGATGAGCCAGCCGCGATAGCCGTCGAGAAAGCCAAGATGCAGCAAGTAATTCTGAAACCAGCTCCAGGGCGCCGCCAGCCACATGGCCGCTCTCCAGCTCCGCTTACCCTGGGAGAACAACTCCTGTGCCATGACCGTTGTGTAGCCCTCGACTTTCGCTTCGTGTTCCGCAAACGTGCGGATCGTGTAGTGCAACAAGTTTCCACTCAGACGGCCGGCCCTTCCTTGGAAACGCAGGGCCGAATGGATCATTCCGGAAAAGCTCGCTTTGTTTCTCAGGTAGAGCCGGCGCTGAAAATCCGGATACCATCGCGAGTGACGGATCCAGGCACCGAGGTACCAGGTGAGGCGCGCCATTTCGTAAACTGGAAATTCCGGCTCGCGGTGCTTCCACTCCATTAGGGACTTGCGCAGTTCACCGCTCAACTCTTCATCGGCATCCAGCAGAAAAATCCACTCATTCCTCGCGCAGGAGGCCGCATAGTTTTTCTGATCGGCATGATTGGTGAAGGTTCTTTCAAAGAAGGATACGCCGCGCGCATTTGCAATTTCAGCCGTGCGGTCCGTGCTCCCAGAGTCCACCACCACAATTTCGTCGGCGATTCCCGCAAGCGAAGTCAAGGCGCGCGGCAGGTTGTGTTCCTCATTGAACGCAATCAGGCAGACGGAGAGGCGGTTCATCGGACTCCGGGCAATTTTGGAATCGGCGTTAGTATCTCACAAAGCCAATCGGAGGAATCGGAGCACGGATAAAGCGGCCTTGCGGAGGAGAGAAACCAGGCTACTTCGGCTGGAAATTCACGCGAATCAGGCTTCCGCCGATTCGAAACTCGGTACCGTCCTGCAACATGGCCGCGCGCACGCGTTCTTCGTCGAAGAAAGTGCCGTTGGTTGAATCCATGTCCTTGAGATTGATGTACGTTTCTTTCACTTCCAGCAAACAATGGTGTCGCGAAATTTCAGGATCATTCAGAGGGATGTCCGCGCCTTTGCGGCCAAGCACGACACGCGGCTTTGCGAGCGTGTGGCTCTCGCCTTTCGAAGGTCCCGATAGAATGCTGAGAACAACCTGCGCTTTTTCGGGAAGCCGCAATCCGGGATCGGGCGGTGGCAAATTCAGATTCGAACTCGTGGCGTTTGCCCTTGCAAACGAGGGAAGCGGAGACATAACCACGGTGGAATCTACACGGCGCTTGATCTCCACAATGGTGGTCTTACCACAATTCGAGCATTTGAACTGTACTTTCGAATGGCCGCCGAACTGCCCATCTTTCAGCATGTGCTCCGCGCCACAGTGAATGCACGCCGTCTGCATACTCTAAAATTAGCACCATTCGAAGCGCTCTGGAGGACGCCGGACATTTTTCGGGCGCAAAGGTAAATCCGCGCCCCTGCGCCCACCGCCTGTCTTCCGGACCCGCGACCGGAATATTGTGTTTCGGCTACCAATTGGGCCGCAAAGCCTCGGCGTTTTAGGCCGGGGATATAGGGCCCTCTTGATTGCTCGGCTGCATTGTCCTAAACTCCTCTCCGTCCAAAAGAGGAGGAACCCACCGAAGCCATCCCGCAAAACCAGCGGGAGGCCGCAGGAATCCTCTTCCTTTTAGGGAGAGGAGGAGGTCAAAAATTCCAGACCAATCAGGAGAGCGTTTGTGTCCGATCATATTTCGCGCAAAGAACTGAAGCAGGACAAAATTAAGGAAACCATCGAGCACGGCGCTGAAGCCGTTATCTCTCACGGACAGTTCACGCTGATCGTCGTCTTTGTTGCTCTGGTGGCGGCGCTGGGCTACGGCGGCTGGCGGTTTTACGTCGATCGCCAGACTGTGGAAGGCTCTGCCGCCTTCGATACCGCCATGAAGGCTTACCAGGGCCGCATCGGTTCAGCGCCTGACCCCGCCGACCCCAATGAGCCCGTCTATCCCGATGAACCGGCGCGCCTCCAGGATGCTTTGCAGAAGTTCACCAAGGTTGCCGGCAAATATCCGCGCACGAATCCCGGAAAACTCGCGCGCTACTACTGCGCGCTTTGTCTCGAGGACCTCGAGCGCCACAATCAGGCACTCGAAGAGTTGAAGAAGATCAGCGGCGGCAGCGACAAAGAGCTCGCCTCCATGGCGCAGTATCAGATGGCGGTCATTTACTCGCGCACCGGCAAACCCGATGACGCAGTCAAAATCTTTCGCGCTCTGGCGGACAAGCCCAGCGTCCTCGTTCCGCGCCCGCTTGTGCTGCTGGAACTTGCCGGAATCCTTCGCAGTTCCAATCCAAAGGAAGCCGCCAGCATTTACCAGCAGATCAAGAAGGAATTCCCGGACACCACCATCGCGGATCAAGCCGATCGCGGCCTGGATGCGCTTTCGCCGAAATCCTGAACCGCTGCGCACCCGGGCATTCCCGCGGATCAGGTGAAGCATTACGGAGCGGCCCATCGAACCAGTTCCCACTCCTGCTCCCTGGGCGATGCGCGCGGAAGAGTCCCGCGGCCGGCGCTATCCCGAGCCGCCCCATCCTTACCGCAGTGCCTACGCGCGTGACCGCGACCGCATCATTCATTCCCGCGCTTTCCGCCGCCTGGAAGCCAAGACGCAAGTTTTCACCACGCGCTACTCGGACCATTTCCGCAATCGCTTGACGCACACGCTGGAAGTCGCACAGATTGCCCGCACGGTCGCCTCCGCGCTGGGGCTGAACACCGAGCTTGCCGAGGCGCTCGCTCTCGTTCACGACATCGGCCATCCCCCGTTCGGCCATGCCGGCGAACGCAAGCTCGACGAACTGATGCGCGCGCAAGGCGGCAGTTTCAATCACAATCTGCACGCGCTCCGCATCGTCGAGCAGTTCGAGCAGCGCTATCTTGATTTTCTGGGGTTGAATCTCACCTTTGAAGTTCGCGAAGGCATCATCAAGCATTCGCGCGATTATTCCGCCGCGCAATTTCCGCAGCTTGCCGAATACCTTCTCGACTTGCGCCCGCCCCTCGAAGCGCAGCTCATCGACTGGGTCGACGAAATTGCGTACAACACCGCGGATATTGACGATGCCCTCGAAGCCGGGCTCCTCGATCTTGCCGTTTTGCGCAAGGAAGTCTCTTTTTTTGACGAAGTCTACGCGCAGGTCGATTCCACGCATCGCGGTGCGCGCACAAAACTCATTTTCAATGAGGCCCTCAAACGCGTTCTGGATGCACTGGCCACCGATCTCATTGAAACTACCGGGCAGCGCGTCCTCTCCTGGGGGGCCTCATCCGCGGACGGCATTCGCCGGGCCCCAAAACGCCTCGCTGGTTTCAGCGATGCTGCGGCCGCGCAAAATCGTGAACTTAAGCGCTTCCTTTTCGCGAATATCTACAACCATCCCGCCATCACTGAGGACCGCGACCGCTCCGTGAAGTGTCTGGAAGAGCTTTTCATTTACTACTCGGGCCGTCCCGGCTCGATGCCGGCTTCCTATGAAGAACTGGCCCTGAGGGAAGTCCGCCACGTCGTCGTCTGCGATTACATTGCCGGCATGACCGACCAATTCCTTCTTCGCCGGCATCACGATCAGTTCGGCGGTACCATTTGCGAGCAGTCGGCCTGATGCCGCACGGCCAAAAACCTAGACGGTTCCAGGAACGCACTACTGCGCGAACGTGTTGCAGGTGGAGATCGAACCGGAATCCAATCTTTTTCGAAACCACATCCTGCGCTGCTCGGAGCTGCCATGTGTGAAGGAATCCGCGTTGACGTGGCCAGTCGCCATTTTCTGCAAACGGTCGTCCCCGACAGCGGAAGCTGCGCCCAGCGCAGATTCGATGTCCCCCTGCTCGAGGAGGCCGCGCTGCTGCGTCGAATGCGCCCGGATTCCGGCGAAGCAATCGGCTTGCAGCTCCATTTTGACGGAGAGAGGCTTCTCCGCGCGCGGATTCTGTTCCTGCAATTGTCGCAGTTTACGCTCGATGCCAAGAATATTCTGCACGTGATGGCCAAGTTGGTGTGCGATTTCATAAGCCTGAGCAAATTCACCAGGAGCGCCGAAGCGGCGCTTTAGCTGGTCATAAAATCCCCGATCGATATAAACCTTTTCATCGTTCGGGCAATAAAAGGAGCTGGTGGCGGATTCCGCTCCCCCGCAACCCGACTGGATGGAATCGCGGAAAAGAACCAGTTTGGCATGGTGATACGGTCTACCAGCCTGCTGCGGAAGAAGGTCCGTCCACGTTTTCTGCGTGTCGTCCAGAACGAACGAGACAAATTGCACGAGTGGCTTCTCCGCGGAGTTCCGCGCGGGAACCGGCCGGGTGACGGCTGGCTGCGGAGCGACGGAGCCGCCTCCGCTGGGCAAAGCAAAGAAGTTTGTCTCGAAGACGAAGCTGAGAATCAGAAGGACGGCGCCGCCGATGCCGACATGCATGCCGCCGAATCGAAAACCGCCTCCGCCACCGCCAGAATCGTCGCGCCGATCCTCGACATTGAATTTGAATTTCTGAGGAAAGATCGCACGGAATTAGGGATGGAAAAACTCGGGTTACTTCTGCGTCTTTTGTCAGGCTTGAAAGAAAAGAACAGAGTGGGGGTTGCTCTCCACTCTGTTCTTTTGGGAATAGCGCCTGCGGAACGGTTGAAAGAGTTCAGAACTGGATGAATGGGCCAAAGGCCACACGCAGATTGTGATGCGTGCTTCCGGCGAAGTACACCTCCTCGCCGGCTTCAAGGCGCAGACCGACCGGGCCGATATGTCCTTCCAAACCCGCGCCTGGGTAGAGGATTCCGCTCACGTTGTTCGCGCGCAGATTCTCAATCGAGCTGATGGCTGTTCCCACGCTAGCGGGCCGGGGATCCAGGCGGAAATTGATAAAACCGCCTTTGACCGTGAAGAAAGGACGAATCGCACCGTGGCCGGCCACGATCTTGGGGCCAAAGAGTCCATGCAGAACCTTGAGGTTGCTGTTCACAACCGTCACAGTTGGAGTGGTGCTGAAATTTTCCGTGAAGGCCTGCTTAAAGTCATAACTCATCTCGCCCTCGATCATGACGTGAGAGAACGCCTTGATCCCCGCGCGTGCTCCTAGCCCCGCCATGTTGGTTTTCGTTTGCGATATACGGAAATAATCACCGTAAGCGTCGAGCTGAAAATGATCCTGCGCCGAGGCCAGCGGCACCAGCCAACCTGAGAGAAAAAGCAAAAGTGCGACACACTTCATTCGTGTTCTCCTGGGACAGACAAATTGGAATTGCAGAAAGCAGGGGCTGGCCTCGGACTGGGGATAGGCTTCTGCCTGCCAGATTTGGATGAGACTTCGAGGCCCAGAGTTGCCAGCGTGCATGCCCATGATTCCTCCCGTGAGCATGAGCCTCGGCATTAGCGGACTCTCATGATCCCCTTGCCAGCGTCAGAAAGAGCGTCAGGTAGCGCTTCAGCTTCTGCGTGATGAGAAAGTTTTCCTTCACGTGCTGATGCCCGTGTTCGCCGAGTTTTGCCGCAATTTCCGGGTGGGAAAGGAAAAAGCGAATTTGATACGCTGTACCTTCCACGGAATGCGCCAGCAAGCCGGTATGCTTGTGGATGATTTGGAGTGGGATGCCGCCAACCGCGGAGGCCACCACCGGTTTTTTCTTCCACAGCGCTTCGGAAACAGTGAGCCCGAAGCCTTCGCGCAGGCTTTTCTGAATCACGATGGTCGAGGCGCGCTGCAGCGCGTTGACTTCGAGCGGCGCCCAGGCCGGCAGCTCGATCACTCGAATGTCCGGATCGTTATCGGCTTCACGCAGCACTTCCTTCAGCACGATGGCGCCCTCGGGGTCGTCGGAGGCGCTGCCGCCCGCGAGAACCAATTGGCAATCGAAATACCGCTTCACGATACGGTACGCGCGAATCACGCCAACCGGGTCCTTCAGGCGGTCGAAGCGGGAAATTTGCGTGAGGATGGGGCGCATGGGATCGATGCGAAAACGAGCAAGGACTTGAGCGATGAACTCCGGTTCGAGGTCCTGATTTTTTTCCGAGAGCGGATCGATGGCCGGATAGAAAAGATACTGCGGGATGGGGAGCTGGCGTGAGAATTCGGGGGAAGAAAACATGGCGCCGTCGTACCGGGAGACAAATTTTTCCAGGAAATCCCAGACTGCCCGGTTGGGGTGCGAGAGATCGATGTGGCAACGCCATGCCCAGTGGTTTGAGCCTGGTTTGCGCGCGTCGATCAGAGCCGCCGGTTGGGGGTCGTGAATCACCACGAATTCGGAATCGAGAGGAAGAGCCGCGCGATTGCGTTCGGTATACGCGAGGAAAATTTCGAAATCCCTCGGACTTGCATGATAGGGCGCGCCGTGCAGGGCGTTGTGGAAAGATTTCGTGACGTCAAAGAAATCTTCGCCGCCGGTCATCACGTCCCATTTGAAATGGAGGTCCAGCTCTTCCGCGAGAGGTACCAGGCGATTGAGGATTTCCGCTACGCCCCCGCCAATGGCGGTGGCATTGATCATCTCGATGCTGCGTCCGCGCAACGGTTTGGCAAGCGCGCGCAGCTCTTCGATTTCGCCCGCGCCATGGAGCCCGGCGTAGTCGTCCAGAGGGATGCGCGTGAGGGTCAGCGTCTCGCTCACGCCTTTCTCCTTTCGCGGTCGATCAGGCGAAGCAGTTTGCCGCGCGTGCTGTCCAGCGTGTTCGTATAGATGTCAATGTGATTGATGTTTTCGGCGAGCGATGCAAGCCCCAAACCGTCGGCCAGCCAGTAGGAAAAATCGTTTGTCTGGAGCTGCAGCCGTAGGCGGGAAGAGATGAAATGAAAGTAGAAACCGGCGTGGCTGAGATGTGCGATGCCCTCGCGAAACTCGTCCAGCGTGCGAGCGCTTCGTCCCAGGGGCGCGGTCACTTCGACGCTTTCGCAAAGGTAGAAACGCTCCAGCCCGGACTGTCCCGCAAAATGGGGAAACGCCGTGCAAAACTCGCCGACAAGGCGGCAGAGATCGCGTCGCAGGGCGGCGATGGAAACGTAGTCGCGAATATCGAGCGCGGCAAGCTGCTCCGCGAGATCGTTGCGGTTGGTGTCCGCTAGCACCCATTGCGCGAAATCGTTGGAAAAACCCTCGGTGAGGAAGTGATGGCTGCCGAGGGTTTGAAAGGTGTGATGGAAGATGGACGCGTCGCTGCAATGCTCGAGCCCCGTCAGCAACTCGGTGAGTGTGCCGGCAGATTGGTTGCCGATTCGCGTGAGATAGGAAACGGTGACGAAGTCGAACGGAGTTTCAACTGCGTTCATGCGAGGGCTTCCTCCCCATTCCGCAAAAACAGCATCATCTCAATCTCCGCATACAGGCGGAATGACCCGAGGTGCTCATGACAATTGAGGTGTCTCCTCGCGTTCTGGAATTTCGATACGAATTTCGGTGAGATCCGAGAGAAGATGAGCGGCCCAGCGGTAGATGTTGTGCTCGCGCACGTTGTGACGCATGTGCTGCATGCGCGCGGACTGTTCCTCTTCGGACATTTCCAGCGCGCGATGGATGCTATCCGCGAGTTGCGAGACGTCGTAGGGATTGACCAGTAGCGCATCGGAAAGCTCGCGCGCCGCACCCGTAAAGGTGCTGAGGATCAGCGTGCCGCGTTCATCCTCGCGCGAAGCAACGAATTCCTTGGAGACGAGATTCATTCCGTCATGCAGAGACGTGACCATGCAGAAAGAAGCGGCGCGGAAAAAGCGTGCGATCTCTTCGTGCGAATGGTGTTTCCTGAGAAACACGAGCGGTTTCCATCGCGAGGTTTGAAAGCGTGAGTTGACGCGTTCGGCTTCGCCGCTGACTTTGGCCAGGAAATTCTTGTAGCGCTCGATGTCCGTGCGGCTGGGAGCCCCGATTTGCACGAAAGTGAAGCGCTGCAGGTAGGCGGGGTTCAATTCGAAAAAGCGCTCGAGGCCGCGGAAACGCTCGAGGATCCCCTTCGTGTAGTCCACGCGGTCAACGCCCACCCCCAGAAGGGAAGCTTCAATACTCATTTCAGCGCACAAAGCGGCGCGCTCTGCGCCGGGGCTGGGCGATTGATCGACACCATGCGAATTCTCCGGAAACGCCACGCTGATGGGATACGGGCGCACCCGCGTGACATGGCCCTGGCGATTGACTGCGAAACGATCCCATTCCGTGAGCGCCTCGACCGCGCGGTCTACGGTTTCCAGAAAATTGTTGCAGTGCGATTGGATCTGGAAGCCAATGAGGTCGGCGCCCAGCAAACCATCGACAAGCTCGCGTTGCCACGGGCAGATGCCAAAGGCTTCCGGATTCGGCCATGGAATGTGCCAAAAGATCGCGACGCGCGCGTCGGGCCGCGCTTCCTTAACCATCCGCGGAAGCAGCGCGAAGTGATAATCCTGCGCGAGAAGAATCGGCGATTCGGCGCCCTCCATTTCCTGCAAAACGGCGTCCGCGAAGCGGCGATTGATTTTTTGGTACTGCAGCCAGTCCTCGGGCCGGAAGACCGGGCGCGTATGCACGATATGGCACAGCGGCCAGAGACCCTCGTTCGAAAAACCTTCGTAGTAGCCTTTGTCTTCTTCGTCGCTGAGCCATACCCGGCGCAGCGTGTAACTCGGGCGATCGGGTGGGACGCGGAGCCGATCGTGGGCATCGACGGCTTCGCGGTCGGCGCTGCCAGAGCCGTTGGCGATCCAGGTGCCATTGCAGGCGCGCAGAACAGGTTCCAGCGCGGTGACCACGCCGCTCGCTGGAACGATTACGCTGATGGACTTGTCCTTTTCGCTGAAGACGTGCATATAAGGCTCGCGATTCGAAACAACGAAAAGCGGCTTTTCCTGAAGTTTGTTGCGCAGGCTGACGTGCAAGCGTTCGGCAGTCCAAAGTGAAGCGTTCGAATCGCGCAACCGCGCTTCTTCTTCCGCGGCAGCGCGCGCGGTGCTCAGGTCACGTGCGAGATGCGTCACTTCGTGATGGATTTCGTCGAGAATTTCGCCCTTCGAAAGCGCCGACGGCGCGATTGGCTGGCCGGTGCGCTGTGCGCGCAGCCATTTTGCCGTGCGCGTCAGCGGCACGGTGAAAGTCCACTGGACAAGAATAAGCGCCAACCCCGTGATCAGAACGGTTTGGACGAATGCAGTGAGCAGGGAATCGCGAAGCGTGCCGGAAACCTGTCTGTCGATGTAGCTTGTGTCGTGGAACAGAGCCTGGGTGCCCACAATTTCACTATTGCGGTGAAGCGGCAACGCATAAATATGAATCGGCCCATTCGAATCTTCGGTGATGGACGCAGTTTGCTCGGCATTCAGAAACTCACCTACGCCAGCGTCCTCCTGCGCGGCGCGAGTCGCAGCCGTGGGCCACACCTTGAAGGCCGCAGGGAGACCTGCAGTTATCGCCAGCGCAACTCCAGCAGAGTTGTATACAGCGACGCCTTTCAAGTGTTCGCGTTGTCCGAAACGCTCGATGAAATGTTGCAAGTCCTTCTCCCGCGGCGGCTCGAGCAACGGCTCGACGCTTTCCTGAAGACTTTCGCCGAGAATTTCCGCCCGGCGCGAGAGGTCATTGCGCAAATTGCGCTTCTCCGTCCGCACTTGGTATGCCGCGAAAAATAGAGACACCGATGCGACGCTGACGATCAAGGGCAGAATGATTTTCAGAGTCGTGCGCATCATGACTCCTCAATTTTTTAAAATGAAAGGCGGCCGCGGGGGGCTGGGTGGGCGGCCGCATGGGAATTACGATTGTCGGTAACCGGCTTCTAGAGTATGAGCGACATATCTCGTCAGTACAAGCTCATTCCGGAGGCCGGGGTCACGATGACACGAACGGCGATGTTCTTGCCTGCGTCTGAGCGATACTCGACAGTGGCTTGCGCGCCCACGGCGAGTTTGCCTTCGACTTTCGTCTTGCCATCGACCAGGAATTGGACGGTATTCACATCCTTGTCTTTCGTTACCTGTACGGAGAATTCCGCATCTCCGACTGATGCGATTGGCCCCGACAGCGATTGGTTATCGGGTGCGGGTTGCAGGGAATCTGCAGCAGTCTCGGCGGGGAGCGGTGTGGACCATGCCGCAATGGTAAAACAGACGAGAAACAGAGTGGCTAGGCAGAGTGAAGTACGGAATCGCATAGAATTTCCTCCCTTTCAATTTTGAGCGGGGCCACTCCTGGGGGCAAGAAATGAACCAGAACTGGAAAAGATTATCGTTTTCTGATAAACACATGTGAAATCAAGGAGATGCGCGGAATAGCAAGCAGTAGCGAAGAAGAAAAATTAGGTACTAGTGCTATGAAATTTTTGCCGCTCCGGCGTTGTGCGGTGAAAGATTGACCCTGCCGTTGCTTGAAAGTAGGATTTGGCTGCGATTCTTGCGGGTCGTTGCGAAGGGCAAGAAGGAAACGAGGAAATGCCGTGTACTGTTCCAAGTGTGGCGGAGTGATGGCCGTTGGTGCGGCGTTTTGCTCGAATTGCGGACAAGCCTTCGCGGTTGCCGCAGTGGCGCGGGGGTCGATGATGAGTTCGCCGGTTGCGGCGCCGATAGCGGGCGGTGTGGCGGCAGTTCCCGCGTACGCCGGAGATGCCGCCGTCCCGCGCGTGCAGTACGCCGGGTTCTGGGTGCGGTTTTTGGCGTTCCTCATCGACAACGCGGTGATGGGTATAGGCTTCGTCTTGATTTTGATTCCGCTTATCTTTCTGACCGGACTGGGCGGATTCATCGGCGAGATCCATCGTGACGAAGACATGAATGATGTTGGCATCTTCATGCTCTTTGGACTTCTATTCCTTGCCGCGACAGTCAGCCTGCTCTTGACATGGCTGTACCACGCTCTGATGGAGAGTTCGGAGTGGCAGGCAACGCTCGGGAAAAAGGTGCTGGGTCTGGTGGTGACGGACATGGCGGGACGCCGCGTCAGCTTCGGCCGCGCGACGGGGAGGCACTTTGCCAAGATCATCACCAACATGGTGCCTGCATTTATCGGATACATCATGGCGGGATTTACGGAAAGAAAGCAGGCGCTGCACGACATGATCGCGGGATGCCTGGTGCGGCGGCGAGACAATTGAAGAAGCGTGGAAGCAGCAGATTAGGTTGAAGATCTCGTTGAAGATTGGCCGCCGGATTCTCCCGGCCAGAGGAACTAACGCCCGCGCGCCGTTGTTCTTCCTTATCTGATAGCTTAGAACCCGCTGCTGATGGAATCCACCACAAAGCCGTCAACGCTGCAAAGCATTTTTCAACAGCGCTGTCCCCGCTGCCGCATGGGTAGAATTTTCCGCTATTCCATCTTCCGAGGATTCCCGAAGATGTGTGACCACTGCTCCATCTGTGACCTCAAGTTTGAACGGGAACCGGGCTATTTTCTGGGAGCCATGTACATCAGTTACGTCTTGGGGGTTTCGATCATGGCGCCAATCGCCGCGCTGCTGTGGTTTTTGACTGGGTGGTGGATTACGAAAGTCATCCTCTGGTCCGCCGTGTTGTTCTTGCCGCTTGCGCCGACGATCACCCTCTTTGCCCGAGTTCTGTGGATCTATCTTGACCAGAGCGTCGATCCCGAACGGCCCCGCTAGGCTAGCCAGTCCCACACGGTCGCCCGCCGAAAAGGGAAAGAGCATCGGTGACGAGAGTCTGGATTTCCAGATCCGCCACGCGTTCTCCGAGGTGCTCCCTATCAGGATGGCGCTCCGTCGAAGGGTTGACACTCAGATTGTTGTGCACTTGTTTGACGCTCGAGGTGTCCTGGGCGATCGCACCGGCGACGGTCTTGAATTTTTCCGAAGATACTTGACCTTCCAAGCTAACTTCGCCCTGGATTGTATCCGCTTTGATTTCGAAGGGAGATACGTGTTTCGACAGCAGCAGGGCCGTGCGCACTCTGGATGTTGTAGCCGCGTCTTGCGTTGATTCCTTAATCGAGGAATAGGCGTTCTGAACCGACGACTTTCGCGTAAAGATATAGTCGCCCGCGCCCGCGACAAGCACCAGAAGAGCGAGGGCGAGAATCGTCTTGCCGGAACCTCTTTCACCGCTTCTAGAGAATTTCAACTCTTCCTCCTCGGGCGCTTCAACATCTCTCTGCGCAATCCCCAGGGCCGACGCGAGAACCCGGGCTGTATGACCTCCGTGAGCGTGGAACGGGTTGAGGCAATAGTGGGTGAGTTTCGCGGGATCCACGACCGCTCTCGCAGGATTGGGCAACTTCACGAGGGGGATAGAAAACACTCCAAGTACTAGAACGGGTTGGTGGCATGGAGGGTGCTAAAACGGGAAGAAGAGAGGCGCGTTTCCTTGACTTGGCGGGGAGGCGACTCAATAATGGTAAGGCATGAGCGTACGCGCCGGAGGCGCTGAAGACATGTTCCTTGACGTTAAGGAATTAGCCGTCCGTAAGCTGCGCATCCGGAAGACCTATGCTCCGGGCAGCATTGATTTTCATTCCGCGGAGATCAAGCAGATCGAGCCGCTGGAAGTGATGGCGACGGCCGAGCTTCTGGAATCGCAGATTCGGATCGAGGGGAACCTCGAAACGAAGATCGAGCTCGTGTGTGCACGCTGCCTCGAGCCGGTGGTGGAAGAGGTAAGCCGGACGTTCGACCTGTTTTACGCTCCGGTGCCGAAGGTCGAGAAGCCGACCATCGACCAGTTGAAAGACGACGAAACCGAGATTGGATTCTACAAAGGAGAAGGACTCTTCCTGGCGGACGTGTTGAAGGAGCAGTTGCTGCTGGCGCTGCCGTTGAAAGTGATCTGCCAGAGTGATTGCCGGGGACTGTGCCCGAATTGCGGTGCGAACCTGAACCACGAAGAGTGCCGCTGTGAGACCCACGCGACGGACCCGCGAATGGCCCCTCTCGCGCGCCTCAAGCAGGACTGGCTCAAGAAACAATAGTTTTCCAGGGGTGACAAGCCCGGTATAATCCGCCCACTGAGGCGGCAACGAGGTGTATTACTATGCCTAACCCAAAACGACGGCATTCCAAAAGACGGACGAGCACCAGACGGGCGAACGACTTTTTGTCGAAGCCTGCGTTCGCTAAGTGTCCGAAGTGCCACGAAATGAAACAGCCGCACCAGGTTTGTCCGCATTGCGGACATTACAAGGGCAAAGCGGCGCAAGCACCGGCGTCGTAAGGATTTCAAGTTTCTCTCGCTTAGCCTGCGGACAAAAATCCCATGATCACCATCGCCGTTGACGCCATGGGCGGAGACCACGCGCCACGCCCCGAGGTCGAAGGCAGTGTGCTGGCCGTACGGGAGCTTGGCGTGCGAGTTTTGCTCGTGGGACAGCCGAACGTGGTCCGCCCGGAGCTGGCGAGGCATGCAGCGCCAAGTCTGCCGATCGAGATCGTGCCTGCGAGCGAAGTGATCACTATGAACGATCATCCCGCGCAGGCCTTTCGGCGGAAGAAGGACAGTTCGGTCCACGTGGCGGCCCGGCTAGTGCGCGAGGCCAAGGCCGACGGGATGGTCAGCGCGGGAAACACCGGCGCCGTGATGACCGTGGCAAAGTTTCTGCTGGGAACGTTGGAATCGGTGGATCGCGTGGCGCTGGCCGCGCCGTTTCCGAACGCCAAGGGCGGCGTTTCCGTGCTGCTCGACGTGGGCGCAAACGTGGATTCGAAGCCCGAGCACCTGGTTCAGTTCGCGGTCATGGGAGAGGTCTACTACCGCGCGACGTTTGGCAGCAAGCGGCCGCGCGTCGGCTTGCTCTCCGTCGGCGAAGAAGAGATCAAGGGCAACGAACTGACACGCGAGGTTTACACCCGGCTGAAGAAGAGTCCGGTGCACTTCGTTGGCAACGTCGAAGGCGGGGATCTTTTTTCAGGAATCGTCGATGTCATCGTGAGTGATGGATTCGTGGGCAACATCGCGCTGAAGATTTGCGAAGGCCTGGCGTTTCAGATTTTCGGCTTGCTGCGGAAGTCCATGAACAGTTCGCTGGTTTCGCAGGTGGGCGGGATGCTTTCGAAAGGCGCCTTCAAGGCGCTGCGAAAGACCATTGATTACACGGAGTACGGCGGCGCGCCGCTGCTGGGCGTGCGCGGCGTTTGCGTGATCGCGCATGGGCGTTCGAACGCCAACGCCGTGAAAAACGCCATCCGCGTGGCGGCGGGACTCGCCCGCGCGCGCATGAACGAGAAAATCGAACAGGAGCTCTCGGCCGCCGCGGTTATTGCGTGATGGCGCAAGAAGAGGATTAACGATGGGCAAAGTCGCATTCGTGTTTCCGGGTCAAGCTTCGCAATACCCGGGTATGGGCAAAGAGCTGGCGGGAAAATATCCGGCAGCGAGGGCCGTTTTTGACGAAGCCGACAAGGCGCTGGGCTTTTCGATTTCGAAGATGTGCTTCGAAGGCACCGAAGAAGACCTCAAGCTGACGGCGAACACGCAGCCGGCGATTTTGACCTGCTCGGTTGCCATAGATCGCGTGCTGGCGGAAAAGGGGTTGACGCCGGATTTCGTGGCCGGGCACAGCCTCGGAGAGTATGCGGCGCTGGTGGCGGCGGGTGGGCTGAAATTTGCGGATGCCGTGCAGCTCGTGCGCAAGCGAGGAACGTACATGCAGGATGCGGTTCCGGCGGGCGTGGGCGCGATGGCCGCGATTATGGGTTTGTCGCCGGCGGTGGTTGCCGATGCCTGCAAGCGCGCCGCGCAAGGCGAAATTTGTTCGGCCGCAAATCTGAATTCGCCGGAGCAGACGGTGATCTCCGGGCATGCGGGCGCGGTGAAGCGCGCGGTGGAGATAGCCTCGCAGCTCGGCGCGAAGCGCGCCGTGATTCTGACAGTTTCCGCGCCGTTCCATTCGGCGTTGATGACGCCGGCGCAGGAGAAGCTGGAAAAAGACTTGAAGCAGATCGAATTTGCCGCGCTGCGCGTGCCCCTGGTGACCAACGTGGATGCGGACACGATTGAAACCGGCGACGCAGCGCGCCAGGCCCTGATCCGCCAGGTCACCGCGCCGGTGCGTTGGGAAGAGTCCGTGCGGCTGCTGATCGATGAGGGCGTGAACACCTTTGTGGAAGTCGGCCCGGGGCGCGTGCTGTCGGGATTACTGAGGCAGATCGAACGGTCCGTGGCGACACTGAACGTCGAGGACGAGAAGAGCCTCGCGGCGACGGTGGAGAAAATCGCCGGCGCGCGTTCAGACGCCGCCTGAGAATCAGTTTTGAGTTTTCAGTTCACGGTTTTTAGTTCGGAGAAGTACTAATGGAAGCACATGAGTTAGAGCACGTAGAGGAGAAGAACGGCTGGATCGCTACGGAGCCGGGTGCTTGGGGCTCCCCGGCGCAAGGTGTTCAAGTCCACCAGCGTTTTTCTTCTCTTAGAACTGAAAACGTATAACAACTGCATGCGCGGGAAAGGCTTGACCACGGATGTTCAGTTTGAAAGGCAAAGTGGCGCTGGTGACGGGAGCGTCGCAGGGCATTGGCCGCGACACCGCCCTGGCGCTGGTGGAAGCCGGCGCGAAGGTCGCCGTTGCGGCGCGGAATGAAAAGAAGCTGACGGCGCTGGCCGGCGAAATTGCCGCCGCGGGTGGCACAGCCCTGGCAGTTAAAATGGACGTTGCCGACGCGGAGCAGGTAAAGGCAGGATTCAAACAGATAATCGAAAAATTCGGACGGCTGGATATTTTAGTGAACAACGCGGCAATCACGCGCGACGGCTTGGCCGTGCGTATGAAGGCCGACGATTGGGACGCCGTGATTCGAACGAACCTGACAGGCGCGCATTTATGCATCCAGCAAGCGCTGGGCACGATGATGCGGGCGCGCGCGGGGCGCATCATTAATATCGCTTCCATCGTGGCGCAGATGGGGAACGCCGGACAGGCCAATTACGTGGCCGCAAAGGCCGGCCTGATTGGGCTGACCAAAGCCATCGCAATTGAGATTTCGTCACGGAATATTACGGTGAACGCCGTCGCGCCCGGATTTATTGAAACCCCCATGACAGACGTGCTCACGAATGAGGTGAAGGATCAGCTGAAGACTCGAATACCGCTGGGCCGGATGGGTTCCGCGCGGGATGTGGCCGCGGCGATCGTGTTTCTGGCCAGCGATGAGGCCGGCTACATTACCGGGCATGTTCTGGATGTAAACGGCGGGATGTACTTGGCGTAGTCCCAATAAGTTTGCGGCGGCGGAGGTCTTAGAGGCGGGACGCTGAATTCGTAGATCTCAAAATGCGCCGCGGGACACTACTTGTCATCCTTGAGTACCTGGCGCGAAGCCACGATGAATGGAGCAAAACCGGGAAAGCGCCGGACGACTATTCTGATAGCACTCCTGTTCTCAACAGGCCAGATCCGGGCGAAAGAGTCGCTCTATGGAGGCTCGCAGGCGAAATTGAGAGAACTCTACCAGATATCTTTGACCCGGAGTACAAAGAATTGATCGCTGCAGAAAAGAAGCGCTTGTCAGAAGAACTCTATGAGTCCGGGCGGCCGGAAAGTTGACCTTGTGGGGAGGGGTGACTAGAATGGGCAGGTTATCCGGGAGAGCAATTTTAGGGTAGTAGGGCCGCAACCGCGCCGGGCGGTCGCGAATCTGAGTAAGCGGACTCCGACAAACGAGTTTTGACGCACGACCCGAGCAGCACCAGGCGGGGCACATCAAGCGATACCAAATCGCGGAGGAATGGGAATGGCCAGCGTAGAAGAGCGCGTGAAACAGATTATCGTCGAGCAGCTCGGCGTAGACGAAGCGGAAGTGACGCCCACGGCGTCCTTCGTGGACGACCTGGGAGCGGATTCGCTCGATCAAGTGGAATTGGTGATGGCGTTCGAAGAAGCCTTCGGCATCGAAGTTCCGGACGAGGACGCCGAAAAAATGACCACCGTGAAGGACGCCGTCGAATATATCGACAAACACGCCAAAGGTAAGTAAGCCACGAAATTCACACCTCAACAGGGAGCATCAAAGACTTGACTCGCCAGGTAGTCGTCACGGGCGTTGGATTGGTCTGCGCGCTGGGCATCGGCACGGAGGAAACTTGGAAGAACCTCGTTGCCGGACAAAGCGGAGTTGGAACCATCACGCAATTTGACACCACCGGATTCGACTGCAAAATCGCCGGCGAGATCAAGAACTTCGACCCCTTCCAGTGGATCGAGAAAAAAGAACTAAAAAAGATGGGCCGCTTTATCCAGGTGGCGCTGGCCGCCGCGGATTTTGCCGTGAAAATGTCCGGCTGGAAGCCGGAAGCTTCGGACCTGGATGATGTGGGTGTCTACGTTTCATCGGGCATCGGCGGGTTCGATATCATCGAGCGCGAGCACATCAAACTGATACAGGGCGGGCCCGGCAGGATTTCTCCTTTCTTTATTCCTTCCGCGATTGTGAATCTGGCCTCGGGACATATTTCCATTCGTTACGGCGCGCGCGGGCCGAATTCCGCGACGGCCACGGCGTGCTCGGCTTCGGCGCATGCCATCGGCGATTCGTTCAAGATTATCGAGCGCGGCGCGGCGGAGATGATGATCTGCGGCGGCACGGAAGCAACCATCACGCCGATGGGCGTGGGCGGCTTTGCCGCGATGAAGGCGCTTTCGACGCGCAACGACGATCCGGCGAGCGCCAGCCGCCCATGGGAAGTGGGGCGCGATGGCTTTGTGGTTGGCGAAGGCGCGGGGATTCTGATCCTGGAATCGCTGGAGCACGCGCGGAAGCGCAATGCGCCGATCCTCGCCGAGATTGTGGGATACGGGATGTCCGGCGATGCCTACCACATCACGCAGCCGGCGGAAAACGGCGACGGCGCGTACCGTGTGATGCGCGCGGCGATCAAGGACGCGAAGCTCACGCCCGAGGACATCGGCTACGTGAACGCGCATGGCACTTCGACGCCGCTCGGCGATGTCATCGAGACGCGCGCGCTGAAAAGGTTGTTCGGCGAACGCGCCAAGCAGGTGCCCATCAGCTCGACCAAATCCATGACCGGGCATTTGCTGGGCGGCGCGGGGGGATTGGAAGCAGGCATCAGCGTTCTGGCGCTCCGCGACCAGATTCTGCCGCCGACCATCAACCTGGAGACGCCCGATCCCGAGTGCGATCTGGACTACATTCCGAATCACGCGCGCAAGGCTTCGGTCGAATATGCCCTTTCGAATTCGTTTGGCTTTGGCGGCACCAATGCCGCGCTAATTTTCAAACGGTGGTCTGGCAAATAGCATCCCCTCCGCGTGTGTCGTAATTGAGTTTTAGAATCGAAGAAGGAAGAACTTCGTGAATATCATCGTGTGCATCAAGCAGGTTCCAGCGAAAGACGCGCCGCTCGCGATTGCCGTGAACTGGATCAAGGAATCGGACATCGGCTTCGAAATGAACGAGCCGGATAGCTACGCGCTGGAAGAGGCGCTACGGCTGAAAGAAAAACACGGCGGCGAAGTGATCGCGCTCTCCATGGGCCCGGAGCGCGTGAAGCAGACAATCAAAGAAGCGCTCGCGAAGGGCGCGGACCGCGGGATTCACATTGCGGACGACAATTTCGCGCAGCTCGATCCGCTGGGATCGGCGAAAGCCCTGGCCGCCGCGATTCGAAAGGAAAAAGCCGATCTCGTTTTGACCGGATTGCAGAGCGACGACCACGGATTCGGGCAAACGGGCGTGCTGCTGGCCGGGCTTCTTGATTTGCCGCACGCGACGCTCATCATGGCCATCGAAGTGGCCGATGGAAAAATGAAACTCAAGCGCGAACTCGAAGCCGGATGGTTCCAGCATATCGAGTGCCCGCTGCCGGCGGTGCTTTCGATTCAATCGGGCATAAACAAAGTGCGGTATGCGACACTGAAGGGCATCATGGCGGCCAAGAAGAAAGAGATCGCAGCGACGACACGGGAGTCGCTGGGCGTTTCCGCCGAAGCCACTCAAAAAATCGAAAAAATTTACGTGCCGACAAAGACGAAGAAAACCGAATTTCTGACCGGCACGCCCAAGGAAGTGGCGACGAAGCTGGTCGAAAAACTCAAGTTTGAAGCGCGAGTGATCTAGCTTGCCGCCATTTTGGAATGTCGTGGTCTGCTGCTGGCTGGCAAGCTTAACTCGGTTTTTCTTGAGCCGGACGGCGAGGGGTTTGCTGGCGCCGGAAAGGGGGCTATGGCGTACAGACTGACTGCTTTTCCGTTGCTGGCCTCTCTTCTAGCCATGACGAGCCGGAGAAAGCGACGGCGGCGAAACGATTTGTGGAAGGGAACTGAAACGTGCACCAATGAAAATTCTCGTCGTAACTGAGCTGCGGCAGGGAAAGTGGAACAACGCAAGTTTCGAGACGCTGGCGGCGGCGCAGCAAATCG
>WNGP01000396.1_pt1 | contig 33448 bp, 16 predicted proteins | sample 5407671 | NCBI WGS metagenome assembly WNGP01 (sample SAMN13153381, study PRJNA577476) | soil metagenome | isolation source: 40 cm soil or saprolite under Garry oak tree replicate 2 | place: USA:California | collected 2016-06-15 | reverse complement strand
GACGTAGACGATCTGGCCGACGCGGAACTTCACGCGACCATGGACAAGCGCCTCGGTCGTCCTCGGCAGGGTCATCGCAAACCGCCTCACCTGGGCCACCGTCACCACTTGAGACAGATTATTTGACGCGCCACTCGGGCCAGACTCCACTTACGATTCCCTGAATTTCGTCAGCCGCCACAGAAGGGGGGGTCACATGGCCAGTGGTTCTCAGCAGGCGGGCACTCTTCAAAAGGATGCCATCGGGCTCGCTCCAGTTCTCTTCCAATCCATCACCCACATGGCCCCGGCCGCTGCGGTGGCCTTCTCGATCATCTTCGCGGTCACCTATGCCGGCGGCGCCACACCGCTGGCCGTGCTCATGGCACTCATCGCGTGCCTGCTGGTCGCCATCAGCATCGGGCAGCTGGCGAAGCACCTGCCGTCCGCGGGCGGCCTGTACACCTACAGCGCGCGGGGCCTTCATCCAACGGTCGGTTTCTTCGTCGCCTGGGGCTTCATGCTCGCCGAGCCGATCGTGGCGCCCCTGCTCTATCTGATCTTCGGGAACGTCATCGGCGTCTTCCTCACCAACCACTTCAACACCCCGACATGGCTCTGGGCGCCCTTTGCGGCGGCTGCCGGAATCGGCGTGTGGGCCCTCGTCTATCGAGGGGTGCGCATCTCCACCGAGGCGGGTGTGGTGCTCGGCGCGTTTGAGATCGTCGTCTTCCTCGCCCTCGCCATCACGCTGATCATCGCCGCCGGATCCAACAACACGCTCAGCGTGTTCAGCCCCAACACCGGCAACTCCAATGGATTGGGCTCTGTTTTCGCCGGCATGGTCTACACGGTGCTGGCGTTCATCGGCTTCGAGGCATCCGTGCCGCTGGCCGAGGAGACGAAGGACCCGCGCCGCACGCTGCCGAGGGCGGTGATCCTCTCGTGCGTGCTGATCGGACTCTTCTACCTTGTCTGCTACTACGCCGCGATCGTCTACTTCGGCCCCAACGCCGCGGCCGATCCCAAGAACGGCTTCTTCGCCTTCAACGGCGGCGACCCGTGGGACGGCCTCGCATCAAAGGTGTGGGGACCCTTCTCGATCCTCGTCCTGCTCGCGATCATCAACAGCGCCTTCGCCAACTCCAACGCGGGCGCCAACGCCGCCACCAGGGTCGGCTTCGCGCTGGGCCGCGTCGGCCTCCTGCCGCCGGCTCTTGCGCGCGTGCATCCGCGATTCAAGACCCCCTACATCGCAGTCCACGTCCAGGGCGCCCTCGGACTCGCAGTCGCCCTCATCCTGGGTTTCGCCCTCGGCGGGCCGCTCAACGCCTTCGCCTTGCTGGGCACCGTGGCGACGATCGTCATCGTCTGCATCTACATCCTCACGAACCTGAGCAACCTCGTGTTCTACATGCGCGAGCATCGCGACGAGCTCAACCCGATTCTCAACGTCGCGGTTCCCATCCTGGGCACGTTGATCTTCATCCCCGTACTCCTCGCCGCCTTCGGCATCGACTTCGCCGGGCTGGGCATCGCGGGCCTGACGGCGCCTGCCAATGCCGCGCCGTGGATCGTGCTGGCGTGGCTGGCGGTCGGCGTCGTGGTCTACATCTACTTGTCCTCGCGAGCTCCAGGCCGTATTCAGGAGACGGCGAAGACCTTCATCGAAGGCTGAGGCCGAGCCGGTCTAGGCGGTTTCGCGCCGGGCTTCGGCCACCGGTTCGCGCACCTCTGGACCGATCATCTGCGTGAAGACGGCGCGATAGTCGAGCAGTGCCCGCCGCAGGTCCTCCGTGCGATGCCGCTTGTGCCCCTCGGCAAGCTTCCGGCGCGCGGAACGCAACCGGTTCGGGAGGCGATGGGCGCCAAGGGGATGACCCCGCTCGCCAAGCATCGCGATGATCAACGCGTCGGCCCCCGTGACCGCCTCTTCAGGCGCATCCATGAATTGCCTCTCGATTCGGTCCCATGAGTCCAAATAGCGTGTGCGCGCCTCCGGCCGTAATGGCACGAGGCGCGTTCGAGGCGGCCGCGACCGCCAGGCTCTTACAACCGAGAACAGGACGGCCGCGACGGCGAGAAGGATCACGAGGTCGATGGCCAGGGTGGTCAGATCCATACGTCACCTCCATGTGAGGTAACGCCAAGCCCTCCCGACCGACCCGGTTCAAGTGCGGCCCGAAGCTGGGACGGCCGCCCAGAAGCTCCTTGCCCGCCCATTGGCATGCGGTCAGGCCGGGCGCAGCATCGGAATCCTGAAGGGAGCGGCAGGTCGAAGAGGGCAATTCCGTATTCAAGGCCCGGTGCGCGCAAGGCGCGCGCGAAAGTCCTGCCGTTCCCGCCAGCTCAGGCGTTATCTAGACGAAAGATGTGCGTTTCGCGAGCCCCTGCTGGGCTAGTGTTGTCGCGAGAAGGACGCGTTGCAGGTCGCTTTCAGGCTATCCAGCCGCTCGCGGAAGCAGCCGATGAGCTCGCGCTCTCGCTGGCTGTCCTTCCCGGCGCCGACTGAGATGAAGCGGCCGACCCGGGCTTGGGTCCGCGCTTGTGCCGCGATCGGGCGCAGGCAACGCACTCGGAAGCCCCTCGGCGTCGCGGGCCCTGTTGGGCGACAAGGCCCGCCGGAGCAGCTCAGATTGCTGCCCGCTCAGCATCGGACGATCGAGGCGGGATCCCTGGTTGTTCTCAGCGCGCTCGGCCTGGGATTCTAGGTCGGTAACTGGCCTGTATGGACCATCGGGGCCGGGCTGGCCAGCTATGCCTTGTGGGTGCTCCTGTATGCGGAGGTCACCATCCAGCAGAAGCGGCGCCGCGCCATGTGGAAGCGGTGGCGATTGCACCGCACGCGACGGCTGCGCGGCCGCACAGGCGTGGAGCCGGCGTCAGCCCCGATGCCGCAGCCAGCTCAGGAACAGCCAGCCCCCTAGACCTGTAGCAAACAGCGACCCGAGCAGCATCAGCGCCATCGGGTCGCTGTTGGTACCACCGGCGCCCGACGGTGGGCTTTGATTGCTCGACGTCGGGGGTGTTGTCGCCCCTGACGACGGCGATGCCGAGGGCTCACTCGAGGGCGATGTCGAGGTTGAAGGCGGCGAAGGCGCCGCTGCCCGCGGTTGGCTGCCGCCTCCAGCCGCTGTCGAGGGAGCTGCCACGCTTGCCGAAGAGACCGAGATCGTGCCGGCGGAGCCGCTCCACGTGCCACCGGCGGCATCGTGGACAGTCACCATTGGATGGAAGGTCCCGGCGCCGTAAGAGTGCGTGACGCCGGCGCCCGACCCGTTGGCCCCGTCGCCGTAGCTCCACGTGAACGAATACGGCGCCAGCCCACCTGTCGCGCTGCCATTGAAAGTCGCCTGGAGCAAGGCCAGTCCTGAGATTGGCGTTGCCGACACCGACACGCCCATTGCCGGATAGACGGTGACCGTTGTGGATCCATGCGCCACCTGGCCGTGGGCATCCGTAACCGTGATCGTGGCCGTGTATGTGCCGGCGCTGCTGTACGAATGAGCGGAGCTCTTCGATGTCGACGCCGAGCCATCGCCGAGATTCCACGCGTACGAGTACGGCGTCGTGCCGCCTGTTACGGAGGCGTCGAGCGTCGTCGCCAGAGGCGCGTCTCCGGTTGCCTTCGACGCAGTCGCGCTCGCGGCCAGCGGTCCGATCGACGAGATCGAGGGAGTCGACGCGATGGCATGCGCACCGTTTGCGTCGGTGATCATGAGCTGGGCGACATAGGAGCCGGCCGCGTACGCGTGGCTTGGGTTCTGAAGAGTCGAATTGCTCCCGTCACCGAAGGTCCAGGCGTAGGTATAAGGGGCCGCCCCACCGCTCGGGGTGCCTGTGAGCGTCACCGCCAGCGGCGAGCTGCCCGACAGAGGGGAGACGCTGGCGCCGGCGCTCAACATCGGGCTGACGGTGATGGTTATCGCGCTCGCCGAAGCCGCATGCCCATCCGCATCGATGATGGACAGGATCGCGCTGTATGTGCCGGCGCCGCTGTACGTGTGGCTGGGGTTCTGGCTGGACGACGTGGCGCCGTCGCCAAACGCCCACGCGTAGCGGTACGGCCCAGTTCCGCCCGAGGCGCTGCCCGCGAGGGTCACCGTCATCGGCGCATCGCCGGCCGTGGAGCCGGCCGATGCGGTTGCGGCCGGAGGGGGGTTGACCGTGATGGCGAGCGCCGGGGCCGTCGCTGTTGCTCCGGTCGCGTCGGTGATCGTCACCCGGGCGCTGTACGCGCCGGCCACTGTGTACGTGTGGCTGATGTTCTGGCCGCTCGACGTGGCGCCGTCGCCGAAAGTCCACGCATAGCTGAACGGAGCCGTGCCTCCGGATGCGGTCGCGGTCAATGTGGTGGCGAACGGTGCGTCGCCGGCCGAAGGCACCGCGGTTGACGATGCGCCGAGCGGCCCATGGACCACGATGGCCAGCTGGGTGGCGCTGGCCTTGACTCCGTTTGCGTCGGTCACATTGAGGATCGCGTTGAAGTTGCCCGCCGAGCCGTACACGTGGCCAGGATCCTGCAGCGCGGAGGACGAGCCGTCGCCGAAGGTCCATGCGAAGGTGAATGGAGCCTTGCCGCCAGTGGCCGACCCGGTGAACGCCACCGTCAGCGGAGCGTTGCCGCCGGTTGGTGCTGCGGAAGAGGTGGCGCCCAGGCTCGGCGACACCACGACGCTGGCCGTCGCGGTCGCTGTCTGGCCGCTCGCGTCGTGAATCGTGAGGGCGGCAGCGAATGTCCCTGCCGAGTTATAGATGTGGTTCGGACTCTGCAGTGGCGATGTAGTTCCATCGCCAAAGTCCCACGAGTAGGTGTACGGAGCCCTTCCGCCCGCTGCGGAGCCTGTGAACGAGGTCGTCAACGGTGCATCGCCCGCTGCGGGCACTGCCCTTGCCATCGCTCCCAGAGGACCGTCGAGCACGATCGCGATCGGAGTCGCCGAAACCCTCGCCCCGTTGGCGTCGGTGACCGTGAGCACGACGCTGAATGTGCCGGCGGTCGCGTACGTGTGGGTGGGGTTCTGAAGGCTCGAGCCTGCCGAGCCGTCGCCGAAGCTCCAGGCATACGTATAAGGAGGTAGGCCACCGGCGGGGCTGCCCGTGAAGTTGATCGCCATCGGAGCCGTCCCCGATGTCGCGCTCGCGGCTGACGTTGCCGTGAGGGCCGGGCTGACTGTGATGGCGGCTGTGGTCGCCGAGGCCGTGCGCCCGGCTGCATCGGTGATCGTCAGGGATGGGTGGTATGTGCCCGCTGCGGTGTAGGTGTGGCTGGGGCTCTGGCTCGTCGAGCTGCCGCCGTCGCCGAACGTCCACGCATAGCTGAAGGGCGCGGTGCCGCTGGAGACCGTGCTGGTGAAGCTGACCGCCACCGGCGCATCACCGGCTGTGGGGCTGGCCGCCGCGGTTGTGCTCGGAGGCGTGTTGACGACGATCGTCAGGCTCGGAGCAGCCGCCGTTACGCCGACAGCGTCAGTTACGGTCAGCCGGGCCGTGTAGACGCCGACGGCGGTATAGGTGTGGCTCGGGCTTGCACTTGTCGACGTGCCGCCGTCGCCGAACGTCCACGCATAGCTGTAGGGTGCCGTCCCCCCTGCCGGATTGCTGGTGAAAGCGACCGGCAATGGAGCTTCGCCTGCGTTGGGCAGTCCAGAATCGGCGGCCGCAAGCTGAGGCTGGACGATGATCGTGAGCCCCGCCGCGCTGACCCTGACCAGGTTGGCGTCGAGGACGCTGAACGTTGCGGTGTAGGTTCCAGCCCCGGTGTAAACGTGGGTCGGATTCTGGCTCGCCGAAACCAATCCGTCGCCGAAGGTCCACGTATAGCTGTACGGCGCGCGTCCGCCCGTCGAGCCGCCGGTGAAGGCGACCGAGAGCGGCGCATCACCTCTGGTTGAACTGGCCGAAGCGCTGGGGACCAGGCTTGGAGAGACGACGATCACGGCCGCGGACGTGGCCGTTTGGCCGCCGCTGTCATGGACTGTCAGCGTGGCGGTGAACGTGCCCGCTGCGATGTAGGTGTGGCCGGCCGACGCCTGGGTCGAGGTTGATCCGTCGCCAAAGGTCCAGGCATACGTATATGGAGCCCTGCCTCCGCTCGCCGTGGCGACCAGCGTCGTCGCGAAGGGGGCATCGCCGGCGGCGGGCGACGCGCTTGCGGTCGCCACCAGCGGGCCGATGACTGTGATCGCGATGGCGCCCGACGACGCTGTGGCGCCGTTGGCGTCGGTCACGGTGAGCGCCGCGTTGAACGTTCCGGCCACCGTGTACGTGTGGCTCGGGCTCTGGACGGTGGAGCCGGTGCCGTCACCGAAGGTCCACGCATACGAGTACGGGGTCCGGCCACCACTGGGAGTGGCGGTGAAGGCGACCGCCAGCGGCGTGTTGCCCGAGCTCGGGACCGCGGATGCCGCGACGGTGAGCGATGGAGCCGGCGGCGGTGAAGGCGATGGCGATGGCGATGGCGATGGCGATGGCGATGGCCCCGCGTTGATGGCTTGAGAGTTGATCGACTGCAGCGCGGCGACGTTGCCTGTCTGCAGGATCACCTGCTGGCCCAAGTAATCCCATGCGTAGACCCAGTAACCGATGGCGCCCTGGTTCTTCCAATGGTCGAACTGAGCCTGGATCTCGGCCGGCGTCGGCCACCGCCACGGGCTGCTGCTGAAGTCCTGAATGATGAACTCCCAGTTGGTCACCCCGGCGGCGTGGATCTGCTGCACGGCGCTGTCGATCGCCGAGTAATCGCAGGGGCCGGTCTCGCATGGATAGACGTCAAACGCGAGGATGTCGACCGTCCCCTTCATGGGGACTCCCGACTGAATCGGGCTGCCCACCTGGAACTGATCGTCTGCCACCCATGTTTTTGCGGTCGAGTCGGCGGCGTGGACCGCCTGCGTGATCGAGCTGTAGACAGCCGCTGCGTTGCAGCCGAATGCGGTCGGTTCGTCACCGATCTCATAGCGGAGGCCGGGGCTTCCAGCCTGGACATTGGCTGTGACCATGGCAGCGATGGCGGAGTTGGTCATCGTCTGCACGCAGGTCTGGTTGTTGTACGCGTCGACCCAGACCATGCCCGCGATTCCGTTTGCCGCCTGCGCGGCGCCGAGGTCTTGAACCCCACCGTCGGTGGATGCGTTGAAGCCGGCCGCGTGCATCGCCGCGAAGTCGGTCGAGGTGTAACGGAAGATGCCGCGAGTCCCCGAGCTTGGCCCGGGTATCCGGCCCGGCGGCGGTGATGGAGTCGGGCTTGCCGATGGCGTTGGTGTTGGTGTTGGTGACGGAGAGGGTGAGGGTGGCGGAGCCGTGCCTCCCGTGAGCAGCGGGAGGATGTCGCCCACCGTGCCGCCTTCGCTGGGCACGCTTGAATCCGCCGAGTGACCGAGCAGACCGACCCCGTACGCCTCTTCCAGACCGCGCAGCACGCCGTAGTGGCTTGCCGCCGTGATGGTCGTGCTGTGGGAGGAGCCGACGGAGATCAAGAGGACCTGCTCGTTGCTCGTGCCCTCGTCCTCGTCCCACCAGATCACGATCCGGCTGCCCGAAGTGAACCAGCTCGAGTTGCGCAACTGGCTGACCTGGGAGTTGAGGTAGGCGTCGCCCTGCTGATCGGTGCCGTCGTGCATGTCGTTGATCAGGTTGGGGGTGATCCAGATAAATGACGGCGCGGTACCCGCCGACAGGTCGGTGCTTAGCTGGGTCATGGGGACGATCTTGTTGCACTGAGAGGTGCTGTTGCGGATCGAGTTGTAGTAGGCCTGAGGCGCGTGGTTGACGTCGAAGTTGCTGAAGCCGGAGTTGATGTCACACGCCCCGTTTGCGCCATCGACGTAACCCTTCCAGCCGATCCCTGCGTTGGCCAGCTCGTCGTAGAAGGTCGGCCCCGGGTAGGTGCCGTCAGACGGGGCAGTGTCCTGGGGACAGCCGTGGATCGAGCCGTCGGTGATGCTGAGATAGTTGGGCAGGCTGGGATGGCAGGTGTCGGTGATGCTCGCAATCCCATTGTTGTTGATCAGGCTCTGCGTGAATGGCATGGCCGAGTTGCCGACGATAGTCGTGTAGCCGTGATTCTCCATCGCGATGAAAGCCACGTGAGGTGGAGTTGTGGCCGCTTGTGCGAAATGCCCGAACGGCAGCACCAACATCGCGGTCAACACGACGAAGAGATGCACTGCCAACGGACGGCGCAAAATGCGCAGCCTGTTCGCGCCGACCGTCACTGCGCGGCTATCCCCGGACGCCCGCGCCCACATCCACGCATATACGTCTACCCCCAGAAACGCTGGACACGGTCAGCGTGTTATCGGCTGGTTGAGGTCGCTGTGGACTCCAACCAACTTGAACGCCAACTGGACTCTGATCCTGCAGTTGGCCGATCGACCTGAGACCGCGTGGGGTTCAGGAATGACGAAGGATTTGCAAGTTTTAACCCATGAGCCCGCCGATTGCAACCCCTCGGCGCACATTAATTTCAGAGGCTTTTACGTTGCCGCAAAAATTGCCGACGCACCCGGACCCGTAAACATTCCTTTGCACAACCCCGGGCAACGTCCCGAGTCGCTCAAGACCAGCGCACTACATCGATCGGGACACCTCGCCTAAAGCGTCCCGATTGACGCTGGGACAGCGCCCGTGGAGAGACCCTTCTTTCCTACAGGCAGCGGAACACTATTCGAATACGCTCGGTGAGTTCCATGAAGTCCCTCCTTCACGTAGCTGATTAGCGCATGGACCTTCAAGAGGTAGCGCGACGAGTCCTGCTCGGCCACTGGGTCGTGATCTTCGTGTGTGTCGTCACCTGCGCTGCGGGCGTGGTCACGTATCACCTGTTCGACACGCCGACGTACAGCGCCTCCACGCGTGTCGTCCTCGATGCGCCGGCACCGACGTCGGGCACGGAGGCGACGGCAGTGGCCGACGCAGCCAAGGCGATTGTCACCAGCCCGACGCACATCATCGCGGCGCTCAACGTAGCTGGCGTCGTACGTGACCCGGTCAAGGTGGCGCCCGACATATCACTGTCGCCTCTCGGCACCTCGGGCGTCCTGCTGCTGACGGTGAAAGACACGAGCCCACAAGCTGCCGCGGCCATTGCAAACGCGCTGGCCGACGACCTGATCAAGACCCGGCTCGCGGTCAGCCCCGCGGCCCACAAGGCGGCCATCGACGCCCAGATCAAGGCCGTGACGGATCAGATCACCGCGCTCAACGTGGAAATCGCGTCGCTGAAGCTTCAGCTGGACAACCTTAGGGTCGACCCGTCCAACTCCCAGACTGCATCGGTCAAGGCGCAGATCCTGGCCGACCGCATCACAGCCGACGACAACGACGTCGCCACGCTGACCCAGCAGCTGATCCACCTCGACTCCGAACGCTCGAGCCTGGGCTCGGCGTCGGACACGACGCCGTCGGTGATCGATGCGGCGACCGTGCCCATCAAGCCCGATCCTTCGCGTCTCCCGATCGACCTTGCGTTGGCGCTCATCGTCGGAGCGGTGGTCGGGGTTGCGATCGCGGCGGCCAAGGAGACCTTCCGCCCGACGCTCGCGACCGGCGATTCGGTGGCCAAAGCCATGGGGGTTCCGGTCTTGGGCTGGCTTCCGGACACGGCCGGAACGCTGGCTCCGCGGCTCAAGCTCGCAGCGAGCGCGGCCGACATCCACGCTCTGGAGTTGATCAGTGTCGCCGACACGCTCGACCTGTCCTCACTCGCAAGGACCCTGCGGGCTCCGCTTTCGCAGGGTCAGGGCGAGGGCAAGGGACTCTCGATCTTCTCTATCGACGACGCGCCGGCACGCTACCGAACCGGCCAGGCGCCGCCATCGGCCTTCGTGTTGGTGACGCCCGAAAGGATCAACAAGTCCGCCCTCGCGCCGGTCCAGGACCTGATCTCGCTCAGCGGCCGGCCTCTTCTCGGCGTGATCGCGCACAAACCGTCGCGCTCGACGAAGACCTCGATTCCGTTTGCAAAGCCCTCACCCCGCCTGGCGGTTGTCCTTGATGGCGAGAAAGATCCCGCCAAGGGGATGAGCAAGGAAATGCAGTCCGACCTGTGGGGTGCCCAGTGAGCGCAGTCGCCCAGGAAACCGACGCCAGGTTCCGGATTCCATTCGCCAAAGCTGAGATCAGCGAAGAGGCGCGGGAGGCTGCCGCGCGAGTCCTGGCGTCCGGATGGATCACGACGGGGCCCGAGGTTGTCGAGTTCGAACGCGAGTTTGCCAGCATGGTGGAAGCCGAGCACGCCGTCGCGGTCGCGTCGTGCACCGCCGGAATCGAGATCTCGCTGCGGGCCCTGCGCCTTCCTCGTGGGGCAAAGGTGCTCACGTCGACGATGACCTTCTGCGGAGCCGTGCACGCGATCGTACACGCGGGTCTGCACCCAATCCTCGTCGACGTGAATCCCGACACGCTGATGCCGGATGCCGAGACCACAGCCGCCGCGGTTCGCAGCTCGGGCCCGGTCGACGCGATGGTCGTCGTTCATTTCGGCGGCGCGCCGGCGCCGGTCGAAGAGATGGCGGCGGCGGCCGGGCTCCCACTGTCCCGCGTGATCGAGGACGCCGCTCATGCCATAGGCACGAAGGTCGGCGACAGGTGGGTGGGCTCGATCTCAGCTGCCACCTGCTTCAGCTTCTATGCAACCAAGAACCTGCCGATCGGCGAAGGCGGAATGATCACGACCGCTGATCCGGAGCTCGCTGATCAGGCGCGCCAGATTCGATTGCACGGCATGAGCCGCGACGCGTGGAAGCGCTATCTGCCCGGGTCGGGATGGCGCTACGAGGTTGATGTGGCGGGGATCAAAGCCAACATGACCGACGTCCAGGCGGCCATCGGCCGGGGCCAGATGAAGCACTTCGGGAGATGGCAGGAGCGACGGGCCGAGCTTGCCGACGCATTCGACATCCGGCTCTCCCGAATCAATGGATTGCGCATCCCCGCCCGACCGGAGCGGGGCCTCCACGCATGGCACCTGTACGTCATCCGCATCGAACCGGAATTTGGCGTCGACAGGGACAGCTTCATCCGGATGCTCTCCGAACGCGGCGTCGACTGCTCGGTCCACTTCATTCCACTGCACCACCAGCCCTACTTCCAGCGGATGCTCGCGGACGAAGCGAATCGATCGTTCCCCGTCGCCGACGCGGTGTTCCCCACGCTCGTGTCGCTTCCTTTCTATCCCGCCTTGACCGACGGGATGCTCGATCAGATCTGCGAGGAAATCGACGGGATACGGCCTGCTGCAACGAGCAGTCAGCGCCCGCAGCTCGCTGTCGCCGGGTAGACCTCATGGCCCTCGAGATCACATCGAACTCCTACAAGCCGTCATCCCCGGGGCCCAGGCGGCTGCCCAAGAACGGGTCAGGCCTACGCACCATCATCATCGGGGCGGGCGCAGCCGGCCGGATCCTCGCGCGCGACCTCAAGCGGACACCGGAGTACGGCCTTCTGCCGATCGGCTTTCTCGACGACGACCCGACTAATAAAGGTGTGACCGGTCTCCCCGTGCTGGGCAGGACGGGCGACCTGGTGATGATCGCGGCGAGCCATGCGGCGGACGTTGCCATCGTCGCCATACCGTCGCTCGCGCCCGGCGATGTTCGCAGGCTGGCCGAGTCCGCGAGCACCGCGGGCGTAAGCGTCCGCTACCTCCCCTCTTTCGGGGCAGCGCTCGAGCGCGATGCACGGATCAGCGATCTTCGCCGCCTCCGCGTCGACCGTCTGCTCGGCCGGCAGGAGATGCGGGTCGTGCGGACTGCCTCACGCGCAGTCGTAGAGGGCAAGCGTGTCCTCGTCACCGGCGCCGGCGGCTCGATCGGCAGCGAGCTGTGCCGGCAGATCAAGGCTTTCGGGCCGGCCGCGCTCTACATGCTGGACCATGACGAGTCCAACCTGCACCGGCTGCAGATGCATCTCGACGGCCAGGCGCTGCTCGACAACGACGAGCTCCTCATTGCCGACATCAGGGACGGCGAGCGGATCAAGCAGCTGTGCGCGGACCTGCGCTTCCAGGTCATCTTTCACGCTGCCGCTCACAAGCACCTTCCGCTGCTCGAGATGCATCCGTGCGAAGGCATCAAGTCGAATGTCCTTGGCACCCGGCACCTCGTCGAGGCTGCGGTCGAAACCGGCGTCGAGCGTTTCATCCTGATCTCGACCGACAAGGCCGCGGATCCGATCTCGATTCTCGGCGCGTCGAAACGGGTGGCCGAGCTGATCCTGCAGGCGCATTCCGGCGGCTACACGAGGTTTGCCTCGGTCCGCTTCGGCAACGTCCTCGGCAGCCGCGGCTCCTTCCTTTCGGTGCTCTCCGAGCAGATCGAGAACGGTGAAGCCGTCACCGTCACGCATCCCGACGTGACTCGATTCTTCATGACGGTCGAAGAAGCTGTCGGCCTGGTCATAGAGGCGGCGAGCATGGCCGAGCTCGGAGAGACATTCGTCCTAGACATGGGCGCCCCGGTCCGGATCGTCGATCTGGTTCACAACTACGCCGCGCAGTTCAACCTGCGGGAGGGCGACTTCGAGATCAGCTTTACGGGCCTGCGTGGAGGCGAGAAGCTCAACGAAGCGCTCTTCAGCGAGAACGAGGTACGGCTCCGCACCGATCATCCAAGAATCTGGGCGACCCAGGCAGCGGCCCCCGCGGCCGACCTCGAGTCGGTGCTCGATCGGTTGATCGAATCGGCGTCCATCAATCGCAGCGACCTGGTGCGCCAGCACCTGGCTTCACTGCTGCCCGGCTTCGCGAAGTCGCCCGCGCTCACGTCGGCAACAGTGGTTGCGCCCTACCCGGACGGTTTCTGACTTGCGCCGCGTCGCCATTGTGATCACTCGCTTCATCGCCGGCGCCGGCGGAGTTGCCCTGCGCGGGGCGCTGGCTCTCGACCCTCAGCAGTACTCGGTCACCATCTTCTCCGCTCCCGGCGGTCCGCTGCTGGCGGAGGCCGAGAAGGCAGGCTTCAATATCGTTCGCCTCGATCACATGAGGCCGGAGATCAGCCTGCGTGAAGACCCGAGCGCTTTGCGAGAGCTCACTGCTCTGCTGCGCGAGGGGGACTTCGACATCGTCCACACCCACAGCAGCAAGGCAGGAGCGCTCGGCAGGATCGCGGCGCACCGCGTGGGTGTGCCGGCGATCGTGCACACATTTCACGGCTTCCCGTTCCATGACTTCCAGTTCGGACCGCTGCGGACGACGTACATCGAGATCGAGAAGAGGCTGGGCCGCATCACCGACCAGTTCCTCGCCGTTGGAGGCGCCGTCGCGGCGCAGGCGATCAGCCTCCGGATCGCGCCTGCCGAGCGGATTCGAGCCATTGCGAGCGCGATCGAGCTCAACATCGCGCCCGCGTCCCAGAGCACTCGAGCTGCTGCACGCGCCCTGATGGGCTTGCCCGAAAACGCTCTTGTCGTGGGGACGGTGGGACGGCTTGCACCCCAGAAGGCGCCCCAGGACATGGTGGCCGCGATCGCAGCGATGCGCCGTCCGAACGTCCTTTGCGTCTGGGTCGGCGACGGACCGATGCGTGCGGAGATCACGAGGCTGATCGAGCGCCGCAGGCTGACCAACCAGTTCCTTCTGCTGGGTGAGCGCAACGACGTGGCGGCTCTCCTGCCTGGCTTCGACGTTTTTGCGCTGGCCAGCCACTACGAGGGCCTGCCTTGCTCGGTCGTCGAGGCGATGACCTGCGGCGTGCCGGTTGTCGCGACCGCCGTTAACGCCGTGCCCGAGGTCGTGGTGCCGGGCAGGACTGGTCTTCTGGTCCCGGCGGGCGCGCCCGACCTCCTGGGGAGGGCGCTCTCCTACCTCCTGGATCACCCTGGTGATGGATCGCGGATGGCACTCGCGGCTCGGACGCAGCTTGGCGACCGTTTCAGCCCGGAGGTTCTCGGCCGCGACCTGGTTGAAACCTACGAGATGGCGCTGACCAACTCGCCGCGGGCAGTCCGGAAGGCACTGAGGTTGGTCGCTTAGGCATGGACGCAATCCTCGAAACAGGCGGCGAGCGCCTTCACATCACCAGCGCCATCCCGTGGGTGGATGAGCTGATCAACGAGGCGGCGTCAGGTGATCTCAAACACGGCGACGACACCGCGGCAAGCCTCGTCGTGAATGTCGAGTCCACAAACCGCGCTTTCGACACCAGCTCGTGGGAGCCTCTCACTCGCAGCGCTTGGCGGCTTCGCGACGAAGTGGTCATGGAGGATGTGTGCTCGTCCGGCTTCGACCTGCGACTGCGCTGTACGCCAGACGACGTGGAGTTCACATATCGCTGGAGGCCTCGCCTGCGCGGCCACGCTGCCGCGCAGCTTTTGAGGACTCGATTCACGCTGCTGGCGCGGGCCGTGTTGATCCAGTACCCGGCCCTGTGGCGCGCATCGATCCGCGGCAGGGCTCCCCTGCACGCGTCGGCATGCACAGTCGGTGACCTCCGGCCACTGCTCGCGGGACCAGGCGGCGTGGGCAAGTCGACCCTGCTGGCTCAGGAGCTCGCTGCAGGCGGCCAGGCGATCTCCGACAACCTGTGCGTCAGCGACGGGATCACCGCCTGGGGCGTGGTCGAACCGATGCGAATCGAAGGCGGCAACGGCCGCTCGATGCCGCATGGACGAGCCGAGCTTCCACTGCCGGGCCGCGTGCCGTCCCTCGCTCCCAACGTTCTCGTCGTCCTCCGGCGCGGCCACGACGAGGTCGCTTACCTGCGCTTCTGCGGCAGCGCCACCGTCGCGCGTTCCCTGGTCACCGGCACATACATGGCCGGTGAGCTGCGGCGTTACTGGGGATTCGCGGCCACGCTGGTCGCGGGAACCGAGCTCGGGCCGTCACATCCTCCGGTGGAGGCAGTGGCCCGCCAGCTCGCGACCCGACTGCCATCCGTGGAGATCGTGCTGGCACGTCGGCCCGGCGTCAGGCTGGCCGAGCTGCTGAGCCTGATGGAGGCCATCGCTTGAGCAGCGACGCGATCGCTCGGACCTACAACCGCGCCGTTCCGGCGGGGACTCCGTGGCATCTCCAGCCCCGGATCTTCGACAGCGACGACCATCCGGTTCGACTGGACTCGCTGGCCTTGCTGAACCAGGGCATCAAGGATGCCGATCTGGCCGCCCCACCCGCTGTGCTGCCTGACTTCTATCACAAGAAGTTGATGGAGATGCCATCGAGCATTGCGGTGGCGACCCGGGAGACGATCCGGCCGATCTTCACCAGCGCGGCCCTGAACTGCGGGATGGCCCTGGTGGGACTGGACATCGACACCCCGCACGAGACGGCGATTCGCCACTTCTACAAGAGTGTTCGCGACACCTACCCTTACCCGCCCAACTATCGGCCGGTGCTGACGGCCCGAGAGGTCCTTCGCTGCGCGGTCGAGGGCGCCAGGTTCGCTGTCGACCGTTACGACCTCGATCCCGCGGAGCTCGACCGCATCGAGGAGGGCGGCTGCCTCGGCGTGGATCGGTATGGCGGCGCGGACCGGGTCCGGCGCGAGCTGTCGTGGATGGCAACGCAGCTGTCACGCATCCGCTTCGGCACCGTCGGTCCGAGCACCCATTTCGTCGAGCTGCAAAAGGTCGAAGAGGTTTTCGACACAGAGGCCGCCCGCAAGCTCGGTGTGCACCTGGGGCAGGTGACGCTTCAATACCACGGCGGCGACGGCGTCCTGAACATCCAGATGGGCGCCCGCTTTGGGCGGCGCCTTGCGGGCTCTCGTCCGCTACGGACCGTCATGGCCGTGCAGAAACCTCTTTATCAGCTCGCGTCGGTCCGTTCCGCGCGCCAGCTTCGAGAGCGCCTCCGCCTCTATTTCTCGGGCGGCTGTCCGCCGGTCCTGCGCGAGAGCGAGGAAGGCGAGCGGCTGATGCTGGCCAACGCGGTCGCCATGAATTACGGCTTCGCCTACCGGCAGGCCACCTACTCGACCCTGAGGGCTCTGGCCCGCCAGTCGTTCGGCGCGAGCATGAAGCTGATCGTCGACTCGCCCCACAACACGATCTACGACGAGCAGATCGGTGGGCGCCCGGCCGTTGTCCACCGGCACAACAGCGCGCGGGCGTTTCCGGCCTCGAAGATGAGCGGCCACCCGGTTTTCGCCGACACAGGGACGCCCCTCCTGCTGCCGGGCACGAATCGCACCTCTTCCTATTTATGTGTGGCGGCGGAAGGCGCCGAGGAATCCCTGTTCTCGGCCTCCCACGGCACCGGCAGCATCATCTCGGACTTCGAGCGCAGGGGCCTCTCGAATCGGCACCCGCAGGGGCACACCACCCTCAGGTTCGGATACAAGGACACCTCGACCACGGTCGTCCCCCACCTCGACGACAACGGGGTCGACGAAGGGCTGCGGATCCTGGTCAGCAATCACCTCGTTCAGCCGGTGGCCCGCCTGCGGCCGTTTGCTGTTCTGAACTAGCCCGCGGAGATCGATCGAAATGCGGGCGATGAGGATTGATGGAGCGGTCGACGTACGGCGGCATGGAACCGCGGCGGGCGAGCTGCCGGCCGGTGACCTGCCGCTCGAGTACCGCCTGCGAAGGCTCCACCGGCGCCGGAGGCGGGCAGTCATCCGCCGCTTCATCAAGGGTGCGTTCTGGAGCGTGGGTCTCCTGGGGGCAGCGGCGTTTGTGATCGGCGTGAGCGTCGAGATCGCCCAGAGATGATCGCTACTCGATCGCTCGCGGGCGTCCAGCCGCCGGCGAGGACCATCACCCTGCCGCCACGTGTGCCATGGATCGTGATCGCTCCAGTGGCCGCCGCCCTGGTCATGCTCCCGTACCTCAAGCCGTCCGGTCCGGGTAACTCGTCGCCGGTCGACGTCATGATCGCGCTCAGCATCGCGCTGACGTTGCTCTGGGCCGGCTACACCCGCCAGGAGCTGCGGCTTCCGTATGCGCTCGCCGTGGCGACCATCATGGTCGGCGGCGCCATCGCCTCCTTCGCCGGACCCCTCCCCAAGACCGGTTTGCTGGCGATCGCGCAGGACTTCATCCTCCTGGCGTGGTGCGCGGTCATCGTCAACCTGGCCCGCTCGTCATCGGCCTTCCTTTGGCTGTTGAGAGCCTTCACGTGGGGCTCCTTCGGCTGGGCACTGGTGCTGATCGGGGCGATCGCCACCGGCAACCTCGCACTGGCCGGGGTTTCCGACCGGACCGGCGTGCGAGCCTCGCTGACCTTCGGCGACCCGAACTACGCCGCCAACTATTTCTTCGTCGCCCTGATGGTCGTGATGGCCACGCAGATGCCGCGGCGGCGCAGCCTGCGGATGGTCGTCTATGCCGCGCTGTTGACGGCCTTGGCCCTCACCGGCTCCAACGGCGGACTGCTCGCGTTTGGAATCGGACTGGCCGTCGTGGCGGTGTCGTTCGTGCACCGCCGCTGGGGCGCGATGCCGTTCCTGGTGACGGTTTGCACCGTCGGCGCGGTCGGCGTCATCGCCCTGATGGTCAGCCAAACCCTGCCCATCGAAGCGTGGGCCAGAGACAGCGGTCAGCCGCTCCTGCGCGACTCGATCGGTCGCAGCTCGCAGAGCGCGCAGGAACGCGCGTGGCTGATACAGGAGACGACCGATCTCTTCAAGCAGGGGGTGCCGTGGGGGCTCGGCCCCGGCTCGACCAAGCCATTGCTGCAGACACAGCTCGCCCCGTACGCGTATCAGACCCATGACGATTACATCGAATCGATCGTCGAGCGCGGCGTGCTCGGTGCCATCGGGCTGGTGCTGTTGATCGGCTCGGTCGGGGTCCGCACGTGGACCGTCGCCACCAAGCCTCTCACTCCCGAGTTCGCAGCGCTCTTTCCACGCACCGCTCCATTGGTTGGCGGCGTGTTGGGCCTCGCCGTGTCAGCGTCGTACTACCAGATCCTCCATTTCCGGCACGTGTGGGCGTTTCTTGCGGTGATCGCCGCGCTGTACGTGTGGGGGCGCCGATGGAACACGTGATGCAGCTTGCGCGCAGGCTGCGGCACCCCTTCGCCGGCAACGTGGTCGCGTTGGCGGGCTCGATGGCTGCTCTCGGCATTGCGACGCTCTGGGTCGCACGCGTGGGCGGACCCGTGGCAGTGGGCGATTACGCGCTGCTGCGCATCCTGCCGTGGCTCGTCGCTGTGATCGTGTCCGGCGGGGCGGCCGGGTCGATGGCGTACTTCTTGGCGGGGCCGACGCGGGACGACCCGCGCGTGCGTTCGACCATGATCGCAATCGCGACGGGCGGCGCTTTGGCGGGCGCAGGGCTGTGGGTGATCGCGACGCCGCTGCTGCACCGGTTCTTCTTCAAGGACCTGGCAGCTGCGCTGATCGCGCTGGTTGCGGCGAGGGTTGCGCTCCGGCTCGTCGTCATCACAGGCAAGGCAGCGGCACAAGGCACGGGCGACCTACCGGGAAGCAACCGCACGATCCTGTTCGAAGAGCTCTTTTTCTTGCCGGCCTATGGCCTCCTTCTCGCTCTGCATGTGACGGGTACGTGGGCGGTCGTCGGCGCCCTGATCCTCAGCGACCTCGCGACGGGCAGCGTCGCCTGGGTCAGGTTGGTGCGTCGTGGCTTTCTCGCCCACGCATCCCCACCTTCCATGGAGCTCGCCCGCCGCATCTACATGTTTGGCACTCGGGGCCAGCTGGGCAGTCTGCTCAGCCTCTTCAACCTGCGGCTCAACTTCGTGTTCATCGCCGCGATCGCCGGTCCGGCCGCCCTGGGGATCTACGCGGTGGCGGCGAAATACGCCGAGGTCCTGCGGGTGGTGCCAATCGCCGCCAACTGGGTCCTGTATCCGCGATTTGCCAGGTCGGAAGCAGATGTCGCGTCGGCGAGCTCTCGGTGGTTCATCCCGCGCGCCGGGGCGGTCACCGCGGGCATTGCGCTTCCATTGGCGCTGGCGGCCGGCGCGATCGTCCCATTCCTGTTCGGCCAGGCATTCGCAGGGGCGGTCCTGCCGGCACAGATCCTACTGGTCGGCCTTGCGGCCGAAGGCGCCGCAGGTGTCATGACCGCATATCTCTTCGCACGAGGCCGCCCCGGCCTCAACTCACTGGCCGCCGGCACAGGGCTGGCCATGACGCTGGTGCTGGACGTGATCCTGATCCCGCGCATGGGCGCGGTCGGGGCGGCGATCGCCTCGAGCGTCGCGTACCTCACCACCACCGCAACCTTGCTGGCCTGGTACCGCCACGCCGCGCGACCGACACCTCCACCGCACCTTTCCGAGCCGGTGATCGAGGGGCTGACTAGCGTTGCCCCTAGCCTTGAGCGGCGGGCGATGGATGTCGCGATCGCGGCGCTGGTACTCGCCATCTCGTGGCCCCTACTGATCGTCCTCGCGGCCGCGTCGCGAATGAGCACTCACGGATCCTCGATCTTCACTCAGCCCCGTGTCGGACAGGGAGGAGTCGCGTTCCCCATGTACAAGTTCCGCAGCATGCGATGCGGGCTTGACGGCCCTGACGTGACGACGCCGGGCGACCGGCGCGTGACGAGGGTGGGGGCGGTCCTGCGCGCAACCAGCCTGGACGAGCTGCCCCAGCTCATCAACGTGCTGCGCGGAGACATGACCCTCGTGGGCCCACGGCCCGAGACGCTGGCGCTCGCACGGCGCTATCCCTCCGAATGGCGGGTCATCTTCGCCCATCGACCCGGATTGACCGGCCCCGTCCAGGTCACCCTGCGTGACTCGGTTCCCGACGGGCTCGAGGACGTCGAAGCTTATTACCTGAACGACCTTCTGCCCAAGCGAATGGAGCTCGACATGGCTTACCTGTCGAACCCGACGTTCGCATCAACCCTGAGCCTGATGTTCGCCACGGCATCCCACGTGACGTCGCGACTCGTTGTGAAGCTCGTGGCCGTTAGGCGAATGCGTCCGGTAGCCGGCTTGAAAAGGACCACGTCCCCGTGAGCGGTGGTGGTGCATCGGGCTCAGTCGGGCTGGGCAATTGTCCCGCCCGACTCTGGGGTTTGTTGTCGATGGTGACAGATGTACCGGTTGACGGTGAGTAGGCGTGACTTTACGGTCGAGCCCAATGCCTCACTTCTCGCTTATTCATGGTTACAGCAATGATTAATAGGTCAACCGCCGCCGATCGCCTGTCCAAGAAGCTGCGCGTTGTACGTGCCACCGTAGTGGGTGCGTTTCTCGGTGGAAGCCTCTTGATCGCCTTCGGCGCGCAGGTAGCGGTGTCAGCGGGGCCCACCAACGTGGACACCTCGATTTCGTCGCAGGCTTACCAGCGTTCGGCACAGGACAAGGTGGCATATCTGCACGACGGTTCGCTCCTGGTCGGTTTCTATGACGGACACACTGGTGCAATCGACCACGTCACCAATCCGTCGACGTCGCCCGTATCGACCAGGGTCCTCACGTTTCTCGGCGGCGAAGAGGAGTCCCTCTATGTCTTGCCTGGCAGCGGCACCACCGAGATCTGGGTGCAGGAGGGCAACGAGATCTTCGGCGGCCCGAGGCAGGAGCAGATCCAGCACGGCACCTACGATGGAAGCACCTTCAGCTGGGACGGGGGCAACGTAAACCCAGAGCCTGTTGAGGTTCCCGGAACCCTCACCAACGGGCGCCAGGATCCGTCCGTGGTCTGGACAGGGCAGTGGCTGATCGCTTCGTGGTGGGACGACACCGTCGGTCATGACTCGGACAACGTGTTCTACAACTGGACCCCCGACCGCACCGGCAAGACCGGTTGGGCGGTCACCGCGAAGGCAGGTTCAGTCGCTGTCGACAACCATTCAAGCTCGAGCACGGTCGTCTACAACGTCGTCACAGGTGACGCCCCCGCAGTGAATGACCAGTTCCAGATTGGGCTGGCGGTCAGTAACAACGGGAGTCTTACGTGCGACAGGTTGACCACGTGCAACGCCGAGTTCCGGCAGGTGACCGGTGTTACCGGGACCGGTCCGTACACCCTCACCCTCGACTCTCCGCTGGTCTACCACCACAACATCAACGAGCCGATCCGAATCGCCGCCGAGCTGCTGACGGCGACCGCCAGCAACCCTGTGCAGGTCACCATTCGACACTCCGCCAAGCTCGGCGCGACGATCGCCGTCTACGGCGCCGCGTGCAAGATCCTCTCACGCACCCTCCTGGACGGCGCGGCTGATCCGTCGCCGGCAAACTGGACAACTCAATCGACGGTCGATGTGGACGATTGCGAGGGAGGGCCCTGGCTGGGCGGCCCTCAGGTCGCCATCGACGAGACCAGCGGCGACGTCCATGTTTTCAAAGCCATGACCAGCGGCGAGCCATCGCCGATGGGCATCATCTACTGGCACGGGACGCCTGATGCAGTTCCGATGAGCACCGGCGCGATCACGTGGGGCGCCCGATTGGTGATCGATCCTGCGCACAGCAGCTTCGAAAGCGACCCGCCTGACATCGCAGGTGCGGTCGACCCGACAACCCACAGGGTGTATGTGTTCTGGGTCACAGCAGCCCTCACGGGCCAGCTCAAGTACGTCACCCTCGACAGCCCATACACTTCCGCGTCGCAAGAGAACCTCGTCACGACGGACGCACAGCCGCGGTCTCCGCACGTCCCGTCAGTGCTGAATGGTGCTTACGTGCCCCTGGTCTACCAATCCGGCACGGCCAGCCCCTTCAGCATCGTCCTGGACAACACCCTCAGCACGAGCGTGGCTCCCGACATCACCCCACCGACCGCCCCAACCGGCCTCACCGCGACTGCAACCAAGACGCCCGAGGTGGACTTGAAGTGGAATGCCTCGACTGACAACGTCGGCGTCGCCGGTTACGACATCTACCGCAATGGCAGCACGACGCCGCTTGCGACCGTGTCCGGCGCCACGCTTGTCTACGCGGACAAGGCTGTCACCGACGCCACCACTTACACCTATACGGTCGACGCGATCGATGCCGCCGGCAACCACTCGGCGCAGTCTGCCGCAGCCACGGCCAAGACCCCCGACATCACAGCTCCTTCGGCGCCGGCAAGCCTGACGGCCACGCCAACGCCGACGCCTGAGGTGGATCTGAGCTGGAGCGCATCGACCGACAACGTCGGCGTCACCGGTTACGACATCTATCGCAACGGCAGCGTCACACCGCTTGCCATCGTCTCGGGGTCCACCACCCTGACCTACGCTGACAAGGCCGTCACGGACGCTACCGCGTACAGCTACACGGTCGACGCCTTCGACGCCGCCGGCAACCATTCGGCGAAGTCTGCTGTGGCCATGGCAACGACCCCCGACATCACAGCGCCTTCGGTGCCCGCGAGCCTGACCGCCAAGGCAACCCCGACGCCCGAGGTCGACTTGAGCTGGAGCGCATCTACCGACAACGTCGGTGTGACCGGCTACACCATCTATCGCGACGGCTCGATGCTCGCCACCGTGTCGGGGTCCACCCTGACCTACGCCGACACCGCCGTCGTCCAGACAACCAGCTACAGCTACCGGGTCGACGCGTTCGACGCCGCCGGCAACCACTCGGCCCAATCGGCCCCGGCCAGCGTAAACACCCCTGACATCTCGCCGCCGTCCGTCCCGGCCGGCCTCAGCGCCGCTCTCAACGCGAGCCACGGCGTCACGCTGACATGGAGCGCCTCGAGCGACAACGTCGGGGTGGCCGGCTACACCGTTTACCGCAACGGCGCGTTCCTGACCACGGTGGCCGGAGTGACCTACACCGACAACAGCGTCAGTGGGCTCACCACCTACACCTACACCGTCGATGCCTTCGACGCGGCCGGCAATCACTCGGCCAAATCGGCGGCCGCGCAGGTCACCACCGGTGTCGCGGCTCCGTGCCAGGTGCCCACCGTGACTGCGGCGCCAGCGTCACCTTCGTTGGCGGGCACGCGGGTCACCATCACCGCCAGCTCCTCTGGCTGTCCAGACCCCCTGTATGAGTTCTGGACCCTGGCCCCCGGCGGCAGCTGGAAAGTTGCCCAGGCGTACTTCAGCAGCGGGACCTTCACCTGGAACACCTCGCCTCCCGCTGGGACCTACTACTACTCGGTATGGGTCCGCGATGCCAGCAGCGCAAGCACCTATGACTCTTACGTCCCAGGCACCGCTTATGTGCTGACGTCCACCGCTTGTTCGTCGGTGAGCGCCTCCGCCGCGCCCGCTTCTCCGCAGGCGGCGGGCACCGCCGTCACCATCAGCGCCACCGCGGCGGGCTGCCCCAACCCACGCTTCCAGTTCTGGATCCAGCCGCCGGGCGGCAGCTGGGCGGTGGCCCAGGCTTACTCGAACAGCAGCATCTTCAACTGGAACACGAGCGGCTCCGGGGTCTACCACTACTCCGTGTGGGTCCGCGACGCCAGCAGCTCGAGCAGCTACGACGCTTACTTCCCGGGCACCGCTTACACGGTGACGTCTACTGCTTGCACGGCGGTGAGCGCCTCGGCATCACCCGCCTCCCCGCAAACCGCGGGCACGGCCGTCACCATCTCCGCCGCCTCGTCCGGCTGCCCCCACCCGCTCTATCAGTTCTGGATCCAGCCGCCTGGAGGCGCCTGGACCGTGGCTCAGGCCTACTCGGGCAGCGCCACCTTCAGCTGGAACACGACGGGACGGCCGGCGGGCGTCTACCACTACTCGGTCTGGGTCCGCGATGCCGCGAGCGCGAACAGCTATGACGCCTACGTCCCTGGGACCGCGTACACCCTGACGACCAACGCCTGCACCTCGGTCAGCGCCACAGCGGCGCCGGCCTCACCGCAGACGGCGGGCGCCTCCGTCACCATCACGGCGGCTGCTTCGGGTTGCCCCAGCGCGCAGTACGAGTTCTGGATCCAAACCCCTAGCGGCACCTGGACGATTGCACAGGCCTACTCCAGCAGCAATACGTTCATCTGGAACACCGGCGGGCTGCCAACCGGGACCTACCGATATTCAGTCTGGGTGCGCGACGCCAGCAGCGGTGCCAGCTACGACGCTTTCTTCCCTGGCACCGCGTACATGCTCATATGAGAAGCGGAGCTGCATCGAGCAGCTCCGACCCGGGACCGTCGGCCACGTTGACGGGGCATCGGGTTTGCTGACGCTTTCCGCCCTGGTCAAGGCATTCCTCACCATCGCCTCGGGGAGGGGCGCCCAGCCGGGCCGCAGGCGCATTTCGATCAGCCTCGGCGCCGCGACGGCCCTCACCGCGTTCGGACTGTTCGCAGCTCCGCTGACCGCGGCGGCAGCAGCCATCCCCTGCACGACGGCAGACCTCATCACGGCCATCTCGGCTGCGAACGTCGCCGGCGGCACTGTCACCCTCGCCCCGGGATGCGTGTACACGCTGACCGCGGCCAACAACACGACGGACGGCGGCACCGGGCTACCCGTTATCACCCGGAACGTGACCGTCGTGGGCAGCGGAGCCACGATCACCAGGTCGACCGCAGCGGGGACGCCGTCCTTCCGGATGTTCGACGTCGCGTCGTCGGGCAAGCTGACCCTTGATTCACTGAGCCTGACCAACGGCATCGCGAACGACGGACGCTCGGGCGGCGGCGCCATCAACAGCCACGGCACGCTGGTGGTCAGCGCCACCACGTTTTCGGGCAACTCCTCTCCATCCACCACTGGCACGTCCGGCGGCGCCATCAACAGCAGCGGCCAGCTGACCGTCACGACCAGCTTCTTCACCAACAACCTTGCGCAGGAGGGCGGAGGCATCTTCAATCAGAAGTCCGCCACCATCACGAAAACTACGTTCTTGAACAACACCGCGACCATCTACGGCGGCGGGGCGCTCCTGAACGCATTCGGCACCATGACGGCGTCGACCAGCACGTTCGTCGGCAACACCGGGCCCGGTGGTGGAGCGATCGACAACGACGCGACCCTGATCATCAAGAACAGCACCTTCTACAACAACACCGGCGGCAGCAACGGAGGAGGCGCTCTTCAGAACTTCGGCAGCACGTCGATCAGCTACTCGACTCTGTCCGGCAACACGTCCCAGTACGGAGCCAACATCCACAACTACGGCTCCTTCACGGTGAGCCTGACAACGAGCATCGTCGCCAACGGCATCAATGGGTCGAACTGCGGGGGCCCGCCTGTAATCGACAACGGGTACAACCTGGACACCGGATCGTCGTGCGGCTTCTCTTCAACCAAGCACTCGATGAGCAACACCCAGCCGCAGCTCGAGGCCCTCGCCTCGAACGGTGGCCCCACCCAGACCATGGCTTTGCCTGCTACCAGCCCCGCCGTCAACACAATCCCGGCCAGCGTGTCCGGATGCACGGGCGGCACCGACCAGCGCGGCGTCACCCGTCCGCAGGGACCCGCATGTGACATGGGGTCGTTCGAGGTGATCCAATCGAGCGGCGACACTCAGCCGCCCACGGTGCCGACCAATCTGACGGCGTCTTCGGTGACCTCGAACGACGTGTCGCTGCAGTGGACCGCGTCGACCGACAACGTTGGCGTCACGGGCTACACGGTCTACCGGAACGGCGCCGCGGTGGGTAGCACCGGGGCCGGTGGCGTCACCACGTACAACGACGGCACAGCCGCGCCCACCACCGCGTACCAGTACACGGTCGATGCCTTCGATGGTGCGGGCAACCATTCGTCACAGTCGGCGCCGCTGGCGGTCACGACCCCCGCGCCGAGCGGAATCCAGGGAGCGCAGGGCCAAGCTGTGTCGACCTCGACCAGGGCGACCTCGACAACGATCCCGCTGACGGGTGCTGTTCACGCCGGTGACCTGCTCGTCGGGTGGTTCGGCCAGTTCGACGCGGCCGGTCAGGTCCAGGTGTCCGACAACATCAACGGCGCCTGGATCCGCAGCTCTTCGACGACGTTCTCCAGCGGTGCCGGCGACATCGCCCTCTACTACGTGCAGAACGCAGCCGCCTCGCCCACCGGCGTCACGGTGACGATAGCCGCGGCCACCGCGACGTACCTGGAGGGTGCGGCCAGCGACTACAGCGGGGTGTCGACCGTCGGAGCGCTCGACCAGGTGGTCGTGGCCACCGGCGTTGGCACCGCGGTCGACTCCGGTGCGTCGGGTTCTGTCGGCGCGGGCGAGCTCGTCGTCGGCGGAATCATCACTGGTGGATCGCCCGGAACGACTACTCCGGGAGCCTCCCAGGGGCAAACCTTCACGATGCGTGCGATCACGGTCTCGGGCTCGGCGGGGCTCGAGGACATCCTTTCGAGCGCGGCGGGTGTGCAGGACGCGCGCGCCACGCTGACCACATCGACTGATTGGTACGCGGTGGCGGCCGTGTACCACCAGTTTGGAAGCGGCGATACCCAGCCGCCGACGGTCCCCACGGCCCTGACGGCGACGTCAGTGACCGCCACCTCTGTCGCCTTGAGCTGGACAGGGTCCACCGACAACGTTGCCGTCGCCGGATACACCGTTTATCGCAATGGATCCGCGGTCGGCACGACCGCGTCGACCAGCTATACGGATTCCACGGTCGCCGGTTCGACGACCTACTCGTATGCGGTTGACGCCTTCGACGTCGCCGCCAACCACTCGGCGAAGTCTTCGCCGATCTCGGTCACCACGCCGGCAGCGCCACCGCCGTCTGCCCAGTGGGTTCAGGGCGGCGTGGTCGGAACCGGAAGCAAGGTGGCGAGCGTGACATTGACACTTTCGTCGCCGGTTCCCGCAGGTGACCTGCTGGTGGGCTGGTTCGGCCAGTTCGACTCCACCGGGCAGGTTTTGGTGTCGGACAACGTCAACGGCGCCTGGACCCGGAGCGCCGCATCGACCAAGTTTGGCTCGGCCGGCGATATCGCCCTTTATTACGTCCAGAACGCCGCTGCGGCGCCGGCCGGAGTGACGATCACGATCTCCACCGCGGCGGCCACATACCTGCAGGCTTCGGCCGCCGAGTACTCCAACGTCGCGGTGTCCAACAGCCTCGATCAGTTCGCGGTGGCTTCGGGCACCGGAACCACCGCGGACAGCGGGCCGACCGCGACGGTGGGTGCTGGGGAGCTCCTGTTCAGCGGATTCATGACCGGTACGTCACCTGGTGGGGTTGTTGCGAACGGCGGTCTCGTAATTCACGACCGCAACGGATCCGGCTCCCTGGCCGATGCCAGCATGATCGTGACGGCGAGCGGGCCGCAGCACGCCGGCTGGACGCTGTCGACCTCTGCCGACTGGTATGAGGTCGCGGCCGTCTTTCAGACCACAGCCGCCATCTTCCCGCCCAGCAACCTGACCGCTGCCGCGGCCGGCAGCACGCAGGTCAACCTCGCGTGGTCGTCTGGCGGCGGCGCCGCCAGCACCTACACCGTCTATCGAAACGGTTCTGTACTGGCTTCGGTGCCGGGCGCCTCGACCGTTTACGGCGACACCACGGTCTTGCCGTCCACCAGCTACACGTACGCCGTCGACGCAGTGGGCTCGGGAGGCAACCACTCGGCGCAGTCGAACACTGCGTCCGTGACGACGCCGGCTGATACGACGCCACCGACCGCTCCGGCCGGCCTCACCGCAGCTCCGTCGAGCCTGACGCAGATCAGCCTAAGCTGGACGGGGTCAACAGACAACGTAGGCGTGACCGGCTACACGATCTACCGCAATGCCGCCAAGGTGGGCACGACAGGCGCCACGACCTTGACTTACACGGATTCCGGTCTTGCCCCCGCGACCTCCTACACGTACACGGTGGATGCATTCGATGCGGCTGGAAACCATTCGGCTCTATCCGCCAGCGCGACGGCCGCCACTTCGGCCGATACCACGCCACCGACGGTTCCGGCAGGCGTGACAGCACAGGTTGGGCCGGTCGGCGAGGTCGATGTTCAGTGGAGCGGGTCGACCGACGACGTAGGCGTCGCCGGTTACACGGTCTATCGCGGCGGCGTATTGCTCGCGACGGTGTCGTCGTCCACGCTGACGTACGCGGACAAGACGGTTGCGAGCATCACCGCCTACAGCTACACGGTCGATGCCTTCGATGCCGCCGGCAATCATTCGGCACAATCGGCCGCCGCGACGGTGACCACGCCCGATTGGGTTCCGCCCTCGGTGCCGGCAGGTTTGGCCGCGACGGTCGTGTCGAGCGGTGAGATCGACCTCGCCTGGAATGCATCGAGCGACAACGTCGCTGTGACCGGCTACACCGTCTATCGCAACGGCGTCTCCATCGGCACAACCGCAGGCGGCACGCTGACTTATGCCGACACGACGGTCGGCCACGGGTTCACCTACTCGTACGCCGTTGACGCCTTCGACGCCGCCGGGAATCACTCGGCTCAATCAACGGCTGCTTCGGCGACCACGACCGACGACATCCCGCCAGCGGTCCCAGGCGGCCTGGCTGCGTCAGCCGCCTCACCGACGTCGGTCGCTGTCTCCTGGTCCGCATCGAGCGACAACGTGGCGGTGACGGGATACGACGTGTACCGGGACGGCGTATCAGTCGCCACGCTCGGTCCAACGGTGCTGAGCTACCAGGACACGGTCGCCTCCGGCAGCACCCATTCGTACACGGTGGACGCGTTTGACGCCGCCGGGAATCACTCCGCCACCCCCACCCCCGTCAGTGTCACGACCTCGCTGACCGATTCGACGCCGCCTAGCGTGCCCGCGGGCGTCACCGCCGCCGCCGTCGGATCCTCGTCAGTGACCCTGGCCTGGAATGCGTCCACCGACAACGTCGGCGTCACCGGTTACACGGTCTACCGCAACGGCGCCGTCCTGGCGACGGTCGGCGGCACGACGACGGCGTATTCCGACGCGACCGTCGCCCAGGCCACTACCTACGCGTATACGGTGGATGCGTTCGACGCTGCCGGCAACCACTCTGCACAATCCGCGCCGGCATCCGTCCACGTTCCCGGCGTGCCCAAGTTCGTGCAGAGCGCCGTCGGCTCGACCGGCACGACGGTCACCAGCATGACGCTCACCCTTGGCCCGGTCACACATGGCGACCTCCTGGTCGGCTGGTTTGGCCAGTACAACGCAACCGGCCAGGTCACGGTCTCGGACAACGTCAACGGAGCCTGGACACGCGGGGCCTCGAGAGCCTGGCACGGAGGGACGACCCCCGGCGACCTGGCGCTGTACTACCGCGCGAACTCGGCCGCTGCCGGCGGCCTCACGATCACAATCACGGCCGCCGCGGCGACATACATGCAGGCCGGGGCTGCCGAGTACTCCGGGGTGGCGACCGTCAATCCCCTCGACCAGGTGGTGATCGCCACCGGCACGAGCACCAGCGCCGACTCCGGGCTTACAGCCCCCGTCGCGGCAGGTGAGCTCGTGTATGGAGGCATGACGGCGACCAACGGTCCGGGCACGTTGACTGGTGGGACCAGCCAGGGCGTCGCGTTTGTGAAGCGAGCCCAGAACACGAGCGGCTCACAGGGCGAAGAGGACATCCTGGTCGGCGCCGCCGGCCAGCAGCATGCCGGGTTCACGTTCCCGACCTCCACCCAATGGTTCATGGTCTGCGCGGTCTTCAAACCGGCGTAGTCCAAGAGAAGCAACGACATGTGCGGGATCATCGGTTACCTCGGCCCACGCGAGGCGACCCCGGTTCTCCTTGAGGGCCTGAAATGCCTCGAGTACCGCGGCTACGACTCGGCCGGAATCGCGGTGTTGGATCGCGGCGCCGGCTGCACGAGTACAACCAAGAGCGACAGCAAGGTCGCATTGCTGGCGGAACGACTCAACGGCAGCATGCCCAAGGGCCGGCTCGGCATCGGCCATACGCGGTGGGCGACCCACGGCAAGCCCAACCTCGTCAACGCGCACCCGCATTCGGATTGCTCGGGGCGGATCGTAGTCGTTCACAACGGCATCATCGAGAACTTCGTCGAGCTCAAGCTCGAGCTCGAGAGCCGCGGACATCGCTTCGTCTCCGAAACCGACACCGAGGTGCTGCCGCATCTGATAGAGGACTGTTATGCGGGCGATTTTGTGGCTGCCGTCAGGGCGGCGCTCAAAAAGGTCGAGGGCGCATACGCGCTCGCGATGTTTTCGCTGGACCATCCCGATCTGCTCGTCGGTGCGCGCCTCAACGCGCCGCTGGTGATCGGCCTCAACGGGGACGAATTCTTCGTTGCGTCTGACATCACCGCGGTCATCCCGTACACGAAAGAGGTGCTCGTCCTTGGCGAAGGCGAGGTGGTGGAGGTCACAGCGTCCGGCGCCCGAGTAACGACCCTCGACGGCAAGCCTGTCGACAGCATCACCATCAAGGTCGACTGGGATGTCAGCCAGGCGCAAAAAGGCGGTCACCCCCACTTCATGCTCAAGGAGATTCACGAGGCTCCCGAGGCGGTGACCAATGCATTGCGCGGCCGGCTCGGCGCCGATGACACCGTCCAATTCCAGGAGTGCGACCTTTCCAACACGAGCCTCGCCGGAGTCCGCGACGTCCTTCTGCTCGGGATGGGCACCTCGCTCCATGCCGCGATGGTGGGCGAGTATGTGATCGAAGACTGGGTCGGGATCCCCGCGCGAGCGGCGGACGCGTCAGAGTTTCGCTATCGCAGGCCCAACATCGGTCCCGAAACGCTCACCGTCGTCCTGACCCAATCGGGAGAGACTGCGGACAGCATCGTCGCCTTGCGCCAGGCGAAGGCGCGTGGCTCTCGCACAATCGCCATCACCAACGTCGTTGCCAGCACAGCCGCTCGGGATTCTGATGGTGTGATCTACATGCACGCGGGCCCGGAGATCGGCGTGGCGTCGTCCAAGACGTTCGTCAGCCACCTCATGACCCTTTACATGCTCACCGCCCGGCTGGCCACCGCGAAGTCGCGGATGCCCCTCGAGCGGCGCATGGAGCTGGCGGCCGTGTTCCGCGGGCTGCCAGACACCGTTAGGGGCGTCCTTCGACGCGAGTCGGAGATTGCAGAGCTTGCCCGCCGCTACTGCCACTTCAAGAACTACATGTTCATCGGGCGCGGCATCAACTACCCCGTCGCGCTCGAGGGAGCCCTCAAGCTCAAAGAGGTGTCCTACGTGCACGCGGAGGGTACGTCGGCCGGTGCCCTGAAGCACGGACCGATCGCGCTCCTGGACCACGATTTTCCGGTGATCGCGATTTGCACTGACAGCGCCACAAGAGAGAAGATCGCGGGCAATGTCCACGAGGTCGCGGCTAGAGGCGCGCCGGTGCTAGCCCTCGTGACCGAGGGCGATCACAAGCTGGACCGGGTTGCCACCGACACCTTCGAGATCCCGGCGGGCGACGAGGTTGCGACGGCCGTCGCCAGCACAGTCGTGCTCCAGCTCTTCGCATACCACGTGGCCACCATGCTGGGCCGCGATGTCGACCAACCTCGGAACCTGGCCAAGAGCGTAACCGTCGAATAGCCGGGTAGCCTGATGAGGAAGCCTTGGGTGGCCTTGTGGCTGGCCGTTTTGTGTGCATATGTGGCCGCACCGTTCGGACAGGTCGCCACTGCGGCGACGATTCCTCCGCACGTGATGATCGTCGTGATGGAGAACCACAGCTATGAAGCCGTGATCGGCAATGCGCAGATGCCCTTCATCAACAGCCTCGCCTCCGCCAACGCGGTGGTGAGCACGACCGACCTGAGCCATCCCAGCCTGCCCAACTACCTGGGCATGATCTCGGGCTCGAGCCAGAGCGACCCCCAGGACACGACTCCGCAGGATGGGACGTATCCCGGCCCGCAGCTCACCGACGAGCTTGCGGCGGCCGGCATCGGGTGGAAGGCATACATGGAAGACATGCCTACCGCTTGCGATCTGACCGACCAGTACAGCCCTGGCTCCTACGACGTCAACCACAACCCGTTCATGTATTTCACCTCGGTCCGCAACAACCCTGCACAGTGCAACCGGGACGTGCCCTACGGGCAGCTCGCGACCGACCTCAGCGCCGGCAAAGCTCCGCCGTTCATCTGGGTATCGCCCAACACCATCCACGACATGCACGACGGCATGGACGCTCAAGGCGACAGCTTCATCCAGGGGCTCGTGACGCGGGTCCGAGCCTCGAGCTGGTGGACGGCGAGGAGCCGGATCATCATCACCTGGGACGAGGGCACGCAGTCCGACCAGGTGGCCACGATCGTCGTCGGCGCCCCGCACGGAACCAGGGCGAATGGCGGCAACGAGTACGGAACGCTGCGGGGGATCGAGGAGGCTTATGGCGTGCGCCTGCTCGGGCAATCGGCGGGGTCCGGCGTCGGAGACATCCTGCCCCTGCTCCCAAGTGGTACTCCAGCGCGATCGGCACCACAAGGGCCGTCACCGACGCCAAGCCCGCTGCAGGTGACGCCCCTCATGCCATTCGCCTCGCCGGCGCCTCCGGCGCCAGGCTTCGTTCGCGGCGCGTACGGCAAAGAGTCCGGGACCACCGGGTTCGATGCCATCGCGGCCAGCGGTTTCAACGCCGTGATGACGGATCCTTACAAGCAAAGCCTGGACCCGCTCGCGGCCAGGGGACTCAAGGGCGTGGTCTGGCTGGGAGCATGGTTCAACGCACCCCGCTGCGCGTTCGAGAACGACGATGCCAAGATCCGTTCGCTCGTTTCGCCGATCGCCGGCCACCCCGCGATCCTGGCCTACTACCTGGGCGACGAGCCGCTCGTAACCGCATGCCCGGCGGCCCCGTCCATGTTCGCGGCGCGGAGCGGGCTCATCCATTCCCTCGATCCCGGCAGCAAGACCTTCACGGTGATCCAGCAGTTCGAGAATGGAGTCACGCGGGACTACGCGCCCTGGAAGGGCACGGTCGACATCCTTGGTTTCGACATCTATCCCTGCCACAAATCCAGCTCGGCCTGCGACTTCACGGCCATCGATGCCGCGATCACCGCCATCGCCAACGCCGGCATCACGACCTACTGGGCGGTCGTGCAGGACTTTCAGGATTGTTTCTACCGATTGCCATCGACGCATGAGCTGCGCTCTCAGTTCGACCACTGGAGCCGCTCCACGATGACCGGCTATTTCGTCTTCTCGTGGAACTACCAATCGGCAGACCTGACGTGCCCGGGCACCTCTCTCTCCACGCACCCGGACAATGTCGCGGAGCTGAAGTACGAGAACTCCCGCACATTCGCCCCCTCACCCCTTGTCGCCGCGAGCCCAGCTGCAGCTGGGCCGTCACCGCTTCGAGCTGGAGCTGCGGCCGCGCTGATCGTGCTGTTCGTCGTGGCCGTGCTTGTCCTGTTGGTCCGCCGCCGCTGGAGGTGACGGGTCAATCATGCGGCCGAGACGGTGTTGTTTCGCGACGCAGCTCCCTGGGAGTCGCTCAGGCGGTCGAACAGCTCGAAGTGCCTCCGCGCGAAGTCAGGGTGGTCGGCGGTCGCCGCCACCTCGGCCAGGCCGGCCAGCATCGCCTCGCGCCAGCAGTCGGGGTCGGCGCCCAGGCGCTTCAGCCCGTCTTGAACGAACTCCCGCACCACCTCCGGAAACCACCCCTCCCCGTCGAAAGCCCAGGCGATCCCACAACCCCAGGGTCCGGCGCGGAGGCCGGGATGACCTGCGACACGATGACCGGCACGTGTATGGCGATCCAGATAAAGCGCGTAGCTGAGCGCAAAACGG
>WNGP01000394.1_pt1 | contig 33516 bp, 31 predicted proteins | sample 5407671 | NCBI WGS metagenome assembly WNGP01 (sample SAMN13153381, study PRJNA577476) | soil metagenome | isolation source: 40 cm soil or saprolite under Garry oak tree replicate 2 | place: USA:California | collected 2016-06-15 | reverse complement strand
GAGATGGAGCCGCGCTGGCAGCGCGCCGCCCGGGTGATCGACGGCTCGATCGGCGAAGCGCTGGGGCAGCTCTACGTGGAGCGCTACTACCCGCCCGAGGCCAAGGCGCGCATGGACGATATGATCCGCAACATCACCGCGGTCATGCGCGACCGCCTGCAGAAGCTCGAATGGATGACCGAGCTCACCCGCAAGAAGGCGCTCGCCAAGTTCGACCGTTTCTTCGCCAAGATCGGCTATCCGGCCAAATGGCGCGACTACTCGAGCGTGGCGATCCGGCCCGGCGCCTTCCTCGCCAATGTGCGCGCGGCGACCGAATTCGAGGTGAAGCGCCGCCTCTCGCAGCTCGGCCGGCCGGTGGACAAGGCCGAATGGAGGATGTCGCCGCCCACCGTGAACGCCTACTTCGATCCGACCGCCAACAACATCAACTTCCCCGCCGGCATTCTCCAGCCGCCGTTCTTCGATTTCTCGCTCGACGACGCGGTCAACTACGGCGGCATCGGCGCGGTCATCGGCCACGAGATCACGCACGGCTTCGACGACCAGGGCCGCCACTACGACGCGGAGGGCAACCTCGCGGACTGGTGGACGCCCGAGGATGCCGCCCGGTTCCAGGCGCGCGCGAAGAAAGTCGTGGAGCAGTTCGGCGGCTACGAGCCGCTGCCCGGGGTGAAAGTCAACGGCGAATTGACCCTCGGCGAAAACATCGCCGATCTCGGCGGCGTCAGCCTCGCCTACGAAGCGCTCGAGCGCTCGCTCGCCGGCAAGGAGAAGAAGCTCATCGACGGGCTCACGCCCGAGCAGCGCTTCTTCCTCTCGTGGGCGCAGGTGTGGCGCACCAACATGCGCGAGAACGCCCTGCGCCAGCAGCTCGCCGTCGATCCCCACTCGCCCGGGAACGTCCGCGCCATCGGTCCCCTGGTGAGCTTCCAGCCGTTCTACGACGCCTTCGGCATCAGGGAAGGCGATCCGATGTGGCGCAAGCCCGAGGACCGCTCCAAGGTCTGGTGAGTGCGAAAGCTTTTCCTTCTTCTATCGTTCCTGGGCGCGTCTTGTCCCGCCTTTCCGGCGGAAACGCCGCTGACCTCGCTTCCCTACACGCCCGGCCTCGACGTGAGCGCAATGGACAAGTCGGCGGATCCCTGCGTCGACTTCTACCGGTTCGCCTGCGGCGGATGGATGAAGAACAACCCCATCCCGCCCGACGAGTCGCGCTGGAGCGTGTACGGCAAGCTCGCCTGGGAGAACCAGCGTTTCCTCTGGGGAATTCTAGACGGCCTGGCGAAGAGCAGCGCCGGGCGGAGCGCCGCGCAGCAGAAAATCGGGGATTATTTCGCCGCCTGCATGGACGAAGCCGCGGTCGAGAAATCGGGCGGGCGGCCCCTGAAGCCGCAGCTCGACCGGATATTCAGGATGAAATCGAAGCGCGATCTCCCCGCGGTGCTCGCCGCGCTCCATCTCGAGACCGGCGCCGGCGGCCTCTTCTTCAGGTTCGGTTCGAACCAGGACCTCGCCGATTCCACCAGCGTGATCGCGTTCGCCGAATCAGGCGGTCTCGGGTTGCCCGACCGCGATTTCTACACGAAGGACGACGCCAAGTCGAAGGAGCTCCGCGCCCGGTACGCGGCCCACGTCGCGCGCATGTTCGGGCTTCTCGGCGACCCGTCCAATGCGGCAAGGCGCGAAGCCGCCAAGGTCATGGAGATCGAAACTCGGCTCGCCCGCGCCTCGCTCACCCGCACGCAGCGCCGCGATCCCTACCAGCTCTTCCACAAGACGGACGCAAAGGGTTTAAAGGCGCTGACGCCGGGATTCGACTGGGACGTCTACCTCAAGACCGCCGGTCTTTCGCGCTTGAATGTGTTCAACGTCACCGAGCCGGAATTCTTCAAGGAGCTGGACAGGCAATTGCGCTCGCTGGCTTTCGCCGACATCAAGACCTATCTGCGCTGGCACGCCGCCCATACGAGCGCGCCGTTCTTGTCTTCCGCCTTCGTAAACGAGGATTTCGATTTCTTCGGCAGGACGCTCTACGGCATTCCCGAGTTGAAGCCCCGCTGGAAGCGCTGCGTCGCGCTGGTCGATGCGCAACTGGGCGAAGCGCTCGGCGAGGAGTTCGTGAGCCGCGCCTTCGGCCCGGAGCTGAAACGGAAGACTCTGCACATGACAAGCCAGATCGAGCAGGCGATGCACGACGAGCTCGTCAATCTCGACTGGATGAGCGCGGCGACCAGGCAAAGAGCCTTGGAGAAACTGCACGCCATCGTGAACAAGATCGGATACCCGGACAAGTGGCGCGACTACGGATCGGTGGACATCAGGCGCGACGAATTCGCCGGCAACGTGGCGCGCGCCAACCTGTTCGAGTCGCGGCGCAGGCTCGCCAAGATCGGCAAGCCGCTCGATCGCGGCGAGTGGAACATGACGCCGCCGACGGTCAATGCCTACTACGACCCGCAGATGAACGACATCAACTTCGCCGCGGGCGTGCTGCAGCCGCCCCTGTACGATCCGAAAATGGACGACGCGCCCAACTACGGCAACACCGGCGGCACCATCGGCCACGAACTGACGCACGGCTTCGACGACCATGGACGCCAGTTCGACGCGCAGGGCAATCTCAAGGACTGGTGGACGGAGAAGGACGCGAGGGAGTTCAACGACCGCGCGCAGTGCATCGTCGATCAATACGCGCAGTACACGATCGTCGACGACATCAGGATCAACAGCAGGCTGACCGAAGGCGAGGACATCGCCGACCTCGGCGGGCTCGTGCTCGCCTGGATGGCGTGGAAAGCCGAGACGGCCGGTGCCCCGAGCCGGGACGGCCTCACGCCCGAGCAGCGCTTCTTCGTCGGATATGCGCAGTGGGCCTGCGAGAACCATCGCCCGGAGGATCTGCGGGCGATGGCCCTGACCGACGCGCACTCGCCCGGCAAGTACCGCGTCAACGGTTTGGTGGTGAACATGCCCGAGTTCGAGCAGGCGTTCTCGTGCAAGGCCGGCCAGCCGATGGTCCGCGAGAACCGCTGCCGCGTGTGGTAGCAAACCCGCTGATCCTCGCGTGCCTCGCCGCCACCTGGCTCATCTGGGGCTCGACTTATCTCGCGATCAAATGGGCGCTCGTCAGCCTGCCCCCGTTTTTCCAGATGGGGACGCGCTTCCTCGTGGCGGGAGCGCTCCTCATGGCGTGGATGCGCCTCGTGCGCAAGGCGAGCTGGCCCACGCGGGCGCAGTGGCGCCACGCGTTCTGGGTGGGAACGCTGATGCTGGGGGGCGGCATGGGCAGCACCGCCTATGCCGAGCAGTCGGTGGAGTCCGGGCTGGTGGTGGCTTTCATCGCCGTGGTGCCGATCATGATCGCGGCGATCAACATGGTCTGGAAGGTGTATCCCTCGAGGCTGGAAGCGACCGGCATCGCGGTGGGACTCGCCGGCGTCTTGATGCTGACGCAAGGCGCGGGCTTCCGGGCGTCACCGCAGGGCCTCTTCGCGATCGCCGTGGCCTGCTCGAGCTGGTCGGCAGGCAGCGTGATGAGCCAGCGCCGCTGGACGCTCGCCCCGGGGGCCACGGGTTTCGCGAGCGAGATGCTGTGCGGCGGCGGCGTCTTGATGCTGATGTCGCTCGCCGCCGGCGAGCCGGCAAGCGTGGCTTCGAACTGGCCGTTTCACGCGAAGGCCGTGCTCGCATGGGCCTACCTCGTGGTTTTCGGTTCCTTGCTGGCTTTCAACGCCTACATGGTGCTGCTCGCGCGTGCGTCGGGCGGCCTCGCGTCGAGCTACACCTTCGTCAACCCCGTCATCGCGATGCTGCTCGGCGTGTGGCTGGCGGGCGAAGTCGTCACCGGCTTCGAGTGGGCGTCGACCGCGGTGATCGTGGCGGGCGTGGTGCTGCTGATGGTGAGGCGCCGGCATGAGGGCCCAAGTCGATTGCGCGAGCCCCCGAGCGGCACGTCCGCTTGACATGGAACATACATAAATGTAGAGGTTCTTAAAAGATCCACATCATGGAAAAGAAAACTCAGATCTCGGCATTCGTCTCCCGCACGACGTGGGAATTGCTCGAGCGGCACGTTCGTGCGACGGGCGTGAAGAAGGGCTACCTCGTCGAGCAGGCGCTGCGGCATCACCTCGCCGCGCTCGAGCGGTTGCCCGCCGACGCCATCGTTCATCCGAAACTCGTCGTGACGCGCCGGTCCGGCGAGGCGATTCTCAAGCAAACGCGGTCCGGCAAGTCCACTAAAGCGCTTCGCGACCTGATGCGCGATGCAGATTAGGGCGCTCCGCGAGACGGACGCTCGTTCGCGATTCCGCTCCGGGGACCCGCATCCGACGCGGGCTAAGGAACAGGATGCTCCCTACATCAGCGCGGCGTGCAGCAAAGAATAAGGCTGGTAGGCCGTGCAGGAGTCGAACCTGCGACCAACGGATTAAAAGTTGAAAGCATTCCTCTAACTTGTTGTTTTACGGCCCGCCCTCACTCGCCGAAACGTGCCAACGCTCGCCAGCGTCCTACGTTTTCCCTACGTTTGCGGGAGCAGATTTAACCTACGTTCCACGTCCCGCCTTCAAGTTTGTAGCCAAATTTCTTTTCCACGACTTGAACGAAACCCTCCAGGGTGGGATTTCGGATCTTTTGACAGATCGCATTATTACCAGGAATCATCAAAAAACCGAATCGCCCTCCAAGGTAATAGATACCAACGGCATAAGGTTCGTGGTTTTGTGCCAATAGACAAGTTCCTATCAGACCTTCTTCTTCGCTCGACCCCGCAATGACTTGTTGAAGGTATTCAAAGCCGCCAGATATTCGGGCAACTCTCACACGAACGACGTTGTCGCCGATGACACCGACAGACTCGACCTTCCGGCTGGCAGCAAGTGTTTCCATCGCGTCGCTCAATTCCTGGAACGATTGTTCCAGGCCAAATGGAACAAACTGCTCTTTGGTAATCGATCCATTTGCCAACTGTGTGAATGAACCAATAGGCGGTTTATAGGGCTTTCGAAAGGCTTGAAGAGATTGATAACCGTATGAGTCGCCGATATATGCTCGTTGACACGATTGAGTTTGTCCTCCTTTTAGGCTGAAGAGGCAATTGCCGCTTGATCGGGCAACCAGTAATAGAAAATCGCACTGGGTAATGTCGCGCGCTGCGTTTCGATAGAAGTCCAGCAACGCGCCAGCTAGACGACCCGGGTCCTCATGTTCCAAATTTAGCCCGCTGTTTTTGAATGCCTCAATGGTTTGTAGACCGACGTCGAAATTACCCGCAATTGCAACGCAAACCGTAGGGTGGAGGATGTGAATCTTCAACGCATGAAAGTCCCCGTTGACAGGTCCCGGCACTGCGCCAGGAGGTCGATAGTCAGAGGTGATCAAAGTGTCGGCAACGACGAAGGCATCATCGTGCGCAACCTCGGCGACAATAAGTGTCATTTGCTGAGGGTGTTCATGAATAGGCCGAAACGGACAATGCCAATCTCGACTCGGGACTAGGCGGACATACTATTTGAGTTAGCCTGGGGCGCAAAGTACCGAATGGCCGCTCTTGGCCATAAGCGAATCTTCGAACTGCTGTCGAAACCCTACGAAAAACCTACGGCGTACAGGTAACTCGCTGATCTCGCTTGGGCGTTGCCGGATTAAAAGCTGAAGCTCTTCGTCTAACTTGTTGTTTTACGGCCTGCCCTCACTCGCACAGGCCCACCAACAACCGCCAGCGCCCTACGTTTTCCTTACGTTTTTCTGTTTCGAGTTTCGAGCGTTGCTCGCCTCCCCGTCGAGGGCAAAACTGGGCACTGGTGCGAGGTCCTGCCCCTGTTCTAACGGGCTTACTGTTTTCGGCGCCTCCCAGCCTCCCAACATTTTCGTGCTGCTGGCTGTGCGGATACCGCTACGTTGAACCAAACCAGCAATGCAGCAGCAAGGAAGCAGCACGTCGGCTTAGTCGCCATTAGGTGCGCTCCCAAGAGCACCAGCACTATTCGTCTTTTTGGAACTCCCACCCGAATTTGGGCGAATGATAGACGTAGCGGCCGTTTTCAACGGGCAGGAGTGCAAATGTGCAGCCCGGTGGGAATGGCATATCTTTGGCTTCAGCTACGGAAGCGAAAAGCTGTTCGCATTGACTGGCAGGTTTAAGCTCAGTCCCGCGTGAGAGCGCTTCAGTGCAATAGATTACGCGGACGCTCATTCTCGATGCTCCTTGCTTGATACAAACCCGTATTGTGTATCAGTCTATCATTGGGAAATTGTTTTTCGGAAGCAGGTCTATTAGCCGAGCCTAATGCACTCTTTGCAGCGCGGCTTGCCGCCGGTACCGCTTACGCGATGTTGCGGCTTAATTTGCTTTCCGTCTTTGCAATCGTCGTGATCGTGGTGCACGTTTCTGTGCTCTGGTGGGTACTCCATTGAGTTCGTATGGTACGGCTGCACCTTCGCCATTGTCGTTTCTCCATCATGGGTAGAAGACTAGCAGGCAACAGAGTATACGCCAGCCATCGCAAATAACGCTTTTGAAATTACAGTAGCTTTTTCTGTTCCGCGATGCGCGAGTAGCAGACTGGTCCATTAGCTCACATTTATCGGGGGTATTTGTGGCAGTCCATATTCATCCGCTCGACATTCCGCCCCGCTTCTACAAGCCGCTAGGTCAAATAACCGCATGTTGGAATCTCACCGATGCCCTTATATCGAGCATCATCTGGCACCTGCATCGAATCAGAAGCCCAGAGGTTGGGCGTCTTTTCACGTATCGGCCCAGCTCAGTAGAGAAGCTAAACATCTTCAAGGTAACGGCAGATAAGTACGTTTCCGATCCAACTATAAAAGCGGGCTTGCTTGCGCTCCACAAGAGAGCTGACAGACTCAGGGGAACGAGGAACACTTATATTCATGGTTTGTGGGGCCGAATGCCGAATGAGCACAAAACATGGAAGGTGTTCTATCTCAAAGGAACGGGCGATACGTACACGCTCCGGCGCCATGTTGTTACGCTGGCCGACTTGCGGGCCGTAGCCGCTGATCTTCGCCAATTAAATGTCGATCTGAAAAAGGTAATGCGGAAGATCGCCGCGCCGCCTCCATAGCCGTACTCGGCTCCCCGACCAGGGCAAAAGTGGGCACTGGTGCGAGCTTATTTCTTTGGCTTGAACGCCTCGAAACGACCCACAGCCTGTCACACGCGACGCGCGCCACTATCCAGAGCGGCTACCTACATGATAGGTTGCAAGAACACAGAATACATTTGTTAGGTGAAATCAACCCTAAACGACCGCAAGGTGGAGCCCATGTCCGTGAAAAAAGCTGCATTGATACTCGGCTTTATATGTTCGTTGCCTACACTCGCCGCAGCGCAGGAGAAATGCACACTCGGTACGCTAAGGGGCCAGTACGTGTTTACCGGAAGAGGATTCATTGAAGCAGCGGACCCCGGTGTGCAGCGACACCACTACGGCGTCTTTATATTTGATGGGGCAGGAAAATTTTACAGGCAAGCAGTCCTCCAGCCGAGGCGGCAAGATCGGCCGTGAACTGTAGCTTGGAGGACGTGCGGTTTCGCCTAGTGTAATTAGGAGGCATGAGTAAGATGCGTCCCAATCGGAAATCCCGGCTTGTTAGTGTCGCTCACGTCTTTGTTTTTGCGTGCGTCGGTGTTCTGTTGTTTCGAACCGACCCCGCTCATTCTGCCGGTGAGCCTCCTTCTGAAATCTCGCGCGAGAACGTCGTCAACACGTACAACGCCGTATTGGCAATGCCGGATATCAAGTTGAAGGCCACAGAAGATATTTTCCGTCTCAATGCCCTGGCGCTGGATTGGGATATCGGAGTCAAGGTTTATGAGCCCGAAGATTCTTCCAAGAGTTTAGTTGGACCCGACGGGAAAAAGATCGGCCTCTTCCTCCTTCACGGCGGGTCGGGCGACTACAGGTCAGTGGAAGCCTTCGCTCTAATTCTTGCAGGAAAGTTCGGCTTCAAGGTGACAAACATGACCTTCCCAGGGAGACTGTATCTGCAAGATCGCAGCAGAAACTGGCCGGGCGATACAGTGAACGCCGATGGCACTTTGAGAACTCCGATCTGGAAAACAGGAGAATTAATTACCAAGGACCAGTATGAGGTGGTAGAGGACAGATCAAAGAGAGAAAGATACGGCACGCTGATCGTGGCCAAGGCGAAACCGGGAACGATTTTTTACGATCGTATGGCTGCCTGGCCCGTTGCTTTTGAGGACGCGATGAAGGAGGTCTGCAGGCGCTATTTTCCTGCCAATCAGTATTCTATCCTCGTAAACGGACACTCAACGGGAGGTCCCTTTGCGCATTACCTCTCCCAACGGGTGCCCAATGCCGTGGGAGTGATCGGTTTAGGCACTGCGCCGTTCGGCTACATCTCGTCCAAGATGGTCGGACAGGTGTGGGATGCTCCGTTCAACACCCTCAGGATACGAACCTGGCGCGATATTGCACGCTATGCGGGAGAGGGCAGGGAGAAGGATGATTGGAAGCTCCTCCCCCTTGTCATGGAAGATGTCCTCGAGCGGTGGCAGAAGGCGACCAAAATACCTCAATTCAAGGCTGAGGATTTTGTTCTTTTTGACGGGGCTACGTCCTTGGCCCATGCTGCCACAGCCACAGCGAAGAGGTTGAACCTCAGCGTCCAGGAGACAGAAGCCTTGGTGAACCGGTATGTGGGCTACACCCGTGAGCTTACGGGACCCGGTGTTAAGCCGGTTCCGCCCATCATTTATTTCTCTGCTAAGGGAGACAGAGATTTCAGCGCGAAAGCGTATGCGGAGACCGCTCTTGCCATGTACGCAGCCATGAAATCGCCACCCAAGGTGCGTCTGGTTCTGGTAGGTGCAGGAGTGCACGACTATAACCAGCCGGAAGAGGATCTCCCAAAAGGGATAGCCCCCGCCGTGGCGAAGTACTGGTACGATGCGATCATGGCCGGATATTTTCGCTGATATGTGCTAATGCACCCCTAAGGGATTCGAACCTCTGTTACCGGAGTGAAAGAGCGACTCGCCCCGCGCCCGGTCAGTCCTTGACGTCCCTCACCGAGTGGAAGCGGGGCTGGCTATACTTTTTCTACAACCCGCTGCTCCATGCGGACCCTGACTTGTGCGTATTTCTGCATCGCGTGCCACGCAAGGGGGGCCCGCGCCCCCGCAATTCCCGTTAGCGGGCCTCTTGGCCCCGGAGCGCTTCATTTGAGCGGCCCGACGTTGCATCGGCTGTAAGAAGGCGCTCAGAAAACCCACGAAAACGCCGCAAAAACGCCGTAGAAAACTCCGCCGAAAACCAAAGACGAACGCTCAAGAGCAGTCTATATACAGCACGCGACGCCGCCATTTTTTGAGTCTGCCGAATCGTCTTGACACTGTCCCTATGATTCCGCCATCATAGTAGCGAGGTTGGGGGCGCTGGTCCTGAGAGAAAAGACGATGGACCATCATGTTCTCGACTTTGGCGGAGGTTCCTCCGCCGACGGTACGACTTCTTAACATCCCCGATGATGCGGCGGGCGTCCGCCGCAAGCTAAGGTTAATGGTGCAGCTCGCTCGCAAGGGCAAGCTGCATCTTGATATCCTGCGCGCGTTTCTCGACGCGGTCGCGGAAAGCATCGCTCACCCGGCGCTCGCCACGATTGAGCGGGGCGGCACACTGGCGTTCCGCCTGGCTGCTCAGTCTGCGCAAACGACCCGCCTCCATTCTCTCGTTCCATACCTCACGGCGCGCGCCGCGCGTTCCGGCGTCGCTCCGTCCCCGATTGGCTGTACCGAAAGGCAGGCGCGACGGACCACGGCGCCGACCCTGAATGACACTCAACGTGTGGTCCGCTCTCAGAGGAGTAATCCAATGTCCAAGCTCTTTGAAGTGTCGATGGGTGATGTCTTGATCGAAAAAGAAAGCGACGAGGTATTCACCGTGACCAAGCTGTATCCGGAAAGCGGTTGCGCGGTGCTGGAGAACACGGAAGGGCAAGAGTCGGCTGTCGGCATCAAGAACCTGCTCGATGCCATCGAGAGTGGCGATCTGGCCTTTCAGGAAGACGGTGACGGCGAGGAGGAATGACGTTCTGAAATGCGGGCTACGCGCAAGCCTCAAGGGGCAAGCAATGAAGGCGCGGGGACTCTGCCTCTACCGCACGCGCGATGTCTTACCAAGGAACAGGCAGCGGACTACCTGGGCATCGGCGTCACGCTCTTTGAGCAACAGCACATACCGGCCGTCCGCTTCGGTCGGCGCGTGGTCTATGACCGACTTGACCTGGATGCGTGGCTCAACGAGTATAAGAACCGAGGGCGGGCCAGAAAGGAAACTTTATGGCCCGTGAAAGCGGCCTCTACCGGCGACGGGACTCCCGTTTCTGGTGGGCCGATTGTGTACTGCCCAACGGCAGACGCCTATGCGGAAGCACTAAGACCGAGAACAGGAAAGAAGCAGAAGCCTTCCTTGCGAAGCTGAAGCACGACGCTTACGAGCAAGGCCAACTCGGAATTAGCCCGCCCCGCGCGTGGCAGGAAGCCGTTGTCCGGTATCTCTCAGTAAAGGCGAACCTTCGGAGTATCGAGGACGTACGCCGGACTTGCCGCAAGCTTGACCCGTATTTAGGGAGCCTGACCCTAGACCAGATCACAGGCGACAAGATTTGGTTGGTGGTTCAGGGTGAGCTGAAGAAGGGCAACAAACCGGCTACGGTGAATCAGTATCTCGCGTTGATTCGCTGCCTCTTTCGCATGGCACGCGATGAGTGGCAGTGGATTGCAAGCTTTCCGAAGGTTCGGCTGCTTGGCGGCGAGGTCGCGCGCGACCGCTGGCTGACAAGGGATGAGGCGACCCGCTTGATTGCGGTGTCCCCTCCCCACTTGGCGGCGCTGGTGCGGTTTGCGTTGGCGACCGGTTGCCGGGCGCGAGAGATAACCGGCTTGGAATGGAAGCGGGTTGACCTGGAACGCAGGACCGCCTGGTTGGACCAGACCAAGAATGGAACGCCGAGAGGCGTACCGTTAAACAAGGACGCGGTGGCCGTGCTGGAAGGACAGCACGGCAAGCATCCGCAGTACTGCTTTGCCTATCGCGGGAAGCCGATACGCTGGGAGATGACCAACAGCGCTTGGCATACCGCGCTAGGGAAGGCAGGGCTCAAGGACTTTCGGTTCCACGATCTCAGGCACACCTGGGCGTCGTGGCATCGGCAGGCGGGAACGTCCACCGATGAACTGAAGGACCTGGGCGGATGGAAGTCCCGCGTCATGGTCGACCGCTATGCGAAGTTTGCAACAGAGAACTTGGCGGTCGCGGCTGCCCGGATTGAGTCCGGGCGTGGGGCAAACGTGGTGCCGTTCCCTACGTTTTCCCTACGTTCTGGAAAGCAGCGAGCTAGCAGACCGCTAACCCGTTGAATTTCTGGTAGGCCGTGCAGGAGTCGAACCTGCGACCAACGGATTAAAAGTCCGCTGCTCTACCAACTGAGCTAACGGCCCGGAAAGGAGCGCGATTCTATTATGTCGCGCGAGCGAGCGTCAATGTAAATGCGCGCTCATGCGGCGATCCAGCGCTCATGCCTGCCGCATCAGCCGCCAGTACTGGATTTTCATCGTGAGCGCCGCGCCGGCGATGATAGCGAAGAACGCGAGGAACGAGCCGAGCGCGAGAGTGGAAAGGCCCGATATTCCCTGGCCGATCGTGCAGCCGAGCGCGAGCACGCCGCCGAAGCCCATCAGCGCGCCGCCGACCAGGTGGTTGATCAAGTCCTCGGCGTCGCGAAAGCTCTCCAGGCGGAACGACCGGGTCGCGAGCGACCAGGCGAGCGAGCCCGCGAACATCCCGAGCACCGTCGCGATCCCGAAGGTCATCACGCGGCTCTTGTCGCTCCACAAGAGGAGAAGCTCGAGAAAGTAGGCTTGCGGCGCGACGAAGGAGAGCGACTCCATGCGCCCGGAATTGGTGGCGAGGAACTTTTCCTCGAGCGTGAGCGGGTCCTCGGCGAGATACCCGAGGTGCCCCGACAGAAACCATCCGCCGACGACCACCAGCCCGACCACCACGCCGCCCAGCACGTTGTCGAAGGACCGGAATTCCCGGGCCCGGAACACGAACGCGAGCAGGCCTCCCGCGATCACGAGTCCGAGGGCGCCGAGCACGGCTTTCTTCTCGAAGCCGAGCGGGCCGGCAATGAGCGACGGAAGATCCTGCCCTCCCGCGAGCGTCGCGCCCACGGAATCGAGCGCCGCCACGCGAAACACCCCGAGGATTCCCTTGAGCGTCATGTAGGCGGTGATCGCCAGCACGATCGCGACGACGAGCGATTTGAGGTTGCCCGTGCCGATGCGGATCAGCGTCCTGGAGCCGCAGCCCGAGGCGAGCGTCATGCCGATCCCGAACAGCAAGCCGCCCAGGACGTAGGAAAGCCAGGTGAACCGGGGCGAGGTGTAGATCGTCTTGGAGAGGTCGACGAGCCCCGCGAGATGCAGGCCGCTTGCGCCCGCGGTTGCCACCGCGATCGCGAGGAGCCACATGCGCATGCGGTTCCAGTCGCCCATGTTGACCACGTCCGAAACCGCCCCCATGGTGCAGAAGTGCGTCTTGTTGCCCACAGCGCCGAAGAGAAACGCGAGCGCAAAGGCCCCCCACACGACCACCGAGGCGAGCGCTGCCGGATTGGATTCGGTCAAGAGACCTCTATTCGGACTGGCCCCGGAGTCTTGGCGCGGGGCGCCGCTTATTTTTTCTGCATGAGGCGCTGCTTGGCCTGCTCGGCCGCCGGGCTGGAGGGATATTTCTTTACGAGGGCGCGCAGCGTCTCGCGCGCGGCGGGGCTCTGTCCCAACTCCCCCTGGGAGCTCGCGATGTTGAGCAGCGCATCGGGCGCCTTGGAATTCTCCGGCCAGAGCTTGACCACTTTGCGCTGGGCGGCGATGGCGGACTTGTAGTCGCGCATCGCGTAGTAGGCATTGCCGATCCAGTACTGCGCCGAAGGCACGAGCTCGCTGCTTGCGAAATTGCTCATGAAATTCTGGAAGCTGGTGATGGCGAGCTGGTAGTTGCCGAGCTTGAACTGGTTGAGCGCGGTCTCGTAGGCCTGCTTCTCGGCGGCGGCGCTGCGCTCGCCCTGGCTCAGCTTGTCCTGCAGCTGCGTCTGCGTCTGCTCGAGCCTTCTCAGGCGGGTGTCCAGGTCGACATAGAGGTCCTTCTGGCGGCGCTCGAGGGTCTCGGTCTGGTTCGCGAGCACTTCGATCTGTCCGCGCAGCTTCGCGAGGTCCTGCCTGAGCGACTCGATCAGCTGGGCGAGATCCACGACCCGGTTCTGCCCGGAGGAATCCATCTGCCCGAGCCGCGCTTCGATCGCGGAGAGGCGCTCCTCGACCGACTTCTGGCGCGCCTCGACCTGGTTTCTCAGCTGGAAGATCTGCTTGCGCGCCTCGTCGTCGTCGAACAGCGCCGCATGGGCCGCGATCGGAAACAGGAATACAAGCGCGAAGAACCACCCCGCCGGCCAGGTGGGGCGGAGGGGCCCCATCCCCTCCTTGGCGCGGAGCGCCGGGATGGTCATGTCTGTCAGTATTCCCCGCCGTAGAGCATGTCGCTGCGGCGGTTCTGCGACCAGCAGCCTTCGTTGTGATCGACGCAGCGCGGTTTTTCCTCGCCGAGGCTGACCGGTTCGACCTGTGCTTCGGTCGCCCCCATCAGCACGAGCATGCGCTTCACCCCTTCGGCCCTGCGTTGCCCGAGCGCGATGTTGTATTCGCGGCTGCCGCGCTCGTCGCAGTTGCCCTGGACGAGCATCTTCTTGCCGCGGTTCTCGGCGAGATACTTGCCGTGGGCCTGCAGCACCGGGCGGTACTCGTCCTTGATGTCGTACTTGTCGTACTCGTAGAAAACCGAGCGCTTCGACAGACCGCTGTTCGGGTCCTTCAGCGGATCGATCTGCACCGCGGGAGGCTGGACCGGGCGCACAGGCGGCTGGGCTTGCACAGGCGGCGGTGCGGGGGGGACGGGCTTTTCGGTTTCGACGGGCGTGCTCGCGCAGCCGTAGAGCAGCGCCAGGGTCAAAGCGGAAAACAATGCCTTCTTCATGACACCTCCTTGAGTGCTTAACACGCTCCCCTAAATCGCGGCCGCAGCGTTCTATGCGTTACGGCCCTCAGTTGCCCAAAAACGGCCCCCAGGACGGCTCGCGCACATCGGCCGCCTGGATGCCCAGCCGCTGCTTGAAGCGGCCGTCGCTCGATACCGCGGCAAGCACGCCGCGGTTTTCGACGTCGGTTGCATACAAAATGATCCGCCCGTTCGGCGCGAAGCTCGGAGACTCGTCGCGTTGCCCGTCCGTCAAGGTCTGGACCTGCTTGCTGTCGAGGTCCATGACCATCAGCTGGAAACGCCCGCTGACGCGCGAAATATACGCGAGCATCTTGCCGTCCGGGCTGACGCGCGGGGATACATTGTAATCGCCTTCGAAGGTCACGCGCACGGGCTCCCCCCCGCTCGCCGGCATGCGGTAGATCTGCGGGCTGCCCCCTCTGTCCGAGGTGAAATAGATGGATTGACCATCGGGAGTGAAAAATGGTTCCGTGTCGATGCCTCCCGAAAACGTGATTCGCCGCAAATTGGTCCCGTCGGCGTTCATCAGGTAGATCTGCGAGCCTCCATCCTTGGTGAGCACGGCCGCGAGCTGCCTGCCGTCCGGCGACCATGCCGGCGCGCTGTTCGAGCCCCTGTAGTTCGCGACCGGCGCGGGCTGCTTGCTCGCGGTGAGGTTCTGCACGAACAGGATCGGCTTCTTGTTCTGAAACGAGACGTAGGCCATGCGCGCGCCGTCGGGCGACCAGGCGGGCGACATGATCGGTTCGGGGGAAATCAGGATCGACTGGGCGTTCTGCCCGTCCGCGTCCGCGACGCGCAGCTCATAACGCGGGCCCTGCTTGACGATGTAGGCGATCCTCGTGCTGAACACGCCGCGCTCGCCGGTCAGCTTCTCGTAGATGAAATCGGCGATCTTGTGCGCCGTGAGCCGGGTCTGCGCGGCGGTCAGGGTGAACGCGATGCCGCCGATCTGGGACTGCTTGGGCACATCGAGCAGCCGAAAACGCACCTCGAACCTTCCGTCGGGAAGCCGCTGCGCCTGCCCGATGACCAGGGCGTCGGCAAGGCGGCTCTTCCATTCGGGGAAATCGACCTGCGCGATCTCGGTGGGCGGAGGACCGACTCCGCCGACGAATATCGCGCGGAAGCGGCCGCTTCGCGAGAGGTCCTGCTCGACGATTTCCGTGATGCTCTGTGGCAGCGCGGACTCCCCCGCGAACGGAAGCACCGCGATGGGAATCTGGTTGGCGCCGCCCCCTATGATTTCGATGGTGAGCTGGGCCCGGGCGGCGCCGGTCAGGAAGAGCAATGCCGCGACAAACGTTGCGGGCCGTGTCATCAGGGGTCGCAGTATACCTTCATATCTCCCCTATTCCTGCGGTCTGAACTTGAGCTGCAATTCCCGCATGAACTGATCGGGACGGTCGGGCCTGGGCAAAGGCGAGCTATTCAGTATCGCCCGCTCGACCGCGTCGTCGTAGGCCTTGTTGCCGCTCGATTTTCTGAGCCGCGCGGAGAGCACTTCGCCCGTGGGCAGCTGTACGACATCGAAGATCACCTCCGGGTTTCCCTTGAGTTCGGTCGGCGGAACGACCTTGGACCAGATTCGCGCCCGAATTCTTTCTATGTACCGGGGGTCGCCCGCAGGAAGGGCGGGCGATGCAAATTGCTTCAGCGCCTCCTGCCGCTCGCGGGTCCGGCTGAGCGCCTGCTGTTCCTGCGCGAGCTGCTCCCGGATGCGCCGGGTGGTGTCGAACTTGAGCGGCGGCTCCTCCTTCTTCTTCTCGAGCTTCTTTTCACGCTCGATCGCGATGTCGGGCTTCGCCGCCTTCTGCTCGACCTTGGGCTCCGGCTTCGGCTGCGGCTTGATCTCGGGCTTGGGTTCGACCTCGGGCTCGGGTGGCTGGATCGCCGGCAACTCGCTCCATAGTTCGGCCACGACGGCATCCGGGTTCTTCGACTGCCAACGCAGGCCGAAAACCAGCACGGCGAAGAGCACCCCGTGCACCAGAAGCGACAGCGCCGCAGGGGCCGCGCCGCCCGGTTCCTCCGCGGGAATCGCGTAGCTCATCAGGTGGCGGGCTTCACGAGCAGCCCGACCCGCCGGATGTTCTGCCGCTGCAGCTCGTCCATCACTTTCAGGACCGCCTCGTAGCGCACATCCTTGTCCGCGGAGATCACCACCGGCTGATCCGGGCTCTTCTTCTGCTTCTCGCGCAATGCGGCCACCAGCTGCGCCGCCGTCACCGCGCGCTCGTCGGCCCCGCCCTTGTCGCGCTCGCGCAGCATCAGCGACTGGTCGCGCCGCACGATCACCTCGAGCGGCGCGGCCGGCGGCTGCGAGGACTTGCCCACGCTCGGCAGATCGATCACGCCCGGATTCACGAGCGGCGCGGTGACCATGAAGATGACGAGCAGCACCAGCATCACGTCCACATAGGGGACGATGTTGATCTCGTTCATGAGGCGGCGCGAGCGCACGGGCTTCAGGCCCCCTTCGCTTCGTAGGCACCGGCGAGTCTCGCCTGGGCCTGCCGCTGCAGGATGTTGGAGAACTCCTCCATGAAGCTCTCGAATCGGACGGCGAGGCGATCGACGTCGTGGGAGAAGCGGTTGTAGGCCACTACCGCGGGAATCGCGGCGAACAGGCCGATCGCGGTCGCGACCAGGGCCTCGGCGATCCCCGGAGCGACCGCGGCGAGGGTCGCCTGCGCCATGTTGGCGAGGCCGCGGAACGCGTGCATGATGCCCCATACGGTGCCGAGGAGCCCCACGTAGGGGCTCACCGAACCGACCGAGGCGAGGAAGGCGAGACTGGCTTCGAGGCGGTCCATCTCGCGCTGATAAGTCGCGCGCATCGCGCGGCGCGCCCCGTCCACCATGAGGCTGGGGTCGGCGACGCCGCGCTGGGTTTTCAGTTTCGAAAACTCCCGGAACCCGGCCTCGAAAATCCGCTCGAGGCTGCCGGTCGAATGCCGGTGGTTCACCGCGCTCTGGAACAGCTCGGCGAGGTCCGAGCCGCTCCAGAAGTCGCGCTCGAATTGCTCGGTCCTGCTCTGGGCGCGGCCGATGGTGAAGAGCTTGAGGAAGATGAAGTACCAGGACATGAAGGACACGACGAGGAGCAGCAGCACCACGAGCTGAACGACGAGGCTCGCGCTCGAGATCATCGCGAGGATCGAGAGGTCCTGGGTTGTGCTCATCGCAATCCCTCTAGTTTTTTTCGGATCGCCTCAGGCACCGCGACGGGCCTGTAGCTCTTCGCGCTGACGCACGCCAGGCTCAGCTCGGCGCTCGCCAGCACCTCCTCCCCGCGCATGACTGTCTGATCGAACTCGAGCCGCGCCCGGCCTGCACGCTTCACCTGCGCGGTCACGGTCAGCAGATCATTCAGCAGCGCCGGCCTATGGTAGGCGATTTGCGCCGAATGCACCACAAAGAGGACATGGTCCCGGCGGGCGAGCTCCCCCAGATCGAACCCCTGCGATTGCAGCAGCTCGGTGCGCGCGCATTCCATGAACGAGAAATAGTTGGCATGGAACACCACGCCGCCAGCGTCGGTGTGCTGGTAGTAGACGCGAAGCGGCCAGGAGAAGGGCCCGGAGTTTCCGGTCATTGTCCGAACAGCGCCCCGGAATCGGACTGCTTCGGGGCGGAGAGGCCCAGGTGGCGGTAGGCGGAAACGGTCGCGACGCGCCCGCGCGGGGTGCGCTGCAAATAGCCCTGCTGGATCAGATACGGCTCGAGCACGTCCTCGATCGTGTCGGCCTCCTCGCCGATCGCATGAGCGAGGTTCTCCAGGCCCACCGGGCCGCCCGAGAATTTCTCGATCACCGCCAGCAGGAGTTTCCTGTCCATCACGTCCAGGCCCAGCACGTCCACGTCGAGCATTTTCAGGGCGGCGTCCGCGACCTCGCGCGTGATCGACCCTTGGGCGCGCACCTGCGCAAAATCGCGAACGCGGCGAAGCAGCCGGTTCGAGACGCGCGGGGTGCCGCGCGAGCGCTTGGCGATCTCGAACGCGCCTTCCGCGGCGACTTCCACTTTGAGCAGCCCCGCGGAACGGTTGACGATCTTCTGCAGCTCGGCGTCCGTATAGAACTCCAGCCGCGCGACGATGCCGAAACGGTCGCGAAGCGGATTGGTCAACATGCCCGCGCGGGTGGTCGCGCCGACGAGCGTAAACGGAGGCAGGTCGAGCTTCACCGAGCGCGCGGCCGGCCCCTCGCCGATCATGATGTCGATCTGGTAGTCCTCGAGCGCGGGGTATAGGATTTCTTCGACGACCGGCGCCAAGCGGTGGATCTCGTCGATGAAGAGCACGTCGTTCGGCTCTAGGTTGGTGAGGATCGCGGCGAGGTCGCCCGGGCGCTCGAGCACCGGGCCGGAAGTCTGGCGCAGGTTCACGCCCATCTCGCGCGCGATGATGTGCGCGAGCGTCGTCTTCCCGAGCCCCGGCGGTCCGAACAGGAGCACGTGATCGAGCGCTTCCTTCCTGTTCCTCGCCGCCTCGACGAAGATCGAAAGCTGCCCGCGTATCTTTTCCTGGCCGACGTACTCGGCGAGCGATTTGGGACGCAGAGCGCGCTCGAACGCCTCTTCCTGGGGCGAGACGGGAGCCGCCGAGATGAGGCGGTCGGTTTCGATGGCCATTCGCTATCTTACCGCCCGTTGTTTCATGCCTTCGACAGCGATCTCAGAGCCTGCCTGATGCCCTCGGAAACCGAGAGTCCATCGGGCAAATGCTTCACCGCAAGCTGCGCTTCCTTGTCGCTGTAGCCGAGCGCGAGGAGCGCGGTCATGACGTCGCTCGCCACGGGCTTGGGCCGGTTGACGGCGACCCCGCTCAGCGCTTCGGCGCCGAGCCTGCCTTTCAGCTCGAGCAGCAGGCGTTCGGCGGTTTTCTTGCCGATGCCGGGGATTTTCACCAGGCGCCCCGATTCCTGCGCGACGACCGCTGCGACGAGCTCCGCAACGCTCAATCCGGAAAGCACCGCGAGGGCGGTGCGCGCGCCGACGCCCGAGATCTTCAGCAACTGCCGGAAGGCGCGCCGCTCCGCTTCGGTGCCGAAGCCGTAGAGAAGATGCGCGTCCTCGCGCACCACGAGGTGCGTGAGCAAGGTCACGCGCTCGCCGGACGCGGGCAGGTTGTAGAAGGTGCTCATCGGCACCTCGACTTCGTAGCCGACGCCGCCCGCTTCCACCAGGATCTGCGGCGGGTTTTTCTCCAGAAGCATCCCCGCGAGCCTGCCGATCATACGAGCCTGCCTCTCTTCACGCGAAATCCGCTCGTGGAAATCGCGCCCAGGCCCTGCCCGCCGTGCGCGTGGCAAATGGCGCAGGCGAGCGCGTCCGCGGCATCGGCGGAGGGCACGCCGGCAAGCCCGAGGAGCCGCTTCACCATTTCCTGGACCTGGCCCTTTCTCGCGTGGCCGTTGCCGACCACGGCCTGCTTCACCTGGAGCGCGGTGTACTCGGAAACCGGCAGGCCCGCGTCCACGGCGGCGCAGATCGCGGTGCCGCGCGCCTGGCCGAGCGCGAGCGTCGATGCGGGATTGATGCTGACGAAGACTTTCTCGAGCGCGATCTGCTGCGGCTGATGCTGTGCGATGACTTCGCGCAGATTCTCGAGGATGATTTTCAGGCGGTCCGGCAGGCCGGCGTCTCCGGATTTGATGCAACCGCTGGCGACATAAGCGAGCTTGCTGCCGTTTTTCTCGATGATCCCGAACCCGGTGATGCGCAAACCCGGGTCGATGCCAAGGATCCTGAGCGCGGGACCGGCCATTTGCCCCGCATTATAGTCGTTCGACGGGCGCTACTGATCGATCACCGCGGTGGTGTAGACGTCCTGCACGTCGTCGAGGTTCTCCAGCGCATCGAGGAGCTTCTGCATCCGCCCTCCTTCATCGCCTTTCAGGAGGTTTTCGACGGTGGGCTTCATCGTGAGTTCGGCGAGCTCGGGCTTGAGCGCCGCTCTTGCGAGTCCGTCCTTCACCGCGGTGAAATCGGCGGGCGCGCAGATCACTTCCACCGAGCCGTCGTCGTTCCTGACCACGTCCTCGGCGCCCGCGTCGAGCGCGGCTTCCATCACTTTTTCCTCGCTCGTCCCGGGGGCGAAGACGAACTGCCCGCAGTGCTTGAACAGGAACGCCACCGATCCGTCGGTGCCGAGGTTGCCGCCGTTCTTCGCGAACGCATGGCGCACCTCCGCCACGGTGCGGATGCGGTTGTCGGTCATGCAATCCACCATCACCGCCGCGCCGCCCGTGCCGTAGCCCTCGTAGCGGACCTCCTCGTACGCGACGCCCTCCAGGCCGCCCGCGCCGCGCTTCGCCGCGCGCTCGATCGTGTCCCTGGGCATGTTCGCGTCGTACGCCTTGTCGATCGCAAGGCGCAGCCGCGGATTCATCGCCGGATCGGCCCCGCCCAGGCGCGCCGCCACCGTGACCTCCTTGATCAGCCGCGTGAAGATCTTGCCCTTCTTGGCGTCCGATATCGCCTTCTTGTGGCGGATGTTCGCCCACCTGGAATGCCCTGACATGCGCGGAAGCGTTCGGTCCCGGTCCGTAAGAGCTTATAATTTTACCCGCCCGTCGCGCCAAGCCCAAACAAACCCGACGTGATCGAACCCCTGCCGGTGACTTCCGCGGCCTCCTACCGCGCCATCGGCGTCGCGATGGCGATCGCTGGCGTCGTGTGTTTTTCGCTGCGTCCCATCCTGATCAAGCTCGCCTACGGCTACGTGGTCGATCTGGTCACGCTGCTCGCCCTGCGGATGGTTTTTTCGCTGCCCTTTTTTCTTGCGGCGGCGGTATGGGTGGGTCGCGACCAGAAGCGCGCCCCGATCGGGCGCAAAGACGCCTGGGCCATCGTGCTGCTCGGCTTCGTCGGCTACTATTTTGCGAGCTTCGCCGATTTTCTCGGGCTGCAATACATCTCCGCTGGACTGGGGCGGCTGATCCTGTTCATCTATCCCACGCTGGTGGTGCTCTTGTCGATGGCTTTCCTGCGCAAGCACCCGACGGCGCGTGAAGTGGTGGCGCTGGGCGCGACGTATGCGGGAATCGCGCTGGTGATGTCGAACGCGATGGAGGGCTCGAGCGCCCATCTCGCGCTCGGCGCGGCTCTTTGCTTCGCGAGCGCCGCGGGCTATGCGGTGTATCTGGTCGCGAGCAGCCAGGTGGTGCAGCGGGTCGGGTCGATGCGATTCACCGCCCATGCGATGAGCGTCGCGAGCGGATTCTGCATCCTGCAGTTCCTGCTCCTGCGGCCGCTGTCGGCGCTCAGGATGCCGGGCAAAGTGTACGGCCTGGCGATCGCGATGGCGCTGGCGAGCACCGTGCTTCCGGTCTTCATCACCACCGAGGCGCTCAAGCGCATCGGCGCCAACCGGGTCGCCCTCTTCGGCGCGCTCGGCCCGGTGACCACCATCTTTTTCGGCTGGCTGGGCCTGGACGAGGCCATGGCCCCGGTACAATTGGCGGGTGCCGCGCTGGTGCTGGCCGGCGTCGTGCTGGTCACGCTCAAGGCGGCGAAATAGCTCGATTCCTTTCGGAGAAATCGTGGACCTGAAAATTCGCGGCAAGGCCGCGCTCGTATGCGGTGCAAGCAAGGGGCTGGGCCGCGGATGCGCGACCTCGCTTGCGCGCGAGGGCTGCCGCGTCACACTGGTTGCGCGCGAGCGCCGGACGCTGGAGAAAACCGCGGATGAAATCCGTGCCGCGACGGGCGCGACGGTCGTCACCGTGGCGGCGGACATCACCAGCGAACAGGGCCGCATCGCGGCGCTTGCCGCCTGCCCGCAGCCGGACATCCTCGTCACCAACGCAGCCGGCCCTCCTCCCGGGGATTTCCGCAAGTTCTCGCTCGAAGACTGGCAGAAGGCGCTCACCGCGAACATGCTGACGCCCGTCGAGCTGATCAAGGCCACGGTGGACGGAATGATCGCGAGGCGTTTCGGGCGCATCGTCAACATCACCTCGAGCGCGGTGAAGGCCCCGATCGCGGAGCTGGCGCTCTCGAACGGCGCGCGCAGCGGCCTCACCGGCTTCGTGGCGGGCCTCGCGCGCGCGACCGCCGCGCACAACGTCACGATCAACAACCTGCTCCCCGGGCGCTTCTGGACCGACCGGCTGAAGAGCAACACCGAGTTCACCGCGAAGGAGAAAGGCAGGACCGTGGAAGAGGTGAGACGGGACATCGAGAAGGCGATTCCCGCGGGCCGCTTCGGCACGCCCGAGGAGTTCGGCGAGCTGTGCGCCTATCTGTGCAGCGCCCAGGCGGGCTACATCACCGGCCAGAATTTCCTGATCGACGGCGGCATCTATCCCGGCACGTTCTAGCCGTTGTCATCCTGAGCCCTACGCTTTCGCTCAGGGTAAACTCCGCGAAGGATCTGCTGTTGTCGATAAGGCAGATTCTTCGTCGCGGAGTTCACCCTTGAGCGCAGCGAAGGGCTCCTCAGAATGACAGTGCTTCGTTTTCAACAACCTGCTACCTCATGATCCTGTACGCCGCCACGATTTTCCTGAGCGCCTTCCTGCTCTTTCAGGTGCAGCCGCTCATCGCCAAGCTCATCCTTCCGTGGTTCGGCGGCAGCGCGGCGGTGTGGACGATCTGCATGCTGTTCTTCCAGTTGCTGCTGCTCGCGGGCTACGTGTATTCGCACGCCTATGTCCGTTTGCGGATCCCGGCGCGGCGCCACATTCACATCGCGCTGCTCGCCGTCGCCGCGGCGACGCTGCCGCTCGCCGCGAGCACCGCCTGGAAGCCCGAGGGCGGCGAAGACCCGACGTGGCGGATACTCGGGCTGCTCGCGACGAGCGTCGGGCTGCCCTATTTCGCGCTCTCCACCACCGGTCCCCTGGTGCAGGCCTGGTACGCGCGCTCGCATGAGGGCGCGGCACCCTACCGCCTCTTCGCGCTCTCCAATCTGGGCTCGATGCTCGCGCTCATTTCCTATCCCCTGGTGATCGAGCCCCTGCTGGCGGTGGGCCGGCAGACCGCGATCTGGTCCGCGGGCTTCGTGCTGTTTGCGCTTCCCTGCGCAATGCTCGCCTGGCGCGGTAGGGACTCCGAGGCGCAGTCCTCCGCCCACGAACAATCGGACAAGCCCGGGGCGGGATTGCAAGCGCTGTGGGCGTCGCTTGCGGCTTGCGCATCGGTGCTGCTGCTCGCCTTTACCGGCCATATGACGCTCAACATCGCGGCCATTCCCTTTCTCTGGGTGCTGCCTCTCGCGCTTTATCTGTTGAGCTTCGTGCTCTGCTTCGAAGCTTCGGGCTGGTACCGGCGCTGGCTGTTTCTGCCGCTGCTCGCCGCGGGGTTGGCCTGCGTCTGCGTGACGCTCACCCGCTCCAACCCGAGCATCTGGACCCTGATACCGCTCTACTGCGCCACGCTCTTCGCCGCGTGCATGGTCTGCCACGGAGAGCTGGCGCGCTCCAAACCCCACCCGCGGCATCTCACCGGTTTCTATCTCATGCTTGCGCTCGGCGGGGCGGCGGGCGGCGTGCTCGTCGGGCTGGTTGCGCCCAACGTCTTTGCGGACCTCTACGAGCTGCCGATCGGCATGCTCGCGCTGTCTTTGCTCGTGACGGTCGCGCTGCTGCGCGACCGGTCGAGCCTGCTCCACGGACGCTTCAGAATCGCCGCCCGAATCGTGTTCCTCGCGCTGACGGTCGCGCTCGCCGTCGCCTTATACAGGACCTACGCGGAGAATTCCACCGATACCCGGGTCACATCCCGCAACTTCTACAGCGTGCTCAACGTGCGCGATTCGGGCGAGGGGCCGGAAGCCATGCGGGCGCTCTCGCACGGCACCATCATTCACGGCAAGCAGTTCCTAGAAGCCGACCGGCGCGACTGGCCGACGAGCTACTACGGACGCGAGTCCGGCATCGGGCTCGCTCTCCTCGACGCGGGCGTGCACGGTCCCTTGCGGGTGGGTGTGGTGGGCCTGGGCGCGGGGACGCTCGCGGCCTACGGCAGAACGGGCGACGTCTTCCGCTTCTACGACATCAACCCCGACGTGGTCGAGCTCGCCCGTTCGGAATTCACTTTTTTGAAGGACAGCCCGGCGAAAGTGGAGGTGGCCCTGGGCGATGCGCGGCTGTCGCTCGAGCGCGAGCCTGCCCAGAATTTCGACGTTCTCGCGCTCGACGCCTTCTCGAGCGACGCGATTCCCGTGCATCTGCTCACGGTGGAGGCCTTCAAAACCTACCTCCGTCATATGAAACCCGGCGGCATTCTCGCCGTGCACATCTCCAATCGCTACCTCGACCTGGTTCCCGTGGTGCAGCAGGCGGCGCGGCACCTGTCGCTCGAGCTGCGCCAGGTCGAAAACGACGACGACGACGACGCGGGGGTGTACCGTTCCAACTGGATGCTCCTTTCCGCCTCGCCCGCCGCCTTCGAAGGAGAGCTGTTGAAGGAAGCGGCGGAAAGAATCGATTCAGTGCCGCGCGTAAGGCTGTGGACCGACGACTACAGCGACTTATACCGGATACTGAAGTAGCGCACGGTTTGCGGTAGAATTTCCGCGTTCCCGGCCGTATCGGCCTTCCAGTTTCCACTCGGAGCTTCCCATGAACGATCCCAAGATCTCCGGCATCGCCGCCCTCAACCTCAAGGACCCTTCTCTCTTTCGCCAGCAGTGCTACATCGACGGCAAATGGGCCGACGCCGACAGCGGCAAGTCGATTCCCGTCAACAACCCCGCCACAGGAGAGATCCTCGGGACCGTGCCCAATATGGGCGCGGCGGAGACGCGCCGCGCGATCGAGGCGGCGAACTCCGCGTTTCCCGCCTGGCGCGCGAAGACCGCGAAAGAGCGCGCCGTGATCCTTCGCAAATGGTTCGACCTGATGATGGCGAACCAAGAGGACCTCGCGAAGATTCTCACCGCCGAGCAGGGCAAGCCGCTCGCGGAAGCGCGCACCGAGATCTCCTACGGCGCCTCCTTCATCGAATGGTTCGCGGAGGAGGGCAAGCGCATCTACGGCGACACGATTCCGGGACACCAGGCCGACAAGCGCATCGTCGTCATCAAGGAGCCGATCGGCGTGTGCGCGGCGATCACGCCGTGGAATTTCCCCAACGCCATGATCACGCGCAAATCCGGCCCCGCGCTCGCGGCGGGCTGCACCATGGTCTTGAAGCCCGCCACCGCCACTCCCTACTCGGCGCTCGCGATGGCCGAGCTCGGCGAGCGCGCGGGAATCCCCAAGGGCGTCTTCAGCGTCCTCACCGGCAGCTCCGCCGCGATCGGCGGCGAGATCACCTCCAATCCGATCGTGCGCAAGGTCACCTTCACCGGCTCGACCGCGGTCGGCAAGGTGCTGCTCGAACAGTGCTCGAAAACCGTCAAGAAGACTTCCATGGAGCTCGGCGGCAACGCGCCCTTCATCGTGTTCGACGACGCCGACCTCGATGCCGCGGTCGAAGGCGCGCTCGCCTCCAAGTACCGGAACACCGGCCAGACCTGCGTGTGCGCGAACCGCCTGCTGGTGCAGGACAAGGTCTACGACACCTTCGCCGCCAAGCTCACCGAGAAAGTGAAAGCGATGAAAGTCGGCAACGGCATGGAGCCCGGCGTCGTGCAGGGACCGCTCATCGACAAGGCCGCGGTCGAGAAAGTCGAGGAACACATCTCGGACGCGCTCGCCAAAGGCGCGAAATTGCTGACCGGCGGCAAGCGCCACGCGCTCGGCGGAACGTTTTTCGAGCCAACCGTGCTCGCCAACGTCAACACCAGCATGAAAGTGACCCGCGAAGAGACCTTCGGCCCGGTCGCGCCGCTGTTCAGATTCAAGGACGAAAAAGAAGCGATCCGCCTCGCGAACGACACCGAATTCGGCCTCGCCTCGTACTTCTACGGCCGCGACCTCAACCGCATGTGGCGCGTCGCCGAAGCCCTCGAATACGGCATCGTCGGCATCAACACCGGAATCATCTCCACCGAGGTCGCGCCTTTCGGCGGCGTGAAGGAATCGGGCATGGGGCGGGAAGGGTCGAAGTACGGGATCGAGGATTACCTCGTCGTGAAGTATCTGTGCATGGGCGGGGTGGATCGCTGAACTTGCGTATCGTGATGAAAGCGGGACGATACCCAGAGTTACTCGCTCCTCGCTATTGACTGGTTGGAACCGATTCTCTGCAGGTACTTCTGGCTTCGGAAATACTCTTAGATGTCGGCTTCTCCTGCTTGAAAACAACACGCAAGCTTATCAAGCATGGGTTGTCGCTTGCGACCACATAATTTGCCAGATCTTCTAGGGTGCGCACGCTCTTATGGCCGAGTTGAAACGAGGTGGAGATTTTGTTCGCGTCGTCCTCCAGCGTCCTCGCTTTGTCATCTCTCAAGTCGGGTCGTTTGACCCGCTCGATATCCTCGAATCCGATATGAAAAAATATCATCCGGCTACTGAGTTCAGACTCGAACGCCTTCTTTCGCTCCAGGTCATCACATAACTTCAATGGGAGATTCCTTGACTCCGGAAGGCAATCTGTCCCCCAATCGAGGGTACCGTTGCTGAAGTCGCGAATGATCTTGTCATGGTTTGCCTTCAGCAAGGCATCGACTGCGTCGGTCACATTTAGATCTGCTATCAGGCTCACCAGGCCTCTCGGATCATCCACAAATCGATCCGCTCCCTTCGGCTGAGTAATGGCATCGACAAGGATCACGACGACGGCATCGTAGTCCCGACCCAGGCGGCCATTTACGGCCATCTCAAGAATCGAACGCTTGACGGAATGAAGTCCCAAGTTGTCCGAGTTGCCGCCATCGAAGATGTGGAGATATCGCTGTTCGGAGCAGCGCTCGGCGTCAGTCCCTGGCCTGGGACAAGTCTTTGAATGATCTTTCCTAAAGTCTGCCAAGGTCATGCTCTGAAAGACAAGAGGGAACGCGGACGATCCCATAACGGCACGGGCCAGGGAATATTCGTCGATGCGTGATCCCAGCCGATCCAAGAAATCCTCGTGCGTAAAAGTAAAGACAGCCCCGAACGGTGGGTCAGTATCCCCAACCGGATCGTTTTTCTCCCTTTGTGTTGCACTCGTGGCATTCAGGATTAAGAAAGGCCGATTGGGATTTAGGTCCGACATATGCAACTCAGAGTTGAGAATACCCTGGCTGTACATGTTGCTGGCGAAGACGTCCGCCATGATGTCGGATCGATCCCGTGACGAAAGCCAGTAAGGAATGAAATTCTGCGGCAGAAACCAGCGACCAAACCACGGCAACAAGTAGTTTTTTTTCATCAAGCCGCGCACGGTCTTGGGGTCCCAGTCACGAAGTCCGGACGTCGATCGAGTTTCACACAGCTGGACAAGTCGGCTCAGCGATTTGGGAAATGCAGCCAGGTTCTGCGTAAGACTCGCTTTCTCGGTCTCGGTCAGTTTATCGCTGCAGCTGATGGCTCCCGTGCTGCCGTCCACAATGGAGATTTTCTTCGACAGCGGCGTGTCATCGATCAAAGGCTTTAGGCGATCCACTAGAGGTTTTTCGTATACGACCAGGTCCCGTGAGCCAACGTAGTAGGCTGCGGCCATGGCACCGCCGGAGACCGCAGAAATGACATCCACCTCTTCAAGTAAATCGATATCATCGAATGCCGTCTGCAAGTTCAGCATGGTCGCGGCTGAAAAGTATGCCGATCTCGTGCCCCCGCCGGACAAGGCGAGATACGTCAGGACACGGGGATTGCCGCGTTGACCATCGACCTTGAATGTAGTTCGCAAAGAAACCGTCTGGGGGCTCTTGTCGATATCTTCTATTAGCTTGTTTGTGTATGTGGTGCACGCGGAAAGAAAGTAAACGGCAAATGCGGCGGCAAAGCGTTCCAGGGCTTTACTCATGGGAGTCCCTCCAAACCGGCTCATTGGTTCGTTTTACGCGTGACTGTATGCGACAGCCACGGCGACAATCCGCTCCGGATCACGCTTAACAGAGAGAACCTCCGATACGGGAGGTCGATAGGAAAACGCGCCCCTCACGCCGCTCTTGCATTCGGGTGTGCTCCCATGATCACTTCCTAAAAACCCAGTAGCGCCCCGTTTGCGTGTCGACGGCGCGAAGCCCGGACCGTTGATCGGCCGACCGCCCCTCTCGAATCAAGTAAAAGATATCGGAGAGAACAGAGCGCGCATCGGCAAAGTACGAGTGGCCTATAAGACTGGTGTCCACCTCTGTTGCGTCGATGGTTTCTATTCCCTTAAGCACAACCAGGCCTGGACCAGAATCACCGGCTCGCGGAGAGCCATGAACCTCCTTCGATGCGACGAGCGCTAGATCCTTGGACGATACATAGAGGGTAACGGGGCGAGCCGATGCAACGAGAGCGGGGGCGATGTCCCTCTTGAATACTTCGGCATCAATATCCGGCGCTGTGAGAATTACTTCTTTCAGCCGCTGACGGAGCGATGGCTTTGCAGCCAGAAGCGAGGCTACCGCGCGGGTTAGAGCCCGGTTGCCCATGCTATGCGCAATCAAATAGACGCTCTGTGCATCCGACCTCGAAAAGAAATCGTCGAGAAATTCTCTCAGGTTGGACTCTGCCCACTCGATGCTCTGCTCGTCTACGGTGTAGGCCGCTGTTTTGCCCTGAGAGGGCCAGCTGTAGAAAACGGGAGCGCCCTCAAAGCCAAGATCGTATGAAATCTGAGCCGTTCTTCTGGCAGCATCCTCGAATGTAACGTTGTAGCCGTGAACGAAGAGGAATGCACTGGTCTTCGGCGACGCTCGCACGCGAGCCGCGACGTTCGTGAAAAAGGTGTCCTTCGGCTGCACAAGGACATCGAGCAGCACAACGTGTTTAGTCGGATCTTCTCGGATTTCCAGTCTCCATACGGAAGGTGACTCCAACTCCCCCATTTGATGGTCACGAGGGATGCTCACCTCGCAGGCGCCATAGCTCAGCGGCGCTCGGCCAACACCAAACATCTCAGCCGGCTTGTTGCTTCCCGTGAAATTCCGGTCCGTCGCGAAGAAAACGCGGACTACAGCGACATCGGGTCCGTGCAGAGTCATCGGAGTCGAGGCGCATCCCTGAATTAGTGCCGCAATTGCGATGACTGCGGTCATACGCGTCGTCGTCATGAAATCCTCTCCATGGTTATCGCGCACGCCCAACGTTCGCGTCGACCGGGCCGACTAGATGAAGGATGCCACAGAGAATGCTGCTTCAGAGGAGCTTCGGCATTGCGGCGTGGGACAGGAAGCTCAATCTCAGCGGCTGCGGCACGCGTAGCCGTAATGCATCATTCGGCGGCCGCACGCCGTGCTGCGAGAAAGGCGATGTACATCTGCCTCATGAACGCCATCATCGCCGGGTTAAATATATCGCCGTGGTCCTTCATGATGTCCTTCGTTGTTCGGACGATCCAAAAGGGGTTATTGTCCGGGTACGCTTCCTTGGTCCAGCGTAGATTCAGTCCGCTGCAAAGGTACTGCTGAGATGGCTTCGGCTGAGTTCGGGCAAGACCTTTGGTCGCCAGTTCTCTGATGTAAGCGTATTCTCCTGCGCTGCACGCCTTTTGTGCTCTTTGGCATGCTTCGTCTTTTGTCTCGCACAGGCTGAGTTCATGGGTGGTGTAGCGCGCGTTGTGACCGACAGCCGCGACGTTCGCTTGCCATTCCTCCCCCCACCATTCAGACGTCGCCTCAAACATCGTGCTGAACACCCGCGCAAAAGGGAACGCAACTCTCGTTGCCCAGTCGGCTTTCGAAGTAGCAATGATCACGACCGGCAACTGGTCGCGTTCTAGCCGCGCTTCGCGCAGGCGATTGCGCGCGGCTCGTAGCGGCTCGTAGCGCGCTCCTTCAAACGCAGGGTTCACGATGACAACGAGGTCGCCGACGCGGGACATGTAGTTGTCGCTTGGCTTCGCGGCATTGGCCTTGAAGCGGACCGCGTTGCGCAGTAATTCTCCATTCAGAGCCTCGAACGTGATTAGTCCGCCAAAGGAATGCCCAATCGTCAACATGGTGATGTTTCGTTTGCCGTCGCGGCCGGTTCCGGTATCACGCAGCAGATCCAGTCGACGTAGAAGTTCTTGAACTGAACCCTGCGCTACGCGTTCGGCCGTGTTCTTGCGCTCCCAGAACGTGAGCTGATCGAGGAGAGGAATCATGAGCGACTTACCGCGCCATCCGATGTAGAGCCCGACCACGCGAGTATTGCCGCCTTTTGGCGCCCCCGCATTTTCCAACATCTCGATCTCGCGGAGCAGCTTGCGGAATTCGTGAACGTTTGGGTCTGCGGCCTGAGCGTTGTGCTGCCAACCATGGATGAATAAGACCAATGTCAGTCTCAGATTGCTCTCACTCGAAGCCTTGTGGAGTCCCTTAATGGTCTCGTACAGCTTGCTAAGGTGATCGCCTTCGGCCGGGTCTCTTTGTTGGTACGCGTCCTGCACCCAACCCTGATCGTCAAACTCGACGAATAGAAGATCATAGTCCTGGTGTTTCTCTCGAGAGCCCTTCCAGCATGGGTTGCTCACATCGACGTCGGGCGCCTCCGGCGACGAAATTTGTGCAGCGTCATAGGTGCGATAGATCTCTTCGCATGAAGCGTCTGCAATGTACTCCCCGGTACGATAGGGAACGCCGAACGTGCAGCCGGCAAGAGCCAAGAGCAGGGTGTACAACAGTGAAGTGAGCTTCGACATGGTTTCCTCCGCCCAAGCGTTGTTTTGGGCCAAGTGGCCCACTCCCCTCTTATTTATGATTGACAGCGGAGACAAGACCTCCGATGCGAGGGGTCGATGGGACGGCGCGATAGAGAACCGCACCCGTGGCAAGAACATCGCCACCAAGGCCCTGGTGAAGAACTCCATGGCGCCTCCCTCCGTCAGAGCAGTTGTCGTGTTCTATCGCCCTGGCGCCGCTCTCGTACTTCCGAAAGTGGCGATGGAAATCTACGCGCGTGATACTTGTGTGTCAAATAAGCAATTTCTTATGCAGCGGGGTTCACCGGACATTTCCCGTAGGGGTTTTCCGAACTGGTGCAGCGGCGACACACCGCATACCTCCAACAACAGAAACCAACATCAGGCTTTCTGCGATCGCACTCAAACCCTGAAGGGGCGCTCAAACGTTAGACCTGAAGTGGATCGCGCCACCATCGCGCACGACGTAATCCTTTCCTTTCAACCTCAGCCTCTCCGCTTCTTTCGCACCCCGCTCGCCGCTTCCGGCGATGTAGTCCGCGAATGACGTGACCTCGGCGCGGATGAAGCGCGCTCGAAAATAGGAATAACGGCTACATCACTGGGGTTCGAATCCCCTAGGACGCGTGTGATCGGGACGCCAGCGAGCAAATTCCTCAGAAAACTTGCGAGGCCCTTCTCAGGCACGGTCTCCGTACTGAACCAGTCAGGCAACCCCCGCTCAATTTGTCGGGGAATCCCCAGGCTCGCCAATTCGTAAAGATTCCGACAGCTTCAGGCGACTAGAGTGTGAAGACACGATAGCGGATGGAGGTGTCATATGAAGCTCTGCGGATTCTTTGCGGTGGTGGTAACCGTCGTGTTGCCGTGTCACGATGCAATGGCTTGGGGCGACGAAGGTCATAAGGTTGTCGCGGTCATCGCCTACGCCCATCTCAAACCAGCGGTCAAAAAGAAGGTGGACGCGCTCCTGGCGGCCGATAAGGACACGTTGACCGCCCCGGACTTCGTGAGCCGGGCAACATGGGCGGACAAGTGGCGAGATTCGGATCGGAACAGCACCAAGGTCCGCTACAACGCCACGCACAACTGGCACTTCGTGGACATAGAGATCGACAACCCCAATTTCGACGCTGCCTGCTTCAATCATCCACCGTTGCCTGGAGGTACGGCGGCGAGCGCGGGGCCGGCGAACGATTGCGTAGTGGACAAGATCAACGAATTCGTTGCGGAGTTGCGCGATTCCTCGACCGCGCGGGCGGAGAAAATCCTCGCCCTTAAATTCATCGAGCACTTCGTCGGCGACCTCCATCAGCCGCTTCACGCTGCCGACCATAAGGACCGGGGTGGGAATCAAGTGCCGGTTCTATACGGAAAGCGCACGGTCCCCGACAACCTGCACGCCTACTGGGACAAGAATCTCGTGCAGCGCCTGGGCAAAGACGCTCAAGCGGTCGGCGCCGCGTTGAGCAAGCAGATCACAGCAGTCAAGGACAACGAATGGTCGAAGGGCACGCCGGCCGACTGGGCGAAGGAATCGTTCGACAACGCAAAAAGCGTGTCCTACAACTTTTCCGGCGAACAGCGATTCATCGACGACCACGGCGGCAAGGGTGAACGACTGGACGCCAAATACGACAACCGAGCGCTGCCCGTGGTGCGCGGGCAGCTATCGAAGGGCGGAATCCGCCTAGCGGCCATCCTCAACGAGGCGCTAAAGTAGTTGCTATTTCTGCCCGCTGATGAAATCGGGATAGGCTTGCGCTGCGCGTGCGTGAAAAAAACCCCTCCGAAGAGGGGTTAGAGCGGGTCACTGGTATCGGACGTGCACGCGAGTCCGCATGCGTCACTTCAACCGGACGACACGGCGAATCACGGCCACGCGCTAATTGTCGTCGTCGCGATCCCGTTCGTGGCTCACCTGTCCCCGGATTTCGCCCCCGGTAAACAGTAGCGTGTGGATATTGGCGTACCCTAAGTGGACGCGCAGAATCCTCAGGAAGCCGGCGAAGTCGCCCGCGGTGACGTTCTGCGCGGGCACGGCCAGGATGTCGACCGCGGTCCACGTGCCGGAGACCGAGCCACTATGCCCGGGTCCGTCCGGGCACGCGGGCCTGCCTCCCCCGCCGCAGAAGAACACGACCACTGAGCCGGTATTTTGCGGCTGCCCGAAGTGGATATGCGCCGCCTGCGCCGGGCCGGTCAGGTCGGTCCACGTCAGAGTCCACGAGATGCTGGCGCCGTCGGCGCTCAGCGTACCGGTGAACTTGCCTTGGCCGTCGACCAGCTTGGGCGGCACCTCGCCGAAGCCGGTGAGCCGCGCGCGGTAGCTAGTCACGTCGTCGCGATCGTCGCGCGCGGTGGATGTAATCGGCGCCGCCAGCACCGTCAAGGCGACAGCGGCCAGGATAGACTTCCGCCTCAGATTCATTCTCATCTTTGTTTCCTCCGTCAGCTTGAATGTATGGATACCGAGCGAATAAGATCCGAACGTTCTGGTCAGTTCTTGGGTGGGAGAGCGCGGAAATCTTACACCGAACGCGTAGGAAAATTCAAACGCATGGAGTGAGTCCCGCGTCGTCGCAAAAAAGCATTAAGTGGGCGGGAATACTTTTGCGCGCGAGTTGTATACCCATACGAAGCGTTTCAGCGACCTTATTCCCAGTCAGAACGAGGAGGTCCAAGATGAGTAAGAAAATCGGGTTTGCAGCCCGAGGTGCCGGCGCGCTGATGTGGTTCACGC
>WNGP01001268.1_pt1 | contig 33551 bp, 38 predicted proteins | sample 5407671 | NCBI WGS metagenome assembly WNGP01 (sample SAMN13153381, study PRJNA577476) | soil metagenome | isolation source: 40 cm soil or saprolite under Garry oak tree replicate 2 | place: USA:California | collected 2016-06-15 | reverse complement strand
GCCGTACTTCGGGTCCTGCTCGGTACGGCCAAGCGGCTGAGCGGGGCGGGGGGCGCGCTGCGCCTGTTCGGCCTGAACGAGACGGTCCGGGAGGTGTTCGACATCTCCGGGTTCTCCACGATTCTCGCCGTGTTCGCCACGGAACCCGACGCGCTCAAGGGGTTCTAGCACGACGCTCCCCTGGCATCCACTATTGGAGACACCATGCCCCACGGCAAGATCTGTTATCTGGAGATACCGGCGAACACGGCCCAAGCGTCCGCCGACTTCTACAGCTCGATTTTCGGCTGGAAGGTCAGGAAACGCGGGGACGGTGAACTGGCCTTCGACGATACTGGTGGCGTGAGCGGGACGTGGGTAAAGGAAAGCGATCGCACCCCGGACGAACGCACGCGGACCTACATCATGGTCGATGTCATTGCCGACACGCTGAAGCGTATCGAGGCCGCTGGGGGCCGCGTGCTCACGCCTCGTACGACTATCGGGTCCGGGATGGGCGCATTTGCAATATTCGCGGATCCCGTCGGGAACGAATTCGGACTCTACGAGGAGCCCACCCGTTGAGCGATGGGAGCCTGCCCCAAGCGCCGCCTAACAGGCGCTTGAAGCTGACGGCGCGCGTACATTAAGGAATGAATCGTTCTTCAGCGCGCCTCAGCTTAAGCGCGATCCGTTAGGCTGCGCCCGCCGAGAAACTGCAACGAACTTGGTTTAAGCCCAACGGTTGGCTTGCGAGGCGTGACCCCTTAGCTTAGGCCAACGTCGCCAGGGCTGCGTCTGGGCACATGTCAGTTCTAGCCGTTCGCGTCGGTGCGGGCGTCCTCGCTCTCCTCGCTCTTATCGCCCTGCGCGGCAAGCGTTGGGCCTACTTCGCATTCGTGGTGCTCGGGCTCCTCTATTATCCCGCGCAAACCCACTTCCGCGTGCACGCCCCGAAGTGCGAGCTGCTCCTTCCCACGCTGCACCTGATCGTCCCCTTGCTGCACAACTACGCGTACATCGCGCTGTTCGCCGGCTTCTACTGGATGTCGTGGGTACAGTTCGGAAGGTCAGACGCGCGCGGCGTCTGGGCGCTCGTCGCGACGCTGCTCGTGGCAGCCCTCGTCGAGATCGCCGAAGGCATGACGGGCGGAGGGCGCGGACAGGTACATTGCCGCGTGCGGGAGCTCGTACCGGACGCCGCAGGAGCCGTGGGCGCGGCGCTGCTGCTCGCAATCTGGTCCCGGCTCCGCCGGAAACCGGCGTACGTCAGACTCGTCAGGCCTCACGCAGCGGCCGCTCCCCACCCGGCTGCCCCGACGTCCCGTGTTGTCGTTCCTCCTCGCGGTGTCATTCCGCCCCCGCCCTCGCGCCCGCCGGTTCCGCCGCCCCCCGACTTTTCGCCGGGCCCAAGCCCCGTTACGCCAGCGGCGGACATGGCTCCAACGCATGAGGTCGCGCCGAGGGAGGGGGGGGCGATCGCTGCACGTCGAGCGGTCGTGCAACGGCTTCAGACGATCCTGCGACGTCTCAGGGAAATGTTACAACGCCTGTGGATGACCATACGTGGACGTCGCCGCACAATCGTCGTTGGCGTCGTACTCCTGGCGCTCGTGGGCGCCGGGACGTTCGTGATTCTGCGCCTCCGTGCAGTAGCGCCTGTGGTCACCGAGCAACCGACCGCGGCACCACCGCCGCTACAGCCCCCACCGCCCCCGCCTCGGCCCCTCCAGTCGGAAGCCGAGGGGTACTACGAGCCGAGCTACCAGTTCACGGTCTCCGATCGGCGCTTCACCCGCCTGACGCTGCGTCCGCAGCCCTTTGTCACGTTCTCGCGGATCGGGACACGGCAGGAAGTGGGGTGTGAAGATGCACGGATTGGCCCGGCTGCGGTACACCTGCGCTGCGAGTTCGAGCGCGTCGGCATGGTCACGATCGATGGCCAGTTCCCGTCACGCTCGGTCACGAGCAGTCTCGACGCGCCGGTCCTGAACGCCATGATCACGATCACCAATACGCGCGGTGAGACGCTGTTCCGGGCGCGCGAGTCGTTCTATTGGCACGCGCCCGACTGAGGATGTCTGCGCACGCGGTCGGGCTAGGGGTAGTCGTGGCGCGCGAGGGGGGCTTCGGTTTTCCGGGATGTTGTATCATCGGAGAGGGTGCCTTTCACAAGCCCCCGATCGTCTACGCTCAATAGCCATGGAGCGGCCTAACATGCGCCTGAAGCTGACGGCGCCCGTCGTCTATGGTAGAATTGCGTTTGTGAACATGAAAGTGCGGCGCCGCAGCTGAGGCGCACCCCGTTAGGGGCATCCCGCATACTCACAGCATCCTCGCTCCATCGCACTGTGCTCCGCTCGATTGCCCCAGCCGCAATCACCCTCCTCATTGCTACATCAGCCTCGGCGCAGGGCTCTTCCGCGTCCGACAGTGCGATGACGCTCAACCGCGCCGGAGACTGGGCAGCTGCAGCGGACTTGGCGCGTCGCTACCTCGCCTCGACACAGCCCGGATCCCGCGGCGAAAACTGTCGCCTGCGGGTAATGCTCGCCTACGCGGAAATGCAGCTTGCCCATCGAGACACCGCCAACGCCCTGCTCACCAAAGCCGATTCTACCTGCGAAGGCACCACCGCCAAGATGGAGATGGCTCACGATCTGGCGTGGTTGCATCAAGAACTGGCCAGCCGCGGCGCGCCACGCGCGTCGCCGAGCTCCGACGGATCGTGGGCAACGGCAGATCCTCGAAGTCTCGGCCTCGATGTTCTCGCGCTCCAGCGGCATTTGAGTATCTGCGAGAGGACCGGAGCGGATGCCTGCCTGGTGGTCTATCGCGATACGATCGTCCAAGAGTGGTATTCAACACGGTATCATGAACCGATGTACGCGATGTCGTCCACAAAGTCGATAACCGCCTTGTTAGTTGGTATGCTCCTGGACGAGCGAAGGCTGGGGAGCGTCGAAGACCGCGTCTGCACCTACATCCGTAGCTGGTGCGACGGCATTCGGGGTCATGTCACCGTACGCCATCTCCTCAGCATGACTTCAGGGCTTCCACGGATGTACGCAAATGGTGTTGGCTACACGAGTGACAAAGATAGATTCGTCGAGGATCTGACTCCGACGAATGAGCCGGGCACTTCGTGGGCGTACAGCAATGAAGGGGCACAACTCCTGTCTCCCATCCTCGATGCGGCGGCGGGTGAACCGATTCAAGACTACGCCGTTCGCCGACTCTTCCGTCCACTCGGGATGGACCACACGCGGCTACACGAGGATGGGAAGGGCCACGCCTGGACCTATGCGGACGCGGAGACCACACCGCGCGATCTCGCGCGTCTGGGGCGCTTGATCCTCCACAAGGGACTGTCAGACGGCAGGCGGATCGTCAGTCAAGCCTGGATCGAGACCGCCACACAACCGTCGCAACGGTTGAACCCCCGATATGGGCTGCTGTGGTGGATCGATCCCGAAGCGAAGGCGATCGCCATGCACGGCCATCTCGATACTGATGTGCACATCCTCCCGGATCTCGCCTTGGTGGTGGTACGAATGCAGACAAAGCCTTTTACTGGCGTGCCTGAGGGGACGTACGAGCGCGAAGCTGTTCCTCTATATAGAGAATTCGTTGCGCGTGATACTCGGTGATACTCGGCTCCGCTCGGTCCCGGGTATCTCGACGGGATGCCGCCTAACACGCGCTTGAATCTGGCGGCGCGCGTAGATTAAGGAATGAATCTTTTTTCAGCGCGCCGCAGCTTAGGCGCCATCCTTTAGGCCGGGGCGTAACGCTATGGGTAAAGGAAAGAGTCCGCGCAAGCGCAGGGATCCGAACACCGAATCCACTGGCGATGAGAAGGAAATCGAGCGCCAGACGCAGGAAAAGGCCGAGCTCGTCCCTCCGGCGCGGCGGCCCCCTACTGTTGTAGGGGCCGAGACCCCGCCGCTACCGCCCCGCGAACCACCGCGACCTGGTCGCAGCCCACTGCCGGAGCGTCATCGACCAAGCCGAGTTCCGGAGCGTGAACGATTTTTGCTGTCGAGCTTCATCCATGCGGTTCAGCTGGCAGTTGGAGCGATGCTCGATCTCGCCGACGCGGCCGCGGATATCATCACGAAACAGATTGAAGGGCGAGCGTAGGGAGGATGACTCACCAAGTTGGCGGCGCTGTGACTTTGGCGGGCGCCGATGGGTATTGAATGGCATGCATTGGCGTGCGGCCCTACCGTTTCTCGCTTTGCTCAGCTCTCTCGTTGGAGCGTGCACCTCCCCACTATCGCCCAGGGAAGTCCTCGGGCTCAATAGGGCCGAGGCGCGTTGGGCCGCTCGTCCGTTCCGCGCGTACAGCTACGAGATAGCCACTGCCTGCGGCGAGTGCCCGGCCTTGATGCGACAATTGGTGCGCGTCTCAGTCGAGGACGATCATGTCGTCGGTGGGGTTTTGGTGGCCAGTGACTCTGCGCTACCGCCGGGCGCGCTGACGTCGTTCACTACTGTAGACGGCCTATTCGCACGCATCCGAGGCTACCAGCGTCAGGATTGGGTGCAGGACGTGATTGTGACGTTTGACCCACAGCTCGGCTATCCGAGATCCATAGACGTCTTTGCGCGCACGGGCATTATGGATGCGGACTACGGACAGTTCACCCAGAACCTCCGGCCGACCCCGTAAATCCATCGTGCGCGCTGCCTAACGCGCGGCAGGAGCTGGCGCCGCCCGTCGTAGTAGTTTCCTCCCTCATGACCGCATCCGCCCTACCCAATCGCGAGCAGGTCGTGCGTCGAGGTCAGCGGCTCACGTGGGCGACAATAGCCTACAATACCTTGGAGGCAGTGATCGCCATCGGAGCCGGCCTGCTGGCTGGGTCCGTCGCATTGGTGGGCTTTGGGTTCGACAGCGTCATCGAGTTAGGCAGCAGTCTTGCTGGCCTCTGGCGACTCTCAGCGGATTCCTCTCTAGAGGCTCGTGGACGCGCCGAGCGGCATGCGTTGCGGATCATTGGGTGGTGCTTTCTGCTTCTGGCCGCCTATGTCTGCGTGGATGCGTCGCGCACTCTCGTGACTCAGGACCGTCCGGACGAGTCCGTGCCCGGAATCATCATTGCTCTTGGATCGTTGATTGTCATGCCACTCCTGGCGCGCGCCAAGCGTCGCGTGGCGGCACAACTCTCGAGTAGCGCCCTCACGGCCGAGGCGCGCCAAACACAAATCTGCATGTATCTCTCGGTGATTCTGCTCGGGGGCTTGATCCTCAATTCTCTGCTCGGGTGGTGGTGGGCAGATCCCGTCGCAGCGTTAGCGATGGTACCGCTCATCGGCTACGAGGGGTTTGAGGCAGTGCGTGGCCGCACGGTTTGTGCAGATGAGTGCCATTGAGCGGGCTGCTTAACACACGCCTGAAGCTGACAGCGCCCGTCATCGGCGGCAGAATTGCGTTTGTGAACGTGAAAACTTGGCGCCGCAGCTTAGGCGCAGGCCGTTAGGCGGCGCAGCGGAGTGACCTGATACATGCGGCGAGGGGTATCACCATAGCAGTATGATCCCTTCTTGTTTGCCCACCGCGCTTGGTGTACGTGGCGTGGTCCGTTGCTTGGCCGTCATGGGGCTAGTGATAGGCTTGGCGTGCAAGGACGCCGCGAGCCCACGGACCTGCATGGGCTCGTCGGATGCCGTTTTCCTCACAACGGTCCCAAACTTCGTCGCCCCGGTTTCGGAAATCAGAGTTGAGCGTGGTTGGACACCTGCGGGTTTCTATGAGGTCCAGTACAATCTGTGGTTGACCAGGCCCCCGGCGACCGCGCCTAATGTCGGCGTAATCCTGTCCGATACGGCTCCTCATCCGACCCCGGTGTTCGCGCGCGCGGGAGACGGAACAGTGAGTCCGACCACGGTATGCACGATCAACGTCGGAGACATGGTGGAGGTGTGGCACACTGGGCGCTGGGCTCTGGGATCGGCCGAGGCTCCTCCGGGCGACACTGCATTCGAGGCAGTGCAAGTCATCGTTCATCGATAGTTCCGGGTTCTTTTGTGAACGTTCTCATTCGGCGCCGCAGCTTAAGCGCACGCCGTTAGGCAGATCAAGTAAGGCACTTGCCAATGGAAATCCGCTCGATCGGATCATTCCTCGACTATTGGCGAACCATTCGCGGCCGTACGCGCCGCGTCGTGGCTTGTATTCCTCCGGACCAAATCGAGTGGAGCCCGCATCCCGGCAAGTTCACCCTCGGCGACCTCGTGCGACATCTCGCCACAATCGAGCGCTATATGTATGCAGAAACGGTGGCGGGACGCCCCAGCCGCTACGCGGGATGCGGCCGCCACCTTGCGGAGGGCTTCGAGGCGGTTGTGGCTTTCCTAGATGGTCTGGGGCTTGAATCGCTGGCGATTTTCGGAACGCTGACGGACGCGGACCTTGAACGGAAATGCCTCACCCCAGCCGGCACGCCGATCACCACCTGGAAGTGGCTGCGGGCCATGGTCGAGCACGAAGCCCACCACCGTGGCCAGATCTACTTGATGCTCGGCCTTCTGAACGTCCCCACGCCACCGCTCTACGGCCTGACCTCGGAAGAAGTCCAAGCGCGGTCTGCCTAACAAGCGCCTGAAGCTGACGGCGCCCGGCGTCTATGGTAGAATTCCATTTGTGAGCATTCCGGTTGAGCCCCGCAGCTTTAAGCGCGATCCGTTAGACGGCGCCCCTCGCAATGGGAGATGGACGCATGGGAGCTAGTGCCGCTGCAGCCGTGATGCTGATGAAGGAGAAGCACATCGTCGCCGCTTTTCGCCAAGCCGGCGCGCTTTCCCCCGCGGCAGCCATGACGCCAGCTGCGATTGGCATCGCGGAGCGGCTCGCGTTTCTGAAACTGAAACGCCGAGCGGTCCTCAAGGAATCGGGCTCCGGTCGCTTCTATCTCGACGAGGCGAGTTGGGAGGCGCTGCGGCGCATGCGGCGTCGCATCGCCCTTCTCCTCGGGCTGCTGGTGCTGGCGTTGGCGCTGTTGCCGCTCCTTCGTGGCTAGGCTTGGGCGCCGTCTAACAGGCGCCTGAAGCGTCGGCGGCCCGTCATCTGTGGTAGAATTGCGTTTGTGATCGTGAACGTGTGGCGCCGCAGCTTAAGCGCGATTCGTTAGGCGCCCCACGCCCTTCATTTAAGGACCAATATGAACGCCAGCCTGCTTCAGTGCCGGTATCTGGTGTCCTTGGCAGAACCCATCCTGGCTGGTCTCGACGATTCACACCGGGCCGTTGAGCCAGCGGTAGGAACCAAAACTGCTGGCTGGCTCATCGGACATCTGTCGGTCAGCGGGGATTTCGCTCGACGACTCTGTGGTCGGTCGGTTCAGTGTCCGAACGAATGGCGCGCGGCGTTCAATCCAGGCAGCCGGCCATCCATGGATCCCAATACCTACCCATCGATGGTCACTCTCTGCGATACCTTTCGACGCGTGTACGCAGACCTCTGCGAAGCATTTGTCGAAGCCGATCCCGCCGCGCTTGCGATGGCAAATCCATTTACACCAGCCCGCGCAGACTTTCCGACGGCCGGCGATTTTGTCGGCTACCTAATGAGCAGTCACTTGGCGTACCACCTAGGGCAGCTCGTGGCCTGGCGTGCAGCGGCCGGTCTAGGACGCCTCCAGCGCCCCGATTCGCTGGCCGCCTAACAAGCGCTTGAAGCTGACGGCGCGCGTACATTAAGGAATGAATCTTTCTTCAGCGCGCCGCAGCTTAAGCGCGATCCGTTAGACCGCCGCGATACGCTCCAATGCTCCACATGCTCGAAGTGATGGACAAGGAGCCGAGCCTCCGCGCGATCTGGGGCGCGGCGCTCCTTTTCGGAGTCGCGGGTTATGTCGGCACGCGGTTGCGTCGATGGCTAGTATTTCCGGCCCTCGCTCTGGTTGGAGTGCTCGCTTGGACGGAACTCGGTGGATTGTTAGACCCGCAGCTGGGTCCAGCCGTGATGCGGGAGGCGGGCATCTGGTACGTCGCGCAGGCTGGGGGAGCTCTCGCGCTGGCAGTGATCTTGTGCCTGCTGGGTCTGCTTCCGAAGCGTGCGGTCTAACACGCGCCTGAAGCTGGCGGCGCCGTCTTGCTGTGGTAGTGTTCTATTTGTGAAATCGTCAAGCTCGCGCGGCAGCTTAGGCGCACTTCGTTAGGCGGCCCTTCTACTCTATGCGGATACTCGCCGTGGTGCTGTTCGCTCTGAGCGCCTTTTTCATTTTCTATACGGTGCGGCTGTTCGCCGTGACCGGTGCTTTGACCCATACGCGCCCTGGCGGTCAGGGTGCGTACATCGGTGCGATCATCTTTCCCCTTCTCGCCCTTGTCTTTGCTTGGGCGGGTGTACGGTGTTGGGTTCGTGGGGGTAGAGCTGGTGGCCCGGACGCCTAACACGCGCTTCAAGCTGCCGGCGCCCTGCGCCTGGTAGTGCCCCGCGACCTCGTCAGCTCACCGCTTTCTTCACGAGCGCGCCGATCCTGGCCTCTTCGGTGGCAGTTAACTCCTTCAGCGCGAAGGCGACCGGCCACAGGGCGCCTTCGTCGAGGTTCGCCGTGTCGCTGAAGCCGAGCGTCGCGTACCTCGTCTTGAACTTCTGCGCGCTTTGGAAGAAGCAGACGACCTTGCCGTCCTTGGCATACGCGGGCATCCCGTACCAGAGTCTCGGCGAGAGGACTGGCGCGCTGGCTTTGATGATAGCATGGAGCCGCTTGCCCATGGCGCGATCCGATTCCGGCATCCCGGCGATCTTCGCGAGCACAGCGCGTTCCCCGTCCCCCTTGTCCGCGCGCGGGCCGCGGCGCGCGGCCGCCTTCAGCTCTTGGATGCGCTCCTTCATCGCGACTCGTTCCTCGTCCGTGAATCCCTTGAACTTCTTCTTGATCGCGGTGGTGCTCTTGGCGGACTTCTGCGTGTCCTTCTGTGGGCTCATGAGCTTCCTCATCGTGACTTGGCAGGAAACCTCGCCGCAGCGAGAATGCGGATCCGCGCTATTCTAACATGCGCCGCCTAACATGCGCCTGAAGCTGAAGGCGCGCATAGATTATGGAATGAGTCTTTCTCTTCAGCGCGCCGCTGATTAGGCGCACCCCGTTAGGCGGCACCCACGCCCGCCCGCTGGAGAACACCTGTGCCCTGGTCGCCGAGAGCTCGTGTCTTCTGGCCGATCCTCCTGACGCTCCTGATCGCCGACTGCACGACGAAGGAGCTGGCCGAGACCTATCTCGCGCCCGAGCATACGCCTCATAACGTGGCAGGGAGTGTTGTTCGCTTCACGCTCGCACACAATGCCGGTGCTGCCATGAGCCTGTCTCTGGGCCGATACTCGCGCATCGGCTTCTCGCTCGCAGCGCTGCTGGCCCTCTTCGTCCTCGTTCGGCTGTACATCGCCACGCCGGTGAACGCCCGCCGTCGTGCTGCCGCGCTGGCGCTCCTTGTCGGAGGGGCCGTCGGCAATCTCCTCAACCGTCTGCTATCGCCGCGAGGGGTCACCGATTTCATTGACATCGGCGTGCAGTCCTGGCGGTTCTGGACATTCAACCTAGCCGATACCGGGATTACCATCGGGGCGGCACTACTGCTTGTTGTGCTCTCTCGCGAGAGATCGTTCGGTGTGGGTGCTGCCTAACGCGCGCCAAACGGATCCATGAATTCGAATAGCACTAGGGGAAGGGGCCATGCGCATCGCAAGCTGGGGTCATGCGGTCTTTGCTGCGACCGTGATCACCCTCGGAATCTTGGGCCTGATCAAAGGCGATTTCACCCCGATATGGCTGCCCGTGCCCAAAGGTGTGCCCGCGCGCGAAGTACTGGCCTATCTCTGCGCCATCGTCTTTCTGCTATCCGGCATCGGGCTACTCTGGCAGCGCGCTGCCACCGTTGCTTCTCGGGTGCTGCTCAGCTTTCTCCTCGCTTGGCTGCTGCTGTTAGATGTGCCCCAACTCTTCCTCCATCCCGGGATGCAACTTACTTGGGCAGCCTGTAAGACCGCGGTGATGGTGGCGGCCGCCTGGGTTCTGTACGTCTGGTTCGCCGGCGACCGTGACCGGCAGCGCCTCGGTTTCGCCACCGGCGACACGGGGCTCCGCATCGCGAGGGCGCTCTACGGCCTGGCCTTGATCCCTTTCGGCATAGCTCATTTCACCTATATCGAGAGAACCACGTCGATGGTGCCTGGTTGGCTGCCATGGCATTTGGCCTGGGCGTACTTCTTTGGCTGTACCTTCATCGCCGCGGGCTTAGCGGTGCTCATCGGCGTGTATGCACGGCTGGCAGCAATGCTCTCGGTGTTGCAGCTGGGCATGTTCACGCTGCTGGTGTGGGTACCCATCGTGGCAGCAGGACCCAGCGCCTCGGATTGGGGCGAGTTCGTCGTCTCTTGGGCGTTGACGGCCGCCGCTTGGGTGGTGGCGGATTCCTACCGCGGCATGCCTTGGCTCGCCGTAAGCGCGATTCGTTAGGCGGCAAAGGAGGTGTCGGTGCACGTGGAGTCGTGTATGCCGGTTATCCCAAGCGCGGATCTCGAGAAGAGTCTGCGCTTCTGGGTCGAGGGTCTCGGTCTTACCATGGACCGAGCGATGCGGCAGGACGGCCGCCTCATCGGCTGTATGGTTCACAATGAGCGCTTGTGCTTTTGGCTCAATCAACGCGCAGGCACACCGATCAAGCCAGAGAACTACGAGGGCGTTCGACTCTACTGGGCGCCCCGTGATATCCACGGACTGAGGGCTCGCCTGGAAAGGCTAGGCTACGCCGTGTCAGAGATCACTGACCGCGATTATGGTCAGACTGAGTTCTTTGTGACGGACGATGACGGATATTCGCACTGCTTTGGAGTAACGACCACCAAGGGCGGCTAGCGCATGACTGATCGTGTGCCGCCTAACAAGCGTGGCAGCGGACCGTGACGCGGCAGCGCCGCAACGTCATCGTCCACATCGCAACCAGCGCGGACGGCTACATCGCGCGTCCTGACGGTGACCTCGAATGGCTGACGTCCCGCCCCGCGCCCAAAGGTTTCTATGGCATGAGCGCCTTCATGAGGACGATCGACACGAAGCTGCTCGGCCGGAAGACCTACGAGGTGAGCCTGCGCATGGGGGCGAAGTTCGACTCGAAGAGTCGGACCATCGTCTTCTCCCGTCACGCGCCACCCGCCGACCCCCCGTCAGGTGTGGAGTTCGTGAACGGTGCAATCGGCGCATTCGTGCGCCGTCTTCGGGAGCAGCCTGGTAAGGATATCTGGTTGATGGGCGGCGGGGAGCTCATCGCCTCCTTTCTTGACGAACATGCGATCGACGCGTTCGTCATCAGTATCGTCCCCGTGTTTATTGGGGATGGCATTCCACTCATAGCGCGGCGTCACCGCCACGTGCGCATGGATTTGCACTCCGTCGAGCGCTACGAGGATGGGCTGGTTCAACTGCGTTACCGCGTTCAGAACCACGAGTGACCCCGTGACGAGCGGTACAAAAACGAGCTGCAAGAGGTGGCAGAGGGTCAACAGGCCGTGCCATTCACGCCGGAGGAGTTTGCTGCCATGCGCGCACGGCACCGTGAGCACATTACCTTTGAGCCATAATTGTCAGTTCGAATCTGCCGAGGGGCGCCGCTTAACACGCGCCCGAAGCTTCAGGAGGTCCCATGAAAGCGTCTGCCCTGAGCATCACCAGGATCACGGCATTCAGTGTCGCGTTGGTCGTCCTTTCGACAACTGGGTCCGCGCCCGCGGGCCACGCGCGAAGTCCGGCCGGTGCTGACCAGTGTCCCGCACGCCTCGCAACCTTCGATACGCTCGATTTCGACGTCTTCAGTAACCAGAAATGGCCCCGTTTGTCCGAGAGTCACGCGAACGACATCGTCGTGACGTGGCCGGATGGTCATGAGACGAGCGGGATCGCGCGGCACATCGACGATCTCAAAGGCATGTTCGTCTATGCACCCAACACGAACATCGCTGTTCATCCCATCCGGATCTGCTCGGGTGACTATACTGCGGTGACCGGGATCATGACCGGCACGTTTTCACGTCCAATGCCGACCGGCGATGGTAAGACAATCGCCGCGACGGGCAAGTCGTTCCGGCTTACTATGGCGACGATCGGTCACTGGAAGGGCGCCACCATGGACCACGAATGGCTTTTCTGGGACAACCACGAGTTCATGCGACAGATCGGTTTGGCCCAATGAGGCGCACCCCGTTAGGCGGCTGGAGTCAGCACGCTACTTATTCGAGAGCTTGAACGGACCCGAGACGAGACGCTGCAGTGCTTCGCGCTTGAGCCTCGCGACCTCGCGCGAACCTACGCGCCAGGTAAGTGGTCAGTCAGTTATATCCTTCACCACCTCTCGGATAGCGAGACCGTTTTTTTCGATCGCATCCGTCGAGTGCTTAGTGAGCCGCGTCCGGTCGTATGGGTGATGGATCAGGACGCGTGGGCCAAGGGACTCGACTATTCACAGGTGCCGCTAGAGCTCTCCCGGCAGGTATACGAATCGGTTCGCAACGCAATCATCTACTATGCTCGTGTGCACTATGAGCGGAGCGGCCACCTGGAGTTCGTGCATAGTGTAGACGGCGTGCGCACGTTGCGGGATGAATTCGACAAGACAGCCGCTCATAATGAACATCACTTGAGTCAAATCAGGTTAGCGCTTTCGACATGCAAGCTAGACGCCTAGCGTCGTTGAGAAATCTCTGAAGGGAAAACGCTGTGAAGCTATTAATCGTCACGCTCTGCGTCGTCTCTGCGCTCAGCGGTCTCAGCGCGCAGGCGCCTGCCTGGGAGCCGTCCCTAGGACACACGCAAATCCCGATATGGTCTGGCATGCCCCCTGATGCGCACCAGGCCTCCGGGGCGGAGGTCGCTACGACAACGATGAACGATCACCTCGTCGCGGGCAGGCCTTGGACTTACATAAGCTGCGGTCGTCGTGTTTCCCGGCGGCGGCTATCAGATCTTGGCCATCGACCTCGAAGGCACGGAGGTCTGTGACTGGCTGACAGCCAAGGGGATCACGTGCGTGCTGTTGAAGTATCGCGTCCCGAATTCCGGGCCGTCGGATTTCGCTGTGGCGCTTTATCCGGGACATTTGTGGATTGACTATGACAAGTTCGAGTTGAATCCGCAGATTCATGTCACTCGCAATACGCCGCCGACGTTCTTGCTGCAGGCCGAGAATGATAAGGTCGACAACGTCAATCAGTCGCTGGTTTACTTCATTGCGCTGAAGAACGCGGGCGTGCCCGCGGAAATCCATCTGTACGCGGAAGGTGGGCACGCGTTTGGGCTGCGGCGCACGAAGCTTCCCATTACGGGATGGCCGCAGTTAGTGGAGACGTGGCTGGCAACGATCGGAATGATTTCCGAGTAGGCATGCGGAGGGATCTGCGCGGCCCCCTTTGAAGAACTCCTTAGGCCTCGAATCCGGCACCGTTCGCGTCGTCGCGTATTACCCCGGCTGGCCAGCCCTCTTTGGCGCCGAGGCGGCGCGATTGCGTAAAGCTTGTCCGCTGCCGCTGCAGCTCGAGCATGTGGGCAGCACAGCGGTTCCTGGGCTGAGTGCCAAACCGGTGCTCGACATTTTAGCTGGCCATCCACCTGCAATATCGGCGTTGGACTATGTGAAGCCGCTGGAATCAGCAGGGTACGAGCATCGCGGCGATCGCGGGATTCCCGGCCACCAGTTTTTTCGCCGCGGTCAGCCTCGCGCCTACCACATCCATCTGGTGGCGGAACAGGGGAAGCTCTGGCGTGACTATCTCGCGTTTAGAGACTATCTGCGTACGCACGCCGACGCGGCACGCCGTTATGGGGAGCTGAAGCAGGCTTTGGCGCGACAGTTCCCGCGAGATCGCGAGGCGTACATCGAGGGTAAGGCTGTCTTCGTCGCAGAGATCCTGCGTCTGTGGTAAAATTGCGGTTGTGAACGTGAAAGCGTTGAAGACCCTCCCGATCTTTCTAGCCGCATGGATACTGGCCGGTCTCGGTGCAGTGATCGGCTCGATGCTTGGGAACGCTGCAGGGAAGTCCGGACTCTTCGTCGGGGCGACCGTAGGGGGGATATTAGGCGTCACGGCGGCCGTGGGACTGGCTTCCAAGTTCCAATGGCTCGCGCCGGCTGATCGCTCGAGCGGTCTGATTGGGGGGATTATCGGATTTGTCGTCGCCGCTCCGGTCGCGGCGGCGAACTTCCACACGCCCGTGACGCCCGTCCTTATTTGTGCGCTCGCGGGAGTGGGGGTGCTGCTTGGGGTAGGGTTTGCACGGGGCTGGCGACGGAGTTCTTGAGCCTGCCCAGCTTCCAGTTCGGTCTCTCCGCAAAGCTCGTCGACATCACGACCCTTAACGTGGACGCCATCGTCAACGCCGCCAACTCGGAGCTCGCTCCCGGTGGAGGTGTTTGCGGCGCTATTCATGCCGCCGCCGGTCCCGAACTCGCGCGGGCATGTGCGCGCCTTGGCGCCTGCCCATCCGGAGATGCGCGAATTCCGAGTTCTGTGACCGAAGTCATATTCGCGTGCTTCAGTCCAAGCGTCCTGGCGGCCTACGCGGCGGAGGGGATTGAGGTAGAATTGCATTTGTGAACATCCTGATTATCTGACCCTTTGGACCGAATCATGGACCTCCTGCCCCTAGATGCATCTCACGACGCTCTGCTCCAGTCCCTCCAAGTTCAGGAGGACGTCTGGGAATTCCTCGGCCCGCTCCCCGAGCCAGGTGAAGGTAGCACGGAGCGGCTCTTCGTCGTCATGGAAGGACGCGTGCCGCTCGGTATTGGCGGGTTGATCAGATCTCAAGCGTTCGATGGGAAGGACTTCGAGGTCGTGTGCGCGATGCGGTCGGAAACGCAACACCGCGGACTCGCGAAGCGCGCGTGCGAATTGATTCTCAAATGGGCATTTGAGACAGCCAAAGTCGAGCGCGTCATTGCCTGCATCGATGACCATAACGAGGGGGCGCGATCGATTGCCATGAAGATCGGCATGAAGGAACTCTGCGCGCTGCCTCCTCGCCGAACCGTCTACGTGAAGTATCGCGACGAGCGCAGCCTGACACGCGCCTGAAGCAAACGGCGCAAGCTCGAATGAAGAGGAACATATGCCACCTCGCCTCCGGCTCTTCTTTTCGATCCTTACCGGCGCCCTGTTACTCATCCCGGCCCTCGCGCTCTACCGGGAGCTCTCGAGGCGCTCTGATATCTGGTGGACGCCACCACCCATGGCGCTTTCGCTCTCCGAGAGCCAGGACCGAGTCGAGATCTACGTTCGCGGCAAACCGCTCGGCGCGCTGCTCGAGGCGAAGCAGCTCTCCGTTGCAGACGCGGGAGCGACGACCGCGTTAGGTGTGCAAGACATCGGGCTTCGTTTCAATAACTGGGACCGAGTGAGAGCCACTCGACTCCCGCTGCTGCTCGTGTACGCGGCCGCCTGCGGCGCAGGAGCGGTGCTCCTGCTTGTCATTGCTACCGGGCGCCTTGCCTATCGAGGCGAGACGCGACCGCTCGCTGTCTGAGGCGTTGCCTAGACCGACTCGTGTATCGCAGACGCCGCATTCACCGCACCCGATCCGTCCAAGTTCGGCTGCGCAGCGCTCAAGGGGAGGAGTTCGTCTTCACCTCATCCCACAACTTGTCGAGCTCTTCCAGGGAAGCGCGGCCCATTTCGAGGCCGCGCTCCTCTGCGAGCTTTTCCATTTTTTCAAACCGCCGCGTGAACTTGGCGTTCGCACGTTCGAGCGCCTGCCCGGCCTCGATCCCGTGCTTGCGCGCGAGATTCACCGCCGCGAACAGCAAGTCACCGATCTCTTCTTCGATCGTTTCCCGTCTCCCGTTTCCCGTTTCCCGTTCCAGCTCGGCTGTCTCTTCCTTCACCTTCTCCAACGGTCCCTTCGCGTCCGGCCAGTCGAATCCAATACCCGCAGCACGTTCCTGGAGCCGATATGCCATAAGCAATGGCGGCAGCGTCGCGGGAAGGCCCGCGAGCGTGCTGCGCTTGCCTCCGGCGCGCGGCTCCCGCCGCTTCACGAGCTCCCACCCGGCGTGATCGTCACGGCTCATCCCAGCTTCGCCGAAGAGATTTGGATGGCGCCGCCACATCTTCTGTTCCAGCGTGTGTGTGACGACCTCGGCATTGAACTGCGAGCGCTCCTCGCCGATCACGATCTGAAACGCGAGATGCAGCAGCAGATCACCCAGCTCGTCCCGCATGGCCTCCGGGTCGTCGGTCTGGATGGCGTGATCGAGCTCGAGAGCCTCTTCGACCAGATATGGACGGAGAGTTTGGGGGGTCTGCGCGCGGTCCCACGGGCAGCGCTGCCGCAGTTCGCGTACGAGTCCCAGAGCACGTCCAAGCGCTGAATCGCCTTGCATTTAGCCTCCGGGCCGGGTATCATACCCGCGCCTGTGAGCGTGTCAACGAGCGGCGAGTCCTGGGTGGAAGTGAACGTGGAAGCCCTCGTCGACAACGCCCGAACGGTAGCAAAGATAGCAGACACTCGGCTCCTCCCTGTCGTCAAGGCGAATGCGTACGGGGTCGGAGCCGTCCTAGTCTCTAAGGCTCTTGAGCCGCTCGATCCCTGGGGCTACGGCGTCGCCACGATCGAAGAAGGTGCGGAGCTGCGCGCGGCCGGCATCACGCGGCCCATCCTGGTGTTCACGCCGGCGCGCGCGCGACTGTTCGATGAGTACGACCGCCAGCAGCTGACCCCGGCGCTCGGCGACGCCGGGAGCATCCTCGAATGGACGACGCGTGGCGACCGTCCTTTCCATATCGAGATCGACACGGGCATGAGGCGCGCCGGCGTGCGCTGGGACGAGGTCGATGAGTTGGGCGAGGCGGTCGACTCGCCGTCGTTCGAAGGATGCTACACGCACTTCCAGTCGGCCGACCGGCAGGACGGGTCTGCGGAGCGGCAGCTCGAGCGGTTTTTGAAAGCAGTGCAGCGCTTGCCGCGCCGGCCGGCGCTGCTCCACGTGGCCAATAGCGCCGCCGCGCTCCGCGGGAAGCAGTTCGCGTTCGACTTGGTCCGTCCGGGCATCTTCCTGTATGGCGGACTCCCCGCCGCAGGGCTGCCTGCGCCGAAGCCGGTCGTGAGCGTCCGAGCCCGAGTTATCAGTGTGCGACGCGTGCGCGAAGGCGAGAGCGTGAGCTACCTCGAGAGTTGGGTTGCGCCACGAGATACCGTGATCGCGACCCTTAGAATCGGGTACGCCGACGGTATCCGGCGTGACGCGGGGGGGGGCTCGAGTGGTAAAGCGCAGGTCCTATTGCGCGGCAAGCGCTGTCCCATCGTGGGATTCGTGCAGATGGACATGACACTCGTGGACACGGGCACACTCGAGGTGCAGGTGGGAGATGTCGCGACGATCGTGGGCGCGGAAGCCAAGGAGCGGATCACGCTGGAGGAATTCGCGGCCTGGAGCGGCGAGGTGCCGCATGAGTTCCTCACCGGACTCGGCGCCAGAATGCCGCGAGTCGTCGTGTGAAGTATGGGACCGGCCGGGCGGCGATCATTGTCCTCGACGGACTCGGCGCCGGGACCGCACCCGACACAGCGGCGTACGGTGACGCGGGATCGGACACGCTGGGTAATGTCGCGCGGGCGGTCGGTGGACTGGAGCTCCCCAACCTGGAAGGGTTGGGATTAGGCAAGTGCCACGACGGGACCGGCATCGCGGGGCTGGCGCGGGATGTGAGTCCCACGGCCGCGCATGGAATCGCGCAGCCGGCGTCGGCGGGCAAGGACAGCACAACGGGTCATTGGGAAATCTGCGGCGTGTTGTTGGCGAAGGCGTTTCGGACGTATCCGCGCGGCTTCCCCGTTTCGCTCTTGGACGAGTTCGCGCGCCGCACCGGGCGGGGGTGGCTGGGTAACAAGGCGGCGTCCGGGACCGCCATCATCGCGGAGCTCGGCGCCGAGCACCAGCGCACGGGCAAGTGGATCGTCTATACATCCGCGGACTCAGTTTTTCAGATTGCGGCGCACGAGGGCACCGTGCCGCTGGCGGAGTTGTACAAGGCGTGCGCCGTCGCCCGCGCGATGCTCACCGGCGAGCAGGCCGTCAGTCGCGTGATCGCGCGTCCCTTCGACGGGGGGGGCAGTGCAGGGGCCTACCGCCGCACGGCTCATCGCAAAGATTTTTCGATCGCGCCGACCGGAACGACGCTGCTGGATCTGATGGCCGACGCGGGCGTCGAGCGAATTGGCATCGGCAAGGTGGACGACCTGTTCGCCGGGCGAAACATCAGCAGCGAGCACACCCCGACGAATGCCGACGCCTACCGGCTCATCGAGCGGGCGCTCGATACGCTCGAGACGGGGTTCGTGTTCGTCAACGTGATCGAATTCGATCAGTCGTGGGGGCACCGCAATGATGTGTCGGGGTTCCATGAGGGTCTCAAGGAGCTGGATGCGTGGATCCCGCGCCTGCTCGCGCGCCTGCGCCCGGATGATCTGGTGATACTCACGGCCGATCACGGCAACGATCCGACGACGCCGTCGACCGATCATTCTCGCGAGGTCGTCCCGGTACTCGTCCTGGGCCCGAGCGTGCATCCCGTTCCGCTGGGCACGCGCCGCACGTTCGCCGACCTGGGGCAGACGGTCGCGGAGTACTTCGGGCTACCCGCACTCGCCGCGGGAACGTCGTTTCTCAGGGACGTTTCGGCTTGAACGACTTGGTGCAACGTGCGCGGGAAGCGATGCGACACGCCTGGGCGCCGTACAGCAATTTTCACGTGGGCGCCGCCATCGAGGCGGCGGACGGGAAAGTGTACGTCGGCTGCAACGTCGAGAGCGCGTCGTACGGGCTGACGATCTGCGCGGAGCGCATGGCGCTCGGCGCCGCAGTCGTGGGTGGCGCCCGGCAGCTCAAGCGCATCGTCGTCACGACGGACGTCGATCCGCCGGCGGCGCCGTGTGGTGCCTGTCGCCAACTGCTGGCGGAGTTCGGCCTGGAGCTGGAAGTGACCGCGGTGGGGCCATCCACGCAGAAACGGTGGACGCTGGCCGCGCTGTTACCCGATGCTTTCACAAGGGAGACGTTGGATCGGTGATGCGTCGACTCGGTTCGCTCCTCTTCCTGGTTGCCGTGGCGGCGTGTGGCGAGAATTCGACGTCGCCGGGCGTCTGCCCCAACTTCTGTCCGGGCGGATCGATCAGCATTCAGGATACGGTTTTCGGGGCAATTATCAGCCGCGATTCCTCCTTCCGGGGATACGTGCAGAGCTATCAGGCGACCCTGATGCTGGCCACGGACTCGCCGGGCGTGATCGAGAGCCGGCCGTTCTTCACGACGCAAACGATGATCACGCGGAAAGCGCCGAAGGCGGGCGATACGACGACCGTGCCGATCGTCGTGGACTCCGTTCGGTTGCGGCTCGTCATCCCGCATCGCGACAAGCAGGCGACCAACCTGCGGCTCAAACTGTTTCAGCTTCCCGTGACGGCCGACTCGACGTCCGATTTTGCATCGCTCGATCCGTATTTCACGGCGCCGCCCGTCGACAGCGTCAATATCTCGAATCTCCTCGCGCTGCCCAAGACGACGGACTCGGCCATCATCAGTTTCTGGAAGGACTCGATCCGCGTCGACACCGCCGGCAACGTGCTCCAATTCCAATCCGACTCGTCACTGCTCCTCTCCCTGAAGCTCGATTCGTTGCAGGCGCCGCTCAGCACCACCGACTCGGGGCGTGTGGCCTACGGCTTCCGGGTCGCGGCGGACTCGTTCGCGAGTCTCGGGGTGTCGACCTTGGAGAGCTCGTCAGGCCCGCAGCTGCATTGGTACTATCACTACACGATTCCCGATACGGTATCGACCAAGCCGGACAGCGTCGTGAATGCCGATCAGGCTGTCACGGCGCGCTTCGACAACTTCGTGTTCGATCCGCCGTCGGCGCCGCTCGATTCCAATTTGACGGTCGGCGGCGTGCCGTCGGCCCGCACGTTCCTCCGCGTCGCGATGCCGGCGTTTCTCCACGACAGCATCGACGTGGTCCGCGCCACGCTGGTGCTCGTACCGGTCAACGCGGTGCCGGGCGTGCCGAGCGACTCGTTTGCGCTCGAAGGCCGCAACGTGACTACGGACATCGGCGCCAAATCGCCGCTCGGGACCACCTCGTCATTGATCGCGACCACCTTCATCCACATCGGATCACCGGATACGGTGCGGCTCGAGGTCACGAACCTGGTGCGCGCCTGGTCGCTCGATACGACGCAAGTGACCACCATTCTCCTCCGGCAGCTGCCGGAGGGGGCGACGTACACCCAGGCGCGGTTCTATTCGTCGCGCGCGCCGGCATTCCGGCCGTCGCTCCAGGTGACGTACGTCCACCGCTTCCAATTCGGGAAGCCATGAGGACCACCGCTCTGGTATGCCTGGCGCTCCTGGCGGTCGGCCACCTGGCCGCGCAGGACTCGCAATTCGGCATCAAAGGTCTCGGGACGCCCGGCAAATCGGAGAGCGTGCGTGCGCGCACGACGGGCGGCGCCTTCGCGCCGTTCGACCCGTTCTCGCCGCTCACCGACGCGTCGCTCGCGGATGCGCGGCGCATGAGCGCGAGCATCTCTGGCGGCACGTCGTGGCGCACGCTCGAGCCGACGGGCGCCGCGCAGGCCTCGCTCCGGGGGACACGGTTTCCCGCGCTCGTGATCGCTGGGCCGGTAACCCCTCGTATCGTGGTCGGTGGCGGCTTTGCGACATATCTCGATCGCACCTTCGGGGTCCGGATCCAGGACACCATCGACCTGCGCGGCGTCCAGGAGCCGATCACGGACGAGATCACGAGCGACGGCGCCGTTTCGGATCTCCGACTCGCTGCCGCCGTCCGACTGCATAGTCGCGTGGCGCTCGGCCTCGGGTTCCATCTGCTCACGGGCTCCACACGGGTCGTTGCCACGCGCAGGTTCGCCGATAGTACCACCTACCGCACCTCCACCGCGCGCGACGAGGTAGCGTACGCCGGAAAAGGCGGCTCGGCGAGCCTACTGCTCGATGTGACGCGCGATCTGCGCCTGGCCGGCTGGCTTCGGTCCGACTCGAGACTCCGCGCGGACATCAGCGGCCGCCAGATCACCGACAACGATCTGCCGCTGACCTACGGGACGGGCGTGCTCTGGCGGGCGGGAACCCAGGCGAGCCTCGCGGGAACGGTGACGTGGCGCAATTGGGCGACGAGCGGTGCGGGCGCGGATTCGACCGTGCACGACACGTTCAACTGGTCGGTCGGTGCGGAGATCGGCTCGTTGCATACGCCCATCCGGTTGGGCGTGCGCGGTGGACAGCTTCCCTTCGGTATCGGCAAGACGCCCAGCGAGGTCGGCTTCTCAGCGGGGCTGGGACGACAGTTTTCCGGTGGCCGCGGCCGGCTCGACTTTGGTCTCGAGCGTCTCGAGCGCAAAGGAACCGGACTCACCGAACGGGTGTGGACGTTCTTGGTCGGGCTGACGGTGCGGCCGTGAAGGTTTATTTCCACACGTTCGGGTGCAAGGCCAACCAGTACGACACCGAGCGCGTACGCCAGGCATTCGATGAAAGTGGCGGGGTCGTGGTGGATGATCCTGCGCTCGCTGATATCGCCGTCGTCAATTCCTGCACCGTAACGAGCGAGAGTGAAGTCAAGTTGCGGCGCTTCGTGCGCCACATCGCGAAGGCGAGTCACGCGCAAACGATCGTGATGGGCTGTGCGGCGGCGCTCGACGATGGAACAATCGCCGCGTTGCCGTCGGTGCGCGCCGTGGTGGCAAACGCGGATCCGGTGACGGTATTACGCGCTGCAGGCGTGGCGTCGCGTATAGGCGCGCAGCATGCTGCACCCCTACATCGCGGCGACAAATGTCGTGCGCTGCTGAAAATCCAGGATGGGTGCGACGAGCACTGTACATTTTGCGCGACGACACTTGCTCGTGGCGCGAACCGCTCGCGATCGGTCGCAGAGCTCGTCGCCGAGGCGCGGACACTGGCCGAGCACCACGCCGAGATCGTGCTGACCGGTGTGCATATCGGGACCTATGGACAGGACACGTCTCACGACGGCGCGTCGGCACGTCACACCCTTGGTCAGTTGCTTGAGAGGCTCATCGAAGCGGTTCCATCGGTGCGATTTCGGCTGTCGAGCGTCGAAGCGACCGAAGTTGACGACACGCTGGCGAGGCTATTGATCGAGGCGCCGCGCAATCTGGCCGCGCACCTGCACGCACCATTGCAGTCTGGCTCGAACCGCGTTCTCAAACGGATGGGCCGGCGCTGGTATACGGCCGAGTCGTATCGGGCGCGGATCGAGTGGCTGGCGGAGCGGCTCCCCGTGTTTGGTTTAGGCGCCGACGTGATCGCTGGATTCCCGGGCGAAAGCGAGGACGATCATCAAGCCACGCTGACCGTCCTGCGGGCCCTGCCATTCACCTATCTGCATGTGTTCCCATTCTCTGTGCGCCCCGAGGCGGCGGCGGCGCGTCTTCCCGGTCAGCTTCCCCCGGAGGTCATCCGTGAGCGGGCGCGGGAGCTGCGTGAGGTGGGGGAGACGAAAGGCGCAGCCTACCGGACGCGCCGCAGCGGGCAGACGGCTGATGGCGTGGTTTCCGGCCGCCAGCAGGGCCGCCTCGAGGTGATGACGGAAGATTATCTGAGCGTCTATCTTGATACGGATCTGTGGGACGGGCGTCCCCGCTTCGAGGTGACGGTCAACTGACGATGCGGCGCGTATACATCGAGACGTACGGCTGCCAGATGAACGTCTCGGATTCCGAGCTGATGTTCGGCGTCCTGGGACGTGAAGGATACGTGCGCACGGATGATCCGGGTGAGGCGGACGTGCTGCTGGTCAACACCTGTGCCGTGCGCGATCACGCCGAGCAACGGGTCCTCGGTCGCATAGGTGAATTGAAGCGCTACAAGCGGCCCGGTGACGTAATGGGGGTCGTCGGGTGCATGGCCCAACGTCTGGGACCAAAGCTCTTGGCCAGGGTGCCCCAGGTGGATCTCGTGATCGGTCCGGACGGCTACCGAGCGCTGCCCGAGCTCATCGCGCGCGCGCGCGACGGTGAGCGCGCCGCCGAGGTCACGTTCAAGGCGTGGGAGCATTATGAGGATGTCCCTCCTGCGCGCGACAATCCGACCTCGGCATTCGTGACGGTACAACGTGGCTGCGATTATCGGTGCACCTTCTGCGTCGTTCCGATGACGCGCGGCCCGGAGCGGAGCCGTAAGTTGGCCGACGTGGTGGGTGAGGTCGCCCGGTTGGCGGGCGCGGGCACCACCGAGGTCACGCTCCTTGGGCAGACGGTCAACAGCTATCACGACGGCGAGCACGACTTCGCCGACCTCTTGCGCGCGGTTGGTGCGGTGGACGGCATCCGACGCCTGCGCTTCACGTCGCCCTATCCGACCGACTTCACGCCGCGCGTGCTCGCCGCGATGGCCGAGACTCCCGCTGTTTGCGAACACGTGCATCTGCCGGTGCAGAGCGGCAGCTCGCGTACGCTCAAGCGGATGCTGCGGCGCTACGATCGTGATCGCTACCTGGAGGTCGTGGCCGCGTTGCGCGCCGCCATTCCTGGGATCGCCCTGTCGACCGACATCATCGTCGGATTCCCCGGCGAGACCGAGGCTGACTTCCAGGAGACGTTGTCACTCGTCGAAGCAGTCGCATTCGATGACGCGTACACATTCAAGTATTCGGTGCGAGACGGCACGCCCGCCGTCAAGATCAAGGATCACGTTCCGGAGCAGACGAAGACCGCGCGGATCGGCCGGCTCATCGAGGTGGTCCGGCGCGTGGCGAAACGAAAGAACGTGGAGCTCGTCGGCTCAGCGCACGAGGTGTTGGTCGAAGGACCGGCGAAGCGCGGGGATCTGCTGCAGGCACGCACGCGTACGAACAAGATCGCGCTGCTCGAGGGGCCGCTGGACTGGATGGGGACATACCGGCGCGTACGCTTCACCGGCACGACCGGATCGACGTTCACGGCCTGGCCATTGGAGAAGGAGACGCAGGAGCTCGTCAGCGCGTGGCAGTAACGAACGTGACGTTGGAAATCGTCCAGCGCGAGTACCAGAGTCTGCGCGACACGTTCCCGAAGTTCTGCGGCTGCGACACCTGCCGGGGCGACGTGCTGGTCTTTGCCCTCAATCGCCTCAGCCCGCACTATGTCTCAACACGCCAGGGCGAAATCCTGACGGAGCTGTCGCTTCGGAGCGATCAGGAAAAGGCGAAGCTGGATGTCGCGCTCCTGGAAGGCTTCCGCAAGGTCGCGCTCGCCCCTCGCTGTGGAGCGAAACCCACGCAGCTGTAGTCTAGGCCGGCGGTGCGCCCGCCGATCCTCTATCTCGCCGTTGCTTTCGCCGCTGGATTGGCGGCGGCGCTCCAAGGCGCGGAACTGCACGTAACGGCGCTGCTGGTGTTGGGCGGCGCGGCGGTGCTGTGGCGCCGAGCGCCGCTCGGCACGGCAGTGGGCGTGATGCTGGTCGCCGGCGTGCTGTGGGGCGGCGCCGCACTGCGCGAACGGCGCGCGTCGTGCGCCGGACAGTGGTCGAGGCAAGCTTCGCTGACACGCGACACTCGCGCCGCGAGCGTCCAGCTCACCGACCCCGTTCCCGCGCCTGGCGGCATCGTCGACGCGGCCGTCCGCGGCGGCCTCTGTCGCGGCTCGCTCACCATTCGGTGGCCGGATGGCCATCCCGCCAACGGCGGCACCACGTGGATCGTCGCTGGTCGCTTCCTCCCTGACGCGCGAGGCGGGATCCTCGTCGCTCGGAGAGTCCGCGAGCTCGATGCGGTGCCGCGCGGGCGGGGCGCCTTGCGCGATCGGATCGCCGAACGCAGCCGCCGGCTGTTCGGCACGCGCGCGCCGCTCGTGGACGCGCTGGTTATCGCGCGACGCGCGGAGCTCGATGCCGAGCTCCGCGAGCGCTACACGCGGTCGGGACTCGCCCATCTGCTGTCGATCTCGGGACTGCACGTCGGCTTTTTTGCGGCCTGGCTGAGCCTGCTGCTCAAGCGACTGCGGCTTGGGGCACGCGCCCGATTCTTCGCGGGAACCACGGTGATGCTCGCGTACGTGTGGCTGCTCGGCTTTCCCGCACCCGCGACGCGCTCGGCGGCGATGCTGGCGCTGCTGGAGATGGGGAAGCTGCGGCAACGCGTCGTTGCGCCGAGGGGACTGGTCGCACTCGCGGCGCTGTGTGTGATGCTGGGCGATCCGTGGTCTGTGCAGTCTGTCGGTGCGTGGTTGTCGGTGGCAGCCGTGGCGGCGGTGATCTGGGCGGGCCGGGCGACCGAGCGCCACCCCAAGCTGGTGCGCGTGCTCGCGCCGGCCGCGGCGGCAACGCTCCTGACTGCCCCGATCACCGCCTACGCGTTCGGCACAGTCGCCCCGATCGGCGTGCTGGCGAACCTCGCCGCCATTCCGCTGGCGGGGCTCGCGGTCCCCGGCCTCATGGTCGCGCTGCTGCTGTCATCCAGTTGGTTGGCGGCTGGCGCGGGGTTGTGCCTGGCGCTGCTCGACGTCGTCGCCCGCACCGCGGCGGCGCTGCCTGGCGGTCATTTCGTCATGATCGCGGGGCCTCCGGCGGCCGCGCTGTGGCTGGCAATCGTTGTCCTCGCCTGGTGGCTCTGGACCTCTCCCCGGCGGCGCTGGACCATCGCAGCTCGGGTGTGCTTCACGGCCGCCCTCCTCTCACTTGCCGGGCTGATTCGTGGCTTTTCGCGTCTTACAGATTGCGTCTGCCTGACCGTAAGTTTCCTAGACGTTGGGCAGGGCGACGCGATTGCGCTGCGCAGTCCCGCCGGGCGGTGGGTGTTGATTGATGGTGGGCCTCGGGGGCCGCAGGGGGATGCCGGCCGACGCGTCGTGGTGCCGTTTCTCCGAAGCAACGGCGCGACGCAACTGGCGGCGATTGTCGCCACGCACGCGCATCTCGATCATTTCGGCGGCCTGTCGGCCGTGCTCGACGCGTTCGACCCGACGTATGTGCTCGAGCCCGGTCAGCCCGTGCCGGATGCGGGATATCTCGGGTTCCTCGGCGCGGTCGAGAGTGATGGCGCGGAGTGGCGCCCCGCGCGCCGCGGCGATCGGCTGAATGTGGACGGCGTGGCGATCGAGGTGTTGAGTCCGGACTCCGCCTGGGCGGTGAGCCAGACCGACATCAACGAGGAATCGGTCGTACTACTCGTCACCTACGGCGGCACGCGCCTGCTGCTCGCTGGCGACGCGGGGATCCCCACTGAGGGGCAGCTCGCGGGACACGTGGGGCGGGTGACGTTGCTGAAAGTCGGGCATCACGGGTCACGTGGCGCGACGTCGAACCGCTGGCTCGATGAGCTGCAGCCGGTCGAGGCAGTCATCAGCGTGGGAACCAAGAATCGCTATGGTCATCCCGCGCCCGAGACGCTCGAGCGGCTACGAAAACATGGCGTCACCGTGCTCCGCACCGATCAACGGGGTACGATCACCTTCACCGTCTCGAGTCATGGCACGCTCGCAATCGCCGACGTCGGTCATCACGATTGAGCGGTTCATCATGGAGCAGGAGCGGCTCCACCCGGAGGCCACGGGCGAGCTGTCGAACCTGCTCTACGATTTGTGCCTCGCCGCCAAGATCATCTCCCGCCAGGTACGGCGCGCCGGGCTCACCGATATCCTCGGCGAATTCGGCGCGATCAACGTCCAGGGCGAGGTGCAGCAGAAGCTCGACGTGTTCGCCAACGAGACCGTGCGGCACAGCGTCGAGCACACGGGCCGCGTGTGCGTCGTCGCCTCGGAGGAAGACGAGCACCCAATTCCCATACCGATTCGCGAGGACCGGCGTGGTGGCAAGTACGTGCTGATGTACGATCCGCTCGACGGTTCGACCAACATCGGCGTCAACGTCTCCATCGGCACCATCTTTTCCATTCATCGGCGCAGAGCCACGAAGAAAGGCCCCGGTTCGCTCGCCGACTGTCTGCAGAAGGGCCGCGCCCAGGTCGCCGCCGGCTACATCCTCTATGGCTCAAGTACGATGCTCGTTTACACGACGGGGCAGGGCGTGCACGGCTTCACCCTCGATCCCACCATCGGCGAGTTTCTGCTGTCGCACCCCGACATCCGTTCGCCTGACGTCGGCACGTATTACAGCGTCAACGAGAGTCACTGGAACAAGTGGGCGCCCGGCATGCAGCGCGTCGTCGCCGCATTCAAGAACGGCGACAGCGGCCGCGTCGAGGCGAAGAACGCACGCTACATCGGCTCGCTCGTAGCCGACATCCACCGCAACCTGATGTCCGGTGGCGTGTTTCTCTATCCGGCCGACGCCAACGCTCCGCAGGGAAAACTGCGCCTCTTGTACGAGGCGGCCCCACTCGCGTTCGTCGTCGAGCAAGCCGGCGGGGCGGCGATCGACGGCGACCGCGACATCCTCGATATCCAGCCCGCGGCGCTGCATCAGCGCACGCCGCTTATCATCGGCTCCAAGCGGGACGTGGCGTTCGCCCGCGCGGTGCTCGCAGGCAAATGACGAAGGACAAGGGGTACTACGGACCGGACGATTGGCCAGGGCGTGCCGAGCGTGACCTCGGCCTGCCCGGTGAGCCGCCTTTCACGCGTGGTCCCTATCCGACCATGTATCGCGGCCGGCTGTGGACGATGCGCCAGTACGCGGGGTTCGGAACGGCCGAGGAGACCAACGAGCGGTTCCATCATTTGCTGGAGGTGGGGCAGACCGGTCTCTCGGTCGCGTTCGATCTGCCGACGCAAATGGGATACGACTCCGATCATCCCAGGGCGGAAGGAGAAGTCGGGCGAGCGGGTGTCGCGATCGACAGCGCCGAGGATCTCGAGCGGTTGTTCCATGGCATCCCGCTCGATCGCGTGTCGACATCCATGACCATCAATGCCACTGCGGCGATTCTGCTGGCGATGTACATCGCGGTGGGCGAGGAGCAGGGCGTTCCGCTCGGCAAGCTCGAGGGTACGCTGCAGAACGACATTCTCAAGGAATACATCGCCCGCGGCACCTACATCTATCCGCCCGAGCCCTCGTTGCGACTGGTCGCCGAGGTCTTTCGGTTTACCTCGCGCGCCAAGATGAGCTTCAACCCGATTTCGATTTCGGGCTATCACATGCGGGAGGCGGGTGCCACCGCGGTTCAGGAAATCGCCTTTACGTTCGCCAACGGCCTCGAGTATGTGCGTCGGGCACGATCCGCCGGGCTCGCGGTGGAAGACTTCGCTCCCCGTCTTTCCTTCTTCTTTGCTGCCTACACCGATCTGTTCGACGAAATCGCCAAATTCCGAGCGGCACGGCGTCTGTGGTGGCACCTCATGAAAGAGAAGTTCAACGCGAGCGATGCGGCCGCGCGGCTGCGCTTCCACACGCAGACCGGGGGCGCGACGCTCACGGCGCAGCAGCCGCTCAACAACGTCGTCCGCGTCGCCGTTCAGGCGATGGCGGCGGTGCTTGGCGGCACGCAGTCGCTGCACACGAATTCCTATGACGAAGCGCTGGCGCTGCCGACCGAGCGCAGCGCGACCCTGGCCCTGCGGACGCAGCAGCTGCTCGCCAACGAGACCGGCGTTCCGGATGTCGCCGATCCGCTGGGTGGCAGTTGGTATCTCGAGGCCCTGACCGACAAGCTGGAGATCACTGCGCGGAAGCTGGTGGAGGAGGTGGAGGTTGGTGGAGGTTCGGTAAAGGCGATCGAGCGCGGACATTTTCAGGAAGCGATCGCGCGCAGCGCCTGCGAGCAGCAGCGGGAGATCGAAGCGGGCCGGCAGGTGGTGGTCGGCGTGAACGAATACGTCACGGCAGAGCCGATTCCCGCCATCGCGGTGCCCGACTACTCGAAGCTTGCCGATCAGCAGCGGCGCCGCCTGGTCGAGCTGCGCCGGAACCGCGACGCGGGAAAGGTGAAACGTGCACTCGGCGCGCTCGACGCCGCGGCGCGAGAGTCCGGTGCTCCGCTAATGGAGCCGATTCTCGACGCGGTGCGCGCGCGCGCGACCCTGGGCGAAATCAGCGACGTGTTCCGTGCCGCGTGGGGCCTCCACGACCCGCGCTGACGCTTCGCCATGACCACCTGCCTGTTGCTGTCCTTACTCCTCCCTGCGCAAACCGATACCGCCGTCATCAACCGCTATGTGTTGGCGGAGCTGGAGCGCCAACGCATTCCCGGCCTTTCTCTCGCGGTTCTCGCAGGAGACCGGGTGCTGATATCGCGCGGGTACGGTTTCGCAAACGTGGAGCTTCGCGTTCCCGCGACCGACAGCACGGTCTACCAGTCGGGATCGATGGGCAAGCAGTTCACGGCCGCGCTGGTCGAAATGCTGGTCGACAACCACCTGCTGCGTCTCGACGACTCGATTGTCCGGTGGTTTCCCGAGGGTGCGCGCGTGTGGCAGGGCATCACCGTCCGGCACCTGCTGACGCATACCGCCGGCGTCGCCGAGTATACCGATTCCACGTTCGATTATCGCAAGGACTACAGGGAAGACGAGCTGGTGAAGTTCGCGGCGTCGCGGCCGCTCGATTTCCGCCCGGGTGAGCGCTGGAGCTACAGTAACACCGGCTACGTCTTGTTGGGCGCGCTCATTCATCGTGTGACCGGGCGCTTCTACGGCGACCTCCTGCGCGATTCGGTGTTCCGTCCGCTCGGGATGAACGACTCCCGCGTCATCTCGGAGGCGGACATCGTCCCCAATCGTGCGGCCGGCTACCGCCTGGAGGGTGGCGCGCTCAAGAATCAGGAATGGGTTGCGCCATCACTCAACACGACGGCCGATGGGGCGCTCTACTTCACCGTTCGCGATCTGACGCGGTGGGCGATCGCGCTCAATCATCGCCGCGTGCCGAGTCCAGCGGCGCTCGATACCGCCTGGACGCCGGTGCGGCTGAACGACGGGGCAACCTATCCCTACGGATTCGGCTGGGGCGTCTTCAACCAGCGAGGGGCTCTGCGCATCTCGCACGGCGGCAGTTGGCAGGGGTTTAAGACCGTGATCGCTCGCTATCCGGAGTCGGGTCTCACCGTGATCGTGCTCGCGAATCTCGCGCAGGCACAGGTCAGTGCGGTGGCGTTCGGAATTGCGGGCATGCTCGACACCGCGCTCGCGGCGCCGCATCTCGTCACGTGGCGCAGCCCGCAACCGCCCATGCCCGTTGCGGCGCTGCTGCACGCTATCGCGACGCGGCCGGACAGTGCGCCGATCACGCCCCGATTTCGCCGCTTTCTCACCCCCGACCTGCAATCGTATTACGGTGGGGTCACCGCTGGCGATCGCCAGTGGATATTCGCGGGGTGCGACGCGGTCGGACGCCGCCGTATTTCCTATCTCGGCACACCGATCGCCTACATCTGTCATGCGCGAGCGGGAAGACCGGGAGGCAGAGGCGGGGGCACGCTGGTCTCGGTGTTGTACTCGGCCGATTGGCGCGCCGCAGGCGTGGAGGGATACGGGTATTGAACGAGTCTCCCGCGACGCCGCAGGGCCGGTTGGCGCGCCGCATCCTCGCCCGCCTGATCGTGGCCATCCTTTTAGGTATCGGACTCGGTTACTACTTCGGGAAAAGCGTGGCCGGCGATGCGGCGCGCGGACGCGCGCTCACGCTCAAGGAATACATCGCCGACTTCGAGAGCCATAAGAAGGCTCTCATCAAGTCCGAGGTGCCGATGTGGGGCGCGTTGCTCACGATGGTCGTCTTGCTAATCGCCTTCTTCGCCCTGTATGAGCTGCTGGTCTTGGTCGTCGATAAGGCGTTACGCGCATTGGACCGCCGTCGTCACGCAGGGGATGCAATCGGGTCGTAAATCAATTGTTCACGGGAGCGCAAAACATGTTCTTTCTGATGCTCGGTGTTGCTGTCTCGGTGCAACAAGTGCAAACCGGATTTCTCGATCGCAGCATCACCCTCGGCGGCCGGAGCTATCACTACCAGGTCTACGTTCCCGCCGACTACGCCGCCAAACCGAGCTGGCCGGCGATCCTGTTCCTGCACGGCGCCGGCGAACGCGGCGCTGACGGGCTCCTCCAGACCAACGTGGGGCTCGGCCCCGCGATTCGACAGAATCCGTCGCGCTGGCCAGCTATCGCCGTGTTTCCCCAGGTTCCGCCGGACTCTCAATGGGTCGGGACGCCGGCGGACGTGGCCGTGGCGGCCTTGCAGCAGACGATGCGCGAATTCCACGTCGATCCGACGCGCGTCTATCTCACCGGACTGTCGATGGGCGGCCACGGCACGTGGTATGTCGCCTACCGCCATCCTGAGCTATTCGCGGCGATCGTGCCGATCTGCGGTTGGGTACGTGAGTTTCCGCAGTTCCGTGGCTCGGTGCCCGTCGTGCCCGGCGACAGCGCCCAGGTCATGCCGCTGCTCGCGCAGCGCCTGGCGAAGGTGTCGATCTGGATCTTTCATGGTGAGGTCGACCAGGTGGTGAACGTCAACGGGTCACGTGAGCCCGCCGCGACGTTGAAGGCAGCTGGGGCCAATGTTCGCTACACGGAGCTGCTTGGCCTGAACCACAATTCCTGGGACGCGGCCTACGGCTCCGACGAATTCGTGCGATGGCTGTTCGCACAGCAGCGCCGCTAGACCGTCGCAGCCGCGCAACACTGTACAGCCTGTCGTAGGGAATCACATGTTTCAGGCAGTCGGTGCGCGAAGTGCACCTTTTCAAAGGAGGACCCATGCGCTGGTTCTTCGTTCTCGGTGTCGCGCTTCTCCTCTCACGCAACAGCGCAGCTCAAACGCCATCACTTTGGACGTTCTCGGCCGGTCCCGAATGGACCACGACATTCGGCGGGGGTCACTTCTACGGTGGGCGACTGCGCGCAGAGTACGATCTCCTCACACCGACCAAGCCGTTGCGGTTGCGGCTGGAGGCCGGCACTTTTTGGTCTCCGACGCAGAGTTTTTTCGCGAACTATCTCGATGGCTCGAGCGTCTACGGCTTCAATCAAGCAGTCGATCTGACACTGGGACTGTCTGCCGCGCTCTCACCACTGCCGCGGGCGCGCTTCTCGCCATACGTCATGTTGGGCGTCTACGCACGGCAAACGTGGTCGCATGGAGCGAACTCGTTCAGGAATCCCGATGGGTCCTTCGCGTGGAATGACCTCGAGAGATCCCGGACAGTCGGTGACATTCTGGCCCAGGTGGGGATCGGGATTCGCGCTCGCGTTGGTGGTCGCATGTTCCAGGTCGAAATGCGGCAGTTCAGTCGCCGTTCCCTGACGCTCGGTACGCATCTGCCCTTCTGATACCGAACGGGTACTCACGGCCCGCCGGCGACATGGCCAGCGGGCCGTTTGCGTGCCAAGTTAGACCATTCTCTTCACGAGGGACTGTTGATGAACCGGCGTGAAGCGTTGCTCCTGCTCGCCGGGACGGCTGCGATCCCCGATCGGCTGCTCGCCATCGGGCGCACCGTCCACCAGCGAGTCCGCGCAGGCACGCTTCGCGCGTTGACCCCCCAGCAGAACGAAACCGTTGCCACCATTGCCGAGCTGATCATTCCCAAGACCGACACCCCGGGCGCGCGCGACGCGGGCGTGCCCGCGTTTATCGACGTGATGCTCGCCGACTGGGGCAACGACGAGCAGCGTCAGTTCTTTACGGCGGGACTCGCCAACGTCGACGAGCGCAGCCGCGCCGCGTTTGGGAAAGACTTCGTCGGGTGCACGGTGCAGCAGCAGACGCAGATTCTCACGGATCTCGACGCCGAGCTAGCGCGCCTGCGTGATACGAAGGCCGATACGTCCAAGAATTTCTTCCAGGCGATGAAGTGGCTGACGCTGACCGGCTATTACACTTCCGAAGTCGGCGCGACGACCGAGCTGCACTATCGCGTCGTGCCGGGCCGCTACGAACCCTGCTACCCCCTCGAGCCATGAAATCCTACGACGCCATCGTGATTGGGTCCGGCATGTCCGGGGGATGGGCGGCGAAGGAGCTGACCGAGCGCGGCCTGCAGACTCTCGTGCTCGAGGCGGGCCGGCCGATCAGCCCCGAGAAAGACTACGTGGAGCACGTGCCGATGTGGGAGATGAAGTTCCGCGGCATGGGCGACCGCAAGCGACTGTCCAAGGAGCAGCCGATCCAGCAGCAGTGCTACGCCTGCGACGAGATGGCCTACAAGTTTTTCGTGAACGACCTCGAGAATCCCTACACCACGCCCGAGGGCAAGCCGTTCTCGTGGATTCGCGGCCGCCAGGTCGGCGGGCGCTCCATCATGTGGGGCCGCCAGGTCTATCGCTGGAGCGATCTCGACTTCGAGGCGAACGCTCGCGAAGGCATCGGGGTCGACTGGCCGATCCGCTATGCCGACATCGCGCCGTGGTACGACCACGTCGAACGGTTCGTCGGCATCAGCGGCCAGGCGGAGGGACTACCGCAGCTTCCAGACGGACAGTTCCTCAAGCCGATGGCGCTCAACTGCGTCGAGCAGACGGTGCGCGATGCGGTGGGCCGGGCCTGGCCTGGGGAACGGGTGGTCACGATCGGGCGGTGTGCAGTGTTGACCGAAGCGCACAACGGACGCGCCGCGTGTCATTACTGCGGGCCCTGTCACCGCGGCTGCATCACGCGCTCCT
>WNGP01000455.1_pt1 | contig 33585 bp, 25 predicted proteins | sample 5407671 | NCBI WGS metagenome assembly WNGP01 (sample SAMN13153381, study PRJNA577476) | soil metagenome | isolation source: 40 cm soil or saprolite under Garry oak tree replicate 2 | place: USA:California | collected 2016-06-15 | reverse complement strand
CCTAAAAAAGCCGAGGCTTTACGGCCCACATGGGCAAGCATTGATTTTCTCCTGGGCCAGCGTGCCAGGGAGTTTGCGGCAAGTCATACCATAGTTGGATTCTTTGGGCCGACGAATCAAAACCGCCAAGGGGCGCGAGGGGCGGTAGAATTCGCAGCGTGCCCGGGGGATGCGAAATGGCAGCGACAAGTGGAACTCGCCTGCGGCTCGCGATGCCGGAGGACGTGCCTGTTCTGCGCGAATTGATCGAAGCTTCCGCGCGTGGCTTGCAGACTGAGGACTACACTCCGGCGCAGATCGAAGGCGCACTGAAAACGGTTTTTGGGGTGGACAGCCAGCTCATTGCTGATGGCACGTACATCGTTGCAGAAGCGCCCCTTGATCAAAAGGGAAGTGGGCGGCGAACGGACGCGCAAGCGGAGTGGATGGTTGTTGGCTGCGGCGGCTGGAGCAAACGCAAAACGCTCTATGGCAGCGACCGCTGGACCGGCCGTGAGGATGTTTTGCTCGACCCGCGGCGCGATGCCGCCAAGATTCGTGCTTTCTTCATCCATCCGGCCTGGGCCCGGCAAGGCGTGGGGAGCATGATCCTTAAGGCTTGCGAAGAGGCAGCGCGCGCCGCAGGCTTCTCCCGTTATGAGATGGGCGCCACTTTGACAGGGGCCAAACTCTTCGGGGCGAGGGGCTACATGGCGGTCGAGCCAATCTCCATTCCTCTGATTAACGGGGAGACGCTCCCGGTGATTCACATGGAGAAGCGCGCCTTGTGACGGCCGCCACAAGCCCTCGGGACAGCCGTCCTGTTTCCCCTGCCTCACTCCCGGCGAGATAAGGTCTAATCGCGCCGAGTGCTTCGCCTCCCCGAAGCGGCTGCCGAACGTCGCTTCGGGTGTTCGGCGCGATTCGCCTCTTCTAGCAAAGGGTCCGGTTCCCGGCCCTGCCGCGCCTTGTTCAGTGTGAATCGTCTCGGCCGACGGCTCATTCCTCATAACTTACTGAAACAGAAAAGCTTGTCAGGGCTCCTGCCGCGCAATAAGATTCTCCAAACGCGCTTCGGACGGGGCGAACGCGCGGCGGGTATAATTCCCGGCTATGATTTCAGCCATGGAAATCGTGAAGCGGGGCTACAGCATGTTCACGCGGGTCTTCCCGCGCTGCAGCATGATTTCGCAGGCCATTGCGTTCAATTTTTTCCTGGCGTTTTTTCCCGCGCTCTTGATTGCAGTAGCTCTGGCCGGTACACGAATCGGCGGCAAAGCTAGCTTGCTCGAGATCGTCCAGGACCTGACGGAATTTCTTCCGCCTGGCAGCCGGGGCCTGGTCTCGGAGTTTCTGGTAAGCCACGGACCAGAGGCATGGAAAGTCGCGCTACTGGGGTGGTCGGGCACACTGCTGGCGGGTTCGCAGGTGATGAAGCTGGTGATGGAAGGAATTCACATTATTTATGGCGACGAAGAGAAGCCCGGATTCCTGCACCGGCAGCTTCGTGGCTTGCTGCTGTTGCTGATCACGTTTGCTCCTTTGCTCAGTGCGGCAGTTCTGGGAATTTTGGGCAAACCACTGCGGCACTGGATCGCGCACGCGGTCGGCAAGCACTCGATTTTGCAGGGCTGGTGGAGCATCTTTTTCCCGGTGGCTGCAATGGTCCTGGCCATGCTGTCGCTGACGGTGATTTACCGGGTGGCGCGCCCCAAAGAAGGCAGCCTGCGAAACGTGCTGCCAGGGGCGGCCGTCGCGACGCTGCTTTGGTGGGTTGCCGACGTTGGGTTTGGAGCCTACGTCCGGCGCGTGCCTTACAGCGTAGTTTACGGCGGATTGGCTGCCGTCATCGGCTTGATCATCTGGATGGAACTCTCCGCCGTGATCATTTTTCTGGGCGCAGCTTGGAACGCCGAATCAGCCGAGATCCGCAAATTCGAGCTAAGCCATGCCTGAGCGGCTCGTGCGGAGTGCGGTTTTCCTCGAGCGATTCTTGCCAAGGCACGGTAACGGCAAAGTCTTGCGATCTGTAGGTTCTCAGGGACGAGGGATGTTGCTGTGAGCATGCAGGACGAGCTTCCTCAACGTGCGTATTCGATGGGGCATGGCTTTTGAGCCAGAGAGGGAGGCTTTATAGGCGAAGCTACCGCCAGGGCTGCCAAAACCATCGACAGATAAAGCCCTACCGAGAGGATCGTTTTAGAGGATCACGATACCCAGGCAGCGCAAGGCGAGGTCTCGATTCCAGCCACAAGCGCGTAGCGATTTGGCGATATTGTTTGCTCCAGCCATGCGCAGCATGCTGATGGTCAGATTGCGCAGCGAGGCCATGACCTGCGGCCCGGCTTTCTTGCGAACGCGGCTGCGGTCCTCATCAAAAGTAACATCACGCACATAGTGAACTTTGTTCTCGATGCTCCAGTGGTTGCGGTTGAAGGCCAGCAATTGGCCCGGAGTGGCTTTCTTCGGGCTGAGGCTGGTGATTCCAAAGGCCACTTCCCGTTCTTCCTTTTCTCCTTGCAGATTCGTTCGCTGACGCTCGATCCGGAAGACCTGGGCCATGAAAGGGAATTCCAGATAGCCCAACAGTTCCGTGCTGGTCCAGATTTTGCGGGTTTCGATGCGCCCGTGGCCCTTAGTCGTTTCCGTGTGCTGAGGGGGGAAAAGCCTCCAGGTGGAGGTCTTCGATGTCTTGCTTGAGGGTCGGTTGGTTGTCTTTGACGGTGAACACGTAATCCGCTTTTTTATCTTCGACCAGGTATCTGGCCGTCTCGATCTGCGTATGCAGAGAATCGCCCGTCACCACCGCCCCGGCGATGTTCACTTCGTTGAGCAAAGGTTTGATGCAGGGAATCTCGTTGGTCTTTTCATCCACCGATTGTTGTGCCAGCACGATTCCTTCCTGGTGAATCGCGGCACTCAACAGATGCGGAGCTTTCTGCTCTCCGTCATGAGCTCCACGGATAGTCTTGCCATCGACGGCCAGGCCCTTGCCGGCCAGTAACTTCTGCTTCGCCAGCCAACCGCCAATCTGTTGGTCAAACGCCACGGCGTCCAAACGCTGCAGCGTCAGTCGCAGGCATTTCTCCGAGGGGGGCTTCTGGCGTTTGCATCCTAAACGCTGGAGCGCTTGGTCGGAGAGTTCTTTGGCCCACTGGGCGATGGCATCGTAGCTGCGCGCTCCCGATAGACAAGCACAGGTAGCGATGGCCACGATGCTCACCACCGGGTGACGTATCCCGCGACGTTTGCGAGGATCGCTGACGGTTTTCAACACATCCAGCAGTCCGCCTGCTCCTTCGATCGGAAGTGCGTTGACATCCAGCATGGGGATGCTCTCCTGGGAGGGATTGGAAACCGGTGGCGAAAAAGGGGCCGCCAGCATCCGAGCGGCATCCGGACGCAGGGGCCGAACGAAAATTATCTTGGGTTGTCCGTGCTCGATGTATCCCTGGCGGCGCTTGGCAAACCCGCGCGTCTCACCCAGCGCGATCCAGCCCGCAGCTCGATAACAGGTACCCGCAAAGCGGGATGCATCGATGAAGGTTTCCGCCAACAAGATGGGATGGCCGTAGCGTTTCTGCCAATCTTCGCTGAGCCGCCGCAGGTTGAGCGCCAACACCTTGGAAGCCAGGTTTTTCATCTGCACACCAGGCAGAATCAAAAAGCGAACGTTATTGGCCAGCAGATGCAAACGCCGCCATTTCAGCGCTTGGTTCCAGCCAATCCAGGCGTCGCGATGGCGACTCTTCAAGGCCGCGGCCGCCCAAGCTAGCAACGCCACCCACTGCGAGCCGATCGTCGCTACATAACGAACCGCTTCGCCAACCGTGTTTTCAAAGCCGAGATAGTGGAACTGCGCCATCCCTTGTTGCCACCGCCGGCGTTCCTCGAGCGTGATGGGACGGACGACTAACTCATCCAGACAGAGCGCCTGGTTGTCGATCTGCGCTGCTGGCCAAGCGCAACGGGGCGGCTCGGGTTTTCGATGTCCCGGGGTGCTTTTCCGGGGCGGCAGCGTGAGAATGCCCCTCTCGTGCAGACGCACGAGAAAAGCACGGCACGCCTGATCGTTGAGGGCTCCTTCGGGGCGGCGCCAGTCCCATTCCCGGCACACATGTAGCGCCACATCCATGCGCCCCCAATCGGGATGTTGCCGGATCGTTTCCTGAATGAAATGAATTTCAGCGGAGGTGACGACGCGATCTCCGCACCGCACGATGCGAGGCAGCTCCGATTCCGGCCGGGGCCCTTTCACAGTGCCGAGGATAACAGGTGTACAGCGAAATGTCCACCATCCACTCTATCTCCCTCCTGCCAATACTTATGACACGACTTTGCCGGAGCCCTGCTTGCCAAGGGCTGCTGCTTCTCTTTGCCACATGCCTTGCTTTATATTTAAGCGGAGGGGCAAGATCATGCGTGAACGGTTTGTAGGCGTGGAAACTTACTCGGGTTTCAAAGCGGACGAGCGTCCTCTGCGATTGCACCTCAATGACCGCACTTTGCAGGTTGTGGCCGTCGAAGATCGTTGGTATTCCCCGGGCGAGACATTTTTCCGCGTTGTTGTCGCCGGTGGCGACCGCTACGTGTTGCGCCATGTGGAGGCCCAGGACATCTGGACCCTCGCGGGGTACCGGGCCCATTCCATCTCCCGTGTTTAACTGACAACCCGACGAGCACCCGACAACCCGACGAGCACCAGACGAGCACCCGATTGACACCAAAATTAGCAGCAGCGTATAGTCGCTTGACCGCCTGTTTTGCGGTAGCCGCAAGCGCGGTCTGCCCTGCGACGAAGCCCAGACGTGAGGACGTGGTTTTCAGAAGGGCGTGGGATGTTTCGCTCAGTGTCATCACCGGGATCCAGGTGCCTTCCCCTCGCCGTTCTGGCTTGCTGGTCGTTAAGCTTTCCTCATGCACTTTTGGCGCAAAACCCTCCCTCTCCGACCCCAGCCGCCACTGCCCCGGCTGCGAATCCCGCTTCCACCGCCAAACCCGTCGCCGGTGCCGAGCAGGACGCCAAAGAGGTTTCCAGTCAGGATACTCCGGCAACCTTCAAGGTTCGCGTCAATAACGTGCTGGTGCGCGTCGTGGTGCGCGACTCGCACGGCAAAGTGGTGTCCAACTTGAAGAAAGAGGATTTCCAGCTCTACGACGGCAAGAAGCTTCAGACCATCACATCCTTTGCCACGGAGACTCCGACCAAGCATGCCATCCCGCTTAGCACTTCGCCAGTGCCTGGTAGTTCTTCGGCGGAAGCCGATCCCCTCGCGGTGAGAGCGGCCACGCTTCCGCAGCGCTTTGTTTCCATGGTTTTTGACGACGTGCATATGTCGATGCAGGACGCCGTGTTCGTGCGCGATTCGGCCACGCGGTTCTTTGGCGCATTGGCGCCCAGCGATCGCGTAGCCATGTACACCACCTCGGGTCAACTTACACAGGACTTCACCGACGACCGGTCTTTGCTCGCAAAGGCTCTTTTGGGAATTGTGGCGCGTCCCCTGACGCAGCACAATTCCTCCGATTGCCCGGACATGACCTACTACGAGGCGGACTTGATCGCCAATAAGAACGATTTGCAGGCCCTGGCCGTGGCTACCGATGAAACCCTGCAATGCGCGTTCAACGGTGACGCGAGAATGCAGGCTGCGGCGCAAAGCCTGGCGCAAGCGGCGGCTCAGCGAGCCGTTTCCGAAGGCGACAATGAAACACAGTACGCTTACCGGCATCTCGAAGAAATCGTCCGGCGCATGACCAGCCTGCCGGGTCAGCGCATCCTGGTTTTGGTTTCGCCGGGCTTCATCCCGAGCACGCTTCAATATGAGGCGTCGCAAATGGTGGATCGCGCGACGCGGGCCAATCTCGTCATCAACACCATCGATGCGCGCGGCCTCTACACGCCCGACATGATGGGGGACATAGCCAATCCACCCAACGACGGCGTGCGCACAGCCGGATATAAGTCAATGTATCGCGTCGTGGCACAGAGCGCCCAACAGGACGTCTTGGCGGAGTTGGCGGACGGTACCGGCGGCACGTTTTACCATAACCGCAATGACGTCGACGAAGCCATGCGCGAGGCGGGCGCGGCTCCGGCAGTTTCCTATGTGCTGGTCTTTTCCCCTCAGAATCTGAAGTTCGACGGGCGCTTTCACACCCTGAGAGTTGCCCTGACTGCGAAGGAAAAATTCAACATTCAGGCGCGGCACGGTTATTTTGCGCCGCGCTCCGCGGCCGATTCCGCCGAAGTGGCCAAAGAAGAGATTCAAGAAGCACTGTTTTCACAAGAGGAAGTTCACGACATTCCGGTGGACTTGCAGACGCAGTATTTCAAAAAGGACGAGGCCGAGGCTCGCCTGGCGGTATTGACCCACTTGGACGTGAAAGGCATCCGTTTTCGGAAGGCTTCGGACCGCAACAACGATCAATTGACCATTGTGACGGGAATTTTTGACGAGAACGGCCAATACGTGACAGGTGTGCAAAAAATCATCGACATGAAATTACGGGATACCACCTACGAGCGGCTCAGCCGTTCCGGGCTTACCGTGAAGTCCAGTTTTGACGTCAAACCCGGCACCTACTTGGTGAGGCTCGTGGTGCGCGACGCGGAAGGCGCGCAGATGGCCGCCAGGAATGGCGCGGTGGTGATTCCTTATTAGGGCTGAATTGGCACGGAAGAATCTGGTTTCGTTGGGGCTGGAGGTTCACATGGTTACACATCGCAACTGCTTGAGAACGATACAGTTTGCGGCGGCAATGACCGCCGCCTTGTTGTTTGGAAACGTCCCGTACGGGCGCGCGCAACAGCCGCCCGCTCCGCCTCCGCCACCGGCGGCCCAGGCGGCGCCTGCGGAGCCCTCCGGTGTGGTCATTAAGAAAGAAACCAAAATCGTGTTGGTGGATGCTGTAGTGACCGACAAAAAGGGCAACTATGTGCGCGACCTGAAGCAAAATGAATTTAAAGTCTATGAGGACAACAAGGCGCAGACTATTTCGAGCTTTTCTTCAGGGGCCGATGCCGCGCTGCAACCGAGCGGCCAGCGGCATTACCTGATCCTGTTCTTTGACAACTCAACGATGGCGGCGCCGGACCAGATTCAGGCGCGCGGCGCGGCGCAGAAATTCATCGAGGCCAACACGAGTCCTGACAGCCTGATGGCCGTCGTGGATTTCGGCGGCTCCCTACGCATCGTCCAGAACTTCACTGCCAGCTCGGTTCTCCTGCGCGCCGCCGTTTCCGGCGTGAAGGGTTCGGCGGTGGCTCCGAATGCGCCGCCAGCGGACGCCGCCGTCACGGTGGCCTCAACGGGCATGCCGACGATGGGCACGTCATCCCTCTTCAATGCGCAAGCGGATTTTGGCGCGCGCACGATGCTGCTGGCGGTGCGCAGCCTGGCGAAAAACCTGCGCACCATTCCGGGGCGCAAAATGTTGATTCTCTTCTCCGGCGGCTTCCCGCTATCGGTGGAAAACCAGTCGGAACTGACCGCCACGATCGATGCGTGCAACAAATCGAACGTGGCTATTTACGCCGTGGACGCGCGAGGTCTGGTTACGACCGCGCCCGCAGGAAGCTCACGGAACCGAGCGGTATCCAGTAAGGCGAGAGCGGTCGCAGCGTCGTTTCGAACGCCGGCTCCGAGATCCTCCTCGCGCGTCAGGCTCGTGCTCGCCGCCTACCCGGCGATGGGCATGCCTGATCCGCAGAGGCCCGGCGGAGGGGGAGGAGGCCCGCCGAGTGGCGGGGGCGGTGGGCGTCCGGGAGGTGGCGGAGGCGCGGGCGGCCCTAGCGGCGGCGGGGGTACAGGTGGTCGTGGTGGAACAGGCGGCACCGGGGGCAGCGGTGGCACTGGAGGTGCGGGCGGCGGAAAAGGTGGTGGAGGCACCGGCGGCGGAACGCGGGGTGGAGGCACCGGAGGCGGAACGCGGGGTGGAGGCACCGGAGGCGGAACGCACGGCGGCGGAATGCCGAACTCGAACCTCTACAATTCCACGTATGGTCAGCCGCGGACCATCGTTCCGACGTTTCCCCCGTCAGTAGCGACCAATCAGCAGGTTCTTGCGGCCTTGGCCGAAGGCACGGGCGGCTTTTCCATTTTCAACACCAACGATCTGCTTGCCGGACTCGAGAAAATCGGCCGCGAGCAAAACGAGTTCTACGTCCTCGGATACGCTCCGCTCGACACACCCGAAGGCAGCTGCCACACGCTCAAGGTGAAAATGAATGAAGGCGGGCTCCACGTGCGCTCGCGGAGCGGCTACTGCAATGTCAAGACGACCAACGTGCTCGAAGGCAAACCGCTCGAGAAACAACTCGAAGCGCGTGCGAGCGGTTCTCAGGCGGGGTCCATTCACGGCGTGCTCGAGGATCCCTACTTCTATACCGGACCGGACACCGCGCGCGTGAATTTGGCCATGGAAATTCCTTCCGATTCGTTTCAATTCAACAAGGAAAAAGGAAAGTATCATGCCAGCTTGAACGTGCTGGGGATCGCCTATCGCAGCGATGGAACCATCGGCGCGAAGTTTAGCGACACCGTAAACCTCGATTTGGAAAAAGACGACTGGAAGGACTTCACGAAATCGCCATATCAATACGAAAATCAGTTTGATGCCACGCCGGGAGATTACAAACTCACGGTGGTTTTGAGCACCGGGGGCGATGCCTTTGGGAAGTTCGAATCGCCGCTGTCGATCGACCCTTACGACGGCAAGCATTTCAGTCTCGGCGGCATCGCGCTCACGAATTCGCCGCAGAGGCTGAACGATCTTCCCGAAAGCCTCGATTCGGTGTTGCTCGAGGACCGCACCCCGCTGGTGGTGAAGGGCATGCAAATCATTCCTTCGCCAACGAACCGCTTCAAGCATACGGACAACGTGGTCGTTTACAGCGAAATCTATGAGCCCCTGCTGACCTCCGACCAGCCGCCGGTCGTGGGCATGGGTTACACCATTTTCGATCGTGGCAGCAACCAGAAGATTTTCTCGACCGGAACGGTGCGTGCGGATGAATTCATCCAAAAGGGAAATCCTGTTGTTCCCATCGGCATGAAGGTGAAAGTGGACGACCTGAAGCCCGGCTCTTATCGGCTGGTGCTGCAGGCGGTGGATTCCGCAAAGAACAATGCGCCAAATCGCGTGGTGGATTTCGACATCAGCGAGTAGTGGCCCTTGGCTGGCCCGCGCTTACCGAGCGCCTTCGATCAGCGAACTACAAATCCTGGGCGCGCGATCTATCCCCGGCGAGGCTCGCATCCATGCTGGCGATTAAATCCTGTCTTTTGAGTGGTTTTGGCGTGGTAAGGATTCGACATCCCGCGCCCGCGTTCAGGAACTTTTTCGCCCGCCGCGGGTTATTCTAGACCGTGAGTCCAGCTCGACGCTCGCCGGTTGGCCGGAGAAAGCGCAGGAGAACGCCATGAAGTCGAGGAATTTCCGCGCATCCAGCTTTCGTTTTCGCTTCCCGTCGATGGCCGCAACGCCCAGATCTTTCCTTGCTTTGATTCTCGCCTGCTCTTGCCTGCCGCTGGGAGTAGATTTCCCTGCGGTTGCGGCCACGCCCCCCGCCGCTAAAGATAAGAAACAGAAACCGGATCCCGCGCTCAAGGGCCTGCCGATTACCGAGCTCAGTCCCGACGAGGCCATCCTGCACGCGCTGAACCGGCTTGCCTATGGTCCGCGGCCCGGCGACGTCGAGCGCGTTCGCCAAATGGGCTTGGCAAAATGGATTGAGCGGCAGCTTAATCCCAATTCGATCGACGACAAAGGGGTGGAAGCGCGGCTGGAGGATTACCCGACGCTGCGAATGTCAACGGCAAAGTTGATTGTGGAATACCCTCAGCCGAAACCGGCGGTCCGCCAAGCGGAAAGACAGGCGAGAGAAAGAGCGCAAGACGAGCAGCGTCGTGCCGATGCCGCCCCCGCTTCAGAGCAACAGACGCAAGCCCGCGAAACGCAGGACGCGCAGAGTTCCTCGCCTAGCGGCGAGTCCGTTACGCAATCCGCAGCGGAGAACGCGCCTGCTCCGATGAAAGAACCAGCCATGGAGCTGGACCAAGCGGCGAGAGGAGCGCGTCGCCGTGAAGCGCTTGGCGGAGGCGACCCGAACAGCGTGCCGCGCGCAGTTGCGGACGACAGCAAGCGGCCGGCGCGCATCGCTGCGGAACTCGCCATGGCCAAGGTGACGCGCGCGATTTACAGCGAGCGACAGCTTCAGCAGGTGGTGGACGATTTCTGGTTCAACCACTTCAACGTGTTTGCGGGAAAAGGCGAGGACCGCTACTACCTCACTTCGTACGAGCGCGACGTCATCCAGCCGCACGCGCTCGCTAAATTCAAGGATTTGCTCACCGCGACAGCGAAGAGTCCTGCGATGCTTTTTTATTTGGACAATTTTCTCAGCGCCGATCCGCGCGCCCAGCAGCGTATCGCCATGGAACGCGCCATGCGCCAGCAAATGCGCTACGGAAGATTCGGGCGCCCTTGGCCGCCGCGTCCCCCGGTAAACCCGCAGCAGGCTGGCAAAAAGAATGAGCGCGGCTTGAACGAAAATTACGGCCGTGAGCTGATGGAGTTGCACACGCTGGGTGTGGATGGCGGCTACACGCAAAAAGACGTCACCGAAGTGGCGCGCGCCTTCACCGGCTGGACGATTGACAAGCCGCGCGTCTACGCCGATTTCAAGTTCGATGATCGTCTGCACGATCCCGATCCGAAAATCGTGCTCGGCAAAAGGATTCACGCTGGCGGCATGAAAGACGGCGAGCAAGTCATCGATTTGCTCGCGCATCATCCCAGCACCGCGAAATTCATTTCCACGGAGCTGGCGCGCCGCTTCGTTTCGGACCATCCGCCTTCCGCGCTGGTGAATCGCATGGCGGAAACTTTTCAATCAAGCGAGGGCGATATTCGCGCAGTGATGAAAACCATGATCTGGTCGCCGGAATTCTGGTCGCGCGAAGCGTACCGCGCAAAAATCAAAACGCCGTTCGAATTGGTGGTTTCCGCGGCGCGCGCGCTCGGCACCGACGTGGATACGCCGCTGCCGCTGGTGCAATGGATCGGCCGCATCGGCGAGCCGCTCTATCAATGTCAGCCGCCGACTGGTTATTCGGACAAGTCCGAAACGTGGGTCAACACGGGCGCGCTGCTGAATCGCCTGAATTTTTCGCTGGCTCTGGCGGGTAACCGCATACGCGGCGCGCGCAGCGATGTCGCCTCGCTGCTCAGCGTGGATTCTTCCGCCGATCCGAAAGCGGCGCTCGATCGCGCGGTGCAAGTTTTTCTCGGTGGCGAAGCAGCGCGAACGACCGCAGAGACGCTGGAGAAGCAGTTGGACAATCCGCAGGTGCTGCACGCCAAGCTCGACGATACCCGCCGAGAAGCGGACTTGGGCGTGATTGCGGGACTCGTCCTCGGCGCGCCGGAATTTCAGCGCCGTTAATGACAACGGTGTAAAGCCGCTGCTGCACATCGGAATTTGAGCGCCGGTAGGGTTTTTATGTAGCGCCGCCCTTTAGGGTGGCATCTTGGGCTACGGAAAATCATTCAACATGCCGCGCTGAAGCGCGGCGCTACAGAGGAACCTTTTGCTTGGGAGCACGAGTCACCAGTCACACGGGACATGCGAGGTAGCAGGGATGGCATACATATGTTGTGAAGGCGTGCGAGGGCTGAAATTCTCGCGGCGGTATTTTCTGAAGCAGGGCGGCGTGGCCATGGTGGGGCTGAGCGCCATGCCCGCGTTTCTTCAGCGCGCGGTCGCCGCGACAACGATGCCGAGCAAAAAGCAGCTGGTCGTGCTCTTCCAACGCGGCGCGGCCGATGGGCTGAACATCGTCGTGCCTTTTGGCGAATCCAATTACTACCGCATGCGCCCAACCATCGCGATTCCGCAACCGAAGCGCGGCGGCGCCGATGCGGCGATCGACCTCGACGGATTTTTCGGTCTGCATCCGAGCCTCGCGCCGCTCGATCCGCTGTTCCACAAGAATCAGCTCGCCATCGTGCATGCCGCAGGCTCGCCCGATCCCACGCGCTCGCATTTTGATGCGCAGGACTTTATGGAGTCCGGCACGCCGGGCCTAAAATCTACCGAAGCCGGCTGGCTGAATCGCGCGCTCGAAACGGTTCCCGAAGAAAACGCTTCGCCGTTCCGCGCTGTCGCGATGGGGCCGAATCTCCCGCGCACGCTGCAGGGCACCGCTCCCGCGATCGCGCTGCCGGACCTGCGGCAATTCAAAGTGATGGCGCAAGCGCCCGGAATGGGTCAGGTTGTTGAAGGCGGCTTCGAAGCCATGTACGCGCAGACCGTGGACAAAGCGCTGCAAGGCACGGGCACGGAAACATTTGAAGCCATCGACCTGCTGCGCAAGGCGGATCCCGGAAGGTATCAGCCCGAGAATGGCGCGCAGTATCCCACCAGCCGCCTTGGCAAGAGCCTCCAGGAAATCGGACAGCTCCTGAAAGCCGACATCGGCGTGGAAGTTTTATTCCTCGATTGCGGCGGCTGGGACAATCACGTCAACGAGGGCGGCGTACAGGGCCAGCTCTCGAATCTGCTGCGCGACCTGGGCCAGGGCCTCGCGGCGTTTCATCAGGACCTGGGCGACCGCATGGAGAACATCGTTTTCGTCAGCATGAGCGAATTCGGCCGCACCGGCCGCGAAAACGGCAACCGCGGCACGGACCACGGCCACGCCAATTGCATGTTCGTGATGGGCGGAGACGTGCGCGGCGGAGAAGTTTACGGTAAATGGCCCGGCTTGAACGATCATCAACTCAACGAAGGCCGCGACCTCGCCCTCACCACGGATTTTCGCAGCGTGCTCGGCGAAATTCTTACCAAACACATCGGCGTCGCCGACCTGAAGCCGGTCTTCCCCGGCTTCGACAACAGTCCGCGCAATTTCCCTGGGCTGATCAAGACTTAGCTGGATTACTGTTTCGCCTTGCTCTTTCGAACCGTTGCTTCAACTGGAGCTTGAACCTTCGGCGTCCAGAATTTCGGATCACCTGCCGCAAATTCTTTCGATACGTGCGACTTTTCGGGGCTGACGGCGTAAAGGTTGCTCTCCGTGTGAACGTACGCCTCGCGCGCGATTTGTTGCATGCGTTCGGCGGCGTCGCCTTCTGCTTCGCGCAACCGGTCTCGCCGGTTCAGCAAATCGTCGTTCTGCGCCAGAGTTTTCATAGGCACAAACGCAAAAAAGGTTGGCGAGGGCATCCCAACATTCACCTGATATACGACCCACGGCAAATCGGAATCGGTTTTTTCGTAGGCCGCGCCGAGTTTCTGAAAGGCTTCGGCGAATTGCCCCTCGTGGCCGGGGTGCAGGCGCACCTCGAGCACGCGCAGGAAGCGTGCCTTCGAAAGATCAATGCGATCCGGGCGGTAGCTCAGATCATCCCGCCTTACGGCGACGATCGTGCGCTGGCTCACCAGCGCGCCAGTGATCTGCGCCTGCGCTTTTCCAAGATCAGGATGACTGGCGTAAATGCCTCCCCACGCGGCAAAGGCTTTGTCGATGTGCGCGAAGGAATCGAATGGATCGAACGACAGCACTTCCTGCTCTCCAGTCACCGAACCCATCACGATCCACGAATTAGGCACGTCCAGGTTCGCGCACACGCGCGCCGCCGCCGCGAGCGCCTTGCCGCTTTCCGCCGTTTTGTTCGACGAAAATCTCTGATAAACGAGCATTACTAATTTTGGGGGAGCCGCCCCCGAATTTGTGGGATCCTTCGTCTGGCCGGTCGCTCTGGCAACACAGATCAGCGCGAAGACTGCCGCCATCGCAAGAGGGCCCGCCATGGTCATTCCTCCCAGGCCTCCTTGGCGGATTTGTTGAAAACACCGCTACGGGTCATCCCGCGCCAACCGCGCTTTGAAGCTTACCCCGGCTCGGTTGCGGCGCTCGGGAGTTTTTGGCGAGCGCGGGACGTCATTCTCGCACAAACTCAGGAAAAAGAAGATTCTCGTCGCCGATTTGAAGCCGGTCTTCCCCGGCTTCGAGAACGATTCCCGCAAATTCCTAGGACTCATCCGCGCTTAGTGAAAAAGTAGGCCAAGAGGAAGTATTTAGGAGGGACGATTCGTAACATGCGGTGAATGGCCTTCTCCGCATCGAAGGGTGGAGCGTAGTTTTGAAAGGCGACTACAATCCGCGGGTAAGCTTGCGATTCTTCGGCCATTACTCCGCTGAGCATGCCGGTCACCGGATGACGTGGATGCGCGCGCCGACCTTCAACTTCTTCCAGGACTTGTCCGCCGTGTAGACGGAAGCCTTCAACGCAAGCCCGAGCGCCAAACACGCCCGGTCTCCCAAAGACAAGCCAACGGGGCGGGTTTGTACGACGAGATCGCCTACGAGCCTGGCGTGCTCGGAGCTAAAGGGCACGGCTTCGCGGATGGGGCTCAGTGCGGCTTCCCACGCATCGTCAGGGCTGAGGCCCCGGCCGACAAGTTTGCCGTGCAGTTCGGCAAGATTGACGGTGCTGATAGCCGCGGTGCTCAAGAGCTCCGGCGTCAACTTTTCGGCTCCGGGTTCCTGATTGAGAATGGCGAGCAGGGCGGAAGCGTCCAGCACAACCCTACTCATTTCGGACGGCCTCGCGGCGTTCGGCGATCAATTCGTCCACGAGAGAGGTGCCCGGCTTCACATGTTTGCGGACCAGCCGCTGAGCCCGCTCCAGGTTGCGTTTCAAAGTGGTGATGCGTAATTCGTCGTCTTGAATCTGCAGAACGACTTCGTCACCAACACGGATGCCCAGCTGCTTGCGAAAGGAAGCAGGAATCACCACGCGGCCATTCTCGTTGACCCGCATGCGGGTTTTTGACTTCATGTCATTTCTCCCCACGTGACACTATTTTAGCATGTATCATATAAGATTAGAAATGACAGTTCTGATCTACAGTGTCATTTATTTGTCAATTGGCACAGCTTGTTAGATTGGCGGGGCGGCCGTCACTCCGCTGTTTTCAATTCCCGAATCCAGATGTTGCGGCAACTCACAACCGGCTTGCCTCCAACTGTGGGCTGTCCGCTGTCCTGCTACTCCTAAATAGGGCTCTTGGTAGGGCTCGAAGTGGGATGACACCGGAATGGCGCGATAACCGTCTAGCCGGAAACGTGCAGTTACCCAACCCAGGTAGTCCCAGGCATGACACTCCGCGTTTTTGCGTTGCATAAGGCTTCGTAGCTCAAGCCCCTACATGTCCAAGCCGCAGCGGGGATTTGTGCAATGACTGTCCGGTGGAGTGATTTGTGCAACTTCCTTGCCGACTGCGCTGAAGTCAATAAGCCGCGGACCGTCAGCCTCCACACCCAGTAGCTGTCTTCGCGGAATTCATTTAGCTTCTCATTCAAGTAGGCCGCGACCTCCAAGATCTGAGACCTTTCGACGCTGTACAGGGAGGCCTTACTCTGGTTGCGATCAAACATTCCGTTGTTGGTGAGCGGGTACAACTCCCGGTACGCGTCTGGAGTGGATTCCATAACAATAGATTTCCACTGAATAGGGCCGGGTTCCTCGGGCGTTTGGGCAGGTGTGTCCTTATCGCGAAAAGACAGTATGATCTCGATAATTTTTCTTCCGAAAGATTCACCGAGAGGGTGCTGAGAGGTCTCCACTACAAAATCCTGCAGCGTGCGTTGCCTGCCGCCAGCTGCAACTGGGCATCCAAGGCACAGACTGTTAGCCGGATCGCGCTCGGGCGATGGCGTCAGATAGTACTGCAAAGGGTGTGGAGAGCTCCGCAGGATGCGCTCTCATCTGTTCCCGTTACCTCGACACTTTCCCATTGCGCGTACGAAGGAAGAGCGCCGAGGAGCAGCAGGGCGGCACAAACCAGAATTCTTGGTATGCTAGACCTCTGGTAGAGCTACGTCTGTGATGCTCATTCTACCGCTTGCAGCGGGCTGTGGTGAATCGGGTAACGACCCCAGCGGAAACTGAAGATCGTCATTCAGGTGACTTTCGGCTCGCGAGTCCGGTTCTGCGACAACTCTCATCCGGTTTTCTCACACCTGTTGACTGTTAGCTGTCGGCTGTCAGCTTTGCCGTTTCACTCTCCGGGCTTCAGCTCGCGGATCCAGATGTTGCGGTAGCGCACGGGGTGGTTATGATCCTGCAGCGCGAGCGGCAGTTTCTCCGGCGTCGGTTTGTACAGCGGGCGTTCGCCGTGCGCGGTGGGGCCGGTGAGCTGGACGTTGTCTTGTACCAGCACGCCGTTGTGAAAAACGGTCGCGCGCGCGGGACGCGTCAGCTTTCCTGCCGCGTCAAAACGCGGACCGTGAAAAACAATGTCGTAGGTTTGCCATTCGCCCGGCGGACGCGAGGCGTTCACCAGCGGCGGATATTGGCCATAAATCGCCGCGGCCTGGCCATCGGCATACGTCTTGCTTTGATAGGAATCGAGGACCTGAGTCTCGTAGAGTCCCTGCAGGAAAACGCCGCTGTTGCCGCGGTCCTGGTCTTCGCCTTTCGCGGGGGAAGGCTCGGCAAATTCCACGTGCAACTGGCAATCGCCAAACGCTTCGCGTGTTTGAATGTCCCCGGTTTTTGGCACAACCTCGAAGTAGCCGTTCTCGACTTTCCATTTGGCGGGGCTGCCGTCCTTTTTCTGGGTCCATTGCGAAAGATCTTTGCCGTCGAACAGCGCCACGGCGTCCGAAGGCGCGCGTCCCGGCGCTTCTTGCGTGCTGGCCGTGCCGGGCTCAATCACCGGCGGCACCGGCCGGCTCCGATCATGAATCTTCCATCGCGTATCTACTTGCGCCCGACAGACTGCGGGAACGCTCGCTAGCACAAACGCACAAACATAAAACAGCCGAATTTTTCTCATCGTTTAACCTCGTAGCTAGAGCGCCTGGATTTTACCGCGAATCCAGAAAATGCGGCATCCGGTATCCGCCCGATACACTTTGGAGTGCGGCGGCTTGCCGCCGCTTTTCTTGTCGCCGCGGTCGCTGGCAGGGCAATTTCAAGCCTTGACTCGTGTTTCGTGAGATGGAGGAAAAGCGGGAGTCCTTCGACTTCGCTCAGGACAGGCAAGCTCCCGCACTCCAAAACCCGGCAAGACCGTGACTTTCGACGCCGCCCATCGTCTAAAGTTTCGTGTGGCTCAGTGTGCGGTCCATTGACGAGTGGGGGTCTCATCGCATGAATCTGATTCGCGCGTGCTTGTTGCTGCTCTGCGGTTTTCTTCTCTTTGCTCCCGCCATTTCCACAAGCGCCCAGGAGGCGCCGCAGTCCCTCAGCCCGCGGCAGGGAGACGACGGCTGGGCCACCGCGACGGCGGCTTCCGCCGGGCTATCTCCCGTGCGTCTGCAAGCCATGGAGACCGCCATCCGCAATGGCGAATTCAAGAAAATCGGCAGCATCCTGATCGCGCGGCACGGCAAGCTGGTCTATGAAGGCTACTTCGACGGCTCCGACGCCTCAGCGTTTCGCGACACGCGCTCCGCTACCAAATCCGTGACGGACATGCTGGTCGGCATCGCCATCGACAAAGGCTTGCTCGCGGGCGTTGACGTCCCCATCCTTCCGTTCTTTCCCGACAAACAGCCGCTGCAAAATCCCGACCCGCGCAAGGCGAAAATCACCGTCGAAGATTTTCTCACCATGAGTTCGCTGCTCGAATGCGATGACTGGAACGATTTCTCTCGCGGCAACGAAGAGCGTATGTATGTGATCGAAGACTGGATTCAATTCACACTCGATCTGCCCATCAAAGGATTTCCTCCTTGGGTAAAGAAACCGAGCGAGGCTCCTTACGGCCGCAGTTTCAGCTATTGCACAGCAGGCGCTACCACACTCGGCGGGGTCCTCGACCGCGCCACAAAAACGGCTGTTCCGGAATTCGCGATGAAGAATCTGTTTGCGCCTCTAGGAATTCAAAAAGTGGCTTGGAAATTCTCGCCGCTTGGCTTGGCGCAGACCGGTGGCGGACTTGGCCTGAAGAGCCGCGACTTGCTGAAGCTCGGCCAGCTCTACTTGAACCGCGGGGTTTGGAACGGTTCGCGGATTGTCTCCGAGCGCTGGGTGAAAACATCGACGCAGCCTCACGCGCGCATCGATGACCAGACCGAGTACGGCTATTTCTGGTGGCTCAAGAGCTTCAAGTCCGGTGAAAAGTCCTATCCCGCTTTCTACATGAGCGGCAACGGTGGAAACAAGGTTGCGGTTTTTCCTACTCTCGACATGGTGGCGGTTCCCACCAGCACCAACTACAACACGCGTGGCATGCACGAACAAACCGACAAGCTCTTGACCGATTACATCCTGGCTTCTCTCGCGCAATAACGAGCGCTGCTCCGGCTTGGCGTGCAGTCTTTTGGAGCGCTGCGGCTTGCCGCCGCTTTCTCTGTGCCGAAGCTTGCTTCGGCGTTCCTCTCAATTGTCGCGACTGGAGCACGCCCCAGCAATGTAACTGTCGCGCAAAAGAAAACGGGCAGTCATGGACTGCCCCGCTTGATTTCCTTAACTGGTTACTGTCAGCTGTCGACGGCAAGCTTTCCGCTATGCCGCTTCGCCCTTGATGCGCATGCCGTAGAACGACTTGTAGACGAAGAAGAACGCCACGAGGAAAAACGCTGCCGCCAGAATGTGCGCCAACGCGCCGCCCTGGCTCGACGTAAGGCTCACGGCGAGCTCCACCGCGAGCAAGCCGAACAGGGTCGTAAATTTGATGATCGGGTTCAGCGCCACCGAAGAAGTGTCTTTGAACGGATCGCCCACCGTGTCGCCGATCACAGTGGCGTCATGCAGCGGCGTGCCTTTTTGCTTCAGTTCGACTTCGACGATTTTCTTGGCGTTGTCCCAAGCGCCGCCGGCGTTGGCCATGAAGATCGCTTGGTACAAGCCGAACGTGGCAATGGACATAAGGTAGCCAATGAAAAAGAACGGTTCGACGAACGCGAACGCCAGCGTGGAGAAGAACACGGCGATGAAAATGTTCAGCATGCCCTTTTGCGCGTAGCGCGTGCAGATTTCCACCACTTTCTTGCTGTCTGCGATGCTCGCTGCTGCAGCGCTTTCCAGTTTGATGTTGGCTTTAATGAACTCCACGGCGCGGTACGCGCCCGTGGTGACTGCTTGCGTGCTCGCGCCGGTGAACCAGTAGATTATCGCGCCGCCGGTGATGAGCCCGAGAACAAACGGCGCGTGGAGCAGCGAAAGCTTGTCCACGTTGGCGGTGAGGCCATTGGTCAGCGCCATGATGATGGAAAAAATCATCGTGGTCGCGCCGACGACCGCCGTGCCGATGAGCACCGGCTTCGCTGTCGCTTTGAACGTGTTGCCCGCTCCGTCGTTGGCTTCGAGCATGTGTTTGGCGCGCTCGAAATTCACGTCGATACTGAAGTCCTTCTTGAGTTCCTGCTTGATGCCGGGAAGTTGCTCGATCAGGGAAAGCTCGAAAACGGATTGCGCGTTGTCGGTCACCGGACCGTAGGAGTCCACCGCGATCGTCACTGGGCCCATGCCGAGGAAGCCGAATGCGACGAGGCCGAACGCGAACACCGGCTCCGCGACCATCAAGCTGGCGAGCCCTCCTTGCGACATCAGGTAGCCGATGGACATCAGCAGCACCATCGAAAGGCCGAGGTAGTAGCCGGAGAAATTTCCCGCGACGAAGCCGGACAAAATTCCCAGCGACGGCCCGCCTTCTTGCGCTGAAGTCACAATTTCTTTGGTGTGGCGCGATTCCACCGAAGTGAAAACCTTCACGAGCTCCGGAATGATGGCGCCCGCCAACGTTCCGCACGTGATGATGGTCGCCAGCTTCCACCACTGCGTCGTGTCGCCGCCGAGCTCTGGAATGATGAGCCACGAAGCGAGATACGTCAGCCCGATGGAGACGAACGAGGTGATCCACACCAGCGAAGTCAGCGGCGCCTCGAAGTTCATATCATCTGCTTTGGCGTATTTCGCTTTGGAGAAAAAGCCGTTGATGAAATACGCGGCCGCGCTCGCCACCAGCATGATGATGCGCATCACGAAAATCCACACCAGCAACTGCACCTGAATCGTATTGGCGAGCGCCGTGGCTTTGGCGATAGCCGTGGCGGAGGCGGTTTGTAGAGTCAAACCCGCGGGAAGGAAGTGCTCCGGTGGAATGGCCAGCAAAATAAAAGTGATCAGCGCGACGCCGGTCACGCCGTACGTTTCAAATCCGTCGGCGGTCGGCCCCACCGAATCCCCCGCATTGTCCCCTGTGCAGTCGGCGATGACGCCGGGGTTGCGCGCGTCGTCTTCTTTAATTTTGAAAACAATCTTCATCAGGTCGGAGCCAATGTCGGCGATTTTCGTAAAAATTCCGCCGGCAATGCGCAGGGCGGCGGCGCCGAGGGATTCGCCGATGGCGAAGCCGATGAAGCACGCGCCGGCATAATCACCTGGTATAAACAACAAAATGATTAACATCATCAAGAGTTCGACGGAGATGAGCATCATGCCCACGCTCATGCCCGCTTCCAGCGGGATGTGGTTTATGGGATACGGCTTTCCGCGAAGAGCGGCGAAGGCGGTGCGGGAGTTTGCGAAGGTGTTCACGCGGATGCCGAACCACGCCACGCTGTAGCTGCCCGCCATACCCAGCAGGCTGAAAACCAAAATAATAAGAACGGCGTTGGGGATGGGCTTGCCAGGAATGGGATGCAGCCAGCCGAAGTACAGCACGATGACGATGGCGATAAAAACCCACAAAAGAAGAAGGAATTTGCCTTGTGTGGTGAGATAGGTTTTGCAGGTTTCGTAGATGAGTTCGGAAATGCCGCGCATGGATTTGTGGACGGGGAGATTTTTCAAGCGCGTGTAAATCACGAGTCCGAAAGCGAGTCCGAGCAAACAGAAGAGGATGCCGAAGAGAAGAAGTTTGTGGCCGTCCATGCCGTGGAAGCTGACCTGAGAAAGGTCGGGGAGCTTCAAATTGGCTTCGCCGCCCGCTTCGTCCGCGCGAGCGGAGGAGGCGGCGAGGAGCGCAACGGCGGCTCCTGCGCCAAAGATGGTGAGTCTCGAAACCTGGGACCGGGCCTTCGTTAGCCAGGTGCGCATTCAGAATCCTCCCTGATGGCAGGGTTGCGGAGCGATGGAACCTGTGAAAGTTCTTGGAACGGGCCGCTTACCGCCACCGTTCTGCTGCCAAGCGCTTTATGGCGCAGGCCGCGAATCATTGTGGCTCGCAAAGTATGGGCACCGGCTAGTAAGCGAGGATACGGCAGCAGGGCCGCCGCACTCCTAATGACTCGTCCCAATAGTCTGCGAGCCTCGGTAGTTTTTTCTCATTCCACCGGCAAGGGGCCCCGACCGGAGTCGGGGTAAGCTCGCCGCGCGCCGGTCCGAGTTACCCCTCGATACCGCCGGCGAGGCGCCTGCAAGACCGGGCGCCAGGGCAAGTACGAATCGCAGTTTTATAACATTTTGGAGAAAGCCGGTCAAACCGCTCCGCCGCGCAAGCAGTTGTCCGTAGTGACTTGCCGTTTTCATCGCCCCTTGGATTGATATCGCTTCTCCCCTTCCCTGAGGGGCACATCATGAGCAGTTTTGCCAAGCGAGAGCCGCCCTCCGGTCCGAGTTACCCTTCGATGCCGGAGGCGCCTACAAGAAACTGGCCGAACTTTCAGCCCGGCGAGCGCACGCTCGGGAAAGGAGATCCCGCAGCTTCTCCTGCGTATGCGGGAACGCACCAAATTGCGGGCATGAGCAAGCTGACCGTCAGCACGAAAGACGGCAAGCTCTTCATCCTAGCGGAGCCGCTTGGCGCTGATCCGGAAGAACTGGTACCCGAATCCGATACGCAATTCTTCGTCCTGGCCGATGAGGTCACCTTCACGTTTGAATGAGACGAAAAAGGGACCGTTTCTAAGCTCACGATCAAGGCGGGGTCGCAGTCCTTCGAGGCCAAGAAACTGCCCTAAACGCGTACGCGAACTTCCTTCGGCCTCAATGAGTACTTTTTTGCACAGCCAGTGGCTGATGGTAAGATGCGAGATTCATCGCGAACCGACCAGCCTGGTTAGATGAGGGTCACGACAACCAAAGCGGTTACCGAAGCGGCCGAGAACATCGCAACGGGACATGTTGCTGCGAGTCGAGCAGCGTCAGCGGGACTGGCGGCGCGATTGGAAGCTCGACGAAGTCGAGGCCATTTGCCGAAACCGCGCTGGAAAATCACGCACAGGAGCGTTGCCGCAAGCTGATCGTTCCCGAGAGCGTCTTTAGCTTGCAAGATGATATCGCTCCGGTCACAAAAGAGTCTTGCGCTGGTGGAACGCGGGGCGGGTATTATTTTGGACGAAGCCCACGCGATCGGGGGCACAGGGGCCTGCAGGCCGCGGATTGCAGTTCGAGACGGAGTCGCGCAACATCTTGCCGCGGTGGTTCACACTTGCGGGAAAGCTCTCGCGAGCGCAAGCGCGTTTGCTTGCGGAACAGCCTTGTTTGAAGGAGCATCTTATCATTCACGTCCGGACGTTTCGCTTCACCACGGTCATCCCGCCCAATACGGCAGAGCAAATCGGCACGGCCTTGCCGCTCGCGCAGACGATGAACCGTGAGCGGAAGGCGCAGCGGCTCTCTAGCGGCTTGCTCCCGCGAGGATGGGACACCGCTCGATGCGCCGCGTACTTGCAAACCCAAGGATTTGCCCTGCGGGCCGTTCGTACGCCGGCAGTACCGCATGGAAGCGCGTGCCTGCGGTTTTCCTTGACGAGCGGAATCTCCGATGATGAACTGGTGCGCCTGGAGAGCCCCTTGAATAGCTGGCGCGAACAGAAAAGTCGGTCCGCAGCGGTGGGCCGCGCTTGAGACATCATTTCTTAATCACCGGAACCGATACGGGCGTCGGCAAAACCGTTCTTTCCTCGCTTCTTTGCGCGGCGTTGGACGCGGTTTACTGGAAGCCCATCCAAACCGGCACGCTTGAGGGCTCGGATCGCGTGACGGTCATGAGGCTGGCGGGGATCGGCACAGACCGCACACTCGATGAAATTTACAAATTCGTTCCGCCGGTATCCCCGGATCTGGCCGCGCGCTGGGCCGGCGTCGAAATCGACCTGGGCAAGATCAACATGCCCACCAGCCTGATGAATGATTGGCTGGTGGTCGAAGGGGCGGGCGGCGTGCTTGTGCCCGTCAATCAAAAGCAATTCATGCTGGACCTGATGGTGAAATTCAAATTGCCGGTGATTGTGGCGGCGCGGAGCAGCTTGGGAACCGTGAATCACACACTGCTTACACTCGCAGCGCTGCATGCGGCGGAGCTTCCGGTGCACGGCGTGGTGCTGATCGGCGACCAGAATCGCGAAAACCGCGAAACCATCGAGCGCTTCGGGCACGTGCGTGTGATCGGAGAGATTCCCAAATTGCCAAACCTGCACCGCACCGCACTGATGCAGGTGTTCATGAATCATTTTGACCGCGCCGCCTTTGCGCAATAACCTCGCGCCATGAATCCGGCGCCGCGCATCCCTTCAGTCCTTCCGCGTTGGACCTTCCGCCGCTGCACGTCGAGAAAGCGCAAGGCGCTTATCTCAACGCAAAAGACGGGAGAAAAATCCCGGATGTATCGCGAGTTCGTGGAGCACCACAATGCTCCCGGAGAAGTCCGCTCTGTGATGTCCGCACTTGCAGATGAGGTGGGACCCGCTTCCTCGTGGTGGGGAACCTCGACCGGTGTGCGAATCAGCGCATCGCCGCGGCGGTTGCGGCGCGAGCGAGAAAACTGAACCAGGGAGGACCTCTGTCGCGCGTACGATGCAATTGTGGAAGGCATGGTAGACACGGTTCTGAGGATGACCAACGGTTTGCTAGAGTCGACTCCGGTAGAGCGCAGCGTGCTGCCCCCTTGAAGAGAAACTTTTTCGAATGAGGAGAGCTTTTGCCATCCATTTTGAATCAGTGGAAGCAAAAAATAGTTGCGTTTGCGGGCGGCCTCGGTGCGCCCGGGCTGTTCCTGATCTCCTTTTTGGATTCCTCGTTGCTGACGTTTCCGGTCATCAACGATCTCTTGCTGATCGAATTGTCCATTCGGCATCCGGCCAAGATGCCTCTCTATGCGGGGATGGCCATGCTGGGGTCGGTCTTCGGCTGTGTGTTGTTGTTCTATATCGCCGAGAAGGGCGGGGAAGCGCTTTTCCACAAACACGCGGGTGACCGCGCGCCAGCCATCCGCAATTGGGTGGTGAAGAACGGATTCGGCGGCATGCTTATCGCAGCGCTGCTGCCGCCGCCAACACCCTTCAAGGTCTTTGTTGTGGCTGCGGGGGTTTTTGAAGTGCCGCTGACCAGTTTTATGTCGGCCGTCGCTCTGGCGCGAGTCGTTCGCTACTTCGGGATTGGCTACCTGGCAATTCGCTACGGTAGGGAAGCGATGCCTTATCTGGTGCAGCACAAGTTAGCGGTGACCGTATTTTTGATCCTATTTGGCGTGGTGAGCTATCTCCTTTCGCGAGTGATACTTAGGCACCGGCCATCAGCTGAAAGGTGAACGTCGGGAGCCGCCGAGCTCAAAAGCAGAATTTTCAATGACACACCTGATGGCCCCCTCTTCACACCGGTACGACTGTATGAATCTCAAAACAAGGGGCTTGTCAGTTGGGCGATTCGCAAGTCATGGATTCTAAAGGCAGGGAACTTGCCCAGCCAGATCTGCATCGCGCCCTGATAAGAAAAGCGGCGGCGAGACTGTCGCACTCCCAATTTCGCGGCACTTCCCCGATTGACATCCTCGCCGCCGCAAGCGCGAGGATTCCCACGGCCTCTCGGTTTGTTTCCCCGAGATGGCTTCGGTGGGTTCCTCCCACAACCGCCCTATTTCAGCGGAGGACCACGAAGAGGCTTTACTTTTGGGCTGGCCCGCCCATAGGTCGTTCGGACAGAAGCACGGGCCGCCGCTGCGCGGCGGTTATGTGACCCTGAAACTCTACTAGAGACTAGAGCCCGGAGCCTCGGATCGCACTTGCCCAATTTAATTTAGAATCTCCATTACGACCTGGCTCGGCAGCTAAGGCCGCATTTTCTCTGGAGCGTTCCTGCCCGAACGGAAGCATGGCTCCGGTAGTAGCGATTATGTAGATGGTGGCGGGCGTTGTCCTGAAAAGGAGAATGGCTCATGCCATCAAAAGCCGCGGGAACCGGGGACCCAGGCCAGTTCCTCGGAGAGGATCTTGCCAGAAGGGTCCGTGTCGATGAGCGCTTGGACGCGCACGCTGGAGCTGGAGTCTCGCGAATAGGGGAACGCGCGGAGCATAACGTGGAAGCCTGCCGGCGTCTGCTCCACCGTAGCTTTAGGGAACCGTGCGACCTGGAGAAAACGCTGTGCCACGGCGGAATTCCGAGCGGCGTTGAGCGCGGGGGATGGCTCGGGCTTGTAGGAGGTGGTGGCGGAACTGGGATCGAAATCACTGCCGGGGCCGACAGGAACCTCGACGTCGTAAAGGGCACGTGCGGTTTCGACGATACCGTACCAGCGAAACGGGGAGCTGGATTCGGCGAAGGCGGCGACCTTGTGAGGCAATTCGCCGCGATAGATGCGGGATTGGAGAGAAGCGATGGCGTCGCTGTGGAAAACCAAGCGCACCAAGAGATAAAGGATTACCGCGGCGAGCGCCAGAGTGGCGCCACGCCTGCCGCGAGGATCTTTGCTGCGAGCGCCGATTTCTTCGGTAACCAGACCGCTGAGCAGCGGGAGGAGAATTCCCGCGAGGAGGATTCCCAAGACCCAGAGGTCGAGGGGCGGGAGCCAGTCCATCATGAAGCGGCGGCGGGAGAAAGGCCAGAGGAGTTCCACGCCATCGGTTTGGCAAGTATCGAGGACAAGATGAAAGAGGGCTGCGACGAGTGCCGCTGAGAAGACCGCCGCGACTGGGATGTTCTCGGGGACTTTGGGTTTGAGGAGGAGAAACGGTAGCGTGGCGACAAGAGTGAACGCCAGGGCGGCGAGGATCGAATGAAAATAGGTGTGAGTGAAGGCGAGGTAGGCAGAAGGGCCGAAGTAGATGCTAAGGAGGTCTACGTCGGCAACCACGCCGGCAAGGACGATCGCGATCGTGGCGCCACGTGAGAGGCGAGGAAAGGCGGCGCGCTGAAGAGAATACGACGCCAGGGCGTGGGTGAGGGGGTCCATACCGGAGAAGTTATCTCATAAAAGCAGCCGTTGAGTTGTAGGTTTTAAGGTGGGAATTCGAAGAATAGGGTCCGGGTGACAAGGAAGGCATCCAAGCGGTTGGGACAGGATTCGATTTCGTTGCGAAATGGGGCGCAGCATTCCCTCACTCCGCTCGGGACAAAGCTGCGTCCTTACACGGAGGCGCTGAAGCGCGCCCCTGCACGAATAGAATCTTATTGCGGGTTTCGGGGGACGAGGAGCTTGAGGGCGCGAGGGACGATGCGAAATTCGACAGGGAGGCGCGCGAGGGGCTCGCCGTCGATTTGCGCGTAGACGGGATTTGCGGCGAGCGGTTCGCAGAGGAGGGATTCAGATTTGAAGAATTCGACGCCTTGGGTGCCGCGAAGCTTGTTGAGCCAGAGCGAAGGCAAGTAGCTGAGATAGCGGAGACCGCTCTGCGTGGAGAGTGTCAGGATTTCGAAGCGGTCTTGGAAGAGATCGGCTTCAGTAGTGATCTTGAACGGGCCGCCGTAATTTTGCGTGCGGCCGACGATGACCAGCGAAGCGTTGCTTTTGCGGCCGCCGCTGATGACCCGGAAATGCCGGAATTTGTAGCGAAAGATTTCGCGGAAGCCTGCCCACCAATAGGCGAGAATGCCGACGCGCGATTTCAGGCCAAGATTGATGGAGTAGACGATTGCGCCGTCAGGGCCGGCCCCAGCGACGCTGAGAAAATATTTTTTCTTTTCAGGCTCCTCGAGCGGAGTTGCCAGGCCGAGAGCGATTTCTTTGACTGTGCCGTGAACCAGTTTCTCCGCAGCTTTGGGAATGTCCCACGGGAGATCGAGTTCCTTGGCGAGGATGTTGGCCGTGCCGCCTGGGAGAAGCGCGAGCGGAACGCGCTGGCCGTTTTGATGGGCGGCGAGGCCGTTGACGATTTCGTTGAGCGTGCCGTCGCCGCCGCAGGCGATGACGAGGCCGCGATTCTCCGCGGCGGCGCGCGCGGCGATTTCGGTGGCATGGCCGGGTCCGGTCGTTTCGGCGAGGTCAGCGTCAATGCCGCGTGCGGCAAAGATGTGGCGCGCCTGATCGAGCAAACGGCGACGCGCACTGCCACCGTTTCCGGCTTTGGGGTTGTGGATCAGCAGGGCGTTTTGTAGTTCGGCGGTCATTTGCTCTGATTCGGTGCGTTCCACTTAGCCTGATCCCTTTCATTCTATATAATGTGGGGCGAATTCGCGCATGCGTTGCTTGACACTGTGCGGAAGAGGGATTGTTCAGCCGCAAAGGGCACGGCCTCGGAATGGCGGGTAGGGCAAGTCGATTTCAGGTCAGCCATTTGACACGAATGCGCGAAAGCGCAAAAGCAGATTACTCGCTGCGCTTGGAATGACAAGAGCGAAATTCGCGCAAGACGGATTTGTCGCTGCCCGTAAAATGACGAACGAGGAGATCCGTGAAGAAGCAAGCAAGAAGAAAAGCGATGGCAAGTCCGCCGCACTCCGAAATGCACTCGGAATAAATGGACGTGTAGGGCGTGGCCCGAAGCGGAGTTTCTCGCCTGCACCGCGGGTTCGAAATGACTGGCGCGCAGACTTACGGAGGTTTTGTGGCGAAAGCAGCACCGGCAAATAGGAAGAAAGAGATCGAAGAGCTGCGCGAAAGGCTGCGCTACCACGAATACCGGTATTACGTGCTGGATGAGCCGGAGATTTCGGACGCCGCCTACGACCGAATGATGGCGCGGCTGAAGGAGCTGGAAGCGGCGCATCCGGAGCTGAGGACGCCGGATTCGCCCACGGTGCGCGTGGGTGGCGCGCCGCGTGAAGGTTTTCAAACCGTTCGTCACGCGCGGCCGGTGCTGAGCCTGGACAACGCGTTTTCCTACGACGCGCTGCGCGAGTGGGACCGCCGCGTGAGAGAGGGAAGCGGCAAGGAAAAAATCGAATACATTGCGGAGCATAAGTTCGATGGGCTGAGCATCTCGCTGCAATACGAGGATGGCCAGCTGGTGCGCGGGGTGACGCGCGGAGACGGAACCACGGGCGAGGACGTGACGCCGAACGTGAAGACGATCCGGTCGATTCCGTTGCGCGTGGATGCACCCGCATTGAAAAAGGCGAAGCTGCAAGCGGATTTCGAGGTGCGCGGGGAGGTGATGATGACGCGCAAGGCCTTCGAAGCGCTGAACCGGCAGCAGGAGCGGATTGGCGGGAAGATCTTCGTGAACCCGCGGAATTCTGCGGCGGGAGCGGTGCGCGTGCTCGATCCCACGATCACGGCGTCGCGAAAGCTGGATTTCTTCGCCTACTACTTCCTGGTGGATGGAAATGTGCCGTTCGCCAAGCATTCCGAGGCCCTTGAGGCTTTGAAGCAATTACGGTTCCGCGCTTCAGATGATTGGAAGTTGTGCAACGGGATTCAGGAAGTGATTGCGTATTGCGAGAACTGGGACGACAAGCGCGAGAAACTGCCGTACGAGATCGACGGCGTGGTGATAAAGGTGAATGCCACGTCCATACAAAATGAACTGGGTTACACGGCGAAGGCGCCGCGGTGGGCGATTGCGTTCAAGTATCCGGCGCGTCGGGAAACGACCGTGGTGAAAGATATTCTCGTCAACGTAGGGCGCACGGGGGCGCTGACGCCGGTGGCAGTCCTGGAGCCGGTGCAAGTGGGAGGCGTCACTGTCAGCCGTTCGACGCTCCACAACATGGATGAAATCGAGCGGCTGGGCGTGCAGATTGGCGACACGGTGCTGATCGAGCGGGCCGGCGAAGTGATTCCGCACGTGCTGAAGGTGGTGAAGCCTGGGAAAGACCGGAAGCCGTTCCATATGCCGAAGAATTGCCCGGAATGCGGGAGCGCCATTCATCACGTGGAAGGGGAAGTGGCGTACCGCTGTGTGAATGCGGCGTGCCCGGCGAAGAGGAAAGAATCGATTCTGCATTACGCGGGGCGGCACGCCATGGACATTGACGGGCTGGGGGAGAAGATTGTGGACCAGCTCGTGGACAAGGGGTTGCTGAAGGATGTTGCGGGTTTGTACGCGCTGAAAAAGGAGCAGGTGGCGGCACTGGAGCACATGGCGGAAAAGTCCGCGCAGAATTTGCTGGAGGAGATTGCAGCGAGCAAGAAGAATTCGCTGGCGCGGCTGAATTATGCGCTGGGGATTCAGCTTGTGGGCGAGCGAACAGGGCAATTGCTGGCGGAACAGTTTTCCTCGCTGGAGGAGTTGGCGGCGGCAAAACAGGAGGAACTCGAACAAGTACCGGAAGTGGGTCCGAAGGTGGCGGCGAGCATCGCGGAGTTTTTCTCGGAGCCGGCGAACCGGCAGTTGATCAAGAAACTGGCGAAGGCGGGAGTGCACCCCACGGCAGAAAAGCGCGAGGTCAAGAGCGATAAGTTGGCAGGGAAGACGTTTGTCTTTACTGGAACGCTGGCGAATCGAACGCGGGAGGAAGCGGGAGCGATGGTACAACAGCACGGCGGAAAACTGAGCGGGTCGGTGAGCAATAAGACCAATTATGTGGTGGTGGGAACAGATCCGGGGTCGAAATATGACAAGGCGAAAGAGTTGGGAGTGACGATACTGAACGAGAGCGAGTTTGAGAAGCTTCTCGATTTGAAATGAGAGAGTCTAGCGGCGGGGGTGGCCCCTGCTTTACGGCGAAAAGGTTTTGAGAATACCGACATGAGTCCGGGTACCGGCCTCTGCAAAATCCAGGGCAGAATCACATAATAAAGATAACCGCCAAGAATTAGGAGCCACAGGAGGCGCTCCAGCCAAAGCGGTATCGGTGTGTGCACACCAATGGAGCCCGATACGCGCCTCCTCCACCTCCTTCTGTCCTCTGCGAAGATTGCCCTGATGGATAGCGAAAGGTGCGGATTCTAACTCCGTGCGAGCCGGAACAGCGTATAATCAGAATGGCGGGTGAGCCGGGTGATCGCTGGCTAGAGCCGAGAAGTGGCAGCGTAAAGCCGCCGTTACGAGGCCGAAGCGGGAGGAAAGTCCGGACACCGTCCTGAGGCATGGCAGGTGCGCGAGCGCCGGCCAGCACTCATGACATGGGCGACGCGCCTGATAACGTCAGGGGGCTGGCCACGCAGGCTCTGCCGCGAGGCAGAGTTGCACGCGAAAGCGCGCAGCATTCCGGTTAGACCGAAACGCGGTGCGGCTAAGCTACGGATAGTGCCACAGAGAATAGACCGCCGGCGGAGCGAGCACGGTGGCAGTCACGGAGGGAAAACCTTCGAGACGCTGACGCAAAGCACGCAACGTTTGGCAAGGGTGAAAAGGTGGGGTAAGAGCCCACCGCTCCGGTGGTGACGCCGGAGGCACGGAAAACCCCGCGCGGTGCAAGGCCAAATAGGAGGGGAGAGCCGGCCCGGCTCGTTGAGCACATCTTCTTGCGAAGACGTGCTCCGTTCATTGCGGAGAAAGCCGCGGCGAACGAAAACCCTCGGGTAGGCTGCTCGAGTTACGGTGCGAACCGTGACCTAGAAGAATGATCGCCGCGGTGCGCCTTTCGTTTCGCGAATGGCGCACTCGACAGAATCCGGCTTATATGGCTCATCCGCTTCTTTTTCCATAGCTTACAAAGCACTCGAACGAAGAACTCAGCGCCTATTCTACATTCGATGAGTGTGCCTGAAGGACGTTTTCAGAAACCGCAGTTGTTTCTACATCCTGATTGCGAAAAGCATCATATTTGGTGGTGTTCTAAAATGTGGTTCGGACCTGTGAAGCTCCTACGGAAAGTAACCAACCCGTGGGCAGCCCGACTAACCCGATCACGGAGCGTCCGATGTTCTGCACCGACCGATCATGAATTGATGATCTTGCTTCTCTCTTCAGCAAGCGCCCTAGCGCGCTTGCCAGCCTTCTTGAGAACGCCTTCGAGGATTTGCAGCTCTTTGGGGTTAGCATCGGTCAACACTCTGCCGATTTCCGCGGAATGCTTGCGGAAGATTGGAACAATCAGGTCTTTACCACTCTTTGTAAGCGCCACGACCCGCACCCTCCGGTCATCGGGGCTTTCCGCCCGGCTCACTAGCCCCCTTTTCGAGCAAACGATCAGGTCCTTTGTGCAGAAGCGCTTCCAGCACGCGGAAGTCTGTGTCAGAAATGCCCGTTTCCGCGATTCCTCTATACAGGTAGTCGGAGGCTGCCTCGTGGGCTTTCCTCCAAATGAGCCAGCAATGCACCGGGTCTGAAGACCTTTTTGCCATAGCTCTCTGATGCTGAGCCTTTTCCGATTAGTTGTCCATCACATATATCGTTATCAATATATCATGCATCAATGTATTAGAGACGCCGGACCCAATACGGCACCAGTCACTAGGAGATGAGCATGAAGATCACTTCTACAATCGCACGTTACTTGCTCGGTTTGATCTTTTTGACGTTCGGGCTAAACGGGTTCCTTCACTTTATTCCCATGCCGCCGCCTACGGGCGTTGCAGCGCAGTTCTTCGGGGCTCTCTTCGTGTCCCGGTTTTACGTGGTGATTTTTCTGTTGCAGATAGTGCCCGCGGTCCTGTTGCTTGCGAATCGGTACGTGCCTCTGGCACTGACGATTCTGGGGGCCGTGATCGTCAACATACTTTGCTTTCACATTTTCATGGCGCCTGCGGGTTTGCCGGGTCCTGTTGCTTGCGAATCGGTACGTGCCTCTGGCACTGACGATTCTGGGGGCCGTGATCGTCAACATACTTTGCTTTCACATTTTCATGGCGCCTGCGGGTTTGCCGCTGGCTGTCGTCGTTACGGTTTTGTGGTTTTTTACGACTTGGAGTGTGCGTTCGGCGTTCGCGGGGATCCTTCAACGTTAAGTCAGTACCTGAATTCGTCCTCGATTTTATACACTAGGCCGCTGATCTCAATCCAAAAGTTCTATCAGCCCTGATTTCATTGGGGATTTTCACTGTGGCAACCGCAAAAGGACTTGAATCATGTACACTATGAGTTTCATTCGCCGGATCAAACGTAAAAGCGGCGTTTATCTCGCGGAAGTCGAAAATAAATGGGTGAAGGGAAAGGTCGTGCAACGCCACTTGCGTTATGTCGGTCGCGAAGCCGACGGCAAAACCCTGCTCGCGGCCTCGATTTCCGAGGTCGAGGTCGAGCAAGTCAAGCTCTATGGCCCCCTGCTGGTGCTCCACCATCTCGCCAAGGAAATCGGCCTCGCCGACCAACTGGATCCCTACGGCCCGGAAATCCTCAGCCTGGTGTATGCCCACTGTCTGGACTATCGCAGCCTAAACCATATGCCCGCTTGGTTCGGGCGCACTGATTTGCAGTTCCTGTTGCCCTGCGAGGGGTTGACCGAAAAGCGCTTGGTGGGCGCCTTGGATCACTTGGAATCGTTGGACGCGGAGAGCTGGCAGCGGCAACTCTTCCAGCGCCTCTGCCGCCAGTATCGGCTGCGGCCCTCCGGGGTCATCTATGACGTCACCAACACCTATCTTTATGGAAGCCACTGTCCGCTGGCCAAACTCGGACACGACAAGGAGCAGGTCAAAGGTCGGCCGCTCATCCAGATCGCATTAGCGGTGACGCAGAAAGAAGGCTTTCCTTTGTTCCACAAGGTCTTCGATGGCAATGTGCATGACGCCCGCACTTTGCAGGACTCGGTGACGCAGTTCCGCGGTTACCACCTGCGACCGGGGCTATTCATTTATGACCGAGGGATCGTCTCGGGACGCAATGTCAAGGATGTCAAGCAGTTGCATTGGGACACCCTCTGCGGAATGCCGCTGCGGGAGAACTTGAAAAAGTTCTGGCGCCCCTTTGCCGATTTGCAGCAACTGCTGCAACTGCCCTACCGCCAGCGCGTGGGCCAGACCGTCTTTTACGCCCGTCGGCGTCCCTATCAACTCGATGGTGTGCGCGGCCAGTTGGCCCTGTGTTGGAATGAGCGGCTACAACGGGATCTGCGGGAGTCGCGCCGCGACGAGATTCTCTATGCCCAAAAACTTCTGGCCCAGGGCCAAGCGATCAAACCCGGCTTAGAGCGGTTCTTCGACTCCCGCGGCCATCTGCGCACCGCCCAGCTGACCGCAGCCGAAGAGTTCGATGGTTACTCCTGCCTGTTCTCGACCCGTTCGCTGCCGCTGGACCAAATGCTCTCGCTTTACTTTAACAAGGACATCATCGAAAAGGCTTTTCGTAGTCTGAAAGGCATCATCCAGTTGCGCCCCATCCGCCATTGGCTGGCCGAACGGGTCCACGCTCATGTCTTCCTCTGCTATCTCGCCTATCTGCTCTTGTCTCTGTTACAGTATCGCCTGCGCAAAACCGATTTCACTGCGGAGAGCGCCTTGCGAGAACTGAGCACCATGTATAAGGTCTACCTTCGGGACGCCAAGAACCGTTTCCATCTCTCTCGCGTAGTCACGCTAACCAAGAAACAAGAACTCATCCTCAAGGCAATCGACAAGGCCCTGCTCAAAACCTAGTGTACATTTTTGAGGTGGAAGTCAGG
>WNGP01001587.1_pt1 | contig 33610 bp, 35 predicted proteins | sample 5407671 | NCBI WGS metagenome assembly WNGP01 (sample SAMN13153381, study PRJNA577476) | soil metagenome | isolation source: 40 cm soil or saprolite under Garry oak tree replicate 2 | place: USA:California | collected 2016-06-15 | reverse complement strand
ACGTCCACGAATTCGACGGTGGCGTATGTAACTTTCCTGGGATTGAAGATTTCAGCGAGCGGCGCCAGGCGGGGATCGGGCACCTGCACGACGGCGATGTTGGCCTGCACAGTGCTGGTCGCGTAGCCGCTGATGGGCGCTCCTGCTCTGGTGAGCGCGTTGAAGAGGGTAGTCTTCCCGCTCTGTGGCAGGCCGATAATACCTATAGTAAGAGCCATATATCTCTATTCCTTCTTAATCTTGACGTTGACCGGTACACACTTTACAATATGGTGTGACTATCGTAGCGTTTTCCGCCGATCGGAGGTAACTTTCTATGCCATTGTACGAGTACTACTGCTCGGAATGCAAATCCAAATTTGAGCTACTTGTAAACCATAAATACGCCGACGAGGTAGTGTGCACGAAGTGCCACGGTGAAAGGGTGCGCCGCCTGCTCTCCGTTTTCGCGACAGCGCGCGGTGACGCGGAGGATAGCGGGTATGAAGAGATGAGCGCTTCAATGGGAAGCTGTGGCTGCGGTGGTGGGAGCTGCGGCTGTAACTAGTCGAGTTCGCTATGTTTAACAAGGTCAGTTATCGACGCGGCGTGATCGAGGGCGTGATACTTTATACGCTTGGCCGTCTTGGCGCCCTGATTACGCCGGCTTTCTTTCCCGATTGGCTCTACGTTGCGCTGCCCCTGCTTTTCCTGGCATTGCAGTACTTGATCGCGCCCGTGTGGGCCACACGCCGCATCCAGTCCACCAGGCGAGAGCGCCTGAGCAAGCGTTTCTGGCTGCTTGGTCCGCTGCTGGCGGCCATCTGCTTCAGCATTGACCTGCTGGTCACTCTGACGATGGGGCTTGCCCTCAACATGGGCGAGGTGCAGCAGGGTCCCGCGTTGTGGCGTCTCTTCGCTGGCGGCGCTCATCACCTCGGCATTACTGGCCTGGCTGTCTACGAGTTAAAAACTGTCTCATTACTTCTGGCTATCTTCACCATAGCTGTGGTATGCACGCGCCTGGCGCAGGGCGGTTTTTTGCGCTTCACGATGCCCGCGGGCGGGAATCGCGTGACACTGTGAGAAGGTTTACATATGCACCCGATTTTATACCACAGCAACCTCAAGCCTCTTACCCAACGCCTGGACATACCGGCGCAGGGTATTGAGGGTATAAGAATCGTAGCCAGATTTCTCGATGCGGGCTACCTGTGCCTGGGAAACTCCCAAACGCCTGGCAAGCTCTGCCTGGGTTAATCCTGCTGCCTGGCGGGCCTCTACAAGCTGCAGCCAAAGTTCCTTCTTAGCGGCCTCCTCTTTGTAGATCTCCCTGGCCTCTGGGTCGCCCAGCAAAGTATCCCGCCATGCCTGGTACGCCTGCTCTCCTTCTTTGATATGGTCACGTCTTTTTTTCTGCATGATGTTATTTCTCATCCTCTCTTCATAAAGTTGTCAAGGCGTTGCAATGCTATCTCAATCTCGTGGCGAGGTGTTTTTTGAGTCTTCTTCTGAAAGCCATGCAAGAAAACAATACGTTGACCTGAAAAAAAGAAGTAGATAAGCCGGTAGATATTTGTGCTACTCTCCTCCCGAAGTTCCCATAATTTGCCTTCTAAGTGACGTACCAAAGGTTCTCGCGCCATGACATTACGTACACGTAGTTTTTCAATGGACCAGGCAAAACGTGCCTGCGTTTTGATATCCAGGCTCATTAAAAATTCTTGAATGGGACTGGAGCCATCATCTTCTGTGTAAAAAATGATTGTCCACACTGTCTCATCTACCAGCCTCTTTCTTTAATATTATATACGGATTTTAGTATATTTTTGGTGTCTCCGTCAAGCATTTTCAAGAATTAGCGGGCACCTCCACCTTCCGCGCCTCCACGTACGTAATCTCCCCCCGCTGCTTTCTCGTACCCACCATCGCAAAGTCGAAGCGATCTACGTCGAGCACTAACGCGATGTCCTTCGCGGGAAAGTCGGAATCGCCCTGCCACCACTGCTCGAAGCGGCCGTCTTCTCGCAAGCTTGTGATTCCTTGCTCCAGCATCTCCCGCGCACCTGCTTGTTCATACAGCAAAGCCTCTATGTAATCGGCGCATATGCCGTCCTCTTCTAGCTCTCTATTGCCTGGACCGCCACCTGTCGGGTGCAGAGTGATCAAACCATTTGTCGTCTCAGTAAGCCTGCGTGCGTAGGTTGCCGTGGCTCGTGCATTGACGAGTGAGCAGAGCAGGATATGAGTTGCATTGGCGACGGCGAGGGCTCCCTGCGTGCCTGCACCAGTGCGCTGGACGAGTATGCGTCCACGCACGTCGGAGGCTGTCATGAGCGCTGGTGAGTTGTTGAGGTCGAAGCCGGGGATCAGGCGCCCACCGATCTCGCCGATCAGCAATACCTCTGGATTTCGCTCGCGCAAGGCAAAGGCCTCTTCTACCGTGCGTACTAACCAGAGCGCCTGTGCACCGCATGCCAGGGCGTAGGCAGCGACGCTGAAGGCGCGGATGACATCGATGACGATAACGACGCCACGGGCCTCCAGCGCCTCGTAGCGGCCTACACGGTGAATTTCTAGATCCTGCATTACTGATCTATCTGCGCCTTCTGCAACTTGCCACTATAGTCGGTGTAAACCACCTTCCATTCGGTGAAGACATCGAGGCCAGCGATACCTGCCTCGCGGTGCCCGTTGCCGGTGCCGCGTGTACCACCGAAGGGAAACTGGATCTCGGCGCCGGTAGTGCCAGAGTTGATGTAGAGGATGCCCGTGGTAATATCGCGCGTGGCGCGTTGTACGCGGTTGATATCCTGTGTATAGATAGCGCTGGAAAGGCCGTACGGCGTGTTGTTGTTCACCGCGATGGCTTCATCGAGCGAACCCACGTCGATGACCGAGAGCGTGGGGCCGAAGATTTCTTCCTGTGCCAGGCGCATCTCTGGACGCACACCGGTGAAGAGCGTGGGCCAGTAGAAGTGGCCGCGTGCCAGGTCGCCTTCGCGGGCTATCGAGCCGCCTGTGACGAGGGTTGCGCCTTCGGCCTTGCCGATCCCTGTGTAGCTGTGTATTTTTTCAAGCTGCGATGCATTGATGACGGGGCCAACGTCTACGTTTTCATCTAAGCCGTTGCCGAGGCGGAGCTGCTCAATGCGCGGTACAAGTTTGTCGACAAGCTGCTTGCGCACCGCCTTATGTACAATGACGCGGCTGCAGGCAGTACAGCGCTGCCCCGTGGTGCCGTAGGCGCTCCACAGGATGCCTTCGACGGCCAGGTCGAGGTCGGCATCGTCCATGACGATGACAGCGTTCTTGCCGCCCATCTCCAGCGATACTCGTTTGAGAGACCTGGCAGCTTCAATGGCGACATGGCGTCCAGATTCAGTTGAGCCGGTAAATGAGATGACGGCAACATCGGGATGGTGCAGCAGGGCCTCACCAACGGTGCTGCCGGGGCCGAAAACAATGTTGACGACGCCTTCAGGCAGGCCCGCGTCGTAGAGCGTCTCGACGAGGCGCAGCGCGCTCAACGGAGTATCACTGGCGGGCTTGATGACGATAGTATTTCCCGCGATGAGCGCCGGGAACATTTTCCAGGTTGGGATGGCGATGGGGAAGTTCCACGGCGTGATGCAGGTGACAACGCCAACGGGATCACGCATGGCGATGCCCGACTTATTGGGAAGTTCGACGGGGACGCTGTAGCCGAAGAGACGGCGTCCTTCACCGCCCATGTAGTAGGCCATGTCGATGCCTTCCTGCACGTCACCGCGGGTCTCTTTGAGTACCTTGCCCATTTCCTGCGTCATGGTACGCGCCAGTTCCTCTTTGCGGCGCAGGAGCAGTTCGCCGGCGCGATAGAGTATCTCACCGCGTTTGGGTGCTGGCACGAGCCGCCACTTATCAAAGGCAGCGCGAGCGGCGGTGACGGCGGCATTCGCCTCGGCCTCAGCGGAGAGGGGAAAGTACCCGAGGAGTTCGCCTGTGGCCGGGTTGTAGTTGGGAAAGGTCTGGCCGCCCTGAGCACCCTGCCATTTACCCCCGATGTAATTTTGAAAAACGTTGGCTGTTGTTGTCATGGTCAACTTGCTCCGCTCGAGGTAGGAGAAAACTTTCTCCTAAAGGATGTTTTTGTGCAGCGCTGCCAGGAACTCCACATTATTGCTGGTCTTGGACATACTTTGCAGCAGTGCCTCCATTGCCTCCAGGCCACGCTGGTCGGCCAGTGTCGAGAACATGCGGCGCATGACGACTACGGCGCGCAGTGTTTTGTCATCGAGCAGCAGCTCTTCACGGCGAGTGCTGGAGAGAGAAATGTCGATGGCGGGGAAGACGCGGCGTTCGGCGAGTTTGCGGTTGAGAACCAGCTCCATATTGCCGGTACCTTTGAATTCTTCGTAAATCACATCATCCATGCGGCTGCCGGTATCAACCAGCGCGGTGGCGATGATAGTCAGGCTGCCGCCCTCTTCGATCTTACGCGCGGCACCAAAGAAGCGCTTGGGCGGGAAGAGCGCGCTCGGGTCAAGACCGCCGGAGAGTGTACGCCCACTGGGCTGCACGGCCAGGTTATAGGCGCGGCTTAAGCGTGTGATACTGTCCAGCAGGATTACGACGTCGCGGCCTCCTTCTACCAGGCGCTTGGCGCGCTCCAGCACCATTTCGGCGACGCGGGTATGGGCCTCGGTTGGCTCATCGAAGGTAGAGCTGATGACTTCGGCACGCACCGAGCGTTTCATATCGGTGACTTCTTCTGGTCGCTCACCGATGAGTGCAATCATCAGGTGAGCGTCGTCGTAGTTGGTAGTGATAGAGTTGGCGATGGATTTGAGCAGCATGGTCTTACCAGCTTTGGGCGGGGAGACGATCAAGCCGCGCTGCCCGCGTCCAATCGGCGCCACCAGGTTGATAATACGAGCGGAGATGTTCGATGGAACTGTCTCCAGGTTAAACATCTCGCGTGGGAAGATCGGTGTCAGGATGTCGAAATGGGGACGGCGCTTGGCGACTTCGGGGTCTACACCGTTAATGGCCTCGACACGCAGCAAACCGTAGTACTTCTCGTTGTCCTTTGGCGGGCGAACCTGGCCAGAGACCATATCCCCAGTGCGCAGGCCAAAGCGGCGAATCTGCGACTGCGAAACATAGACATCCATGTTACCTGGTAGGAAGCGCTCTTGCCTGAGGAAACCGAAGCCATCTTCTACAATTTCTAACACACCGGCGCTGAAGATGTTGGAGGAGCCGAAAGACGAGGTCTTGTTTTTTGAGGGTGGTGAAGCCAGAGAGTTCGAGGTCGCGAGCGATGTCGCGTAACTCTGGCATGGTTTTCGTTTCTAACTCAGCGATGTTCACGTTGTTGCCGGGCGAGATAGATTCTTATAGAGAAGAACACGCCCGTTCTCCTTTCTTCAAAGAAGCTAAAGAATGGTGGGAAGTGCAGGGTACTTATATGTTACCAATTGTTTTTCCGGAAATGTTCCGAGATAGGTGTGGCACTAATGGACCCATAGTAAGTGGAAGAGGCATTCAACTGCCGAGATAGTTTACTCTGATACGTGCAGGCACCTCGTGATCAGGGAAAAATCACTCCATCAAGCGCTACACATGGACGAATGGGATTATGTTTATGCCGATACGGGCTATACTCGAACATTCTCGTTATCCCTGGTATATACCACTATTAGAATTGTTCTATCAACTACGTGGGGGGGTATTACACCGCACTAGTTGGAACAAGGGATACTCACATGCCTTTTCTGGTAGGGACCTGTGGGACTATTGATGATGTGGTACATGCCCTAGAAGACGCTATGAATATACCACAGGCACTGGCAGATGTCAAGGGTTTCACAAGTGAGTAACTCCGTATTGTCTAGCCCTGTGACCAAAGCAGGGAGGTTTGCGATGCATCTGGTAGAATGCGAACCATTCCCTGTCGATCCACGCATCGCAGGAACGCGCGTATTCACCCAGTCCGCGTTGTTCGAGCTCGCGATTGACCACATCGTTGGCATGTGGGTGCTGGTAAAGGCGCGGCAGTGGAGAACCAAAACCATGTGCATAGTGCGTTACTTCATGAGCGATGGTTGTAATCAGCACGCATTCTGGCACGTAGCGGTGCTGGAGCAGGGCATTGATGCCAATGAAAGAGAGCTTATTGTCCAGCGACAGGCGAATCAATCCCAGGCGTTGTTTCCAGGGATGGCCATAGGCTATCTCCACTTTGTTCACGCGTGGTATGTCCGAGAAGTGCCGCTGCCAGATGCAATCGAGATATGTATCGAGATCGCGGACAGAAGTTGTGTTTGGGCCATGCTTAGTGGCTGACAACATAGGTTGGACTCCTTACAAAAAATGCTTGTGAGTCCAGTATAAATATCTACTCCTAAAAGGCCGAGATCAAATATGTCAGATGACCCATGTACTCGTGTCCCAATTCCGTTATGCTTGAACGTGTAAAGAATAGATGATTAGGAGGTTGCAGACTATGTATTACACACAGCGCACTTCAGAGCGATACGCTAACTGCGTTTATGCTGATATGCCAGCGGTGGAAGATCGGTTTGTAACTGAACCAATCATCGCGGTAGAACCGGCGTACCGGCAGCTTAACGAGGAAGAGCTACATACCTTATTCGAGCAGGCAATTAGCGATCGTGTGGTGGCGGTCAGCACCCGGCTAAAGCGCATCAGCAGGTCGCTCAATGATTGCAAACCTGTCTCGTCTGAAACGACGGCTCAGAAGTTGTACCAGGTTCCTACAGAGCTCGTGCCATCAAACTGGCTGCCCGATTCACAGCAGAAAACGAGAGCGATGTCACCGGGCAGCTTGTGGCAGCGAACCATCATTGCTGCTAGCCTTGCCCTGATGCTTTTGTTGACTGGCTTCGACCTGATGGGTGTACTCGTGCTGCATATGCGTTAGGCTATGCTCTTGTGGTATGATGTATATGTACATCTATCAGGGAGAGGTAGCTCTTGTGCAGGAGAATACACGGAAGCCGCAGGCGCCCACTCGTCCAGAGAATAGCAATCCAAATGTCACCGCTGCCGTAGGCCTAAGCGAAACCGCGGGGCGCTTGCGTGCCAGGCGCAGTTCGTTGTTTACCCAGACTGTCATCTGGGTAACGGGATTGATTTGCCTGGCGCTCTTGCTTGGCTCGCTGGCACAGGCGTGGTCGAATAGCCAGCTTATGCAACGCGTGCAGGCGGCACAACAGCAGACACAGCAACTCCAGGCGCACCACGACTACCTTTCGCGGCTGGTCAATTATTATAAGGACCCCTTCGTGATTGAAAGCGAGGCGCGCCAGCAACTTGGCTATGTCCGGCCGGGTGAAAATCTCGTGGTCGTCGTGAGTTCGACCGACCAGGCTCAGCACCCGGTTACCCCCCACAGCAAGCCTCCCGCGCCGCAGGGCTTCTGGCTGGAATGGTTAGATGTGTTCTTTGGAAATTGACTTGTGGACTGCGTTCAATTAAGATAGGGTACCTGGATAGAAGGTCCCATGAGCTTGACAGTGTGTTTATGATAGATGTATAACACCAATGTAATAACATCGCATAGACATTGCAGATGCATGAGGGGAAAAACGTGGGACAGAACCGGTGCCCTGTAGCCAGCTTTCTCGTGATTATACAGGAGTAGTTGGTATGCGTCCGCTAATCGGCATTCCCTGTCATTCAGGTTTCCGCGAGGGGTCTGGACGACCAATCTATTGTAACAATCGAGTTTATGTGCATGCGGTGGAGCAGGCTGGTGGCGTACCTATTCTCATTCCAGTATTAAACGATCTCAGTGAACTTGATACCTTGCTTCCGCGCCTGGACGGCCTGTTACTTCCCGGCGGCCTAGACGTGCATCCAAGCCTTTATGGAGAAGAACCACATCCTTTGCTAACAGAACTCGACCAGCAGGTCGATGAAATGGAGTTTGCGCTGGTGCGCTGGGCGCTGAAGGAAGATATACCAACACTTGGTGTCTGTCGTGGTATGCAATTATTGAATGTAGCTCTCGGTGGCAGCCTGTACCAGGATTTGCCCGGGCAGCGTCCGAGCAATATACGTCATATGAACCTGGAATTGCCGCGTAGTCAGATCGTGCATCGGGTGTATGTTGAGCCTGGCAGCCTCATGGAACAGGTTCTGGGCACACATGTGTTCTGGGCGAACAGCCTGCATCACCAGGCAGTGAAGGTACCGGGCAGGGGAATTCGCATCAGTGGGCGCACCGATGATGGGGTGGCGGAGCTGCTCGAAGCTCCTGATTACCGTTTTGTGATGGCGATGCAGTGTCATCCAGAAGAAATCTATATGCAAGAACCCGCGTGCGCTCGCTTCTTCGCTGCCTTTGTCAAGGCCTGTGACACCAATCCGGTGGATCAGGGGGAAGAGGTGGTGACGACCGGGACTTTGTAGGTACCGGCATTGTGCTAAAATACTAATATGGGAACTCAACCGGACGATCACTCCATCTACCAGGAAACATCCTCGTTGCTGAGGAGCAACCGCGACCTGGCGGTGCTCTATACAATTGCGGGCAACCTGAATCGCAAAATCGATGTGCACGAGGCGCTGCAGGAAGTGCTGGCGCAGGTCACCGGGCTGCTTGGCTTGCAGACGGGCTGGGTGTGGCTGCTGGACGAACAGGGGTCGCCATACCTGGCTGCGGCGCAGGCTCTACCCCCTTATCTCGCGGACCACCCGGAGCGCATGACCGGTTTCTGCCTTTGCCTGGACACCTTTCTGCATGGTGATCTCGAAGGGGCAGCCAACATCAACGTGCTGCGATGCAGCCGTTTGAAGAACGCGGAACGGGATAGCGATCCATCTTCTCTTGGCTTGCGTTTCCATGCCAGTATCCCTATCTATGCCGGGGAAAAGCCGCTCGGTGTGCTCAATGTTGCCAGCGAGGACTGGCGTGAGCTGCAAGCAGAAGAGTTGCAGTTACTGCATATCATTGGTGATCAAATCGGACTGGCAGTCCAGCGGGCGAGGTTATCTGCTGAGCAGACGCGCTCAGCCGCGCGCCTGGCTACCATCGAAGAGCGAAATCGCCTGGCGCGGGAGATTCATGATACGCTGGCGCAGGGGCTGGCCGCGATTGCCCTGCAACTGGAGACGGCGGATGCACTGGTGGGGTCCCGCCCGCAACGCGCCGAGGAGGCTATCCGGCGTGCATTGAGCCTGGCGCATAGCAACCTGGAAGAGGCTCGTCGTTCGGTAATGGACTTACGGGCCGCTCCTTTACAGGACCGTACGCTGCCCGAAGCTTTAGCGATCCTGGCCCAGCAGGGGTGCGACGAGAGTTCTGTGACGGTGCAATACAGCTACTCACCGCCCACCGATTTTCCTGCGCTGCCTGCGCGGCTGGAGGCCGGGATGTATCGCATCGCGCAAGAAGCCCTGGCCAATGCGTGCAAGCACGCACGTGCACAGCAGATCCAGTTGAAACTCACGCTGGATGACCAATCTCTCAGCCTGCTGGTGCAGGATGATGGCCGCGGCTTCGATCCCGACGAGGTGGCAGCGGGTGTGCGCGGGGGACACTTCGGGCTGGCCAGTATGAACGAGCGGGTCAAGTTGCTTGGTGGGATGATCTGTATTGAAAGCGAACCTGGCGCGGGTACCTGCATTGTTGTTTGTGTACCATGCAGATAGCCAAAGAACAAGGAAGGCTGCACCTTCAACGTAACCGGCGCGGCCAGGCTGCCAGGTGTAATCAAGGGGCTTCTGATCCGACCTGCTGAGCGTGGCTAGCTGCGACCCAGCAGCGTTGCAGGTCGGACTTTCAAGGAGTATCGTGGATGGTACGTATAGTGCTTGCCGATGATCATCCTATCGTACGGGAGGGATTACAGGCGCTGCTGGAGACGCAGGCCGATTTCGAGGTGGTCGCGGAGGCTGCGAACGGTGAAGAAGCGCTGAAGTTGGCCCTGGAATTAGAACCGGATGTCATCTTGCTCGATCTTGAAATGCCGGTGATGGATGGGGTCGAGGCAACCCGGCGCCTGCACCAGTTACGACCTTCTTTCCATATCATTGTGTTCACAGCGTTTGATAATGATGAGCGTATTATTCACGCAGTGCGGGCCGGTGCCGTGGGCTACCTGCTGAAGGATGCGCCGCGCAAAGACATCTTCAATGCTATTCGTATTACCATGGAAGGTGGCTCGCTGCTCCAGCCGGTGGTCGCATCGAAGCTGCTGCGTCACATGGGGCAGCAGCACATACTGCCCCATGAAATGCTCACTGAGCGCGAACTCGAAGTACTCAACCTGCTGGCCCAGGGCATGCCGAACAAAGAGATTGCCGCTCAACTCGTCATCAGCGAACGTACCGCCAAGTTCCACGTCAGTTCTATCATGGGCAAGCTGGGAGCCACGAATCGTACTGAGGCCGTCTCACTAGCAGCACAGAGAGGTTTGATTACGCTGCATTCTTGACAGCGTTAGTGCGTTACCTCCTGCCCCGGCGTCCAGCGTAGATTCGGCTTGCGCGCTGCTAGCGCCTGATCCAGCCTGCCTACCACTGTATTGTGCGGCGCGGTCTTGACGATCTCCGGATCTGTACGCGCCTCCTCGGCAATCTGTTTCATTACGTTCACGAAGTAATCCAGCGTCTCGCGGGTCTCCGTCTCGGTCGGCTCGATCATCAGCGCCTCGTGTACGATCAATGGGAAGTAGATCGTCGGCGCGTACATGCCAAAGTCAAGCAGGCGCTTGGCGACATCGAGCGCCGTGACGCCGCTCTCCTCCTTCTGGCGTTCGGCTGTGGCAACGAACTCGTGCTGGCAGATCTGCGGGTAGGCGATAGTGTAGTCGGATGCCAGATCGTGTTTCAGGTAATTTGCATTGAGAATGGCGCTCTGCGCCACGTGCAGCAAGCCGTCCGGGCCATAGGTACGGATGTAGGTATACGCGCGTACCAGTACGCCGAAATTGCCCTTGTTGGCGCGCACCTTGCCGATGGACTGCGGCCCCGGGTCCTGCCAGTAGTAGCCCTGTTCGCCCCTGGCGGGGAGAGGGCCGGGGAGGAAGGGCACGAGGTGCTCTTTGACGCCGATGGGGCCAGCGCCTGGACCCCCGCCGCCATGGGGGGTGCTGCATGTTTTGTGCAGATTGAAGTGCACTACGTCGAAGCCCATGTCACCGGGGCGCGTGATGCCAAGGACGGCGTTGGCGTTTGCCCCGTCGTAGTAGAGCTGCCCGCCTGCCTCGTGGACCAGCCTGGCAATCTCCAGCACGCTGCTATCGAAGAGTCCCAGCGTATTAGGGTTGGTCATCATGATAGCGGCGACATTGGCGGCATTTGACTCCAGCAGGACTTTGAGATGGCTCATCTCGATGCCGCCTGTAGCGGGATCGGTCTTCACTTCGACAGACTTGTAATCTGCCAGCGTGGCGCTGGCGGGATTGGTGCCGTGAGCGTTATCGGGAATGAGGACGAGGTTGCGATATCCCTGACCCCGGCTTTCGTGATAGGCTTTGATCAGCATCAGGCCTGTAAGCTCGCCATGCGCGCCTGCAGATGGCTGCAGAGTGATGCGAGCCATACCCGCGATCTCCGCCAGGTAGCGCTCCAGTTCGTAGAACAACTGGATGGCTCCCTGCACGGTATTCTCCGGCTGCAAGGGGTGGATGCGAGCGAAACCCGGCAGCACAGCCATGTCTTCATTAAGCTTAGGATTATACTTCATAGTACATGAGCCCAGCGGGTAGAAGCCGGTATCCACGCCGAAATTGCGCTGTGAGAGGTGGGTGTAGTGGCGCACAACCTCGATCTCGCTCACTTCGGGCAGTGGGGCAGGCTCTTTGCGCAGCATCCCGGCCGGAACTATGCGCTCCACTGGCTCGGTTGGAACATCCATAGCAGTCAGTGTGGCGGTACGCCGACCGGGAGCGCCTTTTTCGAAGATGAGTTTCTCAACGCTCACGATAAACCTCCTTCAACACGTCTACCAGGTAATCAATGTCTTGCTTTGTGCGCGTCTCGGTCACGCAGAAAAGCATGTAGGACCCCGATTTATCGCGGGTCTCCATGCCGGGATAGTCCTCGCCAAGTGGGTAGCCACCGATGATGCCAGCCTGTTCGAAGTGCTGTTGCAAGGTCTGTATTGAAACAGGAACTTCTATCACAAACTCATCGAAGAACGGGCTGTTAAAGGCGGCTTTGTAGCCGGAGAGCGCTGTAATCTGCCGGAAGGCGTAGTGGGCCTTCTGGAGGCAGAGTTCGCCAAGTTCGCGGAAACCTTGCTTGCCCAATGCCGCCATGTAGATGGTTGCGCCAACAGCCAGTAGGGACTGGTTGGTGCAGATATTGGAGGTGGCGCGCTCGCGCCGGATGTGCTGCTCGCGCGTCTGCAAGGTAAGCACATAGCCGGTCTGCTTGCCGCCGCCTTCCTCGATGGTCTGGCCGACTAACCGGCCGGGCATGAGGCGCATATACTTGCTGCGCGCAGACATGAAACCGAGCGCGGGGCCTCCGAAACTCATGGTATTGCCGAAGCTCATGATCTCGCCCACAGCGATGTCGGCCCCATAATCACCTGGGGATGCCAGGATGCCAAGTGAGGCCGGCTCGGTAATATTGGTAATGAAGACGGCTTTCCCTTTGTGCGCAATCGGCTCGATGGCATTCATATCCTCGATAGAGCCGAAAAAGTTCGGTTGTTGAATGACGACTGCCGAGGTAGTCCCGTCCACTGCCTGGTCAAGGTCTTCGAGGGAAGTGACGCCATTGCGTGCCGGCACCTCTTTGACGCTGAAACCGCGAGCGTGAGCATAAGTGTGCAGTACGCGGCGGTATTGTGGATCAACGCCCTGCGAGATGACCACTTCTCCGCGCCCGCCGGGACCAACCGCCAGGAGCACGGCTTCGACGAGTGCAGTAGCGCCATCGTAGAGCGAGGCATTGGCGATATCCAGTCCCGTAATCTGGCAGATCATGGTTTGAAACTCGTAGATTGCCTGCAACATGCCCTGGCTGACTTCGGGCTGGTAGGGTGTGTAGGAGGTGACGAACTCTGAACGCCGCTGCAGGTGCGGCACTACGCTCGGGATCGCATGATCGTAGGTGCCGGCGCCCAGGAAAGAGATAGCGGCGTCAAGGTTCTTATTTTTTGACGCCATGTGATTCAGCAGGCGTTTCAGGTCTGGTTCGGGGAGGGCAGGTGGGAGTTCGAGCGGGCGTCGCAGGCGCACCTCTTCCGGCACTGGCGAGAGCAGCTCCTCCAACGAAGAGAGACCGATACGCTCCAACATCGCTTGCTGGTCTTCTGGAGTATTAGGAATGTAGGTCATGGGGTTATCGTCCCTGGAGGTATGCTTTGTACTCGTCGGCAGTCATAAGGTTGTCAAGTTCAGCGGAATTGGACATCTTCACCACCAGCATCCAACCATCTTCGTAGGGATTCTCGTTGATCAGTTCCGGGCGATCCCTCAATTCTTCATTGACTTTAACGACTTCACCGCTGACAGGCGAAATAAGCTCCGAGGTTGCCTTGACCGATTCGATATCACCGAACTTTGTCTCGTGCGAAACTCCTTGAGTCGAGCCCCAGGGCAGTTCGATATAGACAATATCGCCAAGCTGATCCTGGGCGTAATCGGTGATGCCGATGGTCGCCTGGTCGCCCTGGACACGTACCCATTCGTCCGTTTTGCTGTATTTGAGATCAGCAGGATGATTGAGGCTAGCCATGATGTGTATCTCCCTTCTATAAGGCGGGGGCATTACCTGCCTCCCAGGCAGGACATCCTGTCTAGGGGTCAGGGACCCTGCCTGGGGGCAGGTAATCCCAGCCCCTACATTTTTTGACGTTTATAAAATGGAAGCGCAACGATCTGCGCCGCCATGCGTCGCCCGCGTATGTCGATGTACACAGTATTGCCAACAACGGCATGTGCTGCTTCGACATATCCCAGGCCGATATTTTTATTGACGGTGATGCCAGGCGACCCGCTGGTAAGTGCGCCGATGGGCTGATCGTGCTCATAGATGAGATAGCCGCCACGCGGCACACCGCGATCAACTAACGAGACGCCAATAAGTTTGCGCCTGGGTCCCTGTTCTTTCACCTGCAACAGCGCGGCGCGGCCGATGAACTCACCTTTTTGGAGCTTAACCGTCCAGCCAAGATTGGCTTCCAGAGGGTTCGTCTGCTCGTCAAGTTCGTGACCATAGAGGCAGTAGGCGGCCTCCAGCCGCAAGGTATCGCGGGCGCCAAGCCCAGCGGGCGCCAGGCCCTGGTCCTTGCCGGCGCTCAAGAGATCTTGCCAGAGTTTAGGAGCGTCGACCGGAGCGCAATAGAGCTCAAAGCCATCCTCACCGGTGTAACCCGTACGAGAGATGATGCAATTCACACCATCTACGGTCTCGGGTTGACAGTGGTAGTACTGAATAGTGCTGAGGTCAACGCCGGTCAGGGGCTGCAAAATAGCCTGCGCGGCCGGCCCCTGCATGGCGAGCAGCGCGGTCGCCTCCGACTGGTTGCCAGGCAAAGTCCTTGTCGATGTTGGCCGCGTTGACGACGAGCATGTAGTGCATATCTGCCAGGCGGTAAATAAGCAGGTCATCGATGACATTGCCGTTGGGAAGGCAGAGTGTCGTGTAGAGGGCCTGGTGGATAGCAAGGCGGGAAACATCGTTGGGCACGAGGTATTGCAGGAAGGCGAGCGCGTCCGGCCCCTCGACCTTGAACTCACCCATGTGGCTGACGTCGAACAGGCCAGCGCGCATGCGAACCGCGCGATGCTCATCCACGATGCTGCTGTACTGCACGGGCATTTCCCAGCCGCCGAACTCCACCATGCGCGCTCCCAAAGCACAGTGCTGTTCGTAGAGGGGAGTGCGTTTCAGCGGCGTTGCTGTAGTGTCGTGTGCTGTCATAAATAAGTCACTCCGGTGTGATTTGGAGATTAACATGTGTTTGTCTCACAATATCATATTTTTACGGGAGCGTCGAGTGGGACTGCGACACGGGTGAACAAACCGTCGTAGCCGCGCGATTATGTGATTTAACTAAATACTACGGTCATACGGATGGGCGTTGTAGGCATCCTGCCTGGAGGCAGGTATCCCGATGTATCGAGGGACCGCGATTATGCGGTTTCACAAACTAATACGGCATAGGGGGACGGGTGTAGCCGCGACATTTATGGAGTTTCAAGGAATCATCGAACTCGGTGAAGTGTTCCTTGGTGACGTGGAGGGGCACAGCCTCACCCGGGATACCTCTCCCCACCCCGAGGGCGATAAATCTCGCAGCTACGCACTTGCCTTCGCTTCGCTCGGCTATGGGGATTCATCGCTCTCGTGCTTATGTTGTGAAAACTCATCATCGCACGGCTACGCCCCCGAATGCACATTGGCCAACGGTAGCGATATTTCACCCACCCGTTGCTAAAGCAAATGGACGACCGCGCAGGTCGCCCATTTGGAAAGCTCGCTTAGACTGACCTACATCGTCCCCTGGTTGGCGTACTTCTCAGCATAGTCCCCGACGATGGGGAGCTTAAAGTACTTGCCCTGGAATCCGTTGATCAGCAGGACGATCCAGCCGATAAATCCCACAATGCCTATCAAGTAACCGAGCACTCCGGCTACCGCGGACAAGAGGATAATATCGAGGCCTCCAATAAAGTTAAAAATGACATTCAACACGGTCAGGCCGCCAAAGAACAGGATCGACTGCATGGCATGGAAGCGCACAAAGCGGTTCTGCTTCTCCACGAGGAAGAAGATGAGCCCGGTAATCCAGCCCAATACATAGCTCAAACCCGCCGCGACATTGGGCTGCATACCCATGGAAGTGGGGCCGGAAGCGCTGGCAGCTCCAGGCTGCTGATACCCGTACTGCTGCTGGCCATAGGGGGGTTGCTGGCCCGGCTGCTGGTAGCCAGGTTGTTGATAGCCGCCTTGCTGCCCGCTGTAGGGATCGGTCGGAGGCGGCTGCTGTGGCGCGGATCCGCCGTAACCGCCGTATTGGCCGGGGTTGTTAGGATCCTGTGGTGGTGGTTGGTAGCTCATAATTGTGTTCCTCTTTCTTTTTATGAATATGAGTTCGCGACGGTAAGAGACCCGATTTCCTTTACTTTCTGTAAGCTGTGAGCCTTTGCTTTTCAGCGCAGGTTACCGAACTGTACTCTCTTCACAATGTATTACGCAGTATACTCCCAAAGGTTATGTTTGTATACCACCCGGTTGTCTCTCAGTTACTATAACGAGCGATGATCGAAATGATCAAAGAGAGATTTTACGAATCTTCATCCTGCGCCTGTACCTGTGGGTAGGTATCGCCTGCGATGCGGTCTGGCGGGGGAACGATGAGCGGCGGGAGTTCCTCCATTTCCTCCTGCTCGTCCTCAGGTATGGCGGTGCGGTGCGCTGGCTGATCGCGCATGCGTTCATCCAGGCGCAATGGACGCGGACCAGCAGAAGTTTGCTCATTCTCTAGCGGAGCATCGAGCAGGGCCGCCTCAATGACCTGGTCAACGTTATCTACAAAAGTAAAATGTATACTCTGGCGGATCTTGGGCGGGATCTCGGCGAGGTCCTTCTCGTTTTCTACTGGTATGAGCAAGTGCGGGATATGGGCGTAATGTGCTGCGAGCACCTTCTCCCGTAGGCCACCGACAGGTAGTACGCGCCCGTGCAGTGTGATCTCTCCGGTCATAGCAAGATCACCGCGCACCCGTCGTTTGGTCAGGGCGGAAACGATGCCGGTAGCGATGGTGATGCCCGCAGATGGGCCATCTTTGGGTAGGGAATTCTCGGGAAGGTGAATATGCAGGTCGGTGGCATCCAGGAAGCCGGGATCGATCTGCAATTCAATCGCTCGCGAACGGATATAGGAAAGTGCGGCTACTACCGATTCGCGCATGATCTCGCCGAGTTGGCCTGTCACCAACAGGTCCCCCTTTCCGGCCATAGTAGCCACTTCTACAGGCAGCAGTATGCCGCCGTTTTCGGTTACAGCCAGGCCCATTGCTACACCAACGTGCGTTTTCTGATTATGAACCTCCCTACTGTAGCGCGGAGGGCCCAGGTACTGGTCCAGTTTGCGGCTGGTGATGCGCAGTTGTGTTTCTGGCTTTTCGAGGATGAGACGCGCTGCTTTACGACAGATGGCAGCCAGTTGTCGTTCGAGGTTGCGTACGCCTGCTTCACGGGTATAGCCGATTACAATATCCTGCATGACGGGCCTTGGAATTTTCACCTGCTCTGGCGTAAGGCCATGTTCGGTCAGGACTTTTGGCAGTAAGTGGCGCATGCCGATGTTGACTTTTTCCTCGAGCGTGTACATGGAGAGTTCGATGATATCCATGCGATCAGCCAGAACGCGGGGAATCTGGTACCTGACGTTTCCGGTGCAGATAAAAAACACTTCTGAGAGATCATAGGGGATCTCAAGGTAGTGGTCGGTAAAGTTGCTGTTCTGCTCGGGATCGAGCACTTCAAGCAGCGCTGCCCCGGGGTCACCCCGGTACTCGCTGGAGAGCTTATCGATCTCGTCAAGCAAGAAGACAGGGTTGCGTACGCCCACGGTCTTCATCGACTGAATAATACGCCCCGGTAGGGCGCCGATGTAGGTACGGCGATGCCCGCGAATTTCTGCCTCGTCATGTACGCCCCCCAGCGCAATGCGTGCGAATTTGCGTCCCAGCGCGCGTGCAATCGAGCGGCCCAATGATGTCTTGCCAACCCCGGGAGGCCCGATGAAGCATAGGATCTGTCCCTGGCTTTCACTGTTGGAGTGCCCTTCGCGGCTGGCAAACCTCTGGCGCAAATGGCGTACCGCAAGAAACTCGATGATGCGTTCTTTGATATTCTCCAGCCCGTAGTGATCCTCCTCAAGCACACGGCGAGCGGTTTCAATATCAAAGCCATCGCTGCTGCGTTCATTCCATGGCAGGGCAAGTATCCAGTCTATATACGAACGTAACACGGCGACCTCGGCCGATTGAGGGGGTGTGCGTTCCAGGCGGTCGATCTCTTTACGCACCTTGCTGGCAACTTCTGGAGGCATCGACTTCTCATTGAGCCTCTTGCGTAGTTCATTCGCCTCGGAGGATATCTCGATACCCAGTTCTTCCTGGATAGCCCGCAGTTGTTCTCGCAAGTAAAACTCTTTCTGCGTGCGGTCAACTTGCGAGCGTACGCGGCTGCGGATCGTCGACTCCAGTTCGAGTATCTCTATCTCATTACCCATAATCACGCAAATTTTCTCAAGGCGCTCCAGAGGATCGAACGTTTCCAGTAGATCCTGCTGCTGGTAGGCATCGGTGACGATGTGTGCGGCCAGCATGTCGGAAAGCCGTGCGGGGGTCTTGATACTGACGATGGAGTTGATATCCTCTACTGAGAAGCGGCGATTGAGCTGGGCGTAGCGTTCAAAGAGGCTAATAGCGTGACGCACCAGCGCATCGGCCTGCGGGCCACGATGCTGCGCCTCCTGCGGCGTATCGACGCTCACGCGTATGAATGGCTCCAGGTCGAGAAACTCGTCGATTTGCACGCGGCGCAGGCCATTCAGCAGTATTTGCATGCTGCCATCTTGCTGGTGGTGGATCGAGGTAATTTCGACGAGTGTACCGATAGGGTAAATATCTTTGGGCTGAGGGTCATCGACCTCGGGGTCGCGTTGCGCGGAGGCGATCAGTGTATGGCCAGGTCCCATCATCGCCTCTTCAACGGCACGCACGGATCTTTCACGCGCGATGGCCAACGTCATGCGAGTGCGCGGAAACACAACCATATTCTTTAGCGCTACGAGAGGATATGTTTCGTAGTCAGCGTTTTGTGTTTCTTGACGCTCTTGTTCACTCACGAATTCTTGCCTGTTTCTATCGAGCGGGCCCGCGCAGCAGGTGTCCTTCCAAAAGGAAGAGCCTGCATCACGCAGACTCATCTTCAGGATATGCAGTTGTGCGTTCACTGCGCGTGATCAGTAACGGTTTATTCCGCTCGGTAATTACATCACCATTGATAATGACTCGTCTCACATCAGCGCGCGATGGAATCTCGTACATTACGTCGAGGAGTATATCCTCGATGATGCTGCGCAGGCCACGCGCGCCTGTGCGCTGCTTGAGCGCGCCCTCGGCTGTGGCGTCGAGTGCGTCGTCGGTGAAGACTAACTCGACTCGATCAAGCTGTAAAAACTTTTGATATTGTTTGATGATAGCATTTTTAGGCTCGGTCAAGATGCGGATAAGCGCATCTTTATCGAGACTATCCAGAGAGACGGCGACGGGGAGGCGCCCGACAAATTCGGGAATAAGTCCGAACTTGAGCAGGTCGTCGGGGATCAGATGTGTCAACACCGGCTCTGTCGATTTCTCAGTATTGACGCCCCTGAATCCCATCAGCCTGTTGCTGCCAAGGCGCTGCTCGACGATTTTATCCAGGCCCTCAAAAGCGCCGCCGCAGATGAACAGAATATTGGTGGTGTTAATCTGGATGAAGTCCTGGTGGGGATGCTTGCGCCCGCCCTGGGGGGGCACGTTAGCAACCGTGCCCTCGATGATCTTAAGCAATGCCTGCTGGACGCCCTCGCCAGAGACATCACGGGTAATGGATGGATTATCCGCTTTACGAGCAATTTTATCGATTTCATCGATATAGATGATGCCGCGTTCGGCGCGGGCCACATCGAAGTCGGCCGTCTGGATGAGACGCAGCAGGATATTCTCGACATCTTCGCCGACATAGCCTGCCTCGGTCAAAGCTGTGGCATCAGCGATGCAGAAGGGGACATCCAGTATTTTGGCCAGTGTCTGCGCCAGCAGTGTTTTTCCACAGCCGGTCGGGCCAATCAGGAGGATGTTGCTCTTGCCCAGCTCTACATCGTCGATCTGCATGCCCACGCCAATACGCTTGTAATGATTGTATACGGCTACTGCCAGAGATTTCTTGGCTCGCTCCTGGCCGATTACGTATTGGCTGAGCTGCTCGTAAATCTTCTTGGGCGTTGGGATCTTGCCTGTTTGCAGACGCGGCTTTGCGATGGTGGCCTGTTCTTCGTCGATGATTTCCCGGCACAGGTCGATGCACTCATCGCAGATGTAGACACCACCAGGACCTGCAATCAATCGCTGCACTTGGTCCTGGCTCTTTCCGCAAAATGAACAGCGGTAGGTTATGCGTGTATTTTTCGAGTTTGCCACGTCTGTCACCTTCTCTTCAAGTGAAGTTGGCGTACTACACCTGATGATTCTATTGTACTCGCCCGTGTGAGCAAGTGTATCGCCTAAAGTATCTATCGATGGTCGCGAGGGCACTACCCATCGCGCTACTCTGACTACTCTGATTCTGTGCTGCTTGAGAGTGCTTCGCCTGCCTCTCCTGACTCGCTGGCATCCGCTTCGACGGGCTCGGAGGATGTCTGAGTTTCGTCACCGGCAGCCTCATCTCCGGCCGTACCCTCGGCCTCCAAATCGGGATCGGGGTCGGTTGTCAGCTCTACCAGGCGCGTGATAGCTTTTTCGCGCCGGTAGCTGATCGCTATTGACTGGAGCTGCTCCTCGGAACGAGGTATATTGTATCCAGCCTGAGTGTAGGCCCGCAGTAATGCCTCCAGCTCTTCTGGTGTAATACTGATTTCCTCCTGCCTGGCGACTTCGTCCAGAACCAGTTGACGTTTTACACGCTCTTCGGCGTCGGGCTGGATGTCTTTCAAGTACTCTTCGCGTGATTTGCGCATCATCAGCAGGTACTGGTCCATCGACATACGCTGTTGCTCCAGCATATGTGAGAACTGGTGCAGCATATCCTCTGCTTCTTCGCTGACGAGCACGGGGTGGATAGTGACCTGGGCCTGGTCGATGACGGCCTGGACCACTTTGTCGCGCAGCTCGTTGTTGACGCGGCGCTTTTTGCTCTCGAGAATCCTGTCACTGGTTGCCTTACGCTGGTCTTCGAGGGTTTCGTAGCCCGCCTGCGCGGCAAAGGCATCGTCAAGCTCAGGGAGTTCTCTCGCCTCTACCTTATGCAGGGTGACATCATACTGCGCTTCCTTGCCCGCCAACTTCTCATTGCTGTAGTCCTCGGGAAGCGTGGTGGTGAATGTTTTACTCTCCCCAACTTGCGTGCCTACGATGTGCTCGTCCATGCCCGTATAAATGCCATGGCGCTCGCTCGTCAGTTCGAACGGGTTGTTTTTCAGGTCGGAGATGCTCTGTTCGCCGGCCGAGAGTTTCAAATCCATTGTGACGCGGTCGCCAATAGCGGCCGGACGATCAACGACGTGCCATTGCGCCTGGCGGTCGCGCAGGGTTTCGATCTCCTGTTCAACCTCTTCGGAGGTAATGTTGACCTCGTCGCGGTCGAAATGGAGCGAACGGTAGTCACCGAGTACAACGGGGGTGAGGATGGGTACCTTGAGACTAAAGTGGTAGGGCTGGCCTATTTGACTGACCTCAAAAACCGGGGCGTCTAGCTCTGGCTTGGTGATGGGCGTGAGATCATGTTCTTTTATAGTGCTGCGGTAGACCTCGGTAATCAGATCATCGAGGCCCTCCTGGTAGATGTATTCCTTACCCAACTTGCGTTCAAGCAAGGAGCGTGGTGCCTTCCCCCGGCGAAAGCCTTGCACATCAACCTTCTGTACCAGCCTGCGGTAGGCCTTGTCTGAGGCTTTTTCCAGTTCATCCCAACTCAGTTCTACATCGAGAACGGCCTCACTGGTTGGCAACTTTTCGACCGAGACCTTCACATTTCCTCCAACACATGTGATCAAATAGAAATTCTACAGGAGATACCCCTCTTAAGGGTTTTTAGAGCGGGAGACGGGGATCGAACCCGCGACTTTCTCCTTGGCAAGGAGATGCTCTACCACTGAGCCACTCCCGCTTGGCTGCGAACCAACGCGTATCTCTACAACTAGATGACGGTGAATGGTGGGCGGTGAGAGACTCGAACTCTCATGGTTCTCACCAACGGATCCTAAGTCCGTCCTGTCTACCAATTTCAGCAACCGCCCGCTCCTTATGAGGGGCAAAATGCCCTACCTGTGGATGATACATCAGCGACACATCTACTGTCAAGATAAATTGAAACTGCCCGGGCAGGGTGAATAGGACTTTTGGGTAGTATAAAACAAGGTCCAGGCAGCTTCTAAGGCGCAAGGTACGGACCTTACCTCTATAAGATGAATTACAACCGGGTTACAACTGGATCATAACCGTCTTGCACTTCCCCTGCTCGCATGTATTCCGCATAATTGCAGCAATGCTTACGATGTGTTTTAAAGATGATGCAAGTAAATTAACCAGAAAATATCGAAGTTGGCGAATTATAACCAGATCACAACCAGATCATAACCGTTTTGCTCTTCCCCAGGCTGGTGTTTATCCACCATAATTGCTACAGCGTTTGCATATGTCTATGAACGCGGCACGGACTAACAGGTTTCCAAAGCGTTTTTGCAGCAATGTAACGTATCTTGTAATTGAAAGTGAGGCCAATGTATGCGCTTCTCTGCTCGCTCAAAAGTGGGCATCCTACTCTCGCTTGTCACCATTTTGGTCCTTATTAGCGCATTTGCGGTGACAACATTTATGGGTGGTCGTGGGACACAGGCTGCCCATTCGACGCATTCCGTGACATACCATGGTCAGCGTGTCTCAGCCACTAAGAACGCGATGCACGCGGTCAATCATGCGGTGAACACACATGTTGCGACGAAGGTTTATGCGACGCCCGGCCATCTTGGTAAGCATGTCTCTGCCAATGTGGCAGCAAAGAATGCTCCTGGGGTTGCATCCTCTTCAGCACTTCTCGGCGCGCACGTCAACGAAGGTGGCATCCTGCACAACTTCCCGGGTCTGACTGCCGAACAGTCCGGCTTCCTGGAAGGCGTTCTCGTTCTCCCGCCTGATATGGCCCTGTGCGCCGGCCATGATGCTTCGATCGCGGGGAATCCCAAGGTCGAGTTCCAGGTGATCAACCTGGCCATCGCGGAGTACGACAAGAACGGCAATGTCGTGAAAGGCGATCTGCTGCCGTTTGGCCCGGAAAGCATGAGCGCCTTCTTCGCTGAGCCCGGGGTTCCGTTCTTCGGTGGTGAGCTGGTGAGCGACCCCAACTGCCTCTACGACGCGGCGAGCGATACGTTCTTCTTCGAGGCCATTGCCCTCGACTTAACGATTAAGGGCAATACCGAGTCGTTTACCGAGTCGCATGCCGACCTCGTGGTTTACAACGCGGCGACCGGAGATGCCACCGAGTACAAGTTCGACACGAGCGACTCGTTGAACACTGGTTGCAAACCAGGGTGCCTGGGCGACCAGGGCAAGCTCGGCATCGATAACAACGCGGTGTACATCAGCATGGACGAGTTCCAAAATAACCTCGCCATCCAGAATGGCGCGGAGTTCCTGGCGATCCGTAAAAGCGAATTGGTCGCCCAGGCGGGGACCGTTTTCGCGTCATACTTCAACAACATTTCTATCAATGGCATTCCAGTAACCTCACTGCAGCCGGCCCAGAGCATCAGCAGTACGAACACCGAGTACCTGGTGAACTCGTTCCCGTACCTGGATGTATTCCAGACACCGAATCCTACCAGCAAAGCCCTCGGCTTCTGGGAGGTCCTGAATGACGAGGACATCCCCAACAGCGATGTGACGCTGGTTGGTACTGTCATCGCTAGTGAGCTCTATGCCTTCAATGTCCGGGCTATAAGCACTGGTAACGGCGTTGTCTCTGCGGCGTTCTTGAACGCCGGTGATGACCGCATGATGCAGTGCGAGTATATCGGTGGCAACGTGTGGTGTTCGCTGGATACGTCGGTCAACATAGCGGGTGATCCGACCACTCGTGACGGTGTCGCCTGGTTCAAGATCGGCGTGCATTCTCAGACGGTACGAAAACAGGGCTATATTGCTTCGCCTAAAAACTACCTGACCTACCCGTCCATCAACGTGACGACGGAAGGCACTGTAGAGATCGCGTTCTCGATCACCGGTCCGAACCTGAACCCCTCGGTAGGGTATGTCGTGCGCAAAGCGGATGAGAGTAGCTTTGGCAGCATCCACAGGGCCTTTACTAGTCTCTCTCCTTCCCTTGATGGCGATATCCGCTGGGGCGACTACTCGCGGGCATGCCTCGACCTCAACGGCAAGGACATCTGGGCAGCGGTGGAATACTCCGAGGTTCCAGATAAGTTTGAGGCAACAGTAGGGCTCAACGATGCCACTCGCATCTTCGACGTGAAGGGCGACCACTAGTACCTATGGTTAGTTAGTCCCGGGAGGGGTACGCGCGAGCATATCCTTCCCACTTGAAAACTCCCTGCTTGTGCTATATCATGAAAAACAATCATGAACAGGGAGTTCTTTTTTATGTGTGGTATGGTTGGGAATGATGATGAGGAGTCCTGAAGCAGGCTGACGATATGAACTATGACAATGCTGAATGATGTACAGAAAAAATTCCTGCTTATACTCTATGTCTCGCTGGTGACCAGTATTGTGCTGGTGCTCGTCTCGTACCAGGTATTCCCACTAGGCTCAATACAGGTGACAGGAACGAATGAAATACACAGGGTAACCACGGCGGTGACGCCAACGCCGTCAGCAACGCCAACGTCCTCGCCCGGCTCCGTGCTGGACCCCGGTTCGGTGCTTGGCATCGATAGCGGCCCTCTATCTGATTATCCTGGCATCTTCTGGACGCGTATAAGCTACAAGACCTGTGGCGGTGATCATTCTGGCGCTCGTCTGAAGAGTACTATACAGCTCTACCATAGCCAGGGGGGGCACGTCCTGCTCCTGCTGTGCCAGCATCCAGGCCGGCACTTGCTGGAGATGCTGCCGTTCAATGATGTTGCGCAGGCGGGCGCGGACGCGGTGGCATGTGGCAACGAGCAGATGAAGCACAATACCTATTCGACCTACCTGTCGCCACTGGACTTCGCCCGCTTCTTTGACCTCTGCGAACGCACAGTGCATGCCGTGAGCCCGGGCATCCCTGTGCTGCTTGGCTCGCTGGAACCGCACGTGGGCGGCGTCGACTACCAGCCGCTGCTCCAGCAGGTAAGTTATCTCAATGCTGTACAGACTGCTATGAATACCCGGGTTCGCCCGGGTGCGAACTGGAGCTGGCGCGCCCAGACCATGGGGCTTATCGATAGCTGGCACAACGGCTTCCCCAGTAAGAGCGTCAATAGCCTGCGCGCCCTGTACGTCTTCTGGGCGCAGCAGTTTCAAGTTGATCTCAACAGCGGAGAGCTGGGCAAGCATATCTGGGTCGTAGAGGGAACGGGGTGCGTCAATGGCTGCGGCCTGGACACGCATCACCAGATTTCGGTCGCCCATATCGTGACGCTGATCACCGACGTACAGACGAGCATGCGCTACCAGGTCCCTTTCTTTTACTTCAGCGGTAAAGACTTCTTCCAGGCGGGAGCGTTCTGGCCGATGGGGGTGCTGGATCTGCGCGGCCATGCAAAACCCCTGGTCCAGGACCTCGCTCCCGGGACGAAATCCCTCGACCTGTCCTGCTCGAGCGGTTCGGTGCAGGTGACCGAGCAGGAGGAGTTGTTGGCAAAGCTTTACAGCGGCTGCACACCACCAGACAACTGGGCCAGTGTTTTGACGAGTAGCTAGCTGGAGAGAGGATTTGTATAGATCTCTTACTGGTGATAGAATGGGAGCAAACAAACCGTTAGATTGCCAGGGTAAATCGGAGCCATGCACCATGATCAGATGGCCGCCTCGTCTCTATTAGACCTGGAGCGGCCTGACCTCTATATAAATCGCGAGTTAAGCTGGATTGAGTTTAACTCGCGCGTCTTCGAGGAAGCACGAGATAGTCGTCATCCGCTGCTGGAGCGTGTAAAGTTTCTCTCCATCTTTGATACGAATCTTGACGAGTATTTCATGATTCGCCTGGCCGCCCTCAAAGATCAGGTCGCCGCGCATGTCTTCACACCAAGTCCGGACGGGTTGAGCGCTGAACAGCAGCTAGCTGCCGTACGCCAGCGCCTCGCGCCGCTCATGCAGGAGGTACGTTGGTACTGGCGCAATACACTCTTACCGCAGCTTGCGGAGCAGCACATCTTCATCCTCGACTACGAGCAACTGGATAGGGAGCAGCGTGACGCAATGCTGGAGTATTTTGAGCGGGAAATCTTTCCGGTATTGACACCGCTGGCAGTGGATCCGGGCCACCCGTTTCCCCATATTTCCAACCGCAGCCTGAACCTGGCTGTGGTGATCACAGACAAGGTGTATGGCGAGCACTTTGCGCGCGTGAAGGTGCCGCCCGCGTTACCACGCCTGATCCCCGTGCCCCTGGCGGCAGGTGAACCTGGTTCTGTCGCCTTCGTGTGGATTGAACAGGTCGTAGCAGCTCACCTGAGCAAGCTCTTCCCGGGCATTGATGTGTGGGAGTCTTATCCCTTCCGTGTACTGCGTGATGCTGACATTGAACTACGCGAAGACGAGGCTGCTGACTTACTTGAGCAGATCGAGGAGGGGCTGCGCGAACGCCGTTTTGGTTCGGTCGTCGATCTCGCGGTCAATCCCTCCATGCCGCTGCGTATTCGCAGTCTCCTGCTGGATAACCTGGAGATCACGCCGGGCGATTTAACGGTCATCGATGGGCCGCTCGGCATAGGGGATGTGATGGAGTTACATGCTCTGGAGCGCCCTGACTTGAAGGATCCACCACTGGTACCACGCGTACGGCCACAGCTGCGTGATGGACAGCACCTCTTTGCGGCTATTCACCAGCATGACTGGCTGATTCATCTTCCATACGATAGCTTTAACCCGGTGGTCGAGTTTATTCGCGCGGCTGCCCACGATCCACAGGTGCTGGCAATCAAACAGACACTGTATCGCGTAGGTCCACATTCGCCGGTCGTCGACATGCTGCTGGAGGCGGTGGAGAACGGGAAACAGGTAGCGGTGCTGGTCGAGTTAAAGGCCCGTTTCGACGAGGAGAACAATATCGAGTGGGCCAGGGCGCTGGAACAGGCCGGGGTCCACGTGGTCTACGGCCTGATAGGGTTGAAGACGCATGCCAAGATCGCCCTGGTGGTGCGTAAGGAAGCGGATGGCTTAATGCGCTATGTTCACCTGGGGACGGGCAACTATAATGCCACGACTGCGCGTGTCTACGAGGACCTCTGCCTGTTCACCTGCAGCCCGGAGATCGGCGCAGATGCCTCCGATCTTTTCAACTCGCTCACCGGCTACTCGCGCCAGAGTGCCTATCGCAAGCTGCTGGTAGCCCCGGTGAGCCTGCGGCAGGGGATTGTGAAACGTATCGAGCGTGAGATTCGCATGCAGGAAGAGCATGGGCATGGCCGTCTCATCTTCAAGGTGAATGCGCTTGTCGATCCAGAGATAATACACGTGCTCTACCGGGCATCGCAGGCGGGGGTGGATATCGACCTGATCGTGCGCGGTATATGCTGCCTGCGCCCTGGTATTGCCGGGGTGAGTGAGAACATCCGCGTCAGAAGCCTTGTAGGGCGTTTCCTGGAGCATAGCCGGATTTTTTACTTTGGCAACGGGGGAAACGAGGAGATCTACCTGGGGAGTGCCGATCTGATGCAGCGTAACCTGGATGGGCGCGTTGAGGCGCTGTTTCCGATTGAGGACCCTGTTTTGCGTACGATTATCCTGGAGCAGTTACTCAAGCGCGAGCTGGAGGACACGGTGAACGCGCATGAGTTGTTGCCGGATGGGCGCTATGTGCGTGTGCAGCCCGCTCCTGGGGAGCTGCCATTTGATAGCCAGGCCTGGTTTCTTTCGCATGCCCTGTTCAATCCAGACCTGGATACCAGGAATACTACGACGAGCGCGTTACCGTCCGGGGCATGAGAATTCCCGCGCCAGGAGAATGGGAACTGAGCGATGCTTGTCATCGCCCAATACACACCGACTGAAGAAGCCAGTCCACGATTCCGTAGGGGCGGGCCTTTATGGCCGCCCGCCTGGGACTGCTGGGGCAGCAGACACGCTCGTGCTCTATGACGCCCGTTCACGAGACAAGGGCTACGCGGGCGGCCATAAAGGCCCCCACACCGCTCCACACCACTCCCGCCCCTACGGGACCATGATCCTGCTTGCCAAAAACCTACTCGTGAAAGCACCACTCCCGCCACTATGCGATAAGGCCTTCGTCTACATATCTTCGGTTGATGCCTATAGGGCAACTGCCAAGCTTGCCCCATAAGCGTGAAAATAACGGATTGACGGCGTTGCTGCGCGATGATGCGTTTTCACAACATAAGCAGGAGAGCGACGAATCCCCTTTGGCCGAGCGAAGCGAAGGCAAGTGCGTAGCTACGAGATTTATCGTGCCGGGGTGGGGAGGTATCCTGGGCGAGGCTGTGTCCCACCCCAGCGCCATAAATGTCGCGGCTACGCCCCTTTACATGACGCCATGGGGCGGCCCTTTTACGTGGCATACATACATCGACGCGCCCTTTGAAATAGGGGACTTTACATGATGCCCATAGGACGATGCAAGCGCACACATCAGTATGTAATGAATGTTACCCCACGACCTGGTGAGAATTCCGTGTAGGTTACTTTCCAGTGGTATGCTCCCCAGTTCATGCTGCTGGCAATGACATGGCCATTGCGCAAGATCTTCTCGACAACTGCCACATGTCCCTGGCCATAAGCTCCCTGTACCCAGGGCTGGAGATCTATGATTGCTCCTACGGAGGGCCTGGTTGAAATCTGCCAGTGGAAGTCGGATGCGCGATATTTCCACTGCCAGGCATTGGAGTTTGTGGTCCACGGTACGTAAATATGGCGCAACTCGTGATAGCGCTTGTTAGCATACCAGGTGCATTGCCCGTAGGGGAAGTAGTTACCCGTACCCTTGACCGGGGCGCGTGGTGGCGGCGCGGCCCGCGCCGCTTTGGGGATACAAATAGTCTGATGGACATAGATCAGGTTGGGATTCGCGATGTGGTTGTAGGAAGCTAGACGCTGCAAGTTGACGTTGTAATGGGCGGCTATAGCTCCCAGAGTATCGCCACTAGCAACCACGTGGACGCGATCACCGCTGGAGCAAGGGGCTTTTGCGAATGCCCCAAATAAGCCGGTACCCAGTGCATTACCCAGCAGAAGCATGCCAAGGATGGCTACTACACTTACATGCCCCACTATGATGCTTATTGCCCGGTGCCGCTGAAAATAGTGCCAGATTCGTTGGTATACGTGCATAAGCTCTCCTCTGCTAAACAACTACGGGTCACCAGAAATCACAACACCCGTACTGAAATAAATGGCTGCGCAGAGGCATATTGGTGTACGCGCGGCTAAAACACGGTGAATCCATAGAGAGGATAGGAGAAAAAGGCTAGAAAGAAGGTATTGACGTTGTGAGGGGAGGCATGTTATAGTGTGGCACAAGTGAGCGAGGCATCGCTTGCTAGATGCAGAAGCCAAGGTAGCTCAGTTGGTAGAGCACAGCACTGAAAATGCTGGTGTCGTCGGTTCGATTCCGTCCCTTGGCACCCATAAGCGCATACAAGGTCTCAGGCCCCCCGCCAAGGGGCCTGAGGCTTTTTTGTTGCGACGATTTATGCCTCTGCCAGGGCCATTAAGTTCCAAAAGTCACCGCGACCTACCCGTCTCCTCTCCGGTGAACTCGACTCCCTCTCATCTTTCGCGCCTGTTCCCCCGCTGCTCTCATTCAATGATGGGCTGGTGGCACCGGCGAAGGATGGTCCCTGTTGAGAACCGATCATCCGAGCTTGCATGAATTGTGCTGCTGTGACTGAGTGAGATCCAAGCCCGTTGTTCTCTCGCACGAGCTGCTCATCCATGTCCTCACATGAGGAGGAGAACACTCGCAGATGATCTTGCGGGAGATTACGATAGCGTCGAAGAAACTGAAACAAGGCATTGAGCGAACTTAGCGTCGTTGATTTCCACTGCCAGGTAGGCGACGAAGCCACCTGGATCGCTACGCGATAATACATACTCTACCTCCTCTTCCGCGAAACAAGGATGGTGTTTCCGTTCGCAACGCGGGTATTAGATGATTTCTTGATAGCATCGTAACATACAGGCGTAACATAATCGTTACCAATAGCGTTACGAGCTTCCAGATCTTGAACGCCTGCCAAAAACTCCCTAACCCAAGCACTGAAAAACCTGGCAGCGAATGTCCAGCCACCTCTTGTTCGGATGCCAGCAGTCTTCCTCTTTGTGAACTCAATTACCTCGCTTTTGTGACCGGAGTAACGGCATCATGCCCAAAAATGCCCTACACTTCAGGAAAATGGTGAGAAAAGTATCGATGGATGCTTCTTACTATGGATGCCGGTAGAACAATCTCTCTGTAAAACGGAAGGAGCTAACACAAAATGCCAATACAAGATTTTGGTATGGATGCCGCGGGTAGGCGCATCAGTGTTTTTTGGGATGGCGAGCAATGGAAAGAACTTACGGTTCTGGTTGATGGCACTATCGCCGGAACGGTTCCTCACCTGGAAGGACTCATTAGCGGACAGGAAATCACGCGGCCAGATGGCACGGTCTTGAAGGTCCAGGCGGTCAACAATGACCTGCACGTTTGGAGCAATGGTCAACCCCTCTCAGCTGGTCGAATAACCAGGCAAGCGCCAGCACGGCCCAGGGCAAGCTCTCAATTTGCTGCACCTTCCAAGGCCGTGACCCGCGTCAGAATTGCTGCTGGGGTCACGTTCCTCATTGGCGTAGTAAATATCGTGCTTGGCCTGGTGAATTTGCAATCGGCAAGCCAGTACTACTACTCAGCGTCAACGGTGCAGGGGCTAAGCATTGCCATCTTGGCCCTGGGTGGTCTTTTCTTGCTCCTGGGCTTTTTCGTCGCACGCAGGTTAAAGACGGCTCTTGGCATTGCCGTCGGGTTATATGTGGTGGACGCTCTGTTCGCCTTATTGACGTTGAACCTGTTGAGTTTGGGTGTCCACCTTGTGCTACTGGTCTTGATGGGCCGTGGGTTCCGTGGCATACAAGAAATACGTGAGGCACAAGAACTCTTCCAATTGGGCTTATCAAACTAAAATGGAAGACCCTAAAGCGGTCGAGGTCTTGTGGACGACAAGACCTCGACCATGCTGCTTTGTTCTCTGTGTGAGCATCTCGTAATTACCGAGCATCCTCTCGGCTCATCTCTTTGTCAAATGGCTGTCCTTGACAGGGCTCACTCCAGGTGCCACCATGTCTTTTGCTGGCATTGTACCGGCACCTTTATGAAAAACACTACTTCGTGTTAGTCCACTCGTGCCGCGAGTGCCTTTCCACGAAGCTTTCAAATGAAGGGATGTCACAATGGCAAAAGATAATGATCAACATTTCCCTGTCACACCAGCAGGCAGTGTGTATCCAAAGGACTACCTTGTTGCTGTCTTCGATGATCTACAGGATGCCGAGAAGGCGGTACAGGCGCTGCGGGATGCCGGATTCGGTGCGGAAGATATTCGGCTCTTACGCGGCCAGGAACTGATCGAGCGTTTTCAAAATGTAGAGAACGTTGAGAAGAAGCAAAACCTGCTCTCGCGTCTCGCAAGCGCATTCCGGGGAGCAGAAGAGGGAGCTGATACAGCGGCCTACCTGGAAGAAGCACGCCGGGGACACTCAATTCTCAATGTGTATGCTGGTAAGGCTGAGCGGGCGGAACAGATCAGTAATATCCTGACCAGGTATCACGCTCATCTCATCAAGTATTATGGAAACTGGACAATCACTAATCTTCCTACACCAGATGTATAACGCTGAGGCTGGCAACTCCAGGCGATGTAAGAACGCTAGAGCTACCAATCCTCAGAGAGTGAAGGTGACACGAGGGAACAAGGGGGATGTTGGATTTAAAGCCATGTTTCATCAGCGAGTGGGAGTGTGAACCAGAACGTTGATCCCTCCCCTGGATGACTTTTGACTCCCACCTGACCCCGGTGCTGTTGGATAATTACCCTGGTAATGTATAATCCCAGGCCCAGTCCACCTCCTGATCCTACAGGCTGTCTCTGCCCTTGCTGGAAGCGCTCCCATATCCTACTTTGTTCAGAGGCCGAGATCCCTGATCCCTTATCCTGCACGGATACGCGCGCCTGCGCATCACTTACTTCCAGGTATATCTTGATTGGTTGATCAACAGGAGAAAACTTGAGTGCGTTGGTGAGGTAGTTTGTAAGTGCCTGACCGATGCGATCCGCGTCGGCAACCACCGCTACCAGATCATCGATCGGCAGTTCCTGCTCGAAGGCTCGTTGAGTAGCGAGTTCTTGCTGGTTTGTGACAGTTTCTCGCACAACCTCGACCAGATTGCACCATACCAGGGAGAGTTCGAACTTGTTTGCCTCGATGCGCGAGGCTTCCAGCAGATTTCCTACCAGTTGCATTTCCACGCTAATCTGTCGCTCAGCCCGAGCCAGCAAATCCTGAAGTTTTGTGAGCCGATCGATGACATTGGCAGGTGAGGGTGATTCGAGCACACGCTGGAGAAGACGACGAGCCTGTTGGAGTGCCCCTCGCGTTGTGGTAAGCGGGGTGCGCAGTTCTTTGCCCACCGCGTTCATAAATTCCTCTATAGTCACCATCGATAGAGGATATTGTTCTGGAGAGGAGGCAAGGGAGGTAGCATTCTCCTGGGGTTGGCGTCGCCGCTGGTTAAGAAATGCCTGGAAATCCGCGTCTTCAATGCGGTAGCCCGCACGGCCAAAGGGGGTACCTTTCAGTTCACCACTGCGCAGCCAGCGACGAACGGTATCGAGACTGACGCCAAGGCGTGTAGCCACGTCTGATGTCGTGAGATAGAATGGCATACGGGCCTCACCCTTTCATCGCGATATGTTATCATAAGATATGATAAGCGGTTATAAGATATAGGACAGGCGAGAGCTATGGCGTTCTCTGCCTGAGATTCTCCCCAATACTTGAAGAAGGGAGCATGATTAGTAATGCCTCGGAAGAAAAAGGCGACCTCGAGGTTGAACCAAGCTCGTTCCCGCATTCCTCGCCGGCCATCAGAACTGGACCGTGCCTTACGAGCGACGTTCAGGAGAAATTGCTGAAGAGCTGGGATTGAGCAGCGCTACCACTTCGGAGCATTTGCACCAGCTTGCCGATCTCCACCTGGTTACGATGCGCAAACAGGGAACAGCTGTTTACTATCGATTGTCGAACCATATGCTCGTCCAGGCTTTTCAAGACTTGCTGCAAGCGCTGGATCGTCATTACCAGAAGCAGTCAATCTGAACGGGTCCTTTGATATAGCGCTTCTATCATCTCCTCTCCTTATCCCCATGTTAACCTCATCTTATTCGGTGGTGGACGAAATATATATGTATAATACAATACGAATGATTGATCGATGCTGTTTCTAACTTTTCCTCACTCACCAACGCCACCAGTTCGATTTTTCGGTGAATACCGAGATACCATTCTATAACGTGAAACGAGCGCTATAGCGCGATGTTTCATGAAGGAAAAAGGTCTAGGAAAAATGGGTAGGATATGCAGAGGTCAATAAGCCAATTTCCCAAAAAGCATTTATTGGACTGTTTCGGCCATTTCCTGTAGCGAGTCGCCAGAAAGGGCTGGGAAGCTGAGGATGGGGGTAAAGGGCATGGATAGGATATTTGTGACTCAGCCGCGTCACAGCAAAG
>WNGP01000389.1_pt1 | contig 33686 bp, 31 predicted proteins | sample 5407671 | NCBI WGS metagenome assembly WNGP01 (sample SAMN13153381, study PRJNA577476) | soil metagenome | isolation source: 40 cm soil or saprolite under Garry oak tree replicate 2 | place: USA:California | collected 2016-06-15 | reverse complement strand
TCGTCCCACGTCAGCGAGAACGGCCGTTCGACCATGCCGGAAATCGAGAATGTCCACTTCGACGTGTCGACGCTGGGTACGTCGCCGTAATGCAAGACCGGCCATTTGGTAGTTTGGACTTGGCCGGGCGGGACTCTTGGATTCCCCACGCTCAAGCGTGGGCCCGGTTCGACACTGCCCTTAAGCGCAGCGCCTCACTGGGCCCATTCTTCAGAATGGGATTGGCACCAAAGGCACTTTCGAATCCTCTCACCACCGCCGCAGCACTCTCGCCCCACAACGTTTCCCGTTTCCCGTCTTGCGTTTCCCGTTCCACTGACGTCATCTCCACGCCTTCAATCCCGCAGGGGACGATGCGATCGAAGTGTGTCAGATCAGTGGTGACGTTGAGAGCAAACCCGTGCCACGTGACCCATTGCTTCACGTGAATGCCGATGCTCGCGATCTTCCGGCCGCGAGTCCAGACACCCGTAAACCCTTGACGCCTTTCTCCGTGAATCCCGAGAAGCGCAAGAGCCTCGATCAACGCCTGCTCGAGCGTACGCAGATACCAATGCAGGTCCTGCTTGTAGGCGTGGAGATCGAGAATCGGATAGCCGACGAGCTGGCCGGGCCCGTGGAACGTAACGTCTCCGCCGCGCTCCACTTCGAACAGGTCGATCCCGGCAGGCTGAAGCACGTGCTGGGGCTGAGAATTCCGGCCCAGCGTGACGACAGGCGGATGCTCGAGCAGCAATAGCACGTCATGGGGTAGGCGGCCGGCAATGCGATCTTCGGCGAGCTCGCGCTGCCACGCCAGCGCCTCGGCGTAGGGGACAGTCCCGGCGTGAACGACCCGAATCTCGTTCATGCCGCCCCGGTCCCGCTTCCCTCTTCTCCCTTTCCCCGAACCGCCCACCGCGTGGCCAGGATGCCGAACGCGACGTTCAGCAGGAGCCATACGATCAGTCCCAGGAGGCCGAAGAAGCGGTCGAGCGGCGCTGCCAGAAAACCGATCAAGATCGCGCCGACCGCAGCCAGCACCGCGATCACGCCACGCTGCCAGATGTTGTCGAGGTCCGCGCTGCGGTACCACCCTACGGCACCCCCGACGCCGACGGCGGCAATGAGGCCGGCCAGCAGCGGATCCGGCGCCGTCTGGCGGTACACGTTGGGCTCGAGGTCGCCGCGCAGGATCGACGCGATAATCTGGGCGACGGTCAAGCAGGCACCGCCGAAGGCGACGCCAGAGGCGAGCGAACCCAACCCGAGCGCGAGCGGATCCTTCACCCGTTCGTCGGTCACGTGTCGATGACCCGTCCGAGCGAGTCGAGCGCAGCCTGGGCGATCGCCTCGGACATCGTGGGATGCGCGTGGATCGCCAGTTCGACCTCTTCGACCGTGTACTCGTTCTCACGCGCCACCGCCAGCTCGTGGATCATTTCGGAGGCATGCGAGCCGACGATGTGCGCGCCGAGGATCTCGCCGTACTTCTTGTCCCGCAGGATCTTGACGAAGCCCTCCGTCTCGCCGGTGCCGCGCGCCCGACCGTTGGCGGAGAAGGGAAACTTGCCGGCGACGTAATCGAGCTTCTTCTCTTTACACTGATCCTCCGTCAGCCCGATGCTCGCCACCTCGGGATGACAGTAGGTCACGCTCGGCACGTTGTCGTACTTGATGGGATGCGGCTTCTGGCCTGCGATGAGCTCGGCTACCACGACGCCTTCGCGGCTGCCTTTGTGCGCCAGCATCGGGGGGCCCGCGACGTCTCCGATGGCGTAATAACCCGCGGTGCTCGTCAGCAGGTTCTTGTCCACCTTGATGAAGCCGCGCTCCGTCAACTGGATGCCGCATTCCTTGAGGCCGATGTTCTCGATGTTTACCGCCCGACCCGCAGCCATGAGCACGGCGGCCGCGGTGATTTGCTTCTTCTCGCCGCCGGCCTCCACATCGAGCGTGACCTTATCCTTGCCCACGTTCGCCTTGGTGACCTTCGCTCCGGCGATCACCTCGATCCCCCGCTTGCGGTAGCTCTTGTTCAGCGTATCCGACGCCTCGGCGTCCTCGAGCGGGAGGATCCGCGGCAGTGCTTCGATGACGGTCACTTTGACGCCGAACGCGTTGAAGATGTCGGCGAATTCCATCCCCACCGCTCCCGCGCCAATAATCGCGAGCGAGGCCGGCACGCGCTCCATCAGCAGCGCTTCATCGGAGGAGATGACCGTCGTCTTGTTGATTTCGAGCCCGATTTGGGGGATACCTTTGACGCGTGATCCCGTCGCGATGACGACCGCCTGCTTCGCTTCATAGACGTCGCTCCCGACCTTCACCTTCTTGCCCGGCTGGAGCACGCCCGTGCCCTTCACGACGATGATCTTGTTCTTCTTCATCAGGAACTCGACGCCCTTGGAGTTCTGATCGCTGACGCGCCGCGACCGCTTCATGGCGACGCCATAGTCGGTCGTGACATTCCCAGCCTCGACACCAAACTCCTTGGATTCCTTCAACAGGTTGGCGATGTAGGCCGAATGCAGGAGGGCTTTGGTCGGGATGCAGCCGATATTGACGCACACGCCGCCCAGCTTTTCCTGCTCCACGACGGCGGTGGCGAGGCCGAGCTGGGCGCAGCGGATGGCGCAGACGTATCCCGCGGGTCCGCCACCCAGGACAATCACGTCAAATTGATTCGCCACGAATCGTTCCGATCGTTGGGTTGTGTAGGGGCGCAGCATGCTGCGCCCCTACCTATTACAGCACCATAGCCAGCGGGTTTTCCAGCATCTGCTTCAGCGTTTTCATGTAGGCCGCGCCGGTTGCTCCATCGATGACGCGGTGATCGCAGCTCATCGTTGCCCGCATCCGCCGCCGCACCACCACCCGATCGCCCTCGGGGACGGCTTTGGCGGCGATGCTGCCGATCGCGACGATGCCGGCCTCCGGCGGGTTGATCACCGCCGTGAACTGATCGATGTCGAACATGCCGAGGTTCGAGACGCTGAAGGTGGCGCCCGTGTATTCCTCGGGCTTCAGGCGGCGACTGCGTGCGCGCGCCGCCAGCTCGCGCGACTCGGCCCCGATTTCCCGCAGGCTCTTCAGGTCGGCGTTGCGGATGACGGGAGTGATGAGCCCGTCCTCGATGGCGACGGCCATGCCGATGTGCACTTCGTTCCAGTACCGGATGTGATCCTCCTGGAACCAGGCGTTACAGGCGCGATGCTGCACGAGCGCGAGCGCGACCGCCTTGATGACGATGTCGTTGAACGAGATCTTCCCGCCCTCTTCCCCGAGCTGCTTGTTGAGCGCTTCGCGCGCCTCCGCGGCGCGCTCCATGTCGATCTCGGTCGTCAGGAAGAAATGCGGAATCGGGCCGATGGACGCCGCTAGACGCTTTGCGATCGTCTTGCGGATCTGGGTGAGGGGGACGTCCTCATAAGGCGTGCGCTGTGCGCCTTCCAAAGGCGTGCGCGGTGCGCCGTGCGCCGTGTGCTGGACTTCGGTGGCTGGGGCGCTTTCCACGTCTCGTTTTACGACTCGACCCCCCGGTCCCGATCCTTGAACGAGCTTCAAGTCGACACCGGCTTCTTTGGCCATGCGCCGTGCGAGCGGTGAGGCCTTGACTCTCGTCGCGTCGGTCGGTGCAATTGGAGCGGGCTGCGGCGGGGTTTCCGGCGCACTGCGCACGGCGGACGGCGCACGCTTTTGCGGTTCCGGCGCTGGCGCGCTCTTCAGAGCGGGTGCCGCTGCGCCGTCCCCGTCCACTTTCTCGCCAGGCTTCCCGATCCACGCGACGACATTTCCCACCGGCACTGTGGTGCCCTCGGGTACCATCACCTTCAACAGCTGTCCATCGGCCCGAGCGACGAGCTCCATGACGGCCTTATCGGTCTCCACCTCGGCGAGTGTGTCGCCCGACTTCACGGGGTCGCCCTCGTGCTTGTTCCACTTCACGAGGCGCCCCTCTTCCATCGTGGGCGACAACGCCTCCATGTGGACTTTAGTCGCCATTCAGGTACAGAACCTTCCGTGCGGCCGCCACAACCTTTTCGGGCGACGCCTTTGCCGCGCGCTCGAGATGCTTGTTGTAGGGCATGGGCACATCGGCCTGCGTGATGCGCTGCACCGGCGCATCGAGATCGTCGAATGCGTCACGTTGAATGAGATCCACCACCTGCGCGCCGATCCCGACGTGCGGCCAGCCCTCTTCGACGACGACCGCGCGGTTGGTCTTCCTGACCGATCTTAAGATTGCCGCTTCGTCGAGCGGGCGCAGCGACCGCAGGTCGAGCACCTCCGCCGAGACGTTTTGCTCGGCGAGCTGGTCCGCTGCTTTCAGCGCCACGGGGAGGGTCTTGGAGTGGCACACGAGCGTCACGTCGTTGCCCTCGCGCTTGATCTCCGCCTGGCCGATCGGAACGATATGCTCGCCGTCAGGCACGTCGCCCTTCAGGTTATAGAGCATCTCGCCTTCCAGCACGATGACGGGATTGTTGTCGCGGATCGCGGATTTGAGGAGCCCTTTGGCATCGGCCGGCGTCGCCGGCGCCACGACCTTGAGACCGGGGATGTGCGCCAGCCAGCTCTCCCACGCCTGTGAGTGCTGCGAGGCGAGCTGGAGGGCGGCCCCGCTGGGACCGCGGAACACAATCGGCATCCGAATCTGCCCACCCGACATGTAGAGCATTTTCGCGGCCGAATTCACGATCTGGTCGAGCGCGAGCAGCGCGAAGTTCCACGTCATGAACTCGATCACCGGCCGGAGCCCGCCCATGGCAGCGCCGACGCCGATGCCCGCGAATCCGAGCTCCGCGATGGGTGTGTCGACGACGCGCTTGGGGCCAAACTCTTCGAGCAGTCCCCGGCTCACCTTGTACGCGCCCTGATAGACGCCGACTTCCTCGCCCATCAGGAAGACGGTGGGATCGCGCTGCATCTCTTCGCGCAGCGCCTGATTCAGGGCGTCTCGGTACGTGAGGGTGGGCATGGTCAGTCGGCCAGCACGTCCCGGTACAGCTCCTCGGGATCGGGGTCGGGGCTCTCGTCCGCGAATTTGACCGCTTCCTCGACCTCCGCGCGGATTTCCGCGTCCATCGCGTCGAGTGCGGCTTGATCCATGACGCCGTCTTCTTTGAGTTTCTGGGCGAGGTGGGTGATGGGGTCGCGGGCCTTCTGCTCCTCGACTTCGTCCTTGGTCCGGTACACGCCGTGCAGGGGGTCGGACATCGAGTGGCCCATGAACCGATAGGTGCGCACTTCGAGCAGCGTGGGATGGCTGTTCTTGCGGGCGCGCTCGACCGCACGCCGGGTCGCGTCGTACACCGTCAGCGCGTTCATGCCGTCCACCAGCTCCGCGGCCATATCGTAGCTGCACGCGTGCTCGACGATGTCGGTCACGGCCGCCACGCGCTCGAACGCCGTGCCCATGCCGTAGCGATTGTTCTCGCAGAGAAAAATCACGGGCAGCTTCCACACCGACGCCATGTTCAGGGTCTCGTGGAACGCGCCGATGTTCACCGCGGCCTCGCCGAAGAAGCAGACGGTGACTTTGTCGGTGCCCTGGTACTTGCTGGCAAACCCGAGACCGGCGCCGAGGGGGATGTGGCCGCCTACGATGCCATGGCCGCCCATGAACCCTTTCCTGACGTCGAACAGGTGCATCGATCCGCCCTTACCCTTCGAGCACCCCGTGGCCTTCCCAAACAGCTCCGCCATCACCGCGTTGGGTGAGATCCCCTTGATCAGCGCCTGGCCGTGCTCGCGGTAGGAGCAGATGACGTAGTCATCCTCCTTCAGCGCCGCGAGCGCACCCACAGCGACCGCTTCCTGTCCGATGTAGAGGTGGCAGAAGCCGCCGATCTTGCCGAGCGCGTACGCCTCGGCCGCCTTTTCCTCGAAGCGGCGAATGAGCAGCATCTGCCGCAGCATTTTCAGCTGCAGCTCCGTCTGGGGCGCGGCGGTGTCCTTGGGGGATCTGGCGGTGGCCGTCATGCGGTCGCCGCCTCCACTTGCTCCCAGGCGTGATAGCTCGAGCGCACCAGCGGCCCCGACTCGACATGCCGGAAGCCGAGCGCCGTACCGTAGCGCTTCAGCTCCGCGAATTCGTCCGGGGTGTACCAGCGCGCGATGGGGAGATGCTGATCGGATGGGCGCAGATACTGGCCGATGGTGACGATATCGACTCGAGCCCCCCGTAAGTCGCGCAGCGCGACGAGCAGCTCGTCCCAGTCCTCTCCCAACCCGCAGATGATGCCCGACTTCGTCAGCAGCTCGGGATTCAGGTCCTTCGCGCGGTCCAGCAGCTCCAGCGCGCGCGGGTAGCGGCCGCCGGGCCGCGCGATGCGATACAGCCGGGCGATCGTTTCGAGGTTGTGATTGAGGATGTCGGGTCGAGCATCGACGACGAGACGCAGCGCTTCGGGATTGCCTTTGAAATCGGGGATCAGCACTTCGACGGACGTGTCGGGGAGCCGCCGGCGGATCTCGGTGATACACGCCGCGAAGACCTCCGCGCCCCCGTTCGGCAAATCGTCGCGATCCACGCTCGTGATGACGACATGCTTGAGGCCCATCTGCGCGACCGCATCAGCCAGGCGCTGCGGCTCCCCGGCATCGAGCGGGCCGGGGGTCCCATGCGCGACGGCGCAGTACGCGCAGTTGCGCGTGCACACGTCCCCCAGGATCATGAACGTCGCCGCCTTGTGCTCCCAGCACTCACCGATGTTCGGGCAGTGCGCTTCCTCGCAGACCGTATGGAGCTTGAGATCGCGCATCATGTGCTTGAGCGCGACGTAGGTCGGACCACCCGGCGCCTTGACCTTCAGCCACGAGGGCTTGCGAGGCTGCTCCGCCGGCTGGATCTGGACTAGGGGGGCGGCCATGGAAGCTCGAAGATAAGCACCGCTTGGGGGGTGGGGTAGCCCATTTTTCAACCAGACGGTTGATCTCCGCGCCGGTGTTTGAGTCGCCGCAATTCGTTTTCGACCTCGGTCGACGTTCCGAGCGTTCCGTCGGCGATGTCGGCGATTTCCTCCGCCTCCCGCCACTGCCGCTCGAGCTCCTCGACCTCGGCCCGTTCGTCCACGGCCATTTCCAACGCGAGCCCGCGCTCCGGTCGCAGCGAGCGCAGCGTCAGCTCGCGCTGGGCGATGTCGCGCACCAGGCGATCGGCGCCGCCGACCTGGTCCACCTCGCGCGCCGCGTCCTCGGCCCGGCGCCGACCGCCACGCGCCTGGTTCAGGTACGTGAGACCCTGACGCAGCACTTGAATGGCGTCGGTGCCGGTCAGCTGCGTCCCTTCCTGCTTGCACTTTGGGCAGCTCAACACCACGGCCATATCCGCATGGCGATCGGGGACGATGCGTGCGTGTTGCACGTGTTTCGCGCGGAGCTGCATGAGGCTCCCGCAATGGGCACAGATCGGGGGCTCGCTCAGCGAGACTTTGCGCCGGCCCATGATGCCGAGATAGATCCCGTCCACCAAGCGGTGCACGTTCCAGACGACCACGCCGAAGCCGCCGCCCGCCGCCACGTTTGCCGCGATGCCAAGTCCAATCGCCGCGACGGTGAGCGGCACGACGACCTTCATGCGCTCGCGCTGGCGATTGCGCAGCCGCTCACCGTACCGCCACGTCGCCAGCTCGACGCGCGGCGGCTTGCCGACGCGGACGAGGTCGTAGCGTTCCCAGCGGATCAGCGCGACCTGTTGCGTTGATGCCGCGATGCGTCCCTGACTCGCGGCGCGAGCGACGGCCTCGATCTTTTCGAGCCGATCATCGAAGGGTGTGAGATTCCAGCGACTGCAGCGCGGGCAGACGACCCACAACCGCCCCTTCCACTCATCGAACGCGATGCGTCGTCCGACACCGAGCCCGGAGGGGCCGCCATCACCGTCAAATGCCGCGTTACAGAACGCGCAACTGCTGAACATCCTAGGAAGTAAATCGCTCCGGGGCGAGCGAGGCAATCTCCACCTCGGATTCACCCGTGGTGATGAGGCTGGCGATGATGTCGCCCGTCAGTCCGGCCAGGAGCACGCCGTTGCGGCCGTGACCGGTGGCGTACCACAGGCCGCGCACGTCGGGGTCGGCGCCCACGAGCGGACGTCCGTCCGGCGTGAGTGGCCGCAGTCCCGCCCAGGTCCGCGTCGGCACGGGTGGGAGGTGAGGCAGCATCCGTCTGGCCGCCGCCATGATTTCGGCGATCCCCGCCGGCGTGACGCTGCCGTCGAACCCCGCGTGCTCCATCGTGCTGCCGAAGATCGCTTCGCCGCTGCGCGCCAGGACGTAGCTGTGGTCGTAATACAGCACCGTACGCGGCATGTTGGCCGGCCACGGCGCAGCCGCCATTTGGCCACGGACGGGTTCGACCGGCAGCGGCCGGGGCAGGTGCTCGATCTGTGTGGACCAGGCGCCCGCGGCGATGACCACGTGCTCCGCTTTGATCTTGCCGGCGGGAATCTCGACACCTGTCACACGACCGAGAATCGTGTTGATGCGATTCACGCGTGTCGCGAAAGTCCGCGTGCCCAGGCGTTTGGCATCCGCCAGCAACGCGCGGGTCAGCGCGGGCGCGTCCACCGCACCGTCCTCGGGGGCAAACATGGCGCCGAGGCAGGGGGCGGTGGCGGGAAACCGCTCGGCGACGTCCGCCGGCTCGAGCCAATCGCAGCGCAGTCCCGCCTGGCGCTGGTGCGCCACGGCGTCGCGCAGCCGCTCAGCCTCGGCTTCTGCGAAGGCCAGGGACGCGATGCCCTCGCGCCAGAGCCCGATATCGATGCCGGTGGTTTCGGAGAGCGCTGCTGCCAACGTGTCGTAGAGGTCGCGGGCCCGAAGGCCCAGGGCCCGCAGGGCCTCGTCGGTGCGTTCGATTTGCGGTCCCAGGATCCCTGCCGACGCTGCCGATGCGGCAGCCGGCTCGGGGCCTGGCTCACAGATCACGACGCGGAGCCCCCGCAGCGCAAGCGCACGGGCGCAGGCGGCGCCGATGATGCCGCCGCCTGCAACCAACACTTCACAGGACGAAACTTTGTGCGACATTTAGGCGTACGCTGCAAACGCACCGGACACCACGGAGGCAATCATGTTCCGGAGCATTTTGGGTTTCGCCGTTCTCGCGATTCTGGCATGGCTGGGTCTCAAGTTGATCTTCGGAGTCCTTGGGAGCCTGGTCGGCCTCGCGATGACAGTGCTGTGGCTCGCGTTCATCGGCTTCGTCGTCTATCTCGCGTTGCGGCTCGTCAGCCCGCGCACCGCGGATCGCATCCGTGACATGATCAAGGGACGTCCCGCCGACGCCTAGGGCGGCTCCCAGGGCATGCTGCGCCCCTACCGTTTGTCCAACCGGGACAACACCGCCCACGCCAGCAACGGCACCAGAATCTCGTGATGCCCGGTGAGCTGAATCCCGCGGCCACCCGCGAGCGTCGGCCGCTCGACCACGTTGACGCGTGGCCGATAATGACGCTGCATGTCGCAGTCGCACGCCGTGAAATTCTTCGGCCGCCCGCCGTTCAAGTTGCGCGCGATCGTGAGGGCCTTGAGGAAGACCTCGGGCATCACGACCGCGCTGCCGAGGTTCAGGACGACACCGCCGTCATCCAGATCCGGCAGGACGCCGGCGAGGCGCTTGAAATCGCGATGACTCGTTGCGCCGATCGCAGCGCCGTCGGCGGTCGGATGCTGGTGCAAGATCTCCGCTCCGATCGCCGCATGCACCGTGACGGGGACGCCGAGCTCGGCGCAGGCCAGGAGCACCGAGACGTCCCGCCCGGGAAGGTCCTTGCGGGTGCGCAGGTACTCGGCGAGCGCCTCTCCCGCGCCCTGTTGTGTCTTGGCGCCGTGCGCCAGCGCCGCGTTCATCTCGCGTCCCGTCTCTTCTGCCATGCCGAACGTGCCGTCGCCCAGGCCCGCCGCGACATCTTCGCTCGTGCCGCCGTACGCGGCCAGCTCGAAGTCATGGATGGCGGCGCTGCCGTTCATCGCGACGGCCGTGATGGCGCGCTGCCGCATCAAGGCGATCAGGAGCGGCCCGAGGCCCACCTTGATGACGTGGCCGCCCAGCATCGCGACAATCGCGCGCCGATCCGCCGCCGCCACGATCTGATCGACGACGAAACGCAGATCCTGCGCGGCGAGAATCGCCGGCAGCGCGTCGACGAACGCGGTGAACGAGCGATCAGCGGGACGCGGGGCGTGAGCGAGGAGTGAGGGATCGACTTTGTTGGCGCGTTTGGCAACTGGGACTGTCTTGAGGCGGGAGAAGTCGGCTTCGCGGTAATCGGTCATGGCTGACTAACTCCTGGGACCACGTATTCCTTGAGCTTCAGCGTCACCTGGCCGAACGAGAAGTTGGACTGAATGGCGAGCACGAGGCGCTGCGGATCGTCGGAGAGCCAGATGTGCGTCTCCGACTTCTCCGCGAAGATGCCCCGGCCCTGGGGAATCTTGGGGCTTACAACGATCGCCCGCCACTTCTTCCCCGCGACGCTAACCCGCTCGCGTTTAACGACCTCGAGGATCACCGGATTGCGATCGGGCCGAAAATAGCGCGCGTACTCGTAGCGCTTCCCAACCTCGAGCGGCACCGTCCGGATCCAGTACAGGAAGGACGCGTCGTCGAGCGGCTCGAGCACGGTCGCGAAGGTCGTGTCGCGCCCCTCTTCTCTATAGAAGCCGGAGTCGGGGAAGATTTCGTAGCGGTGCTCGCGATGTTTGCCGCGCTCATCCTGCACCGATGAGAAGCGGCGCGAGCGGAAATCGTACCGCCCGACCCACGATTCGATGGTCTGATCGAGATGATACCACAGGGCGCCGCCCGAGATCGTAAACCGGAGGTGCATCGTCTCCATGTTGTGGACCGTGTCGATGCCCATGACCTCCATCGTGGCGCTCCCCACGCTGAAGATCCCGTACTTCGCTCCGAACGTGAGCCGCTCACCGACCGGGAAGGGCACGGCCGGCGGGACGTGAAGCACGGGGCGGGTCGACGTCGCGGCAGGCGGTGCGACCGCCGAGCTGGAACTGGAGGACGCGCCGACGGTTTTGCCGGTGCACACGGTGTCCTGTGCCCTGAGTGATCCTCCGCCGGCGAGCAGCGCGACCACCAGCATCGCGGTGCCCTTGCGGGCGGCACTGATGCGCCCGCGCGAGCGCCAGGCGGCGAGCAGCTCCTGCCAGGGCTTGGACCGCGACGGGCGCTGTTTGAGATCGTACCGGGCGGCGCTGGACACGACTTCGATGCGCCGCGCATGCGCGCCCAGGCGCGCCAGCAGCTCCGCGTTGGCGGCCCAGCCTTCGGTCGTCAGCAGCGGGGCATCACCCGCGCGGGTGGCCTGGCGCAGCACGATCAGGCGCAGCGCGCTGAATCCCGAGATCGAGTCCTTCACACCGCCGCCGACCCGCAGCAACCGGGGCGCCCACTGCCGGGCCCAGCGTTCCTGCCAGGGCCGATCGCCGCGCGCGCGATACTGCTCCGCCACGACCAGGTCGGCACCGGACTCGAGCCGTTTGACCATTTCCTCCATGGTCTCCGGCGCGTGCACGAAATCGGCATGCAGGGTGATCGCGCAGTCGCGCTTGGGCCTATCGGTGCGGTTCAGCGCGAGCCGCAGCAGCTCCTCGAGGCTCCGCGCATAGCCCTGGCGCGTCTGATGTTTGATCACGGTCAGCGGCAGCACCCGCGCGTACGAGGTCAGAACGTCCGCGGTGGCGTCGGTCGAGGCATCGTCGCACGCGATGATCTGGTATTCCCGCTCGAACGCGGTGAACACCTGACGGACCTTCCAGAACACGAGCCCGACCGTGCTCGCTTCGTTGTGAACCGGCACGCAGACGTAGATCATGGCCCTGCAATCTAGAGAAGCGCCCTGTACACGTCCAAGACTCCCTGCGCCATCGCGGCAGCGGAGAACCCAGGCGGGAAGGGCACCGGTGTGGGGTGATCGAGCGCGGCGGCGACCTTCTGGGCCAACGCTTCCGCGCTCTCGGTGGGGACCAGGACCTCCGGCGGGAGGATTTCGGGAATGCCGCCCGCTGCCGTGGCGACGACGGGGCGGCCAAGCGCCAGCGCGTTCAAGACGACGCTGCCCAGTCCCTCGCGCTTCGACGTGAGTATGAACACGTCTGCGGCGGCGATCAATGCCTCCACGCGATCGACATGCCCGATGAGGTGGACGCGATCGGCAAGTCCGAGGCGGCGGATTTCGGCAGCGAGCGAGTCGCGCAGTTTGCCCTCTCCCGCGATCACCCAATGGAGATCCGGGCGCTTGGCGCGAGCGTAGTGCGCGGCCCGAATGAGCGTGCGATGGTCCTTCTCGCCAGTGAGCGCGGCGGCGTTGACCGCCACCCGCGCGGATGCCGGAATGCCGGACTCGCCGCGGATGTCGAGCGGAACGGCGCCGGCCTTGCGAACCTCATCGACGTCGATGCCATCGTGGATCACGACGATGGCGCCCGGGTCGATGCCATCGGCGATCAGCACTTTCTTGACCGCCTCGGAAATCGCGATGATGCGGTCGGGACGGCGCCAGGAGCCGAAGCGGCCGATATGGAATTCGACGCGTCGTGTCGCGACGATTCTCCGGCTCCTGGCCACGGTCGCCACGAGCGTCAACGCGTGGCTGTCGTGGACGTGGATGACGTCCGGCTGGAACGCTGCGACGGTGCGGCGCAGATGCCACCAGGCCCGTGGATCCAGACCGATGTCCCACGCCGTGCCGAGCACGCTGACGCCGTCGGCTGCGGCGCGCTGCGCCAGCTCGCTTGCGTGTTTGGTGACGAGCGCCTGCTCGATCTTCGGCGCCCCGCTCAGCTCACGGCAGAGGAGCCGCACCTGGTTCTGGCCCCCCCGCCATCCCCGGCCCGAGTCAACCTGTAGGACGCGCAGCCTTCTCCACTCCGGCGAGCACGCGGCGCAGTGCGTCGAGTTTGAAGGGCTTCTGGAGGAAGGGGCGGCCCAGCTCTTCGAGGAATTGCAGCGTGTCGCCGCGGACCGTGTCGCCCGTGGCAAAAATGATGCGATCGGCCACCGTCGGGTGCATGCGCGCGAGCGTGTGGAACATCTCGCGCCCGCCCAGCCGGGGCATACGCAAATCGCAGATGATCAGATCGAATGGCTGCATCAGCGCGCGCTTGAGCGCCTGACTCCCGTCTTGGGCCAGCACCACCTCATGACCCCAGCTTTCGAGCGTCGCCTGCATGTAGTGGAGAATGTGCGGCTCGTCATCCACCACGAGTACGCGGAGGTGTTCCTGCCGTTCGGGTGGCGCGGGTTCGCTCTCCGCACCTCGGGGGATGGGGCTGAGCGCCGCGCGCACGCCCGTCGGCAGCTCGACGCTGAACGTCGCCCCGCGGCCGCTCCCCGCGCCGCCCGGGTCTACGGTGATGTTTCCCCCGTGCTCTTTGACGATCCCCAGAGAGATGGATAGTCCGAGGCCAGTCCCTTCCCCCTCAGATTTGGTGCTGAAGAACGGCTCGAAGACGCGTTGCGCGACGGCCTCCGGAATTCCCGGCCCGTTGTCGGAGATGTTGACCGAAAGACCGTCCGGCTCGCATTTGGTGGCGATTTCGATCCGTCCGCCGCCCTCCCTGGCGCGTGTGCTCGCGATCGCCTGCGCGGCATTGTTGATGATGTTCACGAACACCTGCTTGACCTGATTCGCGTGCACCTCGACTTCCGGAAGCCCCGGCTCGAAGGTGAGCGTGAGCTCGATCCGCGCGGCGAGCAGCTGATTCTTCAGGAGCTGATGCGTGGATTCGAGAATCGGCCGGATCGATTGCAGCTGGCGCTCGCCTTCCTGGCGGCGCGCGAACGACAGCAGGTTGCGCACGATCGCCGAGGCGCGCTCGGCCTCCTGACGAATCACCGCGAGCGGCTCGGCCAGACGCGGCGGCACATCCGGCGCCTCGCCGAGCAGGTCGCTGAAGCCGACCACCGAGGCGAGGGGGTTGTTGAGGTCGTGCGCGACGCCGGCAATCAGCTGGCCGATCGCCGACATCTTCTCGGATTGCACGAGCTGCTCCTGCAGGCGGCGCTTCTCGCTCTGATCCTCGAACAGGAGTACGGCGGCGCCCGGCTCACCCGCGGGAATGGCGGTCACCAGCAGTGGCCGTTCGCCCGCTCGCACCTCCACCGGAGTTGCCGAGCCTTCGGGCGTGAGCAACCGGGCGACGGGATCGACCCACGCGGGCGGCAGCAGCGTCAACCAGGGTCTGCCGGTCAGCGCCGTGACCGGCAGCTTGATCAGCTCCGCGAACATGCGATTGGCCCGGCGCACGGCGCCCTGGGGATCCACATAGCAGATGGCCTCATTGAACGCGTCCACCGTCTGCTCCCATTCGCGCTTACCGCTCGACAACAGCTCCACCAGCCGGGCGTTTTCGAGCGCGATGCCCGCCTGAGCCAGGACGGCGCGCGTGAACATCAGCGCTGCGTCATCCAGCGGGGTTCTGGTGTCTCCCTCCATCGCCACCGCCCCGATCGGGCGCGACACCGCGACGATCGGGACACCGAGCCAGCTCGACGGCGCGGGCTTATCCACCTTCACGTCGAGCTCGGCGGCGCGCGCGGCGACGCGGTCGGGGAAGACGAGCGGGCCGCGACGGAGTGCGAGCTGCAGGAGCGGTTCGTCCGTGGCGGCCGGGCGGGGGCCGTTGTGATACGTCACGCGCAGTCGGTTGGTATCGATATCCAGCAGCATCACCGAGAGTCGTCCCGGCGCCAGTTGTTCGGTCAACGTCCGGGCCACGATCTCGACGATGGTCACCGGCCGGAACGCGCCCGCCAGCTCCTGAGAAAGCGCAGTCAGACGGGTGAGGACCTCCGCGACCGAGCCCCGCGCGCCGGTCATTTGCCTTCGTCCAGAAAGCGCGTCGGCACTCGCGTGGCGGCGTCGACGAGCGCTTCCGCCGACTTGATGAAGCGGACCACGATCGGCAATGAGCCCTGGAGCGCGACCTTGCGCTGCATGATCCCAGCGATCGGGCCGAGCTCCTTTTTGATGATCTGTTTCCAATAGCGGTATTCGGCCGTCAGAATGAAGGGAGCCTGCTGCGCGTCTGTGCGGGCGACGAGTCGCGCCTCCCGGCAGACGCCGCGGTCGAGATCGAGCAGGATCGCCACGTCATCCGGTACGCCGATGGCCGGCTGCGCGGGCAGGACCAGGGCGACCGAGCCGTGGGTCCAGTCCGTGGACGCGGTGCGGTAGTCGTCGCTCGCATTGATCGCCGCACCATACGCGGCGACCCACTCGGGCGAGGGGAACGCGTGCATGGCGGCGGTCACGCGACCGCCTGCGCGAATCCTTCGAACAGTGCTCGCTCCGTGAGATCCTCTGGGTGCCATTGGACCGCGACGATCCACCCCTCATTCGGACTCGCCGGCTCGGCGCCCTCGATCACGCCGTCGTCGGCCCAGGCGACCGCCTTGAGTCCCGGCGCCAGATCGCGAATCGCCTGATGGTGCCTGCTGTTCACCGTCGCGGCACGGGTCCCCAGCGTGCGTTCGAGCAGCGATCCCGCCTCGACGCGCACGGCATGTCGGCTCGTTTCGTCGCTGTGCGGCACCACGCTCGGGCGCTCGCTCGCCAGGTCCTGATAGAGCGTGCCGCCGAGTGCGACGTTCAGAATCTGAATCCCCCGGCAGATCGCGAGAATCGGGAGCCGGCGCGCCCGTGCCGCCTGGATGAGCGCCAGCTCCGCGGCGTCGCGCACGGGATCGACCTCACCGAGACGCGGATGCGGCGCCGCGCCGTAGCGCTCGGGGGCGACGTCTTCCCCACCGGTGAGGACGAGTCCGCGCAGCGCCGCGAGTGCGGCGCCCGCCCGATCGGCCGCCAGCATCGTCGGAACGGCCAACGGGACGAGGCCCGCGCTCTCGAGCGCGCGAACGTAGGCGGTGTTCAGGGTGACGCGCTCGCGGCCATCGACGAGGCGGCGCGGCGCCGTCACGGCGACGGCTGGCGCCGTGCTCACGACGTTTGGGAGGCGGGACCGCCGAACAAGGGACAGCGGGGATTGTTGACGCTCACCCAGTCCACGCGAACCCCGTACAGGTTCAGCGCGGTGCCCCCGCCGACGATCGTGCCGATCGACGGATGATTCGCCGGCTCCTCCTGATCGAGGATGAGGACTCCCGTCGCTCGCTGAGACGTATCGTCCACGACCAGCAAGCCGTAGCCACGCGCGGGAAACGCTGGGCCGCGGAACTGCATCGAGATCTTGCCCTCGGCATCGCGACTGACGATCACCGCCCCGCGATCATTCTTTTGCAGCTGGATGACGAACGCGGGGAGGGAATCGGGGATGCCGCGCGGCGGATCGGTCAGCACGGCGCGGGCGTTGGCAAGCTGGGAAGTGATCAACGCCGGCCCCGCAAGCAAGGCGATGCCGCAGGTGGGCGAGCCGCCCGTTCCCCGGCCGCAGGCAACCGCCGCGAGCAGCAACAGAGGGACCAGTCGTTTCGTGGGATGCATGACGAAAATGTAATGCTAATGCGTCCAAACCGCGGTCAGGGTAACGGTACGGACTGGCGCGAGTGTCTCCGGTACGAGGTTGTAGATGTAATTGAGCACATTCGCGGCAAGCAGGCGGACTTCGACGGGCCCGTTCGAGGGCTTCCAGGCGGCGCGCAGGTCGAGGACCTTCACGGGCACGCGGCGCGGATCGACGAATCCCTCCAGTTCGATGCGTTCGGGCCGGCTCGCGAAGCGGAAATCGGCCCCGACGCCCAGCGCCCCAAGCGTGTAGTCCGCGCCGACCAGCAAGAGGTGACGGGGGCGAAACGCGAGCGGCCCCTCGGTGCTGTCGCCGGCAAGCCGTCGCCGGGTGTCGAGAAAAGTGTAGCCGAGGGTGGCGACGAGCCGGTCGGGAATCGGCGCGGCGATCAGGCTCGCGTCGAACCCGGCGATGCGGGCGCGCACCACGTTCTGGAGCTGAATCTTCACCGTGTCTGGCGGAATCAGCAGCACCTGCGGCTCGATCAGGTCCCGCGCCTCCGTCCAGAACAATGCGGCGTCGAGCCGCATGAAGCGAAACAGTGGCGCGGTGGTGTGGCCGATCTCGAACGACCAGGAGACCTCGGGAAGCAAGGTGGGGTTGGGGACCACGTCGAACCCGAGCGCGGTCGTATGCACGAACCGCTCCGCCATGGTTGGTGAGCGGAACCCGCGGCCGATCGATGCGCGCCACGTTGCCCCTCCCGCGCCGTTGAGCGTGGCACCGACGCGTGGGCTGACGACGGCCGTGAGCGAGCCCCCGTCTATCGCGAGGAAATCGACCCGCGCCCCACCGCTAACACGCGCCGGGCCCAGCCGCTGCTCGCTCTGGCCATACGCCGCGAATTCTGACTGGGAATGGCTGCCGAAAATGTCGCTCGTGACCGTCGAGTACGTCGCCTCGGTGCCGACGATCACCGTGCGGGCGGGGTCCGGATGCGCCTCGATCTGTCCCGCCACACCGAACCGATCGCCGATGCCGAACTCCGTCGCGCTGCGCCGCACGTCCACGAAATGGGTGCGCAGCCACGACCCCCGCGCCGTCCAGGCGAATCGCGGCGAGACCGTCGTCCGGACACGGGCCATGAGAAAGGCCTTGCGCGAATCGGTGCGCGCGCCGCGCTCGGTGGTATCGACCTTGAAGGGCTGGAACACCTGCCCCTTGTCGTCGCACTCGCCCCGGCTGCACCAGCTCAGCGGCACATCGTAGCGGTCGGCGGCCCACGCACCCGAGAAATCGACGCGCGTGTTCGCATGCTGCCAGCGGCCCCGTGCGCCGAAGTGCAGATGATCGTCTTGATCCTGTTGGCGGTAACCGTCGGAGTGGCGATCGCCGCCGGAAATCCGGCCGCCAAAGACGTCGGTGCCGTACGACGCGGAGAAGTCGGCGCCGCCCAGCATTCCTGGATTGTCGCGGAACCGCCAGACCGGATGCGGCGGATCGCCGTACACTCCACCCGTGAGGCGGAGGCCCGTGTGGAATCCCGTGGGGACGTCGTGCGTCGTCACGTTGATCACACCGCCGAACGCCGCCGAGCCATACAGCGATGATCCCGCGCCCTTGAGAATCTGGACGCTCTCGATCTCGTCCAATGCCAGCAGGTCCCAATTGATGCCGCCGCGGTCGCCCTGGTTCATGGGAACGCCGTCCACGGTCATGAGCACGCGGGAGTTCAAGCCCTGCACGTAGCCGGTGGAGCCGCGCACGTTGGTCTGGCCGTTCACCATCTGCACACCGGCGACGTGTTCGAGCGCTTCATCCACCGTGTTCACGGCCCGACGACCCAGCTCCCGTTCCGTGACCTGGCCCACGCTGGTCGCCGGCCGATCGCCGAAGTGTGGGACGCGATCGCTGACCACGTCGACCGGCGGGAGCGCGAGCGGCGCCGGCGAGAGAATGAAGTCGACGATGGTCGAGTCGCCGCCGGTGAGTGCGACGGTGGTATCGATGGGACCGTACCCAAGAGCGGCGGCGTACACGCGCACGCGGCCGGCGGGTACGACCGCGATGCGATATGCGCCTTGGAGATCGGACCGCGTCGACAGCGTCGTGCCGGGGATCGCGATGCTGGCGCCGCCGATCGGCGCTCCGTCCTTGTCGCGGACGGTGCCTCGCACGATGCCCTGCGCCGCCGCGCGGAGCGGCGCGACGACGAGCAGCAACGTCGCTATTGCACGGTGCACGTCACGAAGTCCGTCGCCGGCCGCAGGCTGTCGAAGTTGACCACGAAGTCGATGTTGCTTACCGCCGAACCGCTCGGCACCGTGGCGACGCCGCGCTGGGTCGAGTCTGCGGGGTCGCGGTAGTAGCCTGCGACGCGCAGGTATTGCGTGTCGGCCGGGCTGAGCGTGAGCGTCCCGGGCTTTTTCCAGACCGCGAGCACCCAGTGGTAGACGCCGGGGTCAAGCGGGACGCCGTACGCGGCGATCGAATCGGTGAACGGTACCGATCCGGGGATGACTGGCCGACGGTTGTTGATGAGCTCTGTACACGTCTGCGGAACCGCGAGGTAGGCCGCGATGAAGACATTTTCGGTGTTGGCGGGAACCGCGCCGCGGAATCGCACCGTGCCGCAGAGGCCCACCAGCGAGCGAGCGCAAATCGGTTCCGGCTCGAGGCCGCGGCCACACGCTGCCACTACCGCCACCAGCAGCAGAATCTTCCGCATCCCAGCAATTTGGGACCACCGGGGGAGGCGTCAACTTGACCCCGGTTTTGCGGGGGAATAACGTTTCGGCATGCCACTGTACGAGTACCGCTGTAAGGTGTGTGACGTGCGATTCTCGCGCACCGAGTCGATGGCGGAGCATGCCGCGCGGCCGCGTCCCACCTGTCCGAAGTGCGAGTCGCCTGCCGTGGAGCCTGTTTTCTCCGACTTTTTCGCCAAGACCGTTCGCAAGAGCTAGACACGTTCGAGCGCTTGCGGGACGCCTTCCGCGCCGCCCTTGATGCGGCGTCGACGCCGGACCTGCGATCCCTCGCGCGGCAGATGCGTGAAGCGGTCGTCGACGCCAAGGTGGCCGTCGCCGAGGTCCAGGAGGCTGTCGAGCGCACGGCGCGCGAGATCGCGGTCGAGCGCCAGCGACTCGCGGACGCCGAGCGCCGCGGGAGGCTCGCCGGCGAGATTCAAGACGCGGAGACCGTTGCCGTCGCGGCTCGCTTTGCAGCGAAACACACCGAGCGCCTCGGCGTGCTCGAGCGGAAGCTGGCCAACCAACGTGAGGAGCTGGCGCTCGCGCAGCGTGAGCTGGACGATATGCAGGCACAGCTCAAGACCGCGGAGCGGGATCGTCCGGCCATGGAAGCGCGACGTTCCGCGCGGGAAGCCGGCGATGCCGACCCTGGCGTGGATCTGCAGGACGAGCTGCTCAAGTCCGACATGGACCGCGCGTCACGCGAAGCCGCCGCGGCGCGCCAGCTCGAGGAGCTCAAGAAGAAAATGAGAAAGGAATAGCCCGTGGATGTAAAGCGAGGCCGGATGGTCTTCCTCGGCTACGGAAAATACTGGCGCTCGGATCGCATTATCGGCCTGACGCCGATCGAGCAGGGACGCGGCCCGGGGCAACGCACCAACGTATTCATCGAGGGCCAGGCGGAGCCGATTGTCGCCTCGCGCACCGAGCAGGCGATCCTCGAGGACATGGGTGCGAGCGATGACAGCTTCCAGCAGGAGGCGCTGCGCCAGGCGACCCGCGAGCTGCTCGAGGCGTTCCACGAATTCTCGCCGGTCCTGCGGCGCGCGCTGCAGAACGAACACCACTTCGACGTCGAGAAGTGGGAGGGACGGCTCGGCACCCTGCTGAGACCGGCCGAGCATCCCGACTCCGCGGCACAGGACGACCTGTTCGACCGATGAACGGCGAACGAAAGTTCTTCGGGCATCCGCGCGGCCTCGCCACGCTCTTTTTCACGGAGATGTGGGAGCGCTTCAGCTACTACGGGATGCGCGGCTTCCTCATCCTGTACATGACGAAGGCATTGGCGTTCACGGATGCCAAAGCGAGCACCGCCTACGCCACCTACGTCTCGAGCGTGTGGCTCTCCACCATTTTTGGCGGCATCATCGCCGATGCGTGGCTCGGGCAATACCGCAGCGTCCTGGTCGGCGGGATCATCATCGCGCTCGGACACTTCACGCTGGCACTCCATGGGCTGCCGCCCCTCTATGTCGGACTCAGCCTGATCGTCATCGGCACGGGCATGCTCAAGCCGAACATCAGCACGCTGGTCGGTGGCTTGTACGAACCCGATGATGAGCGGCGCGATTCCGGCTTTTCCCTCTTCTACATGGGGATCAATCTCGGCGCGTTCCTCGGCCCCATCATCGCCGGCCGGCTTGCCGAAGGTGTCGATTGGCACGTCGGGTTCGCCTGCGCCGGCGTCGGCATGGTGCTCGGCCTCACGCAATACGTGTTGGGCCGGCGCCATCTGCAGCCGGCGGTCGAGCGGATCGCCGCCCAGAAAGCCGCGCAACGCGTGACCGATGTGCAGCAGCAACAGTCCGGTCCGCTCACCGGTGACGATTGGCGTCGCATCTGGGCCGTGGTCGTGCTGTTCATGTTCGCCTCCCTATTCTGGGGTGCGTACGAACAGGCGGGCTCGAGCCTGACGCTCTTTGCCGATCGCTACGTGCATCTCGAGCTGCTCGGGCTGAAGCTCTACGCGTCGTGGTTCGTGTCGGTGCAGGCCCTCTTCGTCATCCTGCTGTCGCCGTTGTTTGCGTGGCTGTGGATACGTCTGGGGCCGAGACAACCCTCGAGTCCCGCCAAGTTCGCGCTCGCGCTCGTGTTCGTCGGCCTCGCGTTCGTGCTGTTGATCCCCGCAGGCTCGCTCGCGCAGCAGGGCATCAAGGTGTCGCCGCTCTGGTTGATCGCCTGCTATTTCATCCAGGAGCTCGGCGAGCTCTGTCTCAGTCCTGTCGGACTCTCGCTGGTCACGAAGGTGGCGCCCGTCAAGCTCGTCAGCTTTGTGATGGGCATCTTCTTCCTGTCGAATTTCGTCGGCAACCTGCTCGCCGGTTGGTCGGCGCGGTTCGTCAGTACGGTGCCGCTCGTGACGCTGTTCGGCGTCACCGCTGCCGTGACGATCGGCGCCGGGCTCGTGCTCTTTCTGCTGCTGCGCCCCGTCAGGAGTTTGATGGGCGGCGTGCGGTAGATGGCACAGCCAGTCACACAACCACCGGACACCGCCGGCTGGTTCGGCCACCCCCGCGGGCTCTCCACGCTGTTTTTCACCGAGATGTGGGAGCGGTTCAGCTTCTACGGCCTCAAGGCGCTCCTCATCCTCTTTATGACCGCGGCGGTGACGCAGGGCGGCTTGGGGTTCACCGACCAGCGCGCGGGCAACGTCATCGGATGGTACGGGTTCGGCGTCTACGCGTCGGCGATTTTCGGTGGCTTGGCAGCCGACAAAGTCTTCGGTCAGTATCGCAGCGTGCTGATGGGCGGCATCATCATCGCGCTCGGCCATTTCAGCATGGCGGTGCCGACAATCCCGACGTTCTATCTCGGTCTGTGCCTCATCGTCGTCGGGACCGGGCTGCTGAAGCCGAACGCGAGCACGATGGTCGGTGCCCTGTACGACCCGGAGGACGCTCGGCGCGACGCCGGCTTCTCAATCTTCTACGTGGGCATCAACGTCGGCGCGTTCGCGGCGCCCCTCGTCGTGGGAACGCTGGGGCAAGAGGTCAACTGGCACGTCGGTTTCGCCTGCGCCGGCGTCGGCATGATCATCGGCCTGATCCAGTACGTCGCGGGAAAGGCGCGCGTCATGCCGGCGCTCGAGCGCCTGGGCCAAACCGACACGCATGCCGCGCGCTCGGCGGGACCGTGGTGGCGGTTCCAGCGCGATGAGTGGGGACGCGTCGCGGCGATTGCCGTGCTGTTCGTGTTCTCGTCGATCTTCTGGGGGGCGTTCGAGCAGGCGTCGTCGAGTCTGAACCTCTTCGCCGACCGGCTGACGCGGAACACCGCCTTCGGGTACAACTTCCCATCGACTTGGTATCAGTCGCTGAATTCGATGTTCATGATCCTCGGTCTGGCGCCGCTGATCGGCTGGTTGTGGATCCGTCTTGGGCCGCGCCAACCTTCGAGTCCGGTGAAGTTCGCGCTCGGTTTGTTTTTTGTCGGCCTCGGATTCGTCCTCATCGTTCCCGCCGCCCGGATGACACAGCAGGGCGTGCTGGTCAGTCCCTGGTGGCTCATTGGACTCTACTTCCTGCACACGATCGGCGAGCTCTGCCTCAGCCCGGTCGGCCTGTCGATTGTCACGAAGCTGGCGCCAGCGCGCATCGTGGGCGCGATGATGGGACTGTGGTTTCTGTCGATCGCAGTGGGGAACAAGTTGGCGGGGATGGCGGGAGGGCTGTTCGAGACGCTGCCGTTGCCCAAACTGTTTGGAGCGGTGGCAGGCGTGACGTTTGTGGCCGCGCTGATCCTTTTGGCGCTGACACCCTGGTTACGCCGACTGATGGGGGGAGTGAGATAGTCGGACAGTGGACAGGTAGTGAGAGACGCAGCAGACGCAGCAGACGCAGCAGTGGATTGCAGTTATTGAGGCGCATGCCAGGTGAGGTCGGCGATCTCCGCAGCCGCCCGAATCTTCAGGCCATCGGAGTCTGAGCTGACTCCCACCGAGACAATTGGTTTGGGCGCGCTATTCCACAGGCGTCGATAATCGCTGAACGGATCGCGACGCTCCTCGTGCCACGACCCATCGGCGTCCTCGGCGCGCTGTAAGACGACCACCATCCGGTTGCGCCCGGCCCAGCTCGCAAAACTCTCGCCGCGGCCCTCCCGATTGCCCCACGCATAGGCGATCGAACGACCGTCCTGGAACGTGATCACCACACGGATGGGGCTGTCGTCCGCGGCGCGGCGTTTCAGGTCAGCGCCGCGGAGCGGCGTGCCGGCGCGCCAGCGCCACGTGATCGTCCCCTGGCGCACGGATGGTGAAGGACCAATCGGACTGCGCAGCCGGTAGGTCGCGGTCCCGCCCTGACCAATCGCGGTGAGGCGCATGGTGTGCGACCGCGTGACTTCGAACGTTGGTGGATCGACGCCTTGCATCCGGGTGAGCTTCCAGCCTGACGGCAATCCCGATCCTGCCGGGAGAATCATCAGGTTCGTGAGCGTCTGGGCGAGCGCGAGCAGTACGCTCACATCGGCTCCTCGGCGAAATGACAGGCCGCATCATGCCCGGGCGTGATCGGCCGCAGCGGCGGCGGCTCCGTGCGGCAGCGCTGGCTCTTCTTGGGATGCGGGCACCGCGGATGGAACGGGCAGCCCGGAGGCGGATGCGCGGGCGACGGGATGTCGCCGGGGAGCACGATGCGGCGCTTGGTCGTATGCGGGTTCGGCTCCGGCACGGCGGACAGTAGCGCCCGGGTATACGGATGTCGCGGCTGCGCGTAAATCTCGGCCGCAGGGGCGCGCTCCACGAGCTTGCCGAGATACATGACCGCGACGTCGTCGGCGATGTGCCGCACGACGGCGAGGTCGTGCGCGATGAACAGATAGGTGAGGCGCCGCTTGGCCTGCAGGTCGGCGAGCAGATTCAGGACCTGGGCCTGCACCGACACGTCGAGTGCGCTGACCGGCTCGTCGCACACGATGAACTGCGGCTCGACCGATAGCGCCCGCGCGATCCCCACGCGCTGGCGCTGGCCGCCCGACAGCTCGTGCGGATAGCGTTTGGCAAAGGCGGCGTCGAGTCCGACTTCGTCGAGCAGCGCGGTGACGGTGCCGTTCAGGCCGTGGATCTCGAGTGGCTCGCGCAGCGTGTCGTCGACCGTCATGCGCGGATTCAGCGAGCTGTAGGGATCCTGGAAGACGATCTGCATCCGGCGCCGCAACGCGCGGAGCCGAGTGACGTCGAGCGCGAAGACGTCGTTCCCGTCGAACAGCATCTTCCCCGACGTCGGCTCCTGGAGCCGCAGCATCGTACGTCCGACCGTCGTCTTTCCCGAGCCCGATTCGCCCACCAGCCCCAGGGTGCGGCCCGAGGCGATCGTAAATGACACGCCATCCACGGCCCGCACCGGCGCCTGGGGGCGTCCGAGCCCGAACCAGCGCCGCTCGCCGGCGTAATGTTTCACCAGGTCACGTACGTCAACGAGCGTCATCGCTTCGACACCTTCCGCTCGGGCTCGGTAACGAGCCAGCAGCGGGCCGTGTGACCCGCTTCGTCGCCGACTTCCAGCAGCGGGGGCTCCTGTGCCACGCATTTGTCCCACGCGTACGGACAGCGCGGATGGAACCGGCAGCCGGGCGGCCACGCAGTCGCCGCCGGGACCTGCCCGGGGATGGCGTGCAGCCGCGTCCGCGGCGCGTCGATGCGTGGGACCGCGGCGAGCAGCCCCTCGGTGTACGGGTGCGTCGGTCGCTCGAACAGCGCGTCGGTCGGCGCGGTCTCCACGACCCGGCCCGCATACATCACGACGACGCGATCGGCGTGGCCGGCGACCACGCCGAGATCGTGGGTGATCAAGAGGACCGACATGCCGAGCTCGTGCTGCAAGCGGTCGAGCAGCTCGAGGATCTGGGCCTGGATCGTCACGTCGAGCGCGGTCGTCGGCTCGTCCGCGATCAGGACCTTGGGGTGACACACGAGCGCCATCGCGATCATGACGCGCTGACGCATGCCGCCCGAGAGCTGGTGCGGATAGTGGTCGACGCGTTCGTCGGGATCGGGAATGCCGACCAGGCGCAACATCTCGATCGCTCGGGCCCGCGCCGCACTGCGCGACAGGTGCTGATGAATGATCGCGGCTTCGGCAATCTGATCCCCGACCGTGAACACGGGGTTCAGCGACGTCATCGGCTCCTGGAAGATCATCGCGATCTGATTGCCGCGAACCGCGCGCAGCTCCGGCGCGGGGAGCGCGAGCAGATTGCGGCCTTCGAATTCGATCAGGCTGCCGGGGAGCACGTGCCCGGGCGGCTCTGGCACGAGCCGAAGAATCGAGAGCGAGGTGACGGTCTTGCCGCAGCCCGATTCGCCGACGATCCCGAGTGTCTCGCCGGGATACAGGTCGAACGAGACGTCGTCCACCGCCTGCGCGGTTCCCTTGCCGTGCTCGGTGACGAAATACGTCTTGAGATTGCGGACGCGGAGCAGCACGGGAGCGCCAGGGGTCGTCACGCGGCCTCCGCGCGCGGGTCGAGCGCGTCCCGCACGCCGTCGGCGACTGCATTGAGCGACAGTACGACCAAGGAGATAGCCAGGCCCGGAAAGAGAGTCGACCACGGCGCCGTGTAAATGCTCGGAGCGTTATCGGCAATCATGTTGCCCCAGGTTGGGTCCGGCGGCTTGACGCCGATCCCGAGGAAGGACAACGACGCTTCGAGCAGGAGCACGTTCCCCACGCCGAGCGCGGCGGATACGATGATCGGCGCGGCGGCGTTCGGCAGAACGTGGCGAAAGATAACTCGACCGCTGCCCGCGCCGAGCGCGCGGGCTGCCACGACAAAATCGCGCTGGCGGAGGGAGAGGACCTCGGCCCGCACGAGCCGGCTGGTGCCGAACCAGGACGTCAACCCGATGACGATGATGAGGGCCGCGAACGGCAGCCCGTCCCACAGCGCCACCGCCATCAACAGGATGAAGATGCGAGGGAGGGCGAGGCCAACGTCGACGCCGCGCATCAGCACGGCGTCGATCCAGCGCTGGTAGTAGCCGGCGACAGCACCTACGAGGGTCCCCAGCGCGACCGCGACGAGGGCGCCTAACGCGCCGATGCCGAGCGACACGCGCGCGCCGTATACCGTGCGGCTCCAGACGTCCCGGCTCAACACATCGGTGCCGAGGAGGAAGGTCCATGACGGTGGATGGTTCTTGAGGTGCACGATGTCCAGTTGCTTGTCCGGATCGTACGGTGCGACGAGCGGTGCCGCCAACGCGACGATGACCAGGAATGTGAGGATGCCGAGACCCCAGGTCGTGGTCCGGTGGCGAAAAAAGCGCCGCCACCGCTCGTGCCGCATGGCACGATGGCGTAGGACGCGGACGAGCTCGGCCGTCACGACCAGGGCGACGAACAGCGCGAGCCAAGTGCCGAGCGTCATGCGGTCACGACCTCGACATCGGTCGGGGCCCGGACGCGCAGGCGCGGATCGGCCAGCCCCAAGAGAATGTCGGCGAGCAGATTGCCGGCGACCACGACGACACTGGCGATCAATGCCGTCCCGGTCACGACGGGATAATCGCGCAAGAGGATCGCATCGAACGCGAGACGACCCATCCCGGGCCAGGCGAAAATGGTTTCGATCAGCACGGCGCCGGTGAGGAGGAACGGAAACGCCAGCCCGAACCGCGTGACGAATGACAGCAACGCGTTGCGCAGCTGATGCCGCAACACCACGCGGCGTTCCGGAAGGCCCTTGGCGCGCGCCGTACGCACGTAATCCTGCCGCGCGACTTCCAGCATCGCGGCCCGCTGGAAGCGCGCGGTTCCGGCCGCGCCGACCAGACCGAGCGTGGCTGCCGGCAACACCGTGTGCCAGAGGCGGTCCGCGACGCAAAACAACGAGTGCACCACCGGACAGAGGACCGGATCGCTTGCCCCGCCCACGGGAAACCACCGCAGCTTCTCGCCGAAGACGAGGAGCAGCAGGAGCGCCAGCCAGAATGTCGGAAGCGAGTAGATGAAGAGCGTGACATTGCCGAGCACCACATCCGGGAGGCGATTGACGCGGACCGCCTGGTAGATGCCCAGGCCGAGTCCGAGAAGGAAATCGAGCACGAGCGCCGCGCCCGCGAGCTGCAGCGTGAACGGGATGGTGCCGGCGATGGCGGTGCGTACCGGGCGACCGTTGGCGTACGAATTGCCCATGTTGCCGTGTGCCAGCGCGACCAGATATCGCCAGTACTGCTCGGGGAGGGGCCGATCGAGGCCGAATTGCCGCTGCAGCTCTTCACAGACGGCGCGCTCTACGGTCTCGGGACACGGCCTTCCCGGCGCGACGTGAATCAAAATGAATACGAACGTGACGACGGCGAAGATGATCGCGGCGGACGCGAGCAGGCGCCGCAGGAGCCACGCTGCCCCCGTCACCTATCGCTCCACGCGGTCTCGGTCGATCAATCGGTCGGGAGGAATGCGCCAGGTGCGCAGCACCGCGGCCCAGGAGTCCGCGCGGAGCTGCACGTTGTCGACGCGTTTGTGGACGGCCGCGACATTGTCGAGCGCGTAGAGAAAAATCCCTGGCGCATCCGCGTTCAGCGTTTCCATCGCGGCCCGCCACAGCGCGCGCGCCTGATCGCGCCTCGTGGTGGTCACGGCGCGATCCACGAGGCGCTCAAACGCGGGATTGTCATAGCGGCCGAAATTCGAGCCGCCAAAGCCGGCGCGCGTCCAGCTCTGCGCGATCCCCGAGCTCGGCGAGGGATCGTTACCCCGCGAGAGAATGGCCGTGTCAAACTTTCCGGTTGCGACACGCTGATTGACGACCGCGCCTTCGACCGCGTCGATCTCCGCACGGACGCCGATCGCCCGAAATTGCTCTTGCAGGAGGAGCGCATACTGCCTCCGCAAGACGCTGGTCGTCGGAAACAGCATATGGAACGCGAGCGGCTGCCCATCCTTGTCGCGGACCCCGTCGCCATCGTGATCGCGCCAGCCCCGCGCGTTCAGAATCCGGTTGGCCTGCGCGGTGTCGTACGGGAGCTGGCGAATGTCGGGGTCCCAGATCCACAGCAGCGCGGACATCGGGCCCGGCGGGACCTTGGCCAGGTCACCCAGCGCGCTCTTCACCATGCTGGCGCGATCGACCGCCATGGCGAGCGCACGCCGCACCTCACGGTCCGCGAAGATCGGATGAGGTTTCGTGGTGTCGTCCGGCGCGCGCTGGTTGAACGAGAGGAAGGTGTAGACGTTGCCGCGGTAGGTGTAGATCGCGAGCTGTTTCGCGGCACGCGCCCGTTCCACGTTCTCCGGCGTCACGAGCTGCTCCCGGACATCCGCCTCATCCGCGATGGCCTGCTGGACGGCGACCTGGAGGTTGGGCGTGAACCGCCAAATGAGTCGCCGAATCCCGGGCCTGCCCAGGAAGAAGGTCGAATCGGCGACGAGCTCGATCGATTGCGCCGGCTGCCAGCGCACGAACCGGTACGGTCCGTCGCCCACCGGTTCCCGGCCGAACGGCGCGGTGCGCCACTGGTCGCGCGGCACGGGCCGGAGCTTGTGCGCGGGCAGGATGCGCATGTGGTACACCGCGTCGTAGAACATTTCGGGATACCGCTCCCGGAACCGGAAGACGGCGGTGAGCGAATCCCGCTGCGTGACGCTGGCGATCCGGTGGAGCTTGGGGCGGAACGGCGAGGCCACCACCGAGTCGTTGTAGGCGTTGAACGTGAACTCGACGTCCGCCGCCGTGACGGGTTGTCCGTCCTGCCAGCGCGCGCGCGGATCGAGATGGAAAACCAGCGTGAGCGGGCCGTCCCATTCCCATTTTTGCGCGAGCAGCGGCTGAAAGTCCTCATCCCCCAGCGTGTTCTCGGACATCCCGACGTCGGCGAGCTTCAGGAAGAGCTGCTCGTCGATGTCGTTGGCGACGATGTCCTCGCTGGACGGCGGCAGCAGCGTGCCCGGCTCCGACACGGCCGCGTCGATGATCGTGCCGCAGTTCTCACCGGTGCAGCCGCCGCGGCGCTCGCACGCGGCGAGTCCGGCGACGACGAGAATAAGGAAGACAGTGAGCGAGGGAAAGGAACGCCGTTGCATGGCGCTTAACATTTCACCGGGGGGCGAGAGATGCAATGACGTCGGACGGTCGGACGGGCTGACCGCCGGACGGTCGGAAGTGCCTCCAGGCGTTGATGATGGCAGCTGCGACTTCACCGAAGCTCACCGCACGCCCGAGGACCGCTGCGAGAGTCGTTCCCCCGTTGAACGACGAAGGTTGTGTGGCATCGAGCAGGATCGATCCATGCTGCAGGAAAGCATCACCGCGCCGGACTTGCGCTGACCCGACAAGCTTCCGGCCCCGGTGGAGGATCTCGCCGCCCACCGAGGACGCGAAACAGGATGCTGGACGGTCGGACGGTCGGACGGCCGGACGGTCTGCCAGAACAGCTTCCACACCCAGGCTCCGCAGCGCCCTGGCGAGTCGCTCGTGAATCTCGCAGTAGGCGTCGCGCAGCGATCTGAAGACGCTAATGCGCGCCGCGACAGCGTAGGTGACCTCGTGTTCGTGCCAGACCGCCTGTCCGCCCGTCGGTCGCCGTACAGTTGGCACGCCAGGGAAGTCCCCTTGCTGATTGCGACCGATCGAGAGCGTTGGCGGGTTCCAGCAATACAATCGTAGCGAGGCAGTGCCGAGACGAACTGTCGCGTCCAGCAGCGCCACATCGGCGGCCATGTTCTCGACGCCCGAACGTCCCTGAGCATCGACCGTCAGTTCCCACAGACCGTCAAACTTCAGCGTACGCTTCCACCGGCGGACAGGTGCACACGAGGTTGCGATCGCCGAACGCGGCGTCGATCCGGCTGACCGGCGGCCACACCTTGTGCTCCCGCGTCGCGGCCGTGGGGAAACCGGCGCGGTCGCGGGCGTAGGGGCGGTCCCAGCTGTCGCTCAGCAGATCGGCGAGCGGGTGCGGCGCGTGCTTCAACAGGTTGTTGTCGCGATCGGCTTCGCCGGTCTCGATCTCGCGGATCTCGCCCCGAATCGCGATCAGCGCGTCGACGAACCGGTCCAGCTCCGCCTTCGGCTCGCTCTCAGTCGGCTCCACCATCAGCGTGCCCGCCACAGGGAACGAGACCGTCGGTGGGTGGAAGCCATAGTCGATCAGCCGCTTCGCGATGTCTTCGACGTCCACGCCCGCCGAGCTCTTGAAGGCCCTAGTGTCGATGATGCACTCGTGCGCCACCAGGCCGTGCTGCCCCGAGTACAGCAATTCGTAGTGTCCGCCTTCCTGCAGGCGGCGCGCGATGTAGTTGGCGTTGAGGATCGCGACCTTGGTCGCGAGCGTCAGGCCGTCGCGCCCCATCATCGCGATGTAGCCCCAAGAAATCGGCAGAATCGAGGGGCTGCCCCACGGCCCGGCGGACACTGTGCCCGCGCTTTCGGCGAGCGGGATCCCGACGTCCACCACCGGGTGCGTGGGCAGATAGGGCGTCAGATGCTCGGCGACACCGATGGGTCCCATGCCGGGTCCGCCGCCGCCGTGCGGGATGCAGAACGTCTTATGGAGGTTCAAGTGACAGACGTCGGCGCCGATGTCGCCGGGACGGCAGAGACCGACCTGCGCATTCATGTTGGCGCCGTCCATATAGACCTGACCGCCGTGCTGGTGCACGATCCGGCAGACCTTCTTGATCGATGCTTCGAACACGCCGTGCGTAGACGGATAGGTCACCATCAGCGCGCCCAGCGTGTCGGTGTGCTCCTTCGCCTTCGCCTCGAGGTCGGCGACGTCGATGTTGCCCTGCGCGTCGGTCTTCACCACCACGACGTTCATCCCCGCCATCACCGCGCTCGCGGGATTGGTGCCGTGCGCCGACTGCGGGATCAGGCAGGTCGTGCGATGGGCATCGCCCCGATGCTGGTGATAGGCGCGAATCACGAGCAGCCCCGCGAACTCTCCCTGCGAGCCCGCGTTGGGTTGGAGCGACACCTTGGCGAAGCCCGTGATCTCCGCGAGCCACTCCTCGAGCTGGCGGAACAGCGTCGCGTACCCCTGCGCTTGCGACCGCGGCGCGAAGGGATGCAGACGGTTGAAGCCGGGCCAGGTGATCGGAAACATCTCGGTCGTGGCGTTGAGCTTCATCGTGCAGGAGCCGAGGGGAATCATCGCCGCCGTCAGCGACAAATCGCGATTCTCGAGCCGCTTCAGGTAGCGCAGCATCTCCGTTTCGGAGTGATGCGTGTTGAAGACGGGGTGCGTACAGAACGGGGTGGTGCGGGCCAACGACTGGGGGATCGCTGACACGTTGAGTAGGGGCGCAGCATGCTGCGCCCCTACATCACGCCCCATGGGGGCCGCGAATAGGGAAACGACATCCGTCAAATCGTCGTCCGTCACGGTTTCGTCGAACGCCACGCCGATCCGGGGCGGCGTCTGCGACAGCGTCCGCAGGTTGATCTGTTTCACGCGCGCGGCGTCGAGGATGCGCGGGAGCACATCCTCCGGCACCTCGACGGCCAGCGTATCGAAGAAATGAGGATAGGCCAGCCGGTATCCGAGTTTTTCCAACGCGGCGGCGAGGGCTGCGGTGTACGCGTGCACACCGCGCGCGATCCGGCGCAGTCCCTCAGGACCGTGATAGACCGCGTACATGGACGCGACGACGGCGAGCAGGACCTGCGCAGTGCAGACATTACTCGTCGCCTTCTCGCGGCGGATGTGCTGCTCGCGGGTCTGCAGGGCCATGCGCAATGCGGTCCGCCCGGCACGGTCTTTGGAGACGCCGATGATGCGGCCCGGGAGATGGCGCTTGAATTCATCGCGCGTGGCGAAGAACGCGGCGTGCGGGCCGCCGTAGCCAAGCGGCACGCCGAAGCGCTGCGAGTTGCCGACGGCGATGTCCGCGCCCCACTCGCCAGGCGGCGTGAGCAGGGTGAGCGCGAGCAGATCGGTCGCCACTGTCACGAGCGCCCCGGCCGCGTGCGCCGTCTCGCACAGCGCACGGAAATCGCGGATCGCGCCATCGGTGGCCGGATACTGAATCAGCGCGCCAATCACCTTGCCTTGCTCGAAATTGAACGCGCCTGGATCGACGACCACGACGTCGATGCCACGGGCGGCGGCGCGGGTGCGCACGACCGCGATGGTCTGCGGATGACAGTTGGTGTCGATCAGGTAGGTGAGCTTGCCCTCGTGCTTCGTGACGGCCTCGGTCAGATGCATCGCTTCGGCTGCAGCGGTGCCTTCATCGAGCAACGAGGCGTTCGCGATCTCGAGCCCGGTCAGGTCCGACACCATCGTCTGGAAGTTGAGGAGCGCCTCCAGCCGGCCCTGCGCGATCTCCGCCTGGTAGGGCGTATAGGCCGTGTACCACCCGGGGTTTTCCAGCACGTTGCGCTGGATCACCGTGGGCGTGAAACAGTCGTGGTACCCCATGCCGAGGTAGGAGCGGAAGACCTGATTCTGCGCGGCGAGCTGGCGGAGCGCGTCGAGCGCTTCCTGTTCGGACCGCGCTTCGGGAATCCGTAGCGACCCCGGCAGCCGGATGTCTGCGGGCACGACGGCGTCGATGAACTTGTCGAGCGAATCGTAGCCGAGTGCCTGCAGCATGGCGCCCTGGTCCTCGGGCGAGGGCCCAATGTGTCGTTCCTGAAACAGATCGCGTTCGATATCCATCTTACGGGAGTGTGAAGGATTCCCCTGGTTTCAGCACCGTGACGGCCGAGGTGTTGCCTACCAGGCGCCGGAATTCCGCGGGATCGGCCTTGATGATATCCCACGTGTTGTAGTGCATGGGAATAACGCTTTTGGGTTTCACGAATTCCACCGCGCGGGCCGCGTCGGCAACGCCCATGGTGTAATTATCGCCGATCGGCACCAGCATGAGATCGATCCGACCGGCCAGGAGCTGCATTTCAAGCGTCAGCCCGGTGTCCCCGGTGTGATAGACGGTCTTCCCGCCGATCGTCACGACGATGCCGGCGGGATTGGTCGTGTACCGCCCAGTCTCGTCGCCCTCGATGCGCCCGCCGTGGAAGGCGGGTACGAGCTTCACGGTGCCGAAGGGGAACGCGTGCGCTCCGCCGATGTGCATGGCGTGAGTCGTCGCCCCTCGATCGGCGCAGAACTGCGCCAGCTCGTAGGTGGCCACGATGGTCGCCTTGTGCTGCCGCGACAGTGCGACGGCATCACCCAAATGGTCGCCATGGCCGTGTGAGAGCAGAATTGCGTCGAGATGGGGGAGTTTGTCGGGTGCAATGACGGCGGCGGGGTTACCGGTGAGAAATGGGTCGATGATGACGCGCTTGCCGTCCCGCTCCAGCACAAAACAGGCGTGTCCGTGGAATGTGGCTTTCACTCTCCAACATGCTTCGCGTACGCCTCGGCGCGGAGCAGCCCATCCAATTCTTTGGGGTCCTTGAGCTTCACCTTCACCATCCAGCCTTTGCCGTAGGGATCGCGGTTGACGAGGGCGGGGTCCTGCTCGAGCGCTTTGTTCGCTTCCACAATCGTCCCGGCCACGGGGGAGTAGAGCTCGGACACGGCCTTCACCGCTTCGATCGTTCCGAAGACGTCGCGCTGCTTGAACGCGGC